>Ga0302324_100028616_pt1 | contig 10587 bp, 10 predicted proteins | sample Palsa_T0_1_FD_201949 | JGI IMG/M metagenome (GOLD analysis project Ga0302324, IMG submission 201949) | Peat permafrost microbial communities from Stordalen Mire near Abisko, Sweden - Palsa_T0_1 | ecosystem: Environmental > Terrestrial > Soil > Palsa > Peat permafrost | place: Sweden: Abisko... | reverse complement strand
TGCAACTGGCGCCCGGCCGGGTCGTGACCGCGGCCGGGACGGTGCGCGCGCTGAACGTCGTGCGTGCGACGGAGGGCTACACGCCGGGGCTGCCCGGCTACCGGCGAGCGGTCGCGCCGGTCTACTCGCTGATGATCGCGACCGAGCCGCTGCCAGCCGCCACGTGGGACGAGATCGGGCTGGCTGGCCGCCCCACCTTCGGCGATCTGCGCCATCTGATCATCTACGGGCAGCGGACCGCGGACGGACGGCTCGCCTTCGGCGGCCGGGGCGCTCCGTACCACCTCGGCTCGTCGGTGCGCCCGTCGCATGACCAGGTGCCGTCCGTGTTCGCCGCGCTGCGGCGAACGCTGACCGAGCTGTTCCCGGTGCTGGGCGACGTCCGCGTCACGCATCACTGGGGCGGTCCGCTCGCGGTGCCGCGGGACTGGTGCGCGTCCGTCGGCCTGGACCCGGACACCGGAATCGGCTGGGCCGGCGGCTACGTCGGCGATGGCGTTTCCACCACGAACCTCGCCGGACGGACACTCGCCGACCTCATCACCGGGGCTGACAGCGAGATCACCCGGCTCCCGTGGGTCGGCCACCGGTCGCCGGACTGGGAGCCCGAGCCGCTGCGGTGGCTCGGCCTGAATGCCGGGCTTCAGGTCATGGGCCTGGCCGACCGGGAGGAGGCCCGCACGGGGCGGCCGTCCAGGGCGGCGGGGTTCATGGGCAGGTTTCTCGGCGAGTAATCCGGGCAGATCGCGCGTAAGCTCTACCAGGGACATGGGAGCTAGCAAAGCTGGTGCCGGCGCGCTGATCGCAATTCGCACCGGTTGGCGGGTTGCGCTAGTATCACGAGGTCTCACGCGCCGCTAGCTCAATTGGCAGAGCAGCGGACTCTTAATCCGCGGGTTCGGGGTTCAAGTCCCTGGCGGCGCACCCGCCTTGAACTGGCCTTTCTCCCCTTGACGCTGCACAGCGCCGTGAGCGGTTTGCAGTTGGCCCTCACAACGAGCCCCAGAGCGCCTGGCCGATACGGTCGGCGGCATCAGTCATGACCTCGGGCAGGACGTGCTCTGGCGGACTCAGATATCGCAACTGTCTGAATGGGTGTGGTCAGAGAGGCGTGAGGACCATCAGGATCTCGGCTCTGGTGTCGTCGGGGGCGAGCCGGAGCTTGCCGGGCCAGCGCCCTGTTTCCCGCCAGCCGAGCCGAGCGTAGAAGTCTGAGCCCGGATCAACCCGCCGCCTATCGGGAGGACGGCCGGCATGGATAACTGCAACCCCGTCGGCGAGTGAGCTCGGGCACCTCTTCATGAGCGATTTGGCTGGTCATGTGCCGGCCTGGTGGCTGGCTGGGCAAAGATAGTGGCGTGGTGAGTGATCGGGCGGTCAAGGTGTGGGCGTGGATCGCGGCGGAGCACGACGGCGGTGCGCCGGTGTCGATGGCCGCGGTCTGCAGCGCGGCCGCGCGCAGGCTCGGGGTTGATGGCGTGAGCGTGATGGCGGTCAGCGATGGGCTGGCGCGCGAGCCATTGTCCGCGTCCGACGAGGTCAGTGCCCGGTTGGAGGAGCTGCAGTTCACGACCGGGGAAGGTCCGTCAGCGGACGATTTCCGGCTCGGGGCACCAGTGCTGGTCCCGGACCTGGAGTCGGCAGCGGCGCGGTGGCCCGGTTTCGTGCCCGAGGCCGTGGCCGCTGGCGCGCGGGCGATGTTCGCGGTTCCGCTCCAGGCCGGGGCTATCCGGGTCGGCGTGCTGACGTTGTACCGGGCGCTTCCTGGTCCCTTGTCGGCCGGCGATCTGGCAGATGCCCTGGTATTCGCGGACTTCGCCCTGCAGCTGCTGCTGGACGCATCGTCCGGCATCAGCGGGCAAGCGGGCTACGGGCTGCTGAACGGGCTCTCGGACAGCCAAGCCGCGGTGTACCAGGCGACCGGGATGATCTCCGTCCAGCTGGGCGTCAGCCTGGAAGAGGCACTTGTCCGGCTCAGGGCGCACGCGTTCGCAGACAGCGCCGGCATCGGCCAGGTCGCAAGCGACGTGGTGGCACGCCGCCTCCGCTTTGACCCCGACGCCGGGGCGGATGCCTGATTCTCCCGGCCGGTACCGTAACGGCCATGTTGCGGCGGTATCTGACGGCAGGCGGGGGGGCTACGCTGGCCCCATGGCAGCAACAGTGGACGAGCGCCTCGCGCAGACGTTCGTCGAGCTAGCCGACACCCTGGTCGGCGGCTTTGACCTGATGGAGTTCCTGCACATGCTCACCGAGCGGTGCGTGGAACTGCTGGACCTGGAGGCGGCCGGACTGCTGCTGGCCGACAGCCGCGGGACGCTGCAGCTGGTCGCCGCTTCCACCGAGCAAGCACGAGTCGTAGAACTGTTCCAGATCCAGAGCGACGAGGGCCCCTGCCTGGACGCCTACCGCACCGGGCAGCCCGTCATCGTCCCCGACCTCACCGCCAGCCAGGCCACCGCACGGTGGCCGATGTTCACTGGCGCCGCCCGCGAGATGGGCTTCGCCGCCGTCCACGCCATCCCTATGCGCCTGCGTGATCAGATCATCGGCACCCTCAACCTCTTTGGCTCCGCTCCGCACGGCCTCGACCCGGCCGTGGCCCGGGCGGCCCAGGCGCTGGTCGACGTGGCCACCATCGGGATCCTGCAAGAACGCGCCACCCGTGAGCACGAACTCGTCGCCGGGCAGCTCCAGGTCGCCCTGAACAGCCGGGTGATCATCGAGCAGGCCAAGGGAATCCTCGCCGAGCGCATGCGGGTGACCCCCGACCAGGCATTCATCGTGCTGCGGGCCTACTCCCGCAACCACAACCACCCGCTCACCCAGCTGGCCGCCGATGTCATCAGCGGAACCACGGACCTGGTCGCAGTCAGCCGGGCGAAGCCTCAGCCCACAGCACGCAGGAAACAAGCGGACCGCTAGCCCTTCCCGCAGGTCGTGGACACTATTGAGATCTCGATGCTGAGTTAACAGCTGGCGACCAGATCTGCCCGTTGGTGCAGGAATCCATTCCCGGCGGGCACGGGTCCTGGCCCGGACCGTGGCCGCCCGCCCAGGGACAGGGGCAGCGGGGTCGTAGAATACTGGAACAGGGCAACATGCATCCGGGACGCGCCATGATCATCATTTTTGGGCTCATCCTCCTGGTCGTAGCCGTGGTCGTCGCAGTGGCCGGGGTTCTCGCTAACGGCGGTCACGCCCATGCGGTCACTCATTTCGCGGTGTTCGGCTACCACGTGACGGGCTCCACCGGCACGCTGTTCTTGTACGGCATCGTGGTCGGGGCGGTGGGCCTGGCCGGGCTCAGCATGCTGCTAGCAGGCGCCCGCCGCACCGCGCGACGCGGCCGTGATGCGCGGCACGGGCTTGCGCAATCCCGCCGCGAGACCGCCGCGGTCACCAAGCACCGGGACGACCTGATCGACGAGCGCGAGACCGCCCGCGGCTACACCGCCAGCACGCTAGCTGAGGGCGCGCCCGCGGATCATCCAGCGGGAGACAGACCGCCGCCGGGCGGCAAGCCTAACCTGGAGCAATCATGACGACCGACCCCAAAGCGGAACCGGCGACTGATCCTGCGCCGGACCCGAAGGCATACACGGCCAAGACGCCGCCGCCCATGACTCCCAACGCCATCGCGGTCGCCCTGTTCGCCGCCTTGGTGGTCGGCGGCGTTCTGGGACGAGCCGTGCCGCTGTGGGCAGTCGTCCTAGTCGGTCTCGCGATCGGCCTCGCTGTATTCGTGCTGCTCGATCGCTACCCGCGCCTACCGGGCCGCGGGTGGACGCGCCGGAGCTGACAGGGGTCAGGCACCGAGTGACTAACTGGGTGACGGCTGCGCCAAGTCTGCTGACCAGGAAAGCAGAGGTCGTACAGCGATCCTGATTATCCCCGCGAAGACAGCCGCCGCGACAGCCACAGCAGCAACGGCGATTATTCGCCGTTCTCCTTGTCCTGCCAGCGCACGCCCGCATGCGGTAGGCAGCCTCGCGGGAGACCTCCGGGGCAACGTGGCTGTACGTGTTCATGGTCAGGGCGATCTGGCTGTGCCCGAGGATCTCCATGACCACGCGAGCCGGGATCACCAGCGGAGCCCGTGGGTATTCTGTCGTCGTCACCGGTGCAGTCTGATGGTCAGACTCAGTGAGCGGAATGGGGCGAGGGCATGACGCAGGTCGTGGCGCTGCCGGGTGGGCGGGCCGCGAGTTACGAGGTCATTGGAAGCGGCAGGCCAGCGCTGATGTTTGCGGGTGGCCCCGGATTCTCAGCCTCCTACATGAACGGCGATGCCGAACTGCTGTCCGAGGTGCTGTGTTCCTACCTGATCGATCCTCACGGCTCGGGTTCTTCCACACCCCCGGCCGATCCCGCTCACTATTCCCCAGAGGGCCACGCCCGCTTCTATGAGGAAGTGCGCCAGGCACTGGCGCTGCCAGAAGTTGTAGTGCTGGGCCATTCGTTCGGGGGGACCACGGCGCTGACCTACGCCGCGCTGTTTCCGCAGAGCACGGCTGAGTGTGTGGCCGTGGCTGCGTTTGGCATCGGGCCCGACGCCGATGCCCAGGACGAAGGTGACGCGGAGGCTGAGTTCGAGGCGCTGCTGGCGCGGCACGCCGGTTCGCCGTGGTATGAGGCCGCGCGGCCGGTCATGGACTCCTGGACCGAGCGCATTCTGGCCGCCACCGACGCGACCGAAATGGAACAGATGATGGCCATGGTCATGCCTTTCTACCTCGCGGAGCCGGATAAACCCGAGGCGGCGGCCCGGCTCGCCGAGATGAGCCGGGTCATGAAGGCGAACCTGGCCGCAGGCAAAGCCTGGGAAGGCGGCCTGTACCAAGGCGTCGACCTGCGCCCGTTGCTGGGCCGCATCGCCTGCCCCACCCTCATCGTGGCTGGCGAGCTTGACTTTATCTGCGGCCCCGCCCAGGCCCAGCCGATAGCCAGCTCCATCCCCGGATCCCAGCTCGCCATGCTGCCCGGCTGCGGTCACATACCCAGCATCGAAGCACCCGAGCGATACCGTCAGGCTGTTGCCGACTTCCTCAGCCGCTGACCGCCACGGCAATTCCCCACTCGCATCCCTCGGCCGGTGCCTCCTCGCCTGCGTTAGAGACAGTCATCTGTCATGTCAGCTTGGTGTCGGGCACGAACCGACCCAGGTGCATGGCAGCGGATCCCCTGAACCGGTGCCGAATACGGACGTGTCGTCTCGTTACGGTGCATGATGGTCACCATTGAAATGGCGGCTAGGAGGGCGCATCTCGTGGGAATCGACGCACCACTGCTGACTGCCGAGCTCGTCGTGGACGGCGCAGAGCCATCGCAGCCGGCCATCTCTCCGGACGGGCTCTGGGTCGCCTACGCGGTAGCGCCGATGGGTCAGCTCGGCGAGCGCCGTCTGAGCGCGCTGTGGATAGCCGCCGCCGACGGCAGCTCGCCGCCGCGGCAGCTGACCGCCGGCCTGGCGGGTGACGGCGGCCCGCACTGGGCGGCGGACTCAGCTTCGCTGTACTTCTTGTCAGACCGGACCGGGTCCGACCAGCTGCACCGGATCCGGATCGATGGCGGCGAGGCCGAGGCCCTGACTGACGGGGACAGCGACATCTACGAGGTGTGCCCGCTGGCGGACGGCCGGGTCGCCGTGGTGGCCGCGGACGAGCCGACCGAGGATGACCAGCGCAGGCGCGCTGAGCGCGATGACGCTGTCGTCTGGAGCGAGCGGCGCGGCTGCGGCAGGCTGCGGATCCTCGACACCGGAAACCGCGAGCTGCGCCTGGTAGCCGAGCTCGGCGGCCGGCACGTGGTGGAGCTGGCGCAGCGACCGGACGGCGGTCCGCTGGCGGTGATCAGCTGGCTGAGCCGGGACCTCGATCCCGGGGCCATCACCAATGAGCTGCACGTGGTCGACCTGGACACCGGGGCAGTCCAGGACCTCGGCCGAGTCGCTGGTCATGCCCGGTCGCCGGTCTGGTGGGCCGATGATGGCATCTGGCACCTGGCCTACCTGGCAGAACCCGAGCCGTTCGGGGGATTCGCCGTCTACGACACGGTTCCTGGTGCGTCCGCCTCGCCCCGCGATCTGACCATCGGCATGGACGTCTGCCCCGCTGACCTGACGCAGGTCGGCGCTGGCCCGCCGCTGGCCCTGTTTGAGAGCGGGCTCGACACGCAGATCCGCCGGCTCGAGCCCGGCGAGCTTCGATTCCGGTGCCTGTCCACCAGGTCCGGACAGGTCAGCTCACTGACAGCCAGCCGTTCCGGTGAGGTAGTCGCTGCGCTCGCGACCACCGCCTACGAGCCCGCCGATGTGCATGCGGGGCCGCCAGGCGGCCCGCTGAGCCGGATCAGCGATACGCGGCCCGAACTGCGCGGGATCGAGTGGGGAATTCAGGAACGCCTCTCCTATAAGGCATCCGATGGTCTTGTCCTCGATGGCCTGCTCATCCTGCCGGTCGGCCGCAGTCGAGCGGACGGCCCGTTCCCGCTCGTAACTTTGGTTCACGGCGGGCCTGATGACAGGTACGCCGACGAGTTCATGCTCAGGCCGCACAATCCCGGCCAGTGGCTCGCAGCTGCGGGCTATGCGGTGTTCCTGCCTAATCCGCGCGGCGGCACGGGCCGTGGCCGCGACTTCTCCGCGGCCGTCGTAGGCGCGGTCGGCGGGGCTGAGTGGGGCGACATCCTCGCAGGCATCGACCTGCTGGTCGCCGAGGGCATCGCCGACCCAGACCGACTCGGGATAGAAGGCGCTAGCCATGGCGGCTTCATGGCCGCCTGGGCGATCGGCCAGACCGACCGATTCAAGGCCGCGCTGATGGCCGCCGGGATCTGCGACTGGGGAATGCTCGCCGGGACCGGCGAATACGGATCGATGGATGGCGTCCTGGCCGGCAGCTTCGGCTGGGAGGGGGCCGGCCCGCACCCGCACGATCAGGTCAGCCCGATCTCATATGCCTCCAGGGTCCGCACCCCGGTCCTGATCACGCATGGCGAGGACGACGCCAACGTGCCGCTCGGCCAGGCGATCTACTTCCACCGCGCCCTGAGCCGATACGGGGCCGAGCACGAACTCGTCGTCTACCCGCGGGAGGGGCACGGTCTGGCGGAACGCAACCATCAGATCGACCTGCTCCTGCGCACCCGCGCGTGGTTTGACCGCTGGCTGGGCGATCCTGCCAGCTGATGAGGAGCCGGCGCGAGGAGAGGCCGAGAGGATGGCGCGACCTGACACGGGCCTGATCTAGCCGCGAGAGACTGCATCCGCACGATCTTGCCTCCCTTACCGGGCCTCGATCGTCCGCGGAGAGGCCGGCGAGGGCTTGAGCCGCTGCGTCTCGGTGATGTCCCGGATCACGGCGGCCGCACAGACCGCGGTGAGAGAACTGATGCTCGTGGAGGCGTGCCACGGTCCGGCTGTCAGGACGAGGTGCTCGTGTCCGGTTTGGAGTTCGCGGCCGGACCGGGAGGGTCGGCCGGGCTGCCTGGCTGCGGGACGGTCGGATGCGGCTGGCTGGTCAGGTTGAGGCCGTTCTCCCGCTCAAAGGCGCCGATGTCACTGATCAGCTTGTCGATCTTGGCCTGGCTGTCCGCCGTTCCACCGTCGGTGCGCTCGGCATACACCGCAGCGCCAAGCTGCTGCAGCATTGCGTCCGCGTTCCGGCTGGCCTGAGCCTGGTCATACTTGGCCTTGCCTGATTGGGCTGCTTCCTGAGTCTTCTGCGCGGCCTGACTGGCCTGCGCCTTGACCTTGTCCATTAGTCCCATTTTGCGCCTCCCGAAGACTGGCGCGGAGGTCGTTACTGCACGACTGACCACTGAAGGTAATCGTAACAATACGAAGTGTGGATATGGTCGCCGGGACTGTCGCGCTGTCGGCTGGCGGACGAAAACCCGGCACACGTATCGACGATGCGGGCCTGTTCCACTTCCATGGCGGCAGGGCAGTGAGCCCCTGCGGAGCGGCATCGGGCGGAATTGCAGAGTGCGGGCACGATGCGCTAGAAAGAAGGACCGGCGATGAGGCTCGCCGAAACCGCGGATTCGTCTCGCTGATGGCCTCTACCACCAAGTTCGCTGTAACTGGCGTGGGAGAGGAGCGGTCAGTGACCGACGAAGTGCCGGAGCCTCCCGGCAAAGATCCATGGGGCACACTCCCCGCTGTCAGTCCCGGAGTGCGGCCCGCTCGGAGCAAGAAGCCGGACACCGGCTCATGAGCCTGGTACTGCCTATCCCGGTCGTTCAGTGCCTGCAGGTAGTGACGATCGCCGGTGCGGCCCCAGGCGTCTCCGGTCTGATCAGCAAAGTCGAGGCCAGGCTGCAGGGCCGGGCCGGGCCGCGCGTGCTCCAGCCGTACCACGACATCCGCAAGCTGTTCCGCAAGGAAGCGCTCGCACCCGACGGGTCGACCTGGGTCTTCCTGGCGGGACCGCTGATCGCCATGACGTGCTATCTGACGGTGCCGCTGCTCATTCCGGTGCTGACCACGTTCGGGCTGCCGCTCGGCTACATGGGCGACATCCTCGGCGGCGGCTTCATCCTGTCGCTGGCCAGCTTCATGGTCGCCGTCTCGGCGCTGGACACGGGGAGCCCGTACGCGCAGCTCGGCGCCAGCCGGGCCAAGACATTCGGCGCCATCACCGAGCCGGTGATCCTGTTCGTCGTGTTCACCGTCGCGCTGGTGACCGGCACTGACCTGCCCTATGCGCTGGCCGCGACGGTCCGCTCGTCCGCGAGCCAGATCGTCCGCCCCGCGCACCTGCTGGCCGCGGCCGCGCTGTTCATGGTGATCCTCTACGAGACCGGCCGCATCCCCGTCGAGACGCACACCGGCACGAACGAGTTCGGGATGATCGAGGAGGCCAGGCCGTTCGAGCATTCCGGGCCCTATTTCGCGCTGCTGAAGTGGGGATCGGCGATGAAGCAGCTGATCCTCTACACGATCCTGCTCAATGTCTTCGTCGCGCCCTGGGGGCTGGCGGCGACACCTGACGCCGGGTCAGTGCTGCTCGCGATCGTCTCGCTTGTCGGCAAGGCGGCCCTGCTCGGCGTGGTGGTGGCGGTGATTGACAACTCGTTCGCCAAGCTGCGCCTGTTCAAGATCACCGAGTTCGTGGCGGCGGCGTTCCTGCTCGCTGTTCTCGGGGTGTTCACCCTCTATCTGGGCGGTGGCTGATGTCAGGAATCACTGCCGCCACGGTAGCGGCACCGAGCGTGCTGTCCGGTGGCGCCAACGTCATCGCCGTCGGCGTGCTGCTGGCCGAGTTCGGCATGTTCCGGCAGGCGCTGCTGCGCGACCAGGTCCGGCTCTACGCCGCGCAGTCGGCCCTGATCTCGGTCCTCGCGGTGGTCGTAGCCGCCACCCGCCACCTGCCCGACCTCTATGTGCTGGCGGTGCTGTCGTTCGCGCTGAAAGTCGTGATCGTGCCGATCGTGCTGCGACGGCTGCTGCGCGGGATCGGGCTGACCGGCGAGGACGCGCGATGGAGCGACATCGCCGGCAGCCACGCGCTCAGCCTCGCCAGCACGGTGCTGATCGCGATAGCGGTCGCGGCCTTCGGCTTCTTCAGCGTGGCCGCGCTCGGCATCCGCAGCCCGGTCCTGCCGACGACAGCGCTGGCAGTATCCGTCGCCGTCACGCTGGTGGCGTTCATGCTGATGATCGTGCGCCGGGACGTCATCTCCCAGGCGATCGGCTTCCTGTCGCTGGAGAACGGCGTCTCGCTGACCGCGCTGGTCGTGGCAGCAGGAATGCCGCTGATCCTGGAGGTGGCCTTCCTGTTCGATCTGCTGGTCGTCGCGGTCGTCTTCGGGCTGCTGATCCGGGTCCATCATGGCCGGGCTGAATCGATGTCCACTGCCGACCTGACCAGCCTGCGGGGTTAGGCATGAGCGTGGTACTGCTGCTCCTGCTGACGCTGCCGCTCGCCGCCGCCGTCAGCTGCCTGCGAGTTCCGCTCGCCGCCGCGCGTACCATCACCGCGATCTGCGGCATCGCCTGCTTCGGCCTCGTGCTCGCGCTGGTGCCGACGGCGGCCCACGCCGATATCCAGACGCTGCGGCTGCTGCGGGTCGACGCGCTGAGCGCGGTGTTCCTGATCGCGACAGGCTTCCTGTACGGGGCGGTTGCGCTGTACTCCGTCGGCTACCTCTCCGGCGGCCGCGACGACCATCAGTCGGCCCGGTACTCCCGCCGGTTCTGGATCGGGCTGAACCTGTTCGCCTGGGCAATGCTTGCGGCGCCGATGATGAGCAACCTGGCACTGCTGTGGGTCGCCATCGAGGTGACGACGGTCATCTCGGCCCTGCTGGTGGCGATAGAGGACACCGACGGTGCCGCCGAGGCCGCCTGGAAATACGTGCTGCTGGCCTCTGCCGGACTCGGCCTGGCGCTGCTGGCAACGATCTTCGCTTATTACGCCGGCGCGCAGGTGCTCGGCCAGTCCTACGACCTCGGATTCATCCAGCTGCTCGCGGTAGCCGGGCGGCTCCCGCACGCGGCCGTGCAGCTGGCGTTCGTGCTGGCGGTGCTTGGCTTCGGCACGAAGATGGGCCTGGTGCCGATGCACACCTGGCTGCCGGACG
>Ga0302324_100028614_pt1 | contig 10587 bp, 7 predicted proteins | sample Palsa_T0_1_FD_201949 | JGI IMG/M metagenome (GOLD analysis project Ga0302324, IMG submission 201949) | Peat permafrost microbial communities from Stordalen Mire near Abisko, Sweden - Palsa_T0_1 | ecosystem: Environmental > Terrestrial > Soil > Palsa > Peat permafrost | place: Sweden: Abisko... | reverse complement strand
GGTGCCAAACTCGATTACTGCGCGTCCTTGCGCGGCGTCCACGATGCGCGAGGCTTTGCTGGCGATGAGGGTTTGGAAGGTCAGGGCCGAAAGTAGATACGTCTCCGGAATCTGGGCTTCGACGATCGGCGCGCGGATCGACATCATCGGCTCGCCCGCGAATAGCACCGTGCCTTCCGGCACGGCGAAGACATCGCCCGTAAAACGGAAGCCGCGCAGATAATCGAAGAAACCGGGGGAAGCCTGCGCGAAGATGGGCAAGCCCCGCAGGTAGTCGATTTCCGCACTGCTGAAGCTGAGGTTCAGCAGGTAATCGATGGCTTGCGGGAGTCCCGCGGCGATGATGTAGTTGCGATGCGCGGGCAGACGCCGCACTGTGAGTTCGAAGGTGGCCTTCTGTTTGACCTTGCCGGCGTCGTAGTAGCCGGCGGCCATGGTCAGTTCGTAAAGGTCGGCTAGAAGGCCATTCATCGGTGGGGCAGGCCCTTGGCCTGCGGCGGCCTCCCAGGCCGCCAGCTTCCTACTTCTTCTTGGGCGGCTGGAACTCCTTGACCTCGTTTGCGGCCTTTTGCAGGTCTTCCACCGCCTTGCCGTCTAACTGGTAGATGCTGGATTCGTTCTCGCGCTTCGCGAAATATGTGTCGCCCTGCTTGGTGATGGAGACTTTTTCCACGCGTTTGCCGCCGTTGGAGCTCACCGTGATATCCAGCACGGGCGCGCCGCCCCCGGTATCCAGGAACTTAGTAGCCGTCAGGTCGCGCAGCTTGTCGACCACGCTCTGCACCGAAGGCGGGTCCATCTGTTTGGCGCCGCTCATCCACTTGTCGCCGCTTTTTTCAAAGGTGGCCTTACCGATCTCTATCTTATTTGGATCGGTCCAGCCGAAATCGAAGATCTTCTTGTTGCGGAAGTCGTCCACTTTCTTGTCGAGGCCGGTACCCAGGTCGGCGGTGACTTTATATATGCCATCCACCGCGCTGCTCTTGGCGTAGTAGGTCTTGTCTGCGTCCTTGCCGGCCACCCGAACCTCCAGTTGCTGGTTGCCACTCGCGTCCGCCACCGTCGCCACCGCCACTTTGGTTCCCGAGGCGAACCCGGCCGCGGCCTTCTTGGCGTCCTCATCGGAGATGGTGGCGTCCATCTTGGCGTCTTTCAGCTTGCGGATCAACTCCTCCACCTGGGAGCCATCCGCGCGCATCGGCTTGGGCTTCAGGATCTGCCAGTCGTTCTGGTTATTCTTGCCGAATTCGATGGCTTCGCCTTTGGCCGGCTGCAGATCCACGCGCGTCAGCTTGTCCTGATCGAAGGTCAACAGCCGCTTGTCGCGCAGATCGTTGGACGTCTTGTCGATGCTGGTCTTCACGTAGTTGGCGATGGCGTAAACATGCGGGTCGCCGGCCAGTTTGGCGTAAGAGTCGCCGCCCGTGGGCGCATCGTCGCCGACCAGGAAATCCTGCGACTTGCCGTCGTTCTTCAAGACGGTCACTTCCAGCGTGGGCGCGTTCAGGCCGTAGGCCGAGAGATCGCTCGCTTTGTCTTCCACCACTTTGTCGGCGCTCAGGTTGGCCAGCGAACTGAGCACCGTCTTGGTGGCATCCTGGTCGGCGCGCTGCGGCTTGGGCGCAGTCAGTTGCCACTTGCCGTCAGCGCCCTTCTGCAGCACGGTGGTATCCCCGCCGGTCTTCTTGAGTGTGACTTCCTTGATCTGATCCTCCGGAATGCTGAGGATCTTGGGCATCGTGTCAGTCGAGGGCTTAGCGGCTTCGGCCTTCTGTTTTCTATTGGACCAGTACAGCGCGCCGCCCAAGGCCGCGAGTACGATCACCGCCGCAAGCAGTCCGCGTGGTTTCATCGGCTATCTCCTGCGCCACCAGACCATCAGCCCGGCGCCCACCACGCTCAAGGGCAGCAGCACCACGCTCCACCAGAAGATCAGGTTCATGCGGTTGCCGCTGATATTCAGCCGGCGATCCTCCGGCTCCTTCGGCCGGATGGAGATGAGGTCTTCGTCCGAGGTCAGCCAGTTGAACGTGTTCAGCGCCAGGTCGCGGTTGCCCAGAGGCGGGATACCCAGGATGCTGTTGGCCGCCCACGAGGAAGAGCCGTACACTACGAAACGGCCGGGGTTACCGGGGTTGCCGGTATTGTAGGCACCTGCAGCAGCCAGCACGAACGGCCCCTTCTGTGCTTTCTTGAGATCGATCTGGTTGCCCACCACACTATCGACCGCTATGCTGTTGGCGGTGGTGGAGAAGACCTTATCGAGGGTTACCTTTCCGGTAGAATTGATCTTCAAACTCCGAGCAAGCGGGATCGCCGACGGAAGGCCTTCCCTGTTCAAGTCGCGCACTATAGGCTGCGAATCGTATTCCGTTACTATGGCCACCTCCGGGCCGAAGTTCGACCTGCCTGCCGTGTCCAGCACCAAATCGTTGTCTGCGGTGACACCCCATTCTGCAAGCAACTTCACCAGCTCAGGATTCTCGCCGCCTTCCTGCGGGCCGATGCGAATGGGCGTATCCAACAGGAACAACGCCCGGCCGCCACGTTCTATATAAGCTTTGATGGCGGCTACTTCCGCGGCGAAGTAACCCAGCTTGGGACCGCCCGAAACCAACACGGTGCAGTCTTTGGGAATCTCTACTTTGGCGGCCTGCACCTGGCCGATCACGGGCGCCGCGCCGGGTGTCACCGGCGGCGCGGTTTGCGCCAGTTTAACGGTACGGGTCTTGTAATTGTTATGCTCCAGGCTATCTTTTAAACTGGAGAAGCCTTCGGGACCGGTCTCCTCCAGGCTGTGCTCGCCGCTGCCGGCCAGGAAGCAAGCGGTGCGCTCGCCGCCCTTGAGTGAGCGGACCAAAGCGCCCGTGATTTCTTCTTCGCTGAGGCTCTTGGCGTCTTCCTTGCGCAGGCCGGTATCGATGACGACGGTGCCTTCCTGCCGGACGCCCGCCGCACGCGCCAATTGCGGTTTCTTCACCGGATCCACATAATCGACCTTGAGTTTCGGATTCAAGCTGGCGTAGCGGCCCAGCAGGTCGCGGGCTTGTGGGAACTGGGTGGTCTCGCCGAAGTAAGTGACACTTACATCCTTCGTCAAGCCTTTAACCGCCTTGATGGTCTGATCGGAAAGGCTGAACTGCTTATTGGCGGTGGCGTCGTATGATTTGTCGTAACGGTTGGCCAGGAAGTTAGCCACGCCCAGCACCGCCAGGATCACCAGGATATAGACAGTGGCGTAGGCCGAGTACTTCGTTTGTCTTGCTTTTATCCAGTCTGCTTGCATTTATGCTCTCCAGCGCAGCGACTCCATGGAACGGGACGTGATGAACAGTCCGAAGAAAATCATGGAGAGGTAGAAGATTACGTCCTTTGAGTCGAGAACGCCTTTGGCGAATCCCTCGAAGTGAGTCACGATCGATAAGTAGTTGACTACCGCCCCATAGCCTGAGCTATCGAAGGCCGTGAACCAGCTCAGCAGCCACAACAGCAGGCACACGAAGAACGTCACGCCGCCCGCGATGATCTGGTTCTTGGTGGTGGTGGAAATAAAAGCGCCGATGGCCAGCAGCGTCCCGCCCTGCAGAATCAATCCCAAATACCCGATCAGGATGGGCTTCCAGTCGGGCTTGCCGAAGGCGAACAGCATTGCGATATTGATCGCCGACATGCCCAGCACGCACAAGTAGAGGAGCAGCGCACCCAGCCACTTGCCCAGAATGATCTCCCAATCGTTGATGGGCGAAGTCATCAACAGCTCGATGGTCCCGGTCTTCTTCTCTTCGGCGAACAGGCGCATGGTCACCATGGGGATCAGGAACAGCGCCACGGTGCTGGCGAAACCCAGCAACGGCCGGATCACTTGCTCGTTCACGTTCATCGGCGTGTTCCGGCCCTGCATTTGGGACACGAAGCCGAAACGCACGAAGTCGCGCGTGGCGGTGAAGAAGCCGAATCCGAAGATCAGCGCGAAAAACGCCATCAGCAGATAGGCGATGGGCGACGCGAAGTAACTCTTCAACTCTTTGCGGCAGATAATCCAAACGTTGGTCATCGTGATCGCTCCTTACTGGACTGCCTCGGCAGGCGCTTCGACAGGTTTGTCTTTCTTTTCGGCGGCGGTTAGTTGCAGGAAGATGTCTTCCAGACTAAGCCCGACGGCGCGGAGTTCGTTGAGGTTCCAGCCGGAGTTGACCACGGCGCGCGCCAGGTCGGCGCGGATGTGGCGGCCCTGCAGGCTCTCCACCTCAAAGGCCAGCCGGCCGTCCTTGGTCTCCCGCGGCAGCACCCGGCTAACGCCGCTCACCTGTTCCAGCCGCTGCTGGACTTCGGCCACGTCCAGGGGCCCGTTGGCGGATGCGACCTCCAACGCCACGGCTTCGGAGCCGCGCAACCGGTTGGTCAGGTTCTCCACTGAGTCGGTGGCCACCAGTTTTCCCTTGTTGATGATGACAACGCGATCACACGAGTGTTCCACCTCAGACAGAATGTGGGTGCTCAAGATAATGGTGTGATCGCCCGCCAGATGCTTGATCAGATCGCGGGTCTCGATGATCTGTTTGGGGTCGAGGCCCGCGGTAGGCTCATCGAGCACCAGCACGTCCGGGTTATGTATGATGGCCTGTGCCAGTCCCACGCGCTGGCGGTAACCTTTGGAAAGCTTGCCGATCAGCTTGCTGCGCACGTCGCCCACCGCGCAGCGCTGAGTGACTTCGTCCACGCGGCGGGCGATGTCCGCGCTGCTAATACCTTTGAGGCGGCCGACGAAGGTGAGGTATTCGGAGACCTCCATCTCCGGGTAAAGGGGCGGGGTTTCCGGCAGATAACCGATGCGCCTCTTGACTTCCATTGGGTTCTCCAGCACATCGAAGCCAGCCACGCTGGCCGTGCCCGCGGTGGGCGGGAGATAGCAGGTCAGGACCCGCATGGTGGTGGTCTTGCCGGCGCCGTTAGGCCCCAGAAAACCAACGATTTGGCCCTTCTCCACCTCGAAGGAAATATTGTCCACAGCGACAGTGCGGGCGTATCGCTTGGTCAAGCCCTGTACTTTGATCATAGTTTGAATTCCAAACAAGACAAACAAGTTGCCATTTTTGACGTACGCGCAGCAACCAGCTTGGATGAGCGTGTGAACCCTCATCATACAATAGGCTGAGGAAGGGTTGTCAAACGGGCGTGGCGGCCACCAGCGCCTTCAGATTGCGTCCGCAGATGGTGCTGGCGGCATATTTGTCGCCGCCCGGCCCCGCCCAGTGCGTTTCCAGGCTGATCCAGCCCCGGTACGCGTCCGCCGCCAGCGCCTGGATTTGGCCCTTCCAATCGATGCCGCCTTCGCCCAAGGCGCACCAGATGGGCTGGTGGCTTTCCACGCGGCAATCCTTGGCGTGCACGTGCGCAATGCGTTCGGCGGGCAGGCGGCCGTAGCCGTCCGGATAGGGCGTCTCCCCCGATACGTATGCGTTGGCCGGGTCCCACACCACTTGCAAATTGGGATGGCTCACCGCGGCGAGCACCCGCGCCGTCTCTTCGCCCGTGGCGATGTTACATGCGTGCTCGTTCTCCAGGCCGATAATTCGGCCGTGCACCGCGGCTTGCCCGGCCAACTGTTCCAGGGCGCGTGCCACGCGCTCAAAGCAGGCGTCCGGTTGCACCGAGCGCCAATACGAGAACACGCGAATAATGTGCGCGCCGGTGCGCTCCGCGATCTGCAGCGCGCGTTCGGCCAAGCGTGGCTGGTCCGCGAAGGTGTGGTGGGACGCAAATACGTCCTGCTGAAAACGGGCATCCACTTCCCCGGAATCGGGCAAGACGCACTTCAGCAGGGGTGAGGCGATGGAGATGATTTCCAGGCCATGCCGCGCCAGAACTTCCAGGGCGCGATCCAGGTCGGCATCGGTCAGATCCAGGATGTTTTTGCCGAAGATCATACGCAGTTCGGCGCCCGTCATGCCGATCTCCGCCATGGTGCGCGCCGTGGTGTCCAGATCCTGCGCAAACTCGTCGGTGATGGCCGCGATGCGTTGAGTCATGTTCGCCTCTAATTGTGGGGCAGGCCCTTGGCCACCCGCTTCTGGGCGGCCTGGGAGGCCGCCGCAGGCCAAGGGCCTGCCCCACTAACTGCGCATGCGCAGCAGCAGATACAACCCCGTCAGCGAAAACAGCGCGTCCGGCGACCACGCCGCAATGGCTGGCGGCAACTGGTTCACATCTCCGATCTTCTCGAATAGCAGCCCGATGCCCCAATACGTGATGGCGATCCCGATGCTCACACCGATGCCCGCCATGGCGCCCCGATTTCCCACCAGGAAACCGAACGGAATCGAAATCATGGCCATGATGAGCACGAACAGCGGCACCGAAAATTTCCTGTAGAACTGCACGCGCAGCTTTACAGTGTTGAATCCGCTCTGCTGCAAATCGCGGATATAACTGTCCAGCTCCTGAAAATTCATCTGCGAATCCTGCTTCACTTCTTTCAGGAAGTAACTGGGCGGCTCGTTCAACTCTCCGAATGTCTGGACCTGAAAGGGGGTCAAGGGGACGCTGAAATTGCCGTGAAACTCGCGCCGCCAGCCGTTTTCGAAAACCCACGTCTTTAGAGATGGCTGCCAGTGCGCCCGTTCCGCGGAGATCTGCCGCACTAGCTGGAAAGTATCGGGCTCCAGTTCGTAAACGATTACCCCGCCCATCACATTCTCCGCTTGATCGAAAAACTTGTAGTAATAAATGCGCGGCCCTTTTCCGAAGATCCACTTGCGCTCGGGACTCAGATAAGTCTGTACCGCGCGGCCCTTGATCTCGTTGCGCAGCGCGTCCTGCCTGCGATTTGCCTCCGGCACGTAGTAGTAATCGAAAGCGAACAGGCCGCCGCTCAGAAAGGAACTCATCACCAGGATAGGAATCGCCAGGCGGTGCAGGCTGATGCCGCAAGCCTTGAAAGCGGTCACTTCGTTGTGTTTGGTGAGCACGCCGAAAGTCACCAATACGCCCACTAGAACGCTAATCGGCAGCGTGTCGTAAATCAACTTGGGACCCAGAAAAAATAGATAAGTGAAAACCTTGGCCAAGGAAATTCCATTGCGGACAATATCGCTGAGCAGCTCAAAAAAATTGTAAATCTGGGTCATCGACACGAAGCTGGAGAGCAGCACCACGAAATAAAACGCGAAATTGGTCAGTATGTACGTATCCAGAATCTGAGGAAGTAACGGCAGGCGAAAGTTCCGGCCGCGCGCGGACTGCCCGGCTTCCGGCACGAAGCGGCGGCGCAGGGAATTCAGCGCGCCGCTGAAGGCGTCCTTCAAACCTCCAACAATATCGCGTCCGCCGGGTATTTCCATGCGTGACACGAACGCCAGCCCGGCCACCAGGAATACCGCGTTCGGCAGCCAGATGGCGACTTCCACCGGCAACGCGCGCTGGCGGGCCAGGCCCACCAGGGTGATAAACGCCAGATAGTAACAGAAGAAGGCCAGAAAGACGGCGGTGACGTATCCGCCCGATTTGCCGCCCTTGCGCGAAGATACGCCCAATGGAATGCCGACCAGCGCCAGCACCAGGCAGGCGATCGGCAAGGCCAGCCGCCGGTGCAGCTCGATGCGCGCTTCCACCCAATCCGCGCCTGTCCGTGAGTAGCGCCGCAACTCGCGCGTGTTCATCTCGCTGAACGGCCGCCGGGCGACCTGCTCGGGAGGCGCCGCGTAGAGCGCCTGCGCAACGATCGGTGAGAAGCTATCGTACCCCTTCAGATCCTTACCCATTTCATGGTTGCCGGTGTTGCGCATGGAAAGCTGCAGCCGGTTGTGCTCCGGATCGGGCACCGCGATAGCTTCCCGCGCCACCGTGATGAGGGGGCCTTCGGCCTTGTCGCGCATGCCGCTGGTGCGCTGCTCGGGAGGCGTCAGGTCCGCCAGAAAAACATTGCGCCATACTACCACCGCTCCGGGCCGCACGTCTCCGACGTACAAAATGGTGTTCGGGAACTGCTCGTCGAAGACCCGCGGTTCGATCTCGGCGCTCACCGCCGAAGCGGAGATCTTCTCCAGCAGGTCTTTGCTCAGGCGCACCGAAAGCGGCGTCAGACGCAAGGTCATCGCACCGGAAACCACCGTGGCGATGAACGCGAACAGCAAGACCGGCGGCAGCACCCTGCGGCTGGAGCAGCCGGCCGCACGCATGGCCGTGATCTCACCATCGGTCGCCATGCGCCCCAATCCCACCAGGATGCCCACCAGCGCGCCGAAGGGGATGGTGAGCGGCAACAGTGGCGGCAGGGAGAGCGCGAACAGGTACAGGATGGTCTCCGGCCGCGGCGAAGTGCGAACCAGAACTTCAAACAGCTTGCCCACCCCCTGCAAGAAGATGATAGCCGTGGCGAGAGCCGTTCCCAGCAGCGAACTGGAGAGAATCTCGCGGAAGATGTAGCGGCTCAGGATGCGCATGCGGTTTACGGCTCGCCGAATGAGTCGATTCTGCATTGATTGTGGGGCGGCCAATCATGGCCGCAGCCGCCCTTTAGGCGGCCAAAGCCGGCTAAAAGCCGGCTGCGGGCAGAATTGCCCGCCCCACGGTGCAAGAAGGATGTGGCATTGCGCTCCCAGCCTGCGGCGGCCTCGTAGGCCGCACTGTTCCCTTCAAGGGCCCGCCCCACAATTTTCGCGCGCATCTCCGGCGCGGGCACGATGGGGAGCTTCGGCAACTCTTCTTCCGTGGGATGCATCTCCACGTCGTCGATCAGCACCGACGGTGCGATCACGCAACTCTCCGCCACATAGTTCGCGCCGCCGATCAATGCGAACGGCGCCTGGTTGTTCTGGAATTCGAATACGTTGCTGTCGTCGCCCGCGGCCAGAATATCTTTCAGCGACCGCGCGTTCAAGCTGCGGAAGCGCAGGCCGCGCACCAGCTCTTCCCGGCCGTCCGGATATATTTTGTAAGCCAGCACCGGCCCGCTGACCGGATGGCTGCCCCCTTGCGAGCCGCTCAGCAATCGCCGGAACTGGTCGACGGAAGCCGACGACGGGAAGTCCATCTTGCGCACGATTATGCCGTACGGTTTGTTGCGTTGCCGGCACATCTCGATCAGCTTCTTCTTCAGATCCGCCGCCGGCGCGGTCTCGGTGGCGCGAACAAAAAGATTGCTAATGGCGGCCGTGTTCGCTCCATAGCTGCCGGGCAACCGCGCCCGGCCATTGGAGCCGGAGTATCCGGGCACGGGTTGCCGGGTCAGCAGAAAGTTCTTCAGTACGCCCTTCTCCACCAGCGACAGCGGGCGGGGAGCCACGCCCTCCCGATCCACGTCGTAGCTGCCGAAAAGCGGACGGCCGCGCCATTCCTTCTGCGTCGGGTCGTCCACCACATCGAACCATTCCGGCAGGATGCGCGCGCCCTGGCGGCCCTCCAATTCGCTGGTAGCGGCAAAACTATTGCGCCCCGGCTCCATCACGGGACGCCGGGTGAGAGCCAGATTGCCGCCCAGCACTTCGGCGAACAGTTGCGCGCCCGCCGCGCCTTCAAATAGCACCGGACCGGAGTAATCTTCGCCCTTGGGCGCCGCCGCCAGGGCCGTCAGGTTCGCGGCCAGCGCCGTCACACCCCGGCGCAGTTCCGGTTCGGCGGGCATCCGGTTGAAATCCAACGATTGAAAGACGACGGCGTCGTGCAGCAGCATGCCATCCGGGGCCTGCGCTTCGGCGCGCGCCAGAACGTAGATCATATTGTCGGGCGTGCGCACTTCCGTCCCTTCGGAGTTCATGTAGTAGTGGACGGTGGCCACCGCGCTGAGTTCCACGCCCGAGGATTTCACCGCCGGATACGCCTCGAAGATGGCCGATAGCGCCCGTATACGGCCGCTCCAGGCATCTTCATCCGGCGCGACGCGGCGGATTTCCAGAATCTTCTTCACCGGGTCGGCTTTGGCAAAATCGTCCAGGGGCGTGTTGACCGTGACATTTTTCAGGGCCGCCCGCTTGCGCGAGATGGCCTCCACGGCGGACTTATAGGCGCTATCGGTGGCCAGCCAGAAATAGCGCCGCAGAACCGGATAAGAGTCCTCCAGCGGAAAGCGCTCGATATCGTAGTGCGTGCCGAAATGGAAACCACTGCCCGCGTAGTCGGTGTTGTCGAATTTGTAATCGCCCACCCGCACCTTGATTTCCGGAACCCGGAAGCGGTCGCGCCGCAAAGTAACCAGCCCGCCGAGGCTCGCGGAAATCCCCAAGCTGTCTCCATCGTCGAGGGCATATTCGATGTAGTAGGGCTCTTCCAGGGTCATGACTTTCAGTCCGCGGGACCGGCTTAACTCGTCGTGCATGGCGCGGAGTATGGCGTCGCCCGATTGAGCGAGGGCTGGTTGCAAGAGGGCGATGAGCAGGAGGACGAACTGAGCGGGCGAAGGGGCGAGGGGAATCCGAGCGGGCGAGGGGGCGAGGGGAATCCGAGCGGGCGAGGGGGCGAGGGGAATCCAAGCGGGCGAGGGGGCGAGGGGAATCCAAGCGGGCGAGGGGGCGAGGGGGCGAGCGGGCGATCCGTGTTGGCGCATTTGTTTGTTTTCGCGTACTCTTCCTAACACGTATCGCCGCAGCCGGA
>Ga0302324_100028613_pt1 | contig 10587 bp, 8 predicted proteins | sample Palsa_T0_1_FD_201949 | JGI IMG/M metagenome (GOLD analysis project Ga0302324, IMG submission 201949) | Peat permafrost microbial communities from Stordalen Mire near Abisko, Sweden - Palsa_T0_1 | ecosystem: Environmental > Terrestrial > Soil > Palsa > Peat permafrost | place: Sweden: Abisko... | reverse complement strand
CCGTGATATTTTAGATACGCCTATGCCTGAAACCGCCACTACCGAATTTTGGAAAGAGCTAAAACCGATCAGCAAGGTTTTCCAACTGGACGCCCTGCCCGAGGTCTACACGCATAACGCGCCCAACGGCGACGAGCGACTTTTCGTACCGTTCACCGAGACGGTTTCGTCCAAGCCGCTTTGGATTTCGCCAGGCCAGAACAAATGGTGCGACGTCCTGATGGCCAAGAGCGCGGGCCTGGTGAATCGCCACTATCATCCGCACGAAGTGTTCGCGTACACCATCTCGGGCAAGTGGGGCTACCTGGAGCACGACTGGACGGCGACCGCCGGCGACTTCATCTACGAAACCCCTGGCGAGGCGCACACGCTGGTGGCCTACGAGCACAAAGACCCGATGAAGGTGTTCTTCGTGGTGCAAGGCCCGCTAATCTGGCTGGATGAAAACGGCGAGTCCAACGGATACTTCGACGTTCACAATTACATCACGCTGTGCCGCGAGCATTTCGAGAAGGTGGGGCTGGGGGCGGACTATGTGAAGACGTTGTTCCGCTAGCGCTTCAGCGACCGTTCTATCTCACTCGAGATCGAGTGCCGCTCTTAAGCCTTCTTCGACCGAGCTGAGCAGCTCTCGCGACAATCTTCCGGTAAAGCGAGTTAGTTTGGAGCGGTCAAGCGTAGTCACTTGATGGCACACGGCAATTCCAGGGCGACCCAGTCCTGCGGCATCTGCCGGAATCTCCACGGCAGTGAGACCACGCCTTGCCTGGGCCTTCGACGTGGACATCGGAACTACAATCACGGAGCGCCAGTTGAGAGCTTGATTGAATCCGTCATGTGACACCACAATTACCGGACGCCGGCCAGCTCGTTCGGAACCGGAGCGTGGAGAAAGCTCGGCCCAGTAGATACCACCGCGTGTCATTTCCGGAGACGTACTTCGCGGGGTTCGCGCTCGAAGAGAAGCTCCAGGGAAACGGCTTCGAGTTTAGGATCCAAATCGAACTCCGTTCCCCCCATCTCGGAAGCGTAAGCTGCAATGGCCTGTTTGCGTGCTGCCTTCTTCCGAGCGGCGAGCCAAGTTTGAATGGCATACCTAGCCATCGATGTCGCGGGTATCCGGCTCCGTTGGGCTTCCGTCTTTAATTCCTCGTAAACGTGATCCGGCAGCGGGAGGTGAAAATTCTTCATGCTCTTTTAATTATGTGGCACTATCGAATGGCATGATTCATGCCATTGAGTCTGGGAGTATTCCTGCTCAGTGCGTCATCGCGTACACCACATAGTTGACGCCGATGCGAATGCCAAGCGCTGAATAGCGCTCCGGATATTCGGGAGAGTCCGCCCACTCCCAGGAATCGCCCAGGTCGGAGTTCATCGTGATGGCCACCATCAAGCGGCCTTTGTCGTCGAAAATTCCCTTCCAGCGCGCCTCTCTGCCGTCGTTCTGATAGCCGCTGCCATAGAGTCCCCATGCACCCCTGACTTGGTAGCGCTCGTCCAAATCGTAAATGGTGTGGAAAATCGCGCTGCTGTTTTCCAGCTCCACTGCCTGGCGATCGGGAAAAACGCGCCCCATGCTTTCCCAGAACACCTGCCATTCGCGCGTTCCCCAGAAATCGTCGGCCATGAAGAATCCGCCGCGTAACAGATAATCGCGGAGTTTGTGCGCCTGCGCATCGGTGAGCTGCCATTCGCCGGGACGGACGGCGTAGAGCCAGGGCCAGTTGTAAACATCGTCGCCGTCATCCAAATTTACGGACTGCTCCACCGATCGAACGTGGATGCGCGTGAGGCGGCGCAGGGCCAGCAGAAAATGCCGATCGGCGCGCGGATAATCCTGCGTCCAACTCGACATGCCTTCGGCCCAGCGGGGACCGGCGCGGTCGAACATAGCCGTGGGCGCGGGCGGATACATCAGGCGCGCGAACGCGAATTCGGTTTTCTCCTGGGCGTCGGGAGGCAATGGAAAATTACCGTACTCGATGCCCGGATATTCGCGGAATGGGCGCTGGAAAGCGAGCAACGATCCGGCGACAGCACATGCAAGAAGCCAACGCTTGCGCAGCTCAACCTTGCACAGATCAAGCATGGAATACCTGCCGCGCCTTCTCGCGCACGTAAATGGGTAACGCCCGGCGGATCATCGAGCTCCGAAACCGCGCGTGCGTGATGGCGCCCGTAGCGTAGCGCGCGAGAATCTCGGCCAGCGGGGCGTGGCGGCTGGCGGCCCGGACGATGCGGTCGATACGCTTGGGGTCGGCCAGCAGGAGCTTTTGCAGCCGGACGCTGTGAGCCAGCTCATCGCCGATTTCCTGCTTCCATGCCCGCTCATAACCGCTGAGTTGACCTTGCATAGCCGCTCGCGCGGCGAGCTCACCGCTGACCATGGCGTAGTAAATGCCTTCGGCGGTTAGCGCGTTCACGAATCCGCCCGCATCGCCCGCGAGCAGCACGCGATCGCCATACGTGCGCGAGAGAGGCCCGGAGATCGGCAGCGGAAAGGCCCGGAAATTAGCGCGATTCGATTGCCCCTCCAGCACGTGCTTCGATTGCATGGCTTCCACGAAAGCTCGATGATGCGAGTAATGTTCGCCGCGCAAATTCGCCAGATAATAGTCCAGTTTGAAACCGACGCCGACGTTCAGATGATCCGTCTTCGGGAACACGTAACCATATCCGTAGTGGCTGCGGATGCGGTAATAGATATACATGCGATCGCGTTCTGCAGTCCTCAACTCTTGTTGCGGCGTCTCCTCCATCATGTCGATGGCGTAATGGCTTTGGACGTTGCCGGTGCGAAGTCCGGAGGCGCGCGCGACGACGCTGTTCGCGCCATCGCAGCCGATGATCATACTCGCCTGATATTCGCCGCTCTCCGTAGTCACACGCACGTGGTCGGGATGAACAGCCACTTTGCGCACCAGGCCGCAAGCAGTTTCGACATGCGGCCGCGCGAGCGCGAAGAGCAGATGATCGAACTCGCAGCGGCGGATCATCAGGTACAGCGGGTCGGCCGACTGGTAATCCACCACGAAACCCGAGGGCGATTCGAAGTGGACCTTGTTTACCCAATTGGTGGGGATGTTCGCCAGCGCCGGCCGCAGGTAGGGGAAACGCTCCAGCACTCGCGTGCTGATTCCTCCGCCGCAGGGCTTGTCGCGTGGAAATGCGCTCTTGTCGAGTAATAGCGTCGAGACGCCGGCTTCGCCCAGAAGCTTGGCAGCGGTGGCGCCCGCCGGACCCGCGCCGGCGATGATGACATCGAAGGTCTTCACTCACCTTGATTGTAGTTTCGTAAAGAACGCCTCGATGAAGTCGATGCCGTTTTGCGTAACGGGCGTGACCACGCGCACCAGCTCCGTATCGGTGCGGTTGTAGCGCAGCGCATCCCAAGCAGTGAACATCGCCGCCCGATATTCGCTCGCCACCACCCGATCGCGCGATTGATACCAATAGAGCACCACAGCGTGGTCATTGCCTTTAGAAACGATGTAGCGATTGATCTGAATGGGCCGAGCGCGGCCGCGAATGTTCACGCGAATGGTGTCGGACACCGACCAGGTCCAGCCCGATCCGGGAAGACAATTCTTGGGAGAGTGCGGCGTCTGGCCGGCTCGTTGCGACTGGAAATAGGCAACGAAAAGGCTCGCCTCTTTACCGCCCGGCGCCGCATATTGCCGAGTCAGGTAATCGTCAGCGCGGAGAATGTCCCTCTCATCCTTCTCGATGCCGCCCTCACGGACTATTCGCCATTCGCCTATTGCCCTGGGAAATGCCGACAGCGGTTTGGATGGCGGGATCGCTTCGGCGCGCTGTGAGATTCCGTAAAACGCGGCGCCTTGCATTAAAAACAGGGTGCTCAGGACAAGCGCCGGACGTTTAGGCATAGTTGATGAATCGCGATCAGCAGGCCAAGCGCCGCCACAAATAGCACCCAGCCTTCAAGCAAATGGGACGCCCCGCGCGCCAGGCCCGCGTTATATTCGCTCAATATGCCGGTCAGCGTGACGCGGGCCGCATTGGCGGCGATGGCGATTGGAATGGTGGCAGCCAGCAGCGCCCAGCGCATCCAGACCTTTTTGTCGAAGAAGTACGCATAGATGAGTGCGAGGAAAGACAGCGACAGCAGCGAGCGAATGCCGCTGCAGGCTTCCACCACGGAAAGCCGCTCGTGCGGAAGCTCCAGGATGTTACCGTCGCGCAGCACTGGAATGCCGATCCAATTCAAAACGGTCTCGGCGCTGGCCGACGCGAAGATCTGGAGCGGCAATGTGACTCGCGCATACACAATGGCCGGGATCGGGAACAGAAACAGCAGCAGCACTAGCGGGAACGCCAGTATCCTGATCGCCCGAGTGCCGCCGAGAAACAGCACTGCGCCGATCAACGACACCAGAAACGCCGTGCGCGCGATGAACAACTGCGCCGCGAGCGTGCCGAGCAGCATCTCGGCCGCGCCCAACCCGGCGATCGCAAGGCCCCACCAATTCGCAACAGGTGTAATTTCCCCTAGCTCCGCGCGCCGCCGCCAGACGAGCCAGGCGACGACCGGCAACACGCAAAATCCGTGCGACATGTCCTGGTCCGTGCTCCATTGCCGGACTAAGCCGGCAAGCAGGGGCGCATAGCAGATTAGAAGGAGCGCAAGCGGTACGGTATTCTTATTCATCCGGCAAGGCTAGAATGGAATAGTGGGCGTTTGCCGTTTTATCGTCTCACTCCTTTTAGCGGGGAGTGTCTGGGCGCCGTTCGCGGCCGGGCAGCTTGCGATCTTTCCGCTTCGGGATATTCGCGCCGGCCAGCACGCTACGGGCAAAACCGTATTCCAGGGCAATAAAATCGAGGAATTTCAGGTGGAGATCCTGGGCGTTCTGGAAAACGTCGGGCCCCGGCAGTCCATTATTCTGGCGCGGCTCTCGGGCGGGCCGCTGGCGGAAACCGGCGTCATGCAAGGCATGAGCGGCAGCCCTGTCTACATCAACGGGCGGCTGGTGGGCGCGGTGGCTCTGGCGTTCAATTTCTCCAAGGAGCCGATCGCGGGGATTCGTCCCATCGAGGAAATGTTGGCGGTGGGTGATGCGCCCGCGCCGCCGACTGCCCGCAAAGTGGCTTCCAACCGGGTGTCCAACGCGATGTCCAACGTGGACTCGTTCGCGTCCAGGCTCATCGACATCGCAACGCCGGTATCTTTCAGCGGGTTCACCGCCGGCACTTTGGAACAATTCGCGCCGCAGCTGAAAAAGCTGGGGCTGGAACCGCGCCAGGGTGTATCGAGCGGCGGCAAGCTTTCACCGAAATTTGGCGCGCCCGCGTCCTTGCGCCCCGGCGACATGATCGCGGTAGAGCTACTCTCGGGCGACTTGAGCATCGGCGCGGAGGGCACCGTCACGGCCGTCGATGGCAAAGCGATCTACGCGTTCGGACATCAGTTTATGTCGGTGGGAAAAACCGAACTGCCCTTCGCCCGCGCCGAAGTGCTGACGCTGCTGCCGAACTTATCATCCTCCTTCAAAATCTCTTCGCCCCTGGAATGGATGGGCTCCATCACCCAGGATCGCAGCACCAGCATCTATGGCGAGCTGGGACGCAAGGCCGACACCATTCCGCTTGAGATCACGGTCAAAGACGGCCGGCGCGCCCCGTTGTCGTATCACATGCAGATGATTCAGGATCGCGTGCTGTCGCCTTACATTGTGCAGACCGCGGTTTATTCGGCGATGGATGCCACCGAGCGCACGCTCGGTCTCGCCAGCTATTCGCTGCGCGGCGGCGTGGAGTTCGTACAAAGCGTTCCGCCGTTGAAGCTCGACAACACTTACGCAGGCGATTTCAACGTGCCGCTGCAGGCGTCCACTGGCGTCGCATCCCCGCTGGCATCGATTTTGGGCGCGGGTTTCGACGCACTGAAGATCAAAAACATCAAGCTCGAAATCGAAGCCTCCGAACGCAAGCGGCTGCTGCAAGTGGACCAGGTGACCGCTTCGCCCAAGCAAGTTCATCCCGGCGATTCCGTCGAACTGAGCGTCACATTTACCGGCGAAAATGGCCTGGAAACGCAAAAAAGCGTCCACTATCGCGTCCCCGTCGGCGCGCCCGAAGGCACGCTGAACTTCACCGTCTCCGACGGCTCCATGACGAACGCTCTGGATCAACAGATGGCGCCGTCGGTGCCCAAGAGTCCTACGCAGCTGGTATCGTTCCTGAACAATCTTCGTCCCAACACCAACGCCTACGTGCGCGTGTGGCGCACCGATCCGGCGTTCGAAGTGCAAGGCCAGGATCTGCCGGACCCGCCGCCTTCGGTGGGCTTGATTCTCGCCAAGGCACAAGCGGCTCAGGGCGCCTGGTTCCCGCGCGGCTCCAAAGTCGGCGAATTGCAAATCGAAACCGGCGACGTCGTGGTCACTGGATCGAAGACTGCGCAAGTGGAAGTAAAAGAATGAAGAAGTTTTGCGCTGCGGCATGGGCTTTTGCCGCGATGACGATATCTGCTGACGCCGCAACCACGGCCACGTGGGAGATGAACACCTATCAGGATTTCCTGCGCGGACGGTTTGAAGGCCTTTCGCTCGATCACGATGGCCGCTTGACCGTGGCGCCGAAACTGGAGACCATGTTCTCCTCCGGCCAGCCCACCATCTGGAGTATCGCGCGCGCGCCGGATGGTTCCATTTACGCCGGTACCGGGCATCGCGGACGCGTGTATCAAATAACCGCGTCGGGCGCGGACACTTTGACGTGGAGCTCCAAGTTAATCTGGACCTCCGATCAGCCCGAAATTTTCGCCGTCGCGGTGGATCCCAGCGGCGTGGTCTATGCCGCGACGTCGCCCGAAGGCAAGGTTTACCGTATCGAGAAGGGCAAGGCCACCGAGTTCTTTGCGCCACAGGCCAAGTACATTTGGGCGCTCGCCTTCGCCAAAGACGGGACGTTGTTCGTGGGCGCCGGCAATCCCGGCAATATCTATCGCGTGGATAAAACCGGAAAGGCCGAGACGTATTACGAGACAGGCCAATCCCACGTTACCGCGCTAGCGTTCGATTCTCGCGGAAACGTGCTCGCCGGCACCGAGCCCAATGGCATTCTCTACCGGATCGGCGCCAAGGACAAAGCTTTCGTACTCTACAACGCGAACCTTCCCGAGATCCGCTCCATCATTCCTATGCCCGACGGCGCCATCTATGCAGCCGCGCTGGGAGGCTCCATCGCGAATCGAAGCATGCCTCCCACCAATTCGCTCGGCTCCCCGTTGAGCGTTACAGTAACCGCGCCGGCCACGTCAATCACGGTCACCGATGCGGGGGATTCGCAAGCCGACACCGAGATCAAGCCCAAGGCGAGCGCCCCCAGCGCCGCTGCCCCGCCGCCTGCGCAAACGCTAGGGGCCAACGCAAGCCCGATCGCTGAAATCCCGGGCGTCGACAAATCCGCCATCTACAAAATCAATCCGGACGACACCGTCGAGACATTGTGGACCTCCAAGGATGAGAACGTTTACAGCATGGCCGTCGAGGCCAACGGATCGCTGTATTTCGCAACCGACGGCCAGGGCCGGCTTTATAAACTGGGCGCGGATCGCAAGGCGACGTTGATGGTGGAGACCAATGAAGGTGAAGCGACGCGCTTGCTGGATGGGCCCGGCGGACTCGTCGCGGCCACTGGCGATATGGGAAAGCTTTTTCGCTTGGCCGACGGCGCGGGTACGAGCGGGAGCTACGAATCGCCGGTGCACGACTCGGGATCGGTGGCGCGCTGGGGGCGGATTACCTGGCGCAGCAGCCTCGGCGGCAAAGTACAAATCGCGACGCGCACCGGCAATTCCGCGCGCGCGGATAAAACTTGGAGCGATTGGTCGGAGCCGCTAACGAATCCGCGGGATTCCGTCATCCGCAGCCCTAACGCGCGCTTCATTCAATGGCGCGCAAGCCTGGATGGTCCGGGCGCGGCCATCGAGAACGTAAGCATCGCCTACTTGCCGCAGAACAATCCCCCGGTAGTCCGCAGCATTAGCGTAACTACGCAGCCGAACAGCGGAGCAGCGCTGAAGTCGGCGGCCAGCTCGACCGCCGCGGCCTACAGCGTCACCGTGACCGATACCGGCGAAACCTCCACGCCCGCCGGTACGCCGACGCAGACTCTTTCGCATGGCTCCGGATCGCAAATTCAAATTACGTGGCAAGCCGACGACCCGGATGGCGACCGTTTACTTTACTCGCTGTATTTCCGTGGCGAGGATGAAAAAGAATGGAAGCTGCTGCGCGCGAACATCCCCGAGAATTCGCTGGCGCTGGATGGCGATGTTCTCGCGGACGGCCGCTACTATTTCCGCGTGATCGCGTCCGATCAGCCGTCCAACGCCGCCAATGTAGCGCGCACGGACGAGTTGGTGAGTTCGCCGGTGTTGATCGATAACACGCCGCCGGTGGTCACATTAAGCGCTCCGCGCCGCAACAGCGACCATGTTGAAGTGGATGCGGACGTAGTTGACCAAACCTCGCCGCTGCGCCGCTGCGAGTATTCTCTGGATGCCGGCCCATGGACTCCGGTGGAAGCCGCCGACGGCGTCACAGATGGCCCGCGGGAGCAGTTTCACATCGCGATCGACCGGCTTCGCGCGGGCGAGCATCTGCTGGTGGTTCGCGCGTATGACACGGCCAACAACGCCGGCCTCGCTAAAGTGGTGATCCCCTAATTCATGCCAATCTACCAAGTCATCGTGCTTGCGGTCGTGCAAGCCTTCACTGAATTCCTGCCGGTTAGCAGCACCGCCCACTTAGTTCTGGTCCCGTGGCTCTTCGGATGGAAGGACCCGGGACTCACCTTCGACGTCGCGCTGCACGCCGGCACCCTGGTAGCGCTCCTGATTTACTTCTTCAAGGACTGGGTCCAGATTATCGGGCAGGGAATCGGCTTCAACTGGGGCGACGATCCGCAGCTCCGCCAAAATCCTGGACTGCTGTGGCTTCTTGCGGTGGCCTCCGTGCCGATTGGGATCTTTGGCTACCTGTTCGATAAACAGGCCGACACCACATGGCGCCAGCCTTATCTGATCGGCACAACGCTGGTGCTGGTCGGCATTGTGCTTTGGATCGCGGACCGCCGCCGGATCGGCGACAAATCCATGGCCAAGGTGAGCTGGGGCGATGGTATCGTGATTGGCATCGCGCAAGCCTTTGCGGTTATTCCGGGCGTCTCGCGCAGCGGTTCCACCATCAGCGCCGGCCTGTTCCGCAACTTGAACCGCGAGACAGCGGCGCGCTTTTCGTTCTTGCTCTCTACGCCGGCCATCGGCGCGGCAGTTCTAAAAAAGGCCTGGGATATCCACAAGGAAGGCGGCGTTCCGACCGACATGCGGGTTCCCATGGCGCTGGGTATTGTTGTCAGCGGAGCGCTAGGCGCGGTGGTGATCGCTTTCTTCCTGCGCTATCTGCGCCGCAGCAGCCTGATGCCGTTCGTGTACTATCGCATCGCATTTGGCATAATAGTAATCGCTCTGGCTGCATTTTTCCGCTTCTCAGCGGGATGAACATTTTAGGACCGACACGCTTCCACAGATTGAACGAAGCCGGTGGATTAGTGTTTCTATTCACCGGGCTCTTTCTGATCCTCTGCCTCATCTCTTATCATCCGCAGGATCCCTCCTGGAATTTGGTGACAGGCGCGGCGCACGCGCATAACCTCGTCGGCCTGGTCGGATCGTATATCGCCGATCTGTGTTTCCAATTGCTGGGCCTCAGCGCATTCAGCATTCCGGTGCTGTTGTGGACGCTGGCCTTGCGATGGATGCGCTCCGACGCCATCCCAGCCGCTGGCGTCAAGGTCATCGGCGCCGTGGCGCTGTTTCTCAGCGTCTCCACCGCGCTTTCCATCCGGCCTATCTGGCACCCATGGAATGGCGCGTTTTCGGCGGGTGGCGTCATAGGCATCTTGATCGCCGATTCGCTGCTGTCTTCGCTTAACCTGATGGGCACGGTTCTGCTCACCGGCATTTGCCTGATCCTCTCGCTGTATTTGATCTCGAAGTTCTCCATGTCGACCGCCGCGAAATGGCTGGCTGGACCGCTGAGTTTGATTGGCAGAGTCTATGGGCGGTGGGCGAACTGGCGCTCCGAAAGAATGACCCTGGCGCGCGAACGAGCCGCACAACGTGCTGCCCGAAGAGCCGAGCGCACTGTACCCGAACCCGAGGTCCCGCAGGTTCAGGTCTACGAACCGAAGCCGGTGGAAATGGCCGCTCGCGTAGAAGAGCCGGAAGTCCAGCAGGAAATTCCTATCCACGCGCTGGAGTACGAACCGCCGGAATTTTTATCACGGCCGCCGTGGGAGGAGCCGAAGCTGGAAGCGCCGGCGCCCGAGCCCGAGCCCGTACGCAAACGCGAATCCAGGAAGCCTACACCCGAAGTGACCGAACATCCGGCGTACCGGGTGCCGTCCACCGACCTGTTGAACGAAGTCCCGCCGCGGAATCCCTTCGATTCGCTGGAGCTCAAGGAAATCGCGGCTCGCATCAAATCCAAATTTGAAGAGTTCAACGTGCACGGCGCGGTGGTGCAAATCAATCCCGGCCCAGTAGTGACCACGTTC
>Ga0302324_100028611_pt1 | contig 10588 bp, 14 predicted proteins | sample Palsa_T0_1_FD_201949 | JGI IMG/M metagenome (GOLD analysis project Ga0302324, IMG submission 201949) | Peat permafrost microbial communities from Stordalen Mire near Abisko, Sweden - Palsa_T0_1 | ecosystem: Environmental > Terrestrial > Soil > Palsa > Peat permafrost | place: Sweden: Abisko... | reverse complement strand
GGTTGTTGCTGGAGTGCATTCATCTGGAAGAGAATCCGAAATACTTTCTCACTTCGGCCAACGAGGCGATTGAGATTGTTCGCGCCGTCAATCATCCGCAGGTGCAGTTTCTCTACGACATTTTTCACGAGCAGATGAGCTTTGGGAATTTGATCGACAAGCTGGATAAGCACATCGACGTGATCGGACTGATCCACGTGGCCGATGTGCCGGGAAGGCACGAGCCGGGGACGGGTGAGATCGACTATGGGAATATTTACCGCAAGCTGGCGCAGTTGAATTACAGGCACAATGTCGCGATGGAGTTTCTGCCGGTGGGTGATCCGGTGGGTACGCTGAGGGCGGCCAGGGCGGTTGCATCGAGCGCGGGAGCGGCCTGAAGGAACACCGGGACTGTCACGCTCTACAATCTAGCGGTATGCCTACCGCCGTCCGCTCCCACGCCAAGATCAACCTCGGGCTCTATATAGGGGCGCCGCGGGCGGATGGATTTCATGGGCTGGCTACTGTCTACGAGACGCTCGAGCTCTACGACATTGTCACGGTTTCTGCGCGGCCGGCGCCGGTCACGGCTATACGGCTCACCTCGAATGACGGCCGGGTTCCAACCGACGGCCGCAACACTGCGTGGAGGATGGTGGAACTGGCGCTTGGGGCGCTCGGAGTCACTGCTGAAGTCGAAATTGATATTCAGAAGCGGTTGCCGGTGCAGGGCGGGTTGGGGGCGGGGTCGGCGAATGCGGTGGCGGCGCTGGTGGGGTTGGAGCGGGAGTTGGGCGTTGCGAGTCAGCAAGTCGGCGAGTCAGCGAGTCAGCGGGGCGACAAGGATGGTTGGGCGAAGGGGAGGTTGGAGATTGGGGCCAAAGTTGGCTCGGATGTGCCGCTGTTTCTTATAGGCGGGACGGTTTTGGGCACCGATCGGGGACAGGTGGTTGAGGCGCTGCCGGATATTGAGCCTACCTGGTGCGTCGTTGCGACTCCCGGCATCGGCGTCTCCACACCGCAGGCGTTTCGCGATTGGGATGCGCTTTGCGTCGCCGATGGTTTGACCCAGCAGGCTAGTCAAGATAAACTAAATGAGTTGAGCCGCGCCTATGCCAGCGCCTTTGCGGAAGCGATTCCGCGGGGCGGGCAGGGAGTTGGCTCCTCCGGTGTTCTTCCATTTGGGGAGAACCTGGCCGGACCACAGGAGTCCGCGCTTGTCCGCACCGGGATATTGAGCTGGATTGCAAACGACTTTGAACGCGTCGTCTTTGCCCAGCATCCTTCCCTTGCAGAAATCAAGCGCATTCTTGCGGCAGCCGGTTCGCCGGGGGCAGCCCTTCATGTTTCGCTGTCGGGGTCCGGTTCGGCGCTCTACGGGTTGTACCTGGCCCGTGGAGATGCGGAAGCAGCTCGCGAACGTTTGCGGGCGGCGGGTGTGGAGAGTCATTTGACGCGCACTCTGCCGCGCTCCGCTTACTGGCGCGAAATGATTGTGCAAGAAGAAGATTGACAGTCAGCCGCTTTGCGAGAGAGACTCGCCTTCGGCTGTTGAAGAAAGGCTTTCCAAAGGGTTTGGAAGGTTAAGGAGTTGGGCGATCGTCTAATGGTAGGACAATGCCCTTTGGAGGCATTTGTCTAGGTTCGAATCCTAGTCGCCCAGCCAGTTAAGAGCAGGGATCAGGGGTTAGGGATCAGGGGTCAGTTCAAGGCGCTGACAAGGCGACATTGACTGACCACTGATCACTGACAACTGAACCCTGCATTTAGGCCCCGAAAAACAGCCAAAGCCAACCAGCTTGGAGGGTAATCGGAGATGGAAACGGGAACAGTGACGTTGACGTTGGAAGACAAGCAGCCGAACGCGCAACCGGACGGCACGCCAAAAGACCCCTTGGCACATTCGGACGGAGCCAAAGCCAAGGACGCCAAGGCTCAGCCGGAGCGCAAGCGGACGCGAAACCTGACCGAAGACAAGCGCTTCAAACTCTTCAGTGGGACGGCCAACCGGCCGCTTGCTGAGGAGATTGCCCGCCATATCGGTGTGCAGGTGGGCGAGGCCAAGCTGCAACGCTTTGCCGACGGCGAGGTTTACTTCCAGCTGCTGGAAAACGTCCGCGGGGTGGATGTTTTTGTCGTCCAGCCAACCTGCTATCCCGTCGACCAGCACCTGGTGGAGCTACTGGTAATGATTGACGCACTCAAACGCGCATCGGCCGCACGCATCACCGTCGTAGTGCCCTACTACGGCTATGCGCGGCAGGACCGCAAAGACCGTCCGCGCGTGGCCATCAGCGCCAAGCTCATTGCCGACCTGCTGACCACCGCCGGCGCCAACCGCGCACTTTTTGTCGATCTGCATGCGGCGCAGATTCAGGGCTTCTTCAACATTCCCGTCGATCATCTGTTTGCCAGCCCCGTCCTCGTCAGCCATTTCAGGGAACTCAAGCTGCCCAACCTGACGGTTGTTTCGCCGGACGCAGGCGGCGTGGAGCGGGCTCGATTCTTTGCGCAGAAGGTTGGTGCGCCGCTGGCCATTGTCGACAAGCGTCGCACCGATCTCAATGTTGCGGAAGTGATGCACGTAGTGGGCGATGTGGCGGGAAAGACCTGCCTCATCATCGACGACATCATCGACACCGCGGGGACACTGGTGAAGACAGTCGACGCCCTTTACGCAGCAGGCGCTGCAACTGTATACGCCTGCGCCAGCCACGCCGTGCTCTCGGGCCCGGCCATCGATCGCATTGCCAACTCGCGCCTGGAGCAGGTGGTCGTCACGGACACTATTCCGCTGCGCGAAGCGGCGCTGAAAGTTCCAAAAATCAAAGTGCTTTCCATCGCCGGCCTGTTAGGCGCGGCGATCGAGAGCATTCACATGGAGACTAGTGTTAGTTCGCTGTTCAACTGAGAAGCAGGGATTAGGGGTTAGGGATTAGGGATTAGTAAAGACACTTCGAGCTAACTCCGACAGCTAATGACTAACCCCTAATCCCTAACCCCTAGCTTCACCAACAAAGGGAGCGGCCCCCAAAAAGGCCGTGCCCGATACGAAGGAAACGAGAGACGAAATGCCAGAAGTCGTAGTCGCCAAGGCCCGTGAGGGCAAGTTCAACAAGAATGCCGCGCGCCGCGTGCGCGTTGCGGGCAAGATTCCTGCCGTGCTTTATGGTTCCGGCCACACCGCGGTGGCCATTGAGCTGGACCCCAAGCAGATTTCCCGGATTCTGTTTTCAGAGACCGGCCACAACACTATCTTCGATGTGGAAGTAACCGGTCAGCCTGCGGCTAAGGCGATGATCGTCGATTGGCAGCGCGAGCCTATCAAGGATCAGCTGATCCACATCGACCTGAAGCGCATCGCGCTTGACAAGGCTCTGCGCGTCAGCGTTCGCGTCAAGCTGCTGGGGATTCCCATCGGCGTCAAGGCGGCGGGTGGCATTCTGGACCAGGTGATGCGCGAAGTTGAAATTGAATGCCTGCCGGCCGACATTCCCAACCACATTGACGTCGATGTTTCAAATTTGGAGATGCACGGCGTGCTGCGTGTGAGCGGTCTGCCGCATTCGGAGAAGATCAAGTATTTGAACCACGAAGATGCGACCGTGGCGCACGTTGTCTCCATCCGCGAGGAAGTTGCAACGCCCGCTGAAGTGGATGCAGCCGCTGCTGCCGCCGCTGCCGCTGCCACCACCACTGCCGAGCCGGAAGTTGCCAAGAAGGGCAAGCCGGAAGACGCGGCCAAGACTGCCGATGCAGCCGCCAAGAAGCCTGCTGCAAAGAAGTAAGCCTTGGCTGATGCAAGTGAGCCCCTTAACCCTGGCGAGCAGAAATCGCTCGCTGGGATTTCCAGTTCCGAGATTCGCCGCGGCCCTTATCTTGTAGTGGGCCTCGGCAACCCTGGTTTGGAGTATCTGTGGAGCCCGCATAATGCAGGGTTCATGGCCATCGATCGCATCGCCCAGCAAGAGGGCGTTGTGGTTCAGAACCGGCGCTGCCGGGCCGCTACCGCAACCTGCCGTATCGCGGGGCGCGAAGTGATTCTGGCCAAGCCGGAGACGTTTATGAACCTGAGCGGGCTGGCAGTGGCCGCTCTGGTCAAGGAGTTTGAAGCCGACCCGGCGAAAGATCTGCTCGTGATCTACGACGAGCTTGATCTGACGCTGGGAACCTTCAAGATCAGGGAGCGCGGTTCGCCTGCCGGGCACAACGGAGCCCGCAGCGTTACCGGCGCCCTGGGCAGTCAGGAGTGGTTGCGCCTACGTATCGGCGTGGGTCTCAATCTTCCAGCGGAAGCGATTGCGGCCGGTGGGGGAAAGCGGCCGGGCAGGGATTATCTGCTCTCGCCCATGCGCAAGGCGGATTTGTCGGTTCTGGATGAGGTGCTGGACCGTGTGGCAACGGCCACGCGGCGCATCCTCGAGCAAGGTCCGGGGCCGGCGATGAACGAATTCAATCGGAAAGACAGGGACTGAAGTACAGGGAATAGGGAATAAAAAACAGGGATCTGAAACCGGAACCTGTTTGCTGGAGTTGATGCTCCGGCGGAAAAGGAATGCTGATGTCGCGAGTATATGAGGTGATGTTCATTGTTCGGCCCGATGTGGCTGAAGAGGATGTCGACAAGTTGATTGCCGGCTTCTCCACTACCGTTACCGGTGGCGGCGGAGTGGTAAAGAATGTCGAGAAGATGGGCCGGCGCAAACTTGCTTACATGGTGCGCAAGTTCAACGACGGCAATTACGTTTTGCTTACCATTGAGGCCGGCGGGCCGGTGGTTCTGGAGTTGGAGCGCCGGCTGCGCGTTACTGAGCCGGTGATCAAGTTCATTACCGTGCGCATTGACGAGGAAGAGAAGCGCCTGGCCAAGGTGAAGGCGCTGCGCGGAGTTCGGCGCAAGGTGGAGCATTCGGCTCCGGCTTCAGCACCGGCGCCTGCGGCTGTTGCGGCACCGGTGGAAGCGGCTGAGCCGGCGCCGGCTGCCGTCTAGGTCTTTGATCGTTTAAGTGCGTCGGTTGAGCTTCGTGCTATCCCCGGTCTCAAAGGCGAGACCGGGGGCACCCAGTACCATATGCAGTCCGACAGACTAGTCAATCAATTGTTCTCCTTGAGCCTTTGTGGCTGGGGGCGAACCGAAGAGAGTAAAGAGGAAACATCATGTCAGAAGAAAATCCTGGAAGGGCGTCCGACTCGGGCGCATCGCAAGCATCTGAATCAGGCCCCGGTTCCGGCTCCAGCTCCGGTCCGGCTCCCCGCTCCGGCGGCGGCCGGCCGCAAGGCGGACCCGGCGCACGGCCCCAAGGCGGACCCGGCGGACGCGGAAAGTTCTTCCGCCGCAAGAAGGTCTGCAAGTTCTGCACCGAGAAGATTGACGCTATCCCATACCGCGATGTCCGTCTGCTGCAGGGCTTCGTGGCCGAGCGCGGCAAGATTGTGCCGCGGCGTCTAACCGGCGTGTGCACTACGCACCAGCGCCGTCTCACCCGCGCCATCAAGCAGGCCCGGAACATTGCGCTGCTGCCGTTTGCAACAAGGCACTAAATCTTTGGCTGCGTGATTTTGTGCGTTTGGTCCATGGTCTCCCCGGTCTCAAAATCGAGACCGGGGGCACCCAGATTCGAGGGGGACCGAACGGTCACATGCTTAGAGCCATTTTCAGTCGACCAGCGGCGCATTGGTCCAAGAGACCAGCACCCATGGCGCCACATTTGGAGAGTTTCCCATGGAAGTAATTCTGAAAGAAGATGTACTTAACCTTGGCCACCGCGGAGACGTTGTGAAAGTCGCCGATGGGTATGGCCGCAATTTTCTGTTGCCCCGCAAGCTGGCGCTGCAGGCCACGGACGCCAACAAGGCGGTCATTGAGCAGATGAAGTTCGCTGCCGCCCGCCGGTCCGCCTCAGAAAAGGCACAGGCCGAAGAACTCGCCGGCAAGCTTGAGCCGGTGGTGCTGAGCTTTACCCGCAAGTCGGGTGAGGCAGGCCATCTGTTCGGCTCCGTCACCTCGGCGGACATTGCAGCCGAGCTGGCAAACAAAGGCGTCGAAGTGGATCGCCGCAAAATCGTCTTGAACGAGCCGCTGAAGAGCGTCGGCGAATTCAGCGTAGCTATCAAGCTGCACCGCGAAGTCACAGCGCACGTCAAGGTGCAGGTCGTAGCTGAAGCCGGCTCCGAAGCTCCTGCAGCAGCTCCTGCTGCCGAGCCGGCCGCGGAAGAAGTCGCGGCGGAGTAGCTCTGCCCTCACAACCCACGCCGCCGCTCGGTTCGCCGAGGGGCGGCGGCGCTTCTATTGAATTCAGCCCGCGAGAAAGTTCCTGACCCATTCTGGGTCGGTCTGTGCGACACGTCTTGCGACTTCATTGCCGAAGGATGCGCCTGTGTTCAAACAGTCTTCTTCAATGTTGGCGATCTCCTGCTGTACTTCGGCAGATTTCCGGGGACCAAAGAGCATGACCTCGGCATAAATTTGCTTCATGCGCTTTTCGGACTCGAAATCGCCTCTTTTGTAGTTCAACTTCGCTAGGATTAGTCGGCACTGCAGAAGGACGCGCCTGCGTTCATACTTGGTGACCAGCTTTGCCGAAGAAGAAAGAACCGCCCTGCGATAATCATCGAGGTAGCGCGAAAGGTCGAGGACACGTTTCCCGCCCACTTTAAATGTAAGACTTTGCAAAACGGTCGTCGTGGCTATGATCGCGATTAGGATCAGTACAAGTTTCGGCAGTCCGGCCCCCCCGGCGGCTGGATGGGTGACTCTGCCGAGAAAATAAAGAGCTACTTCTGCCGCAATGGAATAGACCACCCAATAAATCCAAAAGAGGAGATTCCCGAGGAGGGATCGCAGGGAGCCAACTTCAATTAGCAAATCTATGACAAGAAAGGCCAGCACAAGAACTGGCAGAAAGCTGTATTCGCTTCCAAGCGGCATTTCGTGAAGCCTCCACTGGCAAGCTAGTCCATTTACAGCAATTCGCGAAGCTGGTATCCCAGCGATGTTGCGTGGTAGAAACCATCCAATCCTTCTCCGTCTCCCTCAACCAACTCAAGATCCCGAAGCTTTTTCAATGCGCCCTCGGTTTCCTGCGTTTCCTGCCCAAGTTCCTTTACGATCATCCACCCCGGTGCCGCCGATTTCTGCAGAATAAATCGGAAAACCTTGGCGGCCTCGTCATCCTGAACGAGGGAAGCTTGCGCCGCGAACCCTTTTAGGATGCCGCGTCCTATCGTCTCTGAGTTTGACACCATAGCCAAGTTTGCCTCCCGCGATAGTCGATAGTATACGCTTGCACCGCGGAACTGGCACCGAGCGTAGAACCTCAAGTCCCGAAGCACCGATTCGCGCCTCATTGCACGGTCACGATCTCCTTAATTGCCTCAGGAGGGATTCCGCGCACCCCATCTTCGCGCCGGTCCTCCAGGACCAGGCGAATGGCCGCGCCCAGGCTGGCCCTACACTCTTCGACATTGTGACCCTGGCCATTGGCGCCTGGAATCTCCGGAGACCAGCCAACATACCAATCGCCGTCCCGCTCGATGATTGCTGTGAACTCATTTCGCATGAGAAGAGTATGCGGCTAACTGCTCTCCAACATGTCAAGCCGCGCGCCGTGCCTCAAAAGATCTCCTTTTCCCCGTTTCCTCCTGCAAGCACCACCAGCTTCTTGATCGCCTTGCCCATTGCGTCGGTGAAATTGGGCTCGGCGCTCGACTTGGTCTGCGAAAACAGCAGCCGGGCATGATTCTGAGCCAGGTTCGTGTCCACCTGGTTGTGGCTGTCGTAGCAGGTTCTGGCTTTTTTCCCGCTCAGCGAGGTCATGGTTATGCGCAGAACCTTATCGCGCGTATGGTAGGGTTCGCTGGGGTCGACGACCTGCCAGATCAGGCTGTTGGCGTCGATTGCGCTCAGGAAAATGTCGCAACGGCCGTCCGGCTGCGTGACAGACAGAACCGACGTCGCCGGATCGAATGCGACCTCGAGATTGTCGTTGAGGCCATCGTTGGGGCTGAGGGCAAGTAACTGTCCGCGCACGTAATCGAACAGCTCCTGCTGGCTGGCCTCGGGCTTGGTGGACTTTTTTCCTGTGTGCGGGTTGTGGAATGAGCGGGCATCCTGCACCGGCAGCGCGGTTTGTCCGGGCTGCGGCGCGTCAGGGCCGCATGCGGACAGAAAGACAAGCAGAATGGCGGCGCAGATGCGTCCCAGGCGTGTCATTGGCACTCAATTCGCAGAGGGGGATTCATGGGGAGAGTATATCGCCGACTCGACTCTTTGCCAGCGGAATTGAAGCCCAGGGAAACCCGGATGCTACTCATCGCCCACCATCGCCAGCGGCCGGTTCCGGTCCGTCCGCAGCGTTGGAACCGCAGCCAGCAGGCTCTTCGTATACGCGTGCTCCGGCTTGGTGAGCAGATCGAAGCAAGGCCCTGTTTCCACCACCTGGCCGGCCCGCATCACAGCCACGCGGCTGGCCATCTGCCCCACCACGGCAAGGTCGTGCGAGATGAACAGCATGGCCAGGCCGTGCTGGCGTTGCAGATCCTTCAGCAGGTCCAGTACCTGCGCCTGCACGGTAACATCGAGCGCAGTGGTTGGCTCATCGGCAATCAGCAGCCGGGGCTTGTTGATCAGCGCCATGGCAATCAGAATCCGCTGGCGCTGCCCGCCGGAAAACTGGTGCGGATAATCGCCATAGCGGCGTGCGGGATCGGGGATGGCCACTGCCTCGAGGGCAGCAATGGCTCGCCTTTTTGCTTCGCGCCCAGTGAACGAAGCGGCGTGCGCCGCAAAGCCTTCGGCCACCTGACGTCCAATGGTCATCACTGGATTCAGTGCCGTCATGGGCTCCTGGAAGATCATGGCAATCTCGCGTCCGCGCAGCCGGCGTAGCGCTGCCGGACCTTGCTTTATCAAGTCGACAACGCTGGGTGCCCCATCCTTTTCGCGGCTTTTCGCGGAAAGGGTGGGAACCCTCGAAACCTTCCCTGCCTCTTCGGCGCCCCTTACCCCCCGCCAATGAATCTCTCCATCAATCCGCGCCGCTGGCCCCAGCAGGCCCAGAATCGCCAGCGCCGTGGCGCTCTTTCCCGATCCGGATTCGCCCACGAGGCCCAGCACTTCGCCTTCTTCAATCTGCAGGCTGATGCCGCGTACCGCCTCCGCCGCACCAAAGCGAATGTGGAGATCGCGAATGTCGAGGAGCGCGCCCATGCTGCCATCGTATTTCATTGCACTACTCGTGATTCACGCCGGGCGCTGCAATGGTTTAGTCTCCCAAGTAGTCTCGCCCCGCTGCAGAGACAAGAGGATTTCGCTATGCATCGTCTTTCAATCGTCGCGTGTGTACTCGGTTTGGCAGCCGGCACCTGCATTGCAACGTCGCAGACCGCGCCCGCGCCCGCTCCTGTCCCCGCTCCACGGCCTCCGCGTTCCGCGACTCCTACGCGCGATCCGCACACGCCCGGCTACGTGCAGGCTACGGAACTTCCCGACGGCGCCAATGCTCCGGCCAACGCCGATGGCAACTTCATCCTCGGCCCTACACATCCGCCTGCGCCGGAATCCGCCGTCCAGCCCGGTGTCCCTCAGGGCGCAATCATCGAATTTACGATGAGCTCTGCCGACAGCAAGTTCTATCCGGGGATTGCCCGCGAGCCCGGCACTTTTGGCACACCGGACCCGGCCGATCCGGCGAAGCTTCTTGTGCCTACCAGCCATCCCGCGCCGTGGACACGCCACGTCACCGTCTACGTGCCCGCACAATACGCTGCGGGCGCCCGCGCACCGTTCATCGTCGGCGCGGACGGTCCTGATCGCTCGCTCTTCACGGTCCTCGATAACCTGATCGCTGCGCACAAAGTCCCGGCCATGGTTGCCATCTCCATCTCGAATGGCGGAGGCGACGCCCAGGGCAGCGAGCGCGGCCTGGAATACGACACCATGTCTGGCCACTACGCCGAGTGGGTTGAGAAAGAGGTGCTGCCCCTGGTTGAGGCGCAGGCGCACGTGCTGTTGACGCACGACCCCGACGGCCGCGCCACCATGGGCGGCAGCTCCGGCGGCTCCTGTGCGCTGATCATGGCCTGGTATCACCCCGAGTGGTACCACCGTGTGCTCACTTACTCCGGGACCTATGTCAACCAGCAGTGGCCTTACAATCCTGAGACACCGCACGGCGCATGGGAGTTCCACGAACACATCATACCCAGCTCGCCCGTCAAGCCGATCCGCCTGTGGATGGAAGTCGGCGATAAGGATCTCTACTGGCCGAACGTCATGAATGACGGCATGCACGACTGGGTCGTGGCCAATGAGCAGATGGCCAAAGTGCTCGCGGCCAAGGGCTATCACTATCAGTTTGTCTTTGCGGTGAATGCCGGCCACGTGGACCACGCAACCAAGTTGCAAACGCTGCCCGAAGCTCTGGAATATGTCTGGCAGGGCTATCCCATTGCGGCGAAGAAATGAATCGAGTTTGGACCCGAAGGAATGACCTAAGAGCGACCGAGACAGCGATGCGCATGAGTGATAAAATCGCGCATCATGGCAGACGATCGAATTCCGGAGAGGCTGCAATGCGGAAACTGATTTTTCTGGGCCTGCTTGTTT
>Ga0302324_100028609_pt1 | contig 10588 bp, 8 predicted proteins | sample Palsa_T0_1_FD_201949 | JGI IMG/M metagenome (GOLD analysis project Ga0302324, IMG submission 201949) | Peat permafrost microbial communities from Stordalen Mire near Abisko, Sweden - Palsa_T0_1 | ecosystem: Environmental > Terrestrial > Soil > Palsa > Peat permafrost | place: Sweden: Abisko... | reverse complement strand
TGGTGATGGCTTCGTCGAATTTGTCGCCGCCGAAGCGTACGCTCGCGGCGTAGACGATACCGTTCAGCGAAATGACGGCGACCTCCGAGGTGCCGCCGCCGATGTCGAGCACCATCGAGCCGCGCGCTTCCTGCACCGGCAGGCCCGCGCCTACGGCGGCCGCCATCGGCTCGGGCACGATGTCGACGCTGCGCGCACCCGCCCCCTCGGCGGACTCCTTGATGGCGCGCCGCTCGACCTGGGTCGAGCCGAAAGGCACGCAGACGAGGACCCGCGGGCTCGGGCTCAAGAAGCGGTTGCCGTGCACCTTCTTGATGAAATACTGGAGCATCTTCTCGGTGTAAGTGAAATCCGCGATGACGCCGTCCTTCATGGGACGCACCGCGGTGATGTGCCCGGGGGTGCGGCCCAACATGTTCTTCGCTTCGACGCCCACGGCGACGATGATCTTGCCGCCTCGCGTGGGCTCGTCTTGCACTGCGACGACGGAGGGCTCATTGAGCACGATGCCCCGCTCACGCACGTAGATCAGTGTGTTGGCGGTTCCAAGATCGATCGAGAGGTCATTGGAGAAATAACCCCTAAGGCGTTTGAACATGCGGTATTTCGAGTCAGGAAGGGGGTGAAAAAAGTTGCGCTAATGTAACAACCGACACGACTTTCAGCAAGGCAACGTGTATCATCGAATGTGCTTATTTTTGCGGACTCGCGCGCATTTCGAACAAATTCTCCTTATGAGCCTGACCCGTCAAGACGTCGAAAAGATCGCACACCTCGCACGCCTGTCGATCACTGATCGAGAGATGCCCGTGTACGTGTCGAGCCTGTCGAGCATCGTCGAGTTCGTGAATGAGTTGGCGCGCGTCGAGACGGCGAACGTCGAGCCGATGGCGCACCCGCTGGCCGGGCAACGCCAGCGTTTGCGGCCGGATGCGTTCACGGACAGCGATCATCACGAAAAATATCAGCGCAACGCACCTCAGGTGCAAGCGGGGCTGTACCTCGTCCCGCGGGTCATCGAGTAGCCGCACGTTTGAGTCCCGCGATGCTGCACGACCTGTCCATCGGCGCTCTCGCCGACCGACTCGCCGCTAGGGAGTTATCGAGCGTCGAGCTTACGCGCCACTTCCTGGCGCGGATCGAGCGTCTCAACCCCGGGCTGAACGCCGTCATTACGGTGACGGCGGAGAATGCACTCGCCGATGCCGCCCGTGCGGATGCGCGGCTGGCCGCCGGAGAGCGCGGCGCGTTGCTCGGCATCCCACTCATTCATAAGGATATTTTCTGCACCGACGGGGTCCGGACGAGCTGCGGCTCGCGGATGCTCGACAATTTCATCGCGCCCTACGACGCCACGGTCGTCGCCAAGCTCAAGTCCGCCGGGGTCGTCATGCTGGGCAAGGCCAACATGGACGAATTCGCCATGGGGTCCTCGAACGAGACCAGTTTCTACGGGCCGGTGCGAAATCCCTGGGATACGACCAAGGTTCCCGGCGGCTCCTCCGGCGGCTCCGCCGCGGCCTCGGCGGCGCGGCTAGCGCCCTTCACCACGGGCACCGATACCGGCGGCTCGATCCGCCAACCGGCGGCTCTGACCGGCATTACCGGGGTGAAGCCGACCTACGGACGCGTGTCCCGCTACGGCATGATCGCCTTCGCATCGAGCCTCGACCAAGCGGGTGTGCTCGCGCAGAGCGCCGCGGACGCCGCGGCGGTTCTGAAGGTCATGGCGGGTTTCGATCCGAAAGACTCGACCAGCGTCGATGCGCCGGTGCCGGACTATCCGGCGCTGTTGAATGCGTCGCTCAAGGGCCTCAAGATCGGTCTGTTGCGCGAGTTCTTCGACGGCCTCGAGCCGCGCAACGCGCAGCTCATCCGGGATGCGCTCGCGGTGCTCACATCGCTCGGCGCCGAGACCGTGGAGGTGAGCCTGCCGCACCTGCCGATGTCGGTGCCGACCTATTATGTGGTCGCGCCGGCCGAGTGCTCGTCGAATTTGTCGCGCTTCGACGGTGTGCGCTACGGCTACCGCTGCGAGAACCCGAAGGATCTGACCGATCTCTACGAGCGCTCGCGGGGGGAAGGGTTCGGCGCCGAGGTCAAGCGCCGCATCATGACCGGCACCTACGTGTTGTCGGCCGGGTATTTCGATGCGTATTATTTGAAGGCACAGCGCGTCCGCCGCCTGATCACCGACGAATTTCGCGCCGCATTCGACCAAGTCGACCTGCTCGCGGGGCCGACGACACCGACTCCGGCCTTTCCCATCGGCGCGAAGATGGACGACCCGGTCACCATGTACTTGAACGACATCTACACCATCGGCGCGAATCTCGCAGGACTCCCCGGCGTCTCGGCGCCGTGCGGTTTCGTCGACGGCTTGCCGGTCGGCCTGCAGCTCATCGGCCCGCACTTCGCGGAGGCGAAACTTTTGGGCGCGGCACATCAGTTCCAGCTCGCGACCGATTGGCATACCCAAAGGCCGCGCGGGTACGAGTGATGAGCAACTGGGAAGTCGTCATCGGTCTCGAGATTCACGCGCAGCTCGCGACGCGCTCGAAGATATTCTCGGGCTCGCCCACGGCCTACGGCGCCGCGCCCAACACGCAGGCGGATCTGGTGGACCTCGCCTATCCGGGCGTGCTGCCCGTGTTCAACGGCGAGGCGTTGCGCATGGCGGTGAAGTTCGGGCTCGCGATCGATGCGCAAATCGCGCCGCGCTCGGTGTTCGCGCGCAAGAATTACTTCTATCCGGACCTGCCGAAGGGCTATCAGATCAGCCAGTACGAGCAACCCGTGGTCGGCAAGGGCGCGATCACCATTGTGCTCGACGACGGCAGCGTGAAGAGAATCGGCGTGACGCGCGCGCACCTCGAGGAGGATGCGGGCAAGTCGCTGCACGAAGGCATTGCAAACGCGAGCGGCATCGATTTGAACCGCGCCGGCACACCGCTCCTCGAGATCGTCTCCGAGCCCGACATGCGTTCCGCCAAGGAAGCGGTCGCGTACATGAAAAAGATACACACTCTGGTGCGCTATCTCGAGATCTGCGACGGCAACATGCAGGAGGGCTCGTTCCGCTGCGATGCCAATGTGTCGGTGAGGCGGCACGGCGCGGAGAAGTTCGGCACGCGCGCGGAGATAAAGAATCTGAACTCGTTCCGCTTCGTCGAGAAGGCGATTCAATACGAGGTCGCCCGGCAGATCGAGATCATCGAAAGCGGGGGCAAAGTAGTCCAGGAGACCCGGCTCTACGACTCGGACAAGCACGAGACCCGCTCGATGCGCTCCAAGGAAGAGGCCAACGATTACCGCTACTTTCCGGATCCGGACCTTTTGCCGCTGGAAATGGAGGCGGGCTTCATCGCCGAGGTGCGCGCGACGCTCCCGGAGCTGCCGGATGAGAAGGCGGCGCGCTTCGCGCGCGACTTCGCGCTGTCCGGCTACGATGCCGGCGTCTTATCGGCGAGCCGCGAGCTCGGCGCATACTTCGAAGCCGTGGTCGCGGCGCTGGGCAGCGCGCCGGGCCAGACACACGCGAAGCTTGCGGCGAACTGGGTCATGGGCGAGCTCTCAGGAATGCTCAACCGCGACAATCTCGAGATCACCGACTCGCGCATCTCCGCGCGGGCGCTCGCGGATCTCTTGAGGCGCATCGTGGATACGACCATTTCCGGCAAGATTGCCAAGGAAGTGTTCGAGTCGATGTGGACCGACGGCAAACCCGCCGATGCGATCATCGAGGAGCGGGGACTTAAGCAGATCACCGATTCGGGCGCAATCGAGAGCGTGATCGACGAGATCATGGCTGCGAACCCGAAACAGCTCGCCGACTACCGCAGCGGCAAGGACAAGCTGTTCGGCTTCTTCGTGGGACAGGTCATGAAGGCGACGGGCGGCAAGGCCAATCCCGCACAGCTCAACGAGCTCCTCAAGACCAAGCTGGCCGGCGGCCAAGCCGCCTCCGCGCCGCTTTCGTAACGAATGCACGATCGGGACTGCATGCACCGCTTCGTGTTCGAGCATTACCCGATCCGCGGCCACCTGGTGCACCTCGACGCCGCCTGGCGGGCGCTGGTCGAGCATCGCGATTACCCCGACGGCGTCCGCGACCTGTTGGGCGAGGCGGTGGCGGCATCCCTGCTGCTCGCCGCGACCATCAAGTTCGACGGTGTGCTGTCGCTGCAGTTGCGCGGCGATGGTGTCGTGCACCTGTTGCTCGCGCAATGCACGAGCGGCTTGGGCGTACGGGGCCTTGCGCGCTATCAAGAAGACGCGGAGCGTGCGCAAGCCCCGGCGGCCGGGCCGCGGGTCGGCGATTTAATCGGCGCCGGCAATCTTACCGTGACGCTCGAGACGGATGAGGGTGCGCAACGCTACCAGGGCATCGTCCCGATCACCGGCGTCGGGCTGGCGGAATCGCTGCAAGGCTACTTCGAGAACTCGGAGCAACTGCCGACTCGGCTCTGGCTGTACGCCGACGCGCAGGGCGCCTCGGGGATGCTGCTGCAGCGCCTGCCCGGCGAGGGCGGCGGCGCCACGCCGGCGGTGGACGCCGAGGTCGACGATGCCTGGCGGCGCGTGCAATTGATCGGCGATACGCTCACGCGTGAGGAACTGCGCACGCTCAGCGATCGCGAGATTCTGCATCGGCTGTTCAACGAGGACGACCTGCGGCTGTTCGAGCCTTCGCCCGTGTATTTTCGTTGCCGCTGCTCGCGCGAGCGCGTCGCGGGCATGCTGCAGGGGCTCGGCGAGTCCGAGACGCGCGCCATCCTCGCGGAACGCGGGACCGTGGAGGTGCGCTGCGACTTCTGCAATCGCGCCTACGCCTTCGACGCGGTCGACGTCGCCCGCTTGTTCAATGCCGGCGCATCGAGCGACGGCGGGGGCCGAGTCCACTAGCCTTGATGCGCTGGGCATCAAGGCTAGTCCGAGCGAGGCTCGGCACCGCACTGCTCGTTTGCACGGCGACCGTCGCTGCCGCGGCCGATGCGCCGTTCTACTTGAACTCGTTCGACAAGACTCCTTCGGCCGCTCAATTGACCGCCATCGGCCGGACGCTGTTCTTCGATCCCAAGTTGTCGGCGTCCGGGACGCTTGCGTGTGCGAGCTGCCACGATCCCCGGCATGCGTTTGCCTCGCCGAATGCCCGCGCGGTACAGCGCGGCGGGGCCGACCGCGGTCAACCCGGCGTGCGCGCGGTGCCTTCCCTCATGTACGAGCAGAACATGCCGCCCTTCACGGAGCACTTCTTCGACTCCGATGAAAACGACGGCATCGACCAGGGTCCGGCCGGCGGGACTCTCTGGGACGGGCGCTTGCAATCCGCGCACGAGCAGGCGCGCGAGCCGCTCTTGTCGCAATTCGAGATGGCCAACGCTGCCACCGACGATGTCGTCATCAAGGTGTCGCGCGCGTCCTACGCCGCGGAGTTTCGCCGCGTGTTCGGAGCAAGCATATTCGATGATCGCGGGCGCGCCTTCCGGGCAGTGCTCCTTGCACTCGAGACGTTCGAGGAGTCGCCCGGGGACTTCTATCCTTACTCGAGCAAGTACGATGCCTTCTTGAGAGGTACTGCCTCGCTCAGCGCCGCCGAGCAGCGCGGCCTCGAAGCGTTCAACGATCCCGCGCGGGGCAATTGCGCACGCTGTCATCCGAGCACGATGCGTGAGGGCGCATTTCCGCAGTTCACGGACTTCGGCTTCGCAGCGCTCGGCGCGCCGCGCAACCCCGCCGTTCCCGCGAATGCAAATCCGCGCTATTACGACTTGGGTCTGTGCGGACCGCTGCGCACGGATCTCGAGGATCGAGCGCAATATTGCGGAATGTTCCGCACGCCGACGCTGCGCAACGTCGCGCGCAAGCGGGTCTTTCTGCACAACGGCGTCTTCCATGCGCTCCTGGACGTGGTGCGCTTCTACGCCGAGCGCGATACGGCTCCCGAGAAATGGTATGCGCGGGGCGCGGACGGAGCCCCGGTGAAATTCGACGACCTGCCCGGCAAGTACCGCAGGAATGTCGACGCGGCGCCTCCGTTCGGCGGGCAGCCGGGCGGTGCGCCGCTGTTGAGCGATGCGGATGTGCGCGACATCGTCGCCTTTTTGCACGCGCTCGACGACGGCTATGCGCCGACCGCAGCGCGGGCGAGCGCTGCCGCTGTCACCGGAATTTCACATTGAGAGTTGAGAATCCCGGCCATTAATTTTACCAATTAATCCTCGGGGACTCTCATGCGAAATGTAAAAGCCTCAATCTTGTCGATTCTCGTGGGCGCCGCGGTCGCGAGCCCGCTCATCAGCTTGGTGGCGACGTCCGGGACCGCAACGGCGGCCACTGCCGCGCAGGCCGCGCCCGCCACGGCGACGCCGATCAAGCACCTGGTGGTCATCTTCAACGAGAACATTTCTTTCGATCACTATTTCGGCACCTACCCGCATGCCACGAATCCCGCGGGCGAGCCGCAGTTCCATGCCGCCTCGGGCACGCCGGCGGTGAACGGACTCAACCGCGCGTTGCTCACGCATAATCCGAACTTGGTCAACGTCGCAGTCAACGGCAAGGGCGCGACCAACCCGTTCCGGCTGGATCGGAGCGAGGCGGCGACGGCGGACCAGGATCACGACTACACCCCGGAGCAAGTGGCGTTCGATCACGGGCTGATGGATGCGTTTCCCGCCTCGGTCGGCACCGCGGGACCGCCGCCCTCGGGCACGCCCATCGTGGAGACCACGGGCCTCACCATGGGCTATTACGACGGCAACACCGTCACCGCGATCTGGAATTATGCGCAACGCTACGCGCTCAACGATAACTCCTACGGCACGAACTTCGGCCCCTCGACCGACGGTGCGGTCAATTTGATTTCGGGTCAGCTGAACGGCGTCATCCAGGACGTGAATGCCGGCGGAGCTACGATCGGCGACGGCAACGGCGGTCTCACGCTCATCAGCGATGCCGATCCGGTCGGCGATGTGTGCTCGACCACCACGGGCGAAACGGTGCAGTTCGGCGGCAAGAACATCGGCGATCTGTTGAATGCCAAGGGCATCACCTGGGGATTCTTCGAGGGAGGCTTCAACTTGAGCGCAGTCAATCCCAACGGGACGACGGGCTGCAAGCGCAGCCATACCTCGACGGTGACCGCGACCAACAAAGCCGACTACATTCCGCATCACGAGCCGTTCCAATACTACGTCACGACGGCAAACCCCACGCACGTGCGTCCGACATCGGTTGCGACGATCGGCCATGCGGGCGATGCGGGCAACCACCAGTACGATACTCAGGACTTCTTCGACGCCGTGAGCGCGGGCAATTTCCCGGCGGTGTCGTACCTCAAGGCCCCGGGCTATCAGGATGCGCACGCCGGCTACTCGGATCCACTGGATGAGCAAACCTTCGTGGTCACGGTCATCAACTTCCTGCAGAAGCAGCGCGATTGGAGCTCGACCGCCGTGGTCATCGCCTACGACGATTCCGACGGCTGGTATGATCATCAGATCGGCGCTATCGTGAATCAGTCGACCACCGATGCCGACGCGCTCACGGCTTTGGGCTCCTGCGGCAACGGGACGGCCAACGCGCTGCCGGGGGTCAATCCCGCGACGCTGCACGCACAAGGCCGCTGCGGCTACGGGCCGCGTCTGCCTTTGCTGGTGATTTCGCCCTGGGCCAAGCACAACTATGTCGATCACAAGCTCACCGATCAGACCTCCATCCTGCGCTTCGTCGAGGACAATTGGCTGGGCGGTGAGCGCATCGGGCAAGGCTCTTTCGACTCGATCGCGGGCGCGATCGACAACATGTTCGACTTCTCGCATCCGGCCTCCTTCGGCGATGGGGAATACATCCTCGACCCCGGCACGGGCGAGGTGGTGAGCGGCGGCGGGTGGGGTTGGTAACCAGTCGCCGTAGATTCCTGGAGCGATCCGCACTGGCCGCGGCGGGAGCCGCGGCCGGTGCGTTTGTGCATCAGGCGCTCGCGCATCCGATGGTGCCGAACGCCCCGCCGGCGATCCCGACTGTGGATCCGAAGACCCTCGCGCCGTTCGTCGATCCGCTGCCGCTGCCCGTCATCGCGCAACCCACGGGTCATCGAGCCTTGCCCGGCAGCCGCGGCAGTGCATTGCCGGTGTATCGAGTGGCCGCACGGGCGGCTACCCAGAAATTGCACCGTGACCTTCCGGCGACGCCGGTGTGGACGTACGGAGGGAGTGTGCCCGGCACGATGTTCGAGGTGCGCGCGGGCGAAGGTGTGCTGATCGAGTGGGCGAACGAGCTGCCGTCGAAGCATTTCCTGCCGATCGATCACTCGCTGCACGGCGCCGAGCGGGGCGTTCCCGAGGGCCGCACCGTGGTTCACCTGCATGGCGCGAAAACCTTGCCCGAGAGCGACGGCTATCCGGAGGACTGGTACGTCCCGGGTCAGTCGCGCACCTATCATTATCCGAACGATCAGCCGGCGGCGCTTCTCTGGTATCACGATCATGCGATGGGCATCAACCGGCTCAACATGTATGCGGGCCTCTTCGGCTTGTACGTGATCCGGGATGCCCGCGAGCAGGCGCTCGGCCTGCCGTCCGGCAAATACGAGATTCCTCTGGTGCTGTTTGATCGGGACGCGCATGCCGACGGGCAGCTGAGCTATCCGGTGTCCGCCGATCCCGGGCGGCCCTGGGTCCCGGAAGTTTTCGGTGAGCTGCATCTGGTGAACGGCAAGATCGCGCCGTTCTTCGAGGTCGAGCCGCGCCGCTATCGGTTACGGATTCTCAACGCGGCGAACGGTCGCTTTTACCGCCTGTCGGTGCCCGATGGGGTCGATATGTTCCAGATCGGCACGGATCAGGGACTTCTATCGGCGCCCATTGCGGTGAAGAACGTGCTGCTCGCGCCGGCCGAGCGCGCCGACCTGATCATCGACTTCGCGCCCCACCGCGGCGCCCGCATCGAGTTGCATAGCGATGCGTTTGCGCTCATGCAGTTTCGAGTGGGCGAGGCACCCGTAACCGGGTCGGGCGAAATGCCGCGTGCGCTGGCCGCCGTCGAGCGCATAGCGGAATCGGCCGCAGTGAAGACGCGCCGGCTCACGCTCGATGAGTCGCTGAATCTGGTGGCCGAGTCCACGGGTATGCTGCTCAACAAGACGCCGTGGCACCTGCCCATCACGGAAAAGCCGGTGCTCGGCACGACGGAGATCTGGGAGATCGTCAATCTGACCGACGACACGCACCCGATCCATCTGCATCTGGTGCGCTTCCAGATTCTCGATCGGCGGCGCTTCGACGCGTTTCAATACATGAACCAGAACACGCTCCGCTACGTCGGGCCCGTGATGCCGCCGGAGCCGAACGAGATGGGCTGGAAGGACACGGTGCGGGTGAACGCGAAGACCGTGACGCGCATCATCGTGCCTTTTTTGGGTTATGCGGGCCGCTATGTTTGGCATTGCCATATCCTCGAGCACGAGGACAACGAGATGATGCGCCCTTACGAAGTCGTACGCGCGTAGCGGCACGCCGCGCGGCTCAGAGCGCCGAGACGCCGGTCAGTTCCGTAAGACTTTGCTCGCGCGTCAACGAGATGAACTCGCGGATGTAGGCTGCCTCGGCGCCGGCATGAGTGGTCGCCGCATAGAGCTCGCACGACAGCCCCGATGGTCCGATGGGCCGCGATACGACGTAGCCCCGCTCGATGTAATTACCGACGGTCCACGAGGGGAGCGCCGCGATCCCGCGGCCGCTCGCGACCAGTTGCAGGATCGCGACGGTGAGCTCGGCCGTGCGGCGCCTGGGATTCACGCCCGCCGGAATCAAGCAATGCTTCATCACGTCCAGCATCTCATCGGGCACCGGATAGGTGATGAGCGTCTCGTTCGCAAAATCCTGTGCCTCGAGCCAGCTCTTCGCGGCGAGCGGGTGTCTGGGACTCATGAGCGCGACGCTTTGATAGCGGAACAGCGGGCTGAAAGTCACGTGCGGATGCGGCGGCGGACGGTCGTGGATCACGGCGAGCTCCGCCTCGCCGCGCTCGAGCAACGGCAGCGGATCGATGACGAAGCCCGAGATGATGTCGAGCTCCACCTCGGGCCAAAGCGACCGATAGGAGTCCATCGCCGGCATGAGCCAATCGAAACAATTGTGGCATTGCACCGTCACCCGCAGCGGTCCCGCGGAACCCTGCGCGAGGCGCGCGACGTCCCGTCCCGCTTCCGCGACCAGGGGCAGCACCTGGCGGGCGAGCGTCAGCAGGCGTTGCCCGATGGCGGTGAAGCGCAGCGGCCGAATGTTCTTCTCGACCAGCGCCGCGCCATAGTGGCTCTCGAGGGCCTTCAACTGATGGGAAAGCGCGGACTGCGTCAGGCAAAGCCGCTCGGCCGCCTTCGACAGGCTCCCGCACTCGGCAAGGGCGAGAAGCGTCTCCATGTGCCTGAATTCCAGAGCGGTGGTAGCCATGAGCGCCGGGTTACTCGAGCGGCGGCGAGAAATTCGGATCCGCGGCAGCGCTCGCGCGCCGGTAGGCCGGACGCTCTGCGATGCGCTTTAAGTAGCTGCGCGTGTGCGGTGAGTTGGACAGATCGCGCTGCACG
>Ga0302324_100028606_pt1 | contig 10588 bp, 5 predicted proteins | sample Palsa_T0_1_FD_201949 | JGI IMG/M metagenome (GOLD analysis project Ga0302324, IMG submission 201949) | Peat permafrost microbial communities from Stordalen Mire near Abisko, Sweden - Palsa_T0_1 | ecosystem: Environmental > Terrestrial > Soil > Palsa > Peat permafrost | place: Sweden: Abisko... | reverse complement strand
GACGGATATGTGTTGGGATCTATCTGCGTGTTGGATGGAAAAGCGAATAACCTTAATGACGAACAGCGCTACGCCTTAAAGGGTTTGGCACAACAAATCATCGCCCGGCTGGAACTGCAAAAAAAAGTCAAGGAGCTCAATCTTGCGCAGAAAAAATTGAAGAAAATCAATAAAAGCCTCAAGAACTTTGCACATATCGTATCACATGATATGAAAACCCCGCTTGCAAATATTTCTTTGGTCGCCCGGTCTTATAAAATTCGGTATGAAGAACATTTTGATGCGGACGCTAATGGGTACCTCGACCTCATAAATAATAGCGCAACGGAACTTTTGACATTTATTGATGAAATTTTGGCACAATCAGAGGCAATAGGTGAAGATCAGGCTTGTAGTAATTTAGTAGATTCCAGAGAAGTGATAAATAAAGCGATCGATTTAATAGCCCCTCCCGCGGATATTGAAATAATGCTGACCGGCGATTTTCCAAAAGTATTGATAAATAAAACTTCATTGCAGCAGGTATTTCTAAACCTGATCACAAACGCGATTAAATATAACGATAAGGAAAAAGGGATAATTAGTATTAGGTGCAGGAGCGATAAAGCATTCTACCATTTTCATGTTTCGGACAATGGTTCAGGAATAGAAAAACAGCACCTGCGTCAAATTTTTAAAGACAAACGAACGCTTGATAAGACAGACCGGTTCGGCAATAAAGGGACCGGTATGGGACTTGCCGAAGTAAAAAATATCATTGAAGCAACAGGGGGCAAAATAGGGGTGACATCTGAAATTAATACCGGCTCGGATTTTAAAATAAGTATCCCCATTTAAAATCTCAAAATATCCGGATTAACCGAGGCAACCCGGCGTCAGCCAGACTACGTATTAAGTAAAAGCAATAAGTATTGTCTGCATATCCAACAACCAAAAAATGACAAAAACAAGGATTTTAACCGCCGGCCTGTCCACCCTGGCCACCTTTTTCTTCCCCTCCTGCTCACCCGTAAAAGAATACCAGAAGAGCAGGATCAACGATTCCGAGATGATCCTTGCCAACCGGAAGGTCGAAAAGACCGAACTGAACGCCCAGACGTACCGGGAAGGCTCCTCCGGCGCCAACGGGGGCAAGACCGGCGGCGGCTGCGGCTGCAATTGATATCCCGTAAAACCAAAACACGATATGAGAAAGATCTGTCTTACCGTTGTAGGCATGTACCTGATGCTGCTGCACGCCTTTTCACAAGTTACCAATACCGACTCCACGTCCTATAAGCCCAAAAAATTAAAACTGGATGAAGTGAATCTCGTATCCGGCTATTATGATCAAACCGCCGACAAATCCGCTGTCATGGGCGGCCGGACCGATTACAAAGGCAATGGGGATGTTACCGACCTGGCAAACGGGTTGGACATAAAATTCATCGGTTGGGATCCCAAAGGCCGGAAAAATTCCCTGTCGGCCGGGCTGGGGATCGACTATCATACCGCGGCTTCGCAGGCTTATGTCGATTCCAACGGGCATGCCCGCAACAACGGAACGAGGATTTACCCTACCCTGGACTGGTCGATCGAAAACGAAAAAAAAGCCACGGAATTCGGCCTGGGGGCCTACTATTCCGCGGAACACAATTACTATCATTCCATCGGACTGAATACGTCGTTATCGAAGAAGAACCATCATAATGGTGAATTTACCGTCAAGTTTAACGGCTATCTTGACCGGATCAAAATGATCCTTCCTTCCGAATTCATCCCCGTGGATTCCATCAAAAATGTTCCGGCCACCGATAGCGTCGTCTATATTACCACTGCCAGTGGGCGCACAGAGGCACTGACCTATGTCAATGGCCAGGCCGTAGGCGGAAAGTCGAAAGCCGTTATTCCCTCGAAAGCCAGAGATACCTATACAGTTTCCTTTTCCTTCTCTCAGGTGATCGATCAGCGGATGCAAGGCAGTATCGCGATGGACCTTGTCTATCAGAGCGGCTATCTCGGTCTGCCCTTTCACCGCGTATACCTGAATACAGGGAAAGACACCATCGAAAACCTGCCTTCACAACGCTTCAAACTTCCCATCGGCTTTCGGCTGAATTATTTCCTCGGCGACAATATTATTATCCGGACTTACTATCGCTTTTATATCGACAACTGGGGGATGATCTCGCATACGGCCAATATCGAAGTTCCCATTAAGATCACTCCGTTCATTTCCATATCCCCTTTTTACCGGTACTATGTCCAGAAGGCGGTGAACTATTTTGCCCCTTATGAGAAACATACGGCCTCAGACCAATATTACACCAGTAATTATGCGCTTGCCTCTTTTTCCAGCCAATCCTTCGGCGCAGGCATCCGGATCGCACCGCCAAAGGGTATATTCGGGAGTTTGAATATGCTGGAAATCCGGTATGCACACTACACGCAAACGACAGACCTGGTTGCCGATGTGATTTCTCTTAACCTGAAGTTTAAATAGCAGGCTCCTTTCGCCTTTTTTGACGCTAACTCGGACTAAGGTGAAAAATACCCTTAAAGTGGTATTGTTCCCGCTTTCAGTAATAATTATCTTTAATAGGATTTCCCTCCGTACTGTCTCCCTACCTAAGTTCAATATGAAATTTGCGTCCGCCCGCTCTGCTCTGGTTAAAAGCAATAAACCGCACTTCATCATTAAATAACAGGTATTCCACTATGTTCCAGACCAAAGATAAATACGACTGGCGATATGCCGGGAAAGACGATACCGGCCAAAGACGTGGCGGAGAGCCGGCAGGTGGCGCAGCAGCGCGCTCAGCGTGGTTTTACCGCAGCCGCTCTGACGCCAATGGGAAAATTTTGTCCGGCTTGTGGGCCCAGGCGGCAAGGAAGCGGCGAATGATGGAGAAAGGGAGTTATGGTAAAACAGCAGGAACACCGGGTGGTCCGGGGAGCGTGAATTGGACTCCTATCGGCCCTTCTGTGATCAGCGGGGGTGTTACGGAGAGCGGACGCGTTACGGCGATCGTTGTAGGACCTTCCGGAAGTCGTGTTTACGCAGGAGCGGCAAACGGCGGAGTGTGGTTGTCGTTGGATGGTGGCGCAACATGGTCTCCGCTTGATGACTACAACACCTCACCCACGGTTTTTGGTGGGTCTGCAGAGGCAGACTCGCTGGCGGTAGGCGCGATCGCCGTGAGCTTTGGAGGTAGTAGCGGCGATGATGTTTTTGTTGGGACAGGTGAGCCGAACTCCAGCTACGATTCCTATTTCGGGATAGGCATTCGTCATCTGTCCGGCGGAACATGGACGCTTGAAGGAAGCAACCTTGCCGACGCGGGCATTTACAATATTGTCATTGATCCAAACGACGTCACTCCTACGCATGTCTTTGCAGCTACAACTCAAGGGTTGTTCCAACGTCCTGCAAGCGGTAGTATGACAACCTGGAACCAGGTAACAAGCCCGGCTTTCAGCAATTCTTACGGAGCGGTTTCAGCGCTTATAGCCGCCGGAACAGGCGCGGCAATGACCTATTACGCCGCTTTTTACGGAGATAAGGTGTATAGCAGCCCGGACGGTACCACCTGGACAGCGCTAAGCGGCTTTACTGGCAGCGGTCGCATTGCCTTGGCCGCATGCGAAAGCAATCCCGCCATTGTTTATGCCCTTTGTTCGGATGGCACGATCAACAGACTGAGTGGAACCTCTTTCTCCACCGTAACAGGGTTGCCGCCAACAGCCCTCTTTGCGGACGGAGGTACCGGCCAGGGATGGTATGATATCGCTATAGCCGTTGATCCCACCGACCCGGATACAATATTTGTTGGGGGCGACGCCTATGCCGTCTATATGGGGACGATAACCGGCAGCCCTGGCAGCTATGTCTTTCCCTTTAATGCCGCGAATACCTCAGCACCCTATAACGATCCGACCTGGGTAGGAGCGAACGTTCATAGCGATGTTCATTCGATCACTTTCGGAATGAACGCCGCCGGCACCGCCCATGATCCTACTAATGTATGGATAGGCAGCGATGGCGGCATGTTTAATTCGACTGCAAGTGGCGCAGCAGGCACTTTTCAGGCACGGAATATCGGTCTTGCCATAACTGAATTCTCCTATCTGGCGCAGCGGGCTGATACGGATGCGGTTGTATTTGCCGGTGCCCAGGACAACGGCACTCCGCGCATTTTTGGCGAGCAAGCCAGTCGGGAAACAGCAGGAGGCGATGGTGGCGGAGTAGTATATGATCCCAATAATGCCTACCAGGTTATGCGCCAGTATGTTCGCGCTTATCTGGATATCACCGCTGATGGAGGAGCAAGCTGGTCAGGCTTGAACTTCCCGCCGGTGACCGCGGCGACTCCTGCACAAAGCGATGCAGCCGCTACAGAGTCCGGCATCACTGGCTTTGTTGCACCCTTGGCTGCAATAGCCAACGGATCTTCAACCCTGGCTGCATTCGGCACCAACCGTCTGTGGTTGACAGCAGATTGGGGGACGACTTGGGTTACATTGCCATCCAATTCGAACCCTTACACTCCGGCCACGCCAAATGCCGGACAGGACTTACTCGACGGTAATCCCGTCACCGCCATTACATTCGCTTCAGCTACCCGGATCTTTGTAGCAACCTATTCGAATATCTGGCGGCTGGATAACTCGGGAGCCGCGTGGACCAGTACCGCGATTTCCACAATAGGGTTGCCCCCTCACTATTTCACCGCCTTGGCGGTAGATAATGCCGGTGTCGGCAGTTTTTATGTAACGTTGGGCGGCGGCGGAGTTGCGCACACCTATTATTATGATGGCACATCCTGGAATATAGCCATGCCTGTCAGCGTTGTCGATGTACCGACAAATGCAGTTACAGTCGATCCCGCAAATCCTTCCAACGTATATGTGGGTACAGATGTAGGCTGTTTTAAAGGTGTAAAGTCCGGAACTGCGTGGACTTGGACACTTTTTTCTCAGGGTCTGCCGGAGGCGGCGATTATTGATTTGGCAATACATAACCCTTCCCGGCTGCTTAGGGCGGCAACCCACGGCCGCAGCGTCTGGGAATACGATCTCTCCGCGGCTACCGGCCTCGATCCTGATGTATATATGCGAGCCAACTACAATGACACCGGTCGCGTTAATGGCACCCGCAGCCCCTGGGTGGAAGGGGGCCTCGATCCCACAAATGTCGGTAATGTACTTTATCATTGGATGAGCGCCGATATCAAGGTCCGGCGAAGCTCTATTTCCGGGCTACCGGCTTTGAGCTCCCCGGTGAACTACGATGATTTTGCGGTCAATATCGGTGACATTGTGGACCCCTCAACAAATATGGAAACCGCGGACCAAAGCGGAACCGATCGGATCTTTGTGGAGGTTCATAACCGCAGCCTGAATGCAGTGCCGAGCGCTCAGGTCCTTGTTCTGCTTTTAGTGGCGGATGCCTCAGCCGGGTTGCCGGCGTTACCTACGGGCTATGCTTCTCATATAAATGGGGCTGATACGAGTCCGTCCTGGCTGTTAGGGAGCAGCTGGAGTTTTGTGGACCCCGTGACACCTTTCCGTACCCTGGTGAATGACCTGGATGTGAGAACGCCGCAGGTAGTTGAATATGATATGGACTTTAGTACGCTCGGATTGCCATCCACCCATACCCATGTTTGCCTTTGTGCTTTTGTGTCCGCTGCAGGCGACCAGATAACTTCCGTGAATACCGTGGTCGATCAACTCGTTATGAGCGACAAACATGTAGCGCAGCGCAACCTGCACCTTGTCGCAGTGGCGCCTTCGCCTGGTACGGAACAAAGGGGAACTTTTCATTATCCACCTCAAACGGTACTGGTCGATTTTCACAATGCACTCGAAAAGGAGACGGTCGCAGACCTGGTCTTCGACTGCTCCCGGTTCCCTGGCGGTCTTGCATTGCTGCTTCCAAAGGAGATAAGCTTCGAAAATACACAACAGGCATTGGTTGATTTCCGGGTCATTTCCCACGGATCTTTTGAAAACGCATTCCACCACGCTATCGGCGCCTGGATTGAACGGCTCGGAGAGGCCCTGGAGCGGATTGGCAAAATGATAGAAGATAGGTCCACCAGGGATGTCCGGCACTACCGGCATTGGCGAAAGCTGGATTCACTTGACCAAAAAAAGATATTTGTTGCGGAATCGAAGTCCGGAAAGCCCGCCGTTCACGGTGTACGCCTTGATTCCCGGGCGATGCTGACGGCAGGCTTTATCATCGAAGTTCCCGCGGGCGCGGTTCCGGGCGATCGCTACCGGCTTGACGTGCTTCAACGTGAAGGCAATATCGTCACGGGAGGGAGCACTTACATCATTGTAACTACAGAACACTGATATATGTACACATTATTAAACAAACTCGGATTAAAATCTTTTCTGGTTCACGAGAGCGGGTCCCTTTTACTGTCCTGGATAATTGCCGAATTGTTTTACAAATTTGGCAGTTTTACATTGGAAACGGGAGCTTTCCTGATCACCTGGTGGTTTATTGGCGTAATATCTCATCGGATATTTGAAAGGAACAATAGTTCAGGGTCTTAAATTGAAAGGGATCAGTAACCCATGCACCACAACTATAACCCATCCACCACCGCCTGCCACCCCGGATAACGATCCCCCGTCCCGCTCAGCGACCGCGCCAGCGGCAACAAACCCGGATCGAAATAGGCTGCCAGCAGCAGCGTCGCAACCCCATTCTTCGGATCGAATAAAGACCCCGCCTTATAAGCGGCCTCCCCGTTCTGCGCGCGACGCCGGTCGAACTCGACAGTGCTATTGACAAACTCTCCATGCGTTTTTTCCCCGTTGAGATAGGGGAGTAGCCAATCAACCGATTTTTTTATCGAACTACCCGCCGGCGACTGCCAGGAATAATAATCTACCCCCGTCGCCCGCTTCAGCAGGATCGCCAGCTTCAAAAGGGGCTCCAGGTCATAGACATGATAGTGGAGCGCATCGCGCGTGACAAAATCGCTGCTCGAACCGTCCGCAAGAAGGTTCGTCGCCACCTGTTCCCGCAAACCCCGAACCACAAATCCCTCCAGCGCCGTGTCGCCGATGGCGTAGGCAATCTCGCCGACAATCTTCAGCCTGTGCGAATGCCAGTTATTATGGGCTGTGGCCCGATTCGGCCGGTTAAAGATCGCCCCCAGCTCCATATCCGCCGTCGCCCTTAGCCAGCCCCTCACCGCCGCATCATCCGCCGGCGACAACTCTTCTTTCACCATATCATAGGCGCCGATCACCGGGTCCAAATTCGTATCGTCGATAGGATCACCACGAGAATGATCCGTTCCCGCCCAGGCGGTTAAATAGCGTACCAGCGACATAAAATACTTCTTCTCCCCACTGACCCGGTATACCAGCGCCAGCGCATATATTTTACGCATATCTCTCAACGCAAACGCCGTAGCCGTCTTTTTCGGATCACCCTGCAAAAGACCCTCGGTCCGGATCGTATCGATCGGGTGGGGTTCCTCCGTCAGCGACTGATCGGCCAGCTGCCGCTGCAGGCTATACAATTTCACCAGCGAGCTGTCCACCCCCGGCGATCCCAGCCCCGCCCCCGGCGATTCCAGCCCCGCCCCCTGCGATTCCAGCCTGGTTTTTAATGCCTGAATGGCCGCAGGTCCCAACCCGGCATCCTGGGCCGGCAAAGACCTGCAAAGCAATAGGAGCAAGAGAAACGGCAGAAATTTCATCGTAATTATTCTTTGATCAGCTTTATCGTTTGTTTACCCTGATTGGTCAGAATACTCAAAAAATAGACCCCTTGCGGAAGATCAGCCAAAATAACCGGGTCAAGACTTGTCTCGCCCTTTTGAAGCGATACCGCCTGTTCCCCTATTTTGTTGCCGGCGACATCCGTCAAAAAGAGATTACCATTACCTGCCTGCGGCACACTCACCACAAGCACTAAAGGCTGATGAAACGGATTCGGCGATACGCGGATGGAAAGACCATCAGCGGCCGATTGCAGCGTGACGATCCCGCTATAAGTATAGTGACCGTCCAGATCGGCCATTTTCAACCGGTAGGAATAGCCGCCTCCCGCAGCCCCTGTACCCCCCATATTACCATCCATATATTGATAATCCCTCGGTTGGTTACTATTGCCCGCCGCCGGCACCGTGGCGATAGACTGAAAGCCGCTGTCCCCAACCGCTTCCCGTTGCACATCGAAATATGCCGTATTTTCTTCCATCGCCGTTTCCCAATGCAGCTGATTCCCCGCCGCCGTCGAAACCCCCGTAAAGCTCGTCAGCGTCAGCGGCAACGGGATGATCGAAGCGCCGGATACAAAGAAGCCGCTGAAACCGGTAACGCTAAACGTCACCTCCCAACGGCTGGCCGTCGAATTCCAGACCACCGAAGACGGAACGATCGTCCCGCTCCCGCTGACATAAGTGTCCGGCGTCGTACCCGCGCCATGGAACTGCGAGATCGTCAGGTTGCTGATGCCCGTAGCATCCGACGGTCCCGTCGGCAACGCCGGAGCGCCCCCCCGTGCAGCATTGTAAGCGTCAAAATCGGTCTGCGTAAAATACAGCGTGATCGTCGCCGTCGAAGTAGAGGGATTCGTCACCGGCTCTATATTGTAATAACGGGACACATAAGGAATACCGTTATACGACGGCACGCTCGCATCCAACGTCACACAGCTCTGCACCAGACCGCTGACCGGGCTCGACCCCGAAGACGTCACCGCCGCAATGGGGCTGCAGGTCCCGTCCGAATAGGTCGTGGCCGCGCCGGGATAGACGTAGAAGCTGGCGCAATCCGCCCCGCCCCCCGCCGTGCCCGCCGGCATGAATTGCAAGGGATTGACCGTGACGCTGACACTCGCCTGTTTTAAATAGAGACAGCCGTTAAAGGCGTAGGCAGTTACCGTGGCGCTGCCCGCGGTAGGGAAATTGACCATATCGACCGTGTCACTGATGCCGCCAAAGCTTGAAAGGTTTGTCGCATTGGCCACGGACCAGTAGGAACTGTCATTAAGATCTCCTGTTATGATATACGGGAAAGTCTGCCCCTGACAGACACTGGTCGCCGGGCTCACAAATACCGGCGTATTGGCATAGGTCGCGAAGACATCCAGGGTATCCACGGGTGAAAAGACGGTAGGATTGCTGGTTGCCCCATACCGGTAAAGATAACCGGTCATGGAGACAGCGACATTATCGATGCTTAATTGCCCGGTACTGCTGCCGCTATAGGTGCTGTTATCCGTGAGGGTATTCCAGGTGTTCCCATTGTCCATCGATAGCTGCCAGAAATAGCCGCTGGCATAGCCACTTGAGGTTTGAATCCCGATATCCGACCCGGCACAGGCAAAATACTTCAGCGTTCCATAGATCAATAATTGACCGGAAGCACGGCCGGCAAAAAAAGTTAGCAGAACAAAAGGTAAAATTTTTTTCATGTCAGCCTATTGCATCCTTCCCATGACATTGTTTATACTTCTTCCCGCTGCCGCAGGGACAGGGATCGTTCCGCCCGATCTTCGGCCCCACCTTCACGGGCTCCTGCTTCACCGGCACCGAAGGATCATGATAGGGACCACCACCCTCCGTCGGCAATCCATTCGGCGCTGCACCCGCCACCGGGCCCGTACCCGCCGCCGCCATTTCATCCTTCCTCACCCGCAGCTTGCTCATATCTGTATTCTGTTCCCGGCCTTCCCGGATGCCCGAAGAATGACTGCTGGAATGGATGCCGGAATGACAGAGGAAGCTGATGATATCGCGGTTGACATCGCTGTCCATCCGCCGGAAAAGCTCAAAAGCCTCCACCTTATAGATCACCAGCGGATCTTTCTGTTCGAGGTAGGCCGTCTGAACGCTTTGCTTCAGATCGTCCATCCCCCGCAGATGCTCCTTCCAGGCCTCGTCGATGATGGCCAGCGTGATCTGTCTTTCCACCGCATTCATCAGCTCCCGCCCTTCGCTGTTCAACGTCTTTTGCAGGTTGGTGACCACATTGATCCGCTTCTTCCCATCCGTAAAAGGCACCACCACATTCTCGACATGACTGCCCTGCGTCGCCCGGATATTGCTAAAGACCGGCATGGCCTGCTTGCGCAAGTCATCCAGCTTATGTTCGTAATTCTGTATAGCCTCCTGGTATAGTTTCTCGGACAGCTGATTGATATCGCCTTTCAGGTATTCATCCTGTTCGATCTTCGTGTCGATGCCAAAATTGACGATAGTGGACATCTTAAAGCCTTCAAAATCGTCCCCTTCCCGGAAAGAATTGATCAGCCCCTCGGCCACGATATAAAAGGCATTGTCCAGATCCAGCGCCAGCCGCTCCCCAAACAAAGCGTGACTGCGTTTTTTATAAACGACATTCCGCTGCTTGTTCATCACGTCGTCATATTCCAGCAGCCGCTTCCGGATTCCGAAGTTATTTTCTTCCACCTTTTTCTGCGCCCGCTCGATGCTCTTGGTCACTATCCTGTGCTGGATCACTTCCCCTTCCTTATACCCCATCTTGTCCATCAGCGAGGCGATACGGTCACTGCCAAACATCCGCATCAGGTCGTCCTCCAGGGATACATAGAACTGGGTCGTGCCGGGAT
>Ga0302324_100028602_pt1 | contig 10590 bp, 6 predicted proteins | sample Palsa_T0_1_FD_201949 | JGI IMG/M metagenome (GOLD analysis project Ga0302324, IMG submission 201949) | Peat permafrost microbial communities from Stordalen Mire near Abisko, Sweden - Palsa_T0_1 | ecosystem: Environmental > Terrestrial > Soil > Palsa > Peat permafrost | place: Sweden: Abisko... | reverse complement strand
TCTACTACCCTTCGGTGAATGGCCAATCAAATCGCAGCAATCTCTTCCTTCTCGACGGTGTGAATAACCAGGGATCGTTCGGCAGTACGTATGCGGTGGCCCCGATCGCGGATGACATTCAGGAATTCAAAGTGCAGTCGCACAATGACGACGCAGCATTCGGCGGCGTGATGGGCGGCATCGTTAATGTCGTCACAAAATCCGGAACGACAAACTACCACGGCTCTCTTTGGGAATTCGTTCGCAACACGACCCTCGACGGTGGCAACTCTCTCGTCGGGACGACTCCATATCAGCAAAATCAATTCGGCGCCGCGGCGGGCGGACCCGTCGACATTCCGTGGCATCACTCCAGCTCTCCGAGAACGTTTTTCTACGCTGGCTATGAGGGTTTCCGGAAACACGCTACTGCGGAGACGTTCTTCAACACTCCCACTACGGACCAATTGGGCGGAGATCTCAGCGGCATCGCCGGGCAGATTTACAACCCCTACAGCGTAGTGGTGGATCCGAGCAGCCCATCCGGATTTAGTAACTCGCCGTTTATGTGCGATTCTTCCGGCAATCCACTGCCGGCAGTAAACAACATCCAGCCGGGAGGCACACCCTGCAACAAGATTCCGACGGACATGCTCAGCACTGGGATGGTGACCTACGCTTCGACTTTGTTCCCAGCGCCAATCAACACGGGAAACCCGCTCTTCAATGGCTTGGATACTACCAAGTCGATAATTCGGCAGGACACATACAGCGGGCGTCTTGACCATCAGTTTTCCGTCAACGACAACGTCTTCGCTCGATTCACTCAATTTCGTCAGCCCGTTTCTGGATCCGGCGGTTTTACAGGCCTTTTGCACCAACAAGTAACCGATGGATATAACCTAGCCGTCGGCTACACGCACTCGTTTTCAAGCTCTTCTTTGTTGGTGCTGGATTTTGGCCGGGTCAGCATCAACATTGACCAGGGTTCCGCTTATGCCAACTCTCCTGCGAATTTCTGGCAGACGGTAGGGTGGTCGCCAAATTTCGCGAGCAACTTCATCGGCGGCGTCTCGATGAATCCGGAAGTTGTTATTTCCGGCTACATCGGGAATCCGGACCCCAGCGCGCACGGCGCTGCTCAGGTTGACAAGACTCACGTGTCCGATATCTGGCAATGGGGCGGCGATTTTACGAAGATTTACGGACGCCACACGTTCAAGATGGGCACGACATTCAACAGCAACAACGCCGGCGCCCTCTACCTGAACTCTAGCGTGATTTTCTCGGCAGCAAATACCGCAAGCGCAGTCGACCTCTCCGGTGGCAACGCTCTCGCTTCGTTCTTGTTGGGCGATCCCAACAACGCATCGCGCCGCGACGTGATTGAGACTGAACACGGCGGATGGGTCGATGGCCTTTACTTTATGGATCAATGGAAAGTAACCAACAAGCTGAGCATCAATCTTGGCCTGCGGTACGACTTCACCTTGATGCCAATCTATGGTGACGACAAGAACCAGAACAACGAAGTCGGCGACACGGACCTCTTCACCGGAGAGTACATCTTGGCTCACAATGCGCCGCCATGCGCTACCGTGATGGCTGCGCCTTGCATTCCAACCCCGGGCGGCGCGCTTCCGGCAAATGTAATCGTCACGCCGTTCAGTAACGGCGCAATCTATCATAACGACTTTACGAATTGGCAGCCGCGCGTGGGTGCCGCTTATTCGTTATTCGCGAAGACCGTAATCAGGGGAGGCTACGGCCGCTTCTACGACAACTGGGCAGCGATCACGCAGACGGCCCAGAACTTCGAGGGAACGTGGCCCAGCGTCGGGCAGCTGGGAGCGAGCAATCTTAACCCCCTGACGGCGCCGCCGACCGCGACTGCCCTCGATCCTTTTAGCCTTGGGACTGGACAGGCGCTTCCGCCGCCGACTCCATTCACCCAGTCAACGTGGTTTGCAGATCCGTATCTTAAGCGGCCTTACGCCGATCAGTGGAATTTCGGCGTCGAGCAGCAAGTCACCTCGCGGACGGTTCTCACAGTCAACTACGTCGGCTCAAAGGGTTCGAAACTGGATATCGGTGGCGCTTACAACGTTGCAACGACGCCCGGGCCCGGCAATCCGCAGCTTCGCGCGCCATTTCCGTTTATCGGGGCAACGGCCTTTGACCGGAGCGATGGGAGCAGCACCTACAATGCGTTGCAAGTCTCGCTCAACGGTCGGGCTGAGCACGGCCTTACCTACCTGGTGTCGTACACGTGGTCAAAATCTTTGGATCTTGGGTGTTCAGGCTGGTACGGCGTTGAAGGCTGCTCAATTCAGAACCCGTATGACATCCAAGCCGACAAAGGTCCTTCGGCAACGGACCAACCTCAGATTTTTTCCGCTGCTTTTGTGTATAACCTTCCCTTCGGAAAAGGCCAACGTTGGTCAACCGAAAATTCCATCGTGAACTACATCATCGGCGGCTGGAACGTCAACGGTGTGCTCACGCTCGATTCCGGCCAGCCTTTTGATGTAGGCACCGGCAAGGACATCGCAAATACCGGCAATTACAACTACGGCAACGGCTACGGATACGAACGGGCAAATGTTGTGGGCCCACTCTACCCATCGAGCAAGACGGCCGCCGAATGGTTCAATACCAGTTCCTTTGTATACCCAGCGCAGTACACATTCGGTGATCTTGGCCGTGATACTCTGCGATCCGACTGGATCCGCAACCTCGATCTCTCGATTTTCAAACAATTTCCAGTCACTGAAAGCAAGAGATTCGAGTTCCGCGTTGAGATGTTTAACTCGACTAACGCATTCGTGTTAGGAATCCCAGCAACCAGCTTGGAGAGTCCGAGCTTCGGTGCTGTGACCTCCACTGCCACAAATCCGCGCCAGATTCAGTTGGGGTTGAAGTTCTACTTCTGACGGACGAGATATGTCGGACCGGCTGTAGTAGATGACGATATTGTGGATCTGAACATAGGAGGTGCTGATCGGGAAGGGATTCAGGCGCGAGCGAAAGCCATAATTTTCGCAAGCCTCCTCGGGAGCAGCCACCCGATCAGCGCCTCGCGAATCTGCACGGGTTGCTTCTCGATCTACTCAACGGCCAAGACTTCGTTCATGCGTCGCATGAACACTGCAGTTTCTCCAGCCATTCTTCTGGCGATAGACGGAGCCAGGGAATATACTTTTACCGCTTCTCGGGCTTCTCAAGGACTGGACTCACTTTCGGTGTCGACCTTCGAGAAAATCGTCACATCCATCACTGTTCTCGCGCTGATTTGCCATGCGTCGAGTGATGCAAGAGGCGCACAACAGCCGTCGTCAACAACTCAACATCGTTCGCCTGGCGCCACGGCAACTGCACACCCATTGCCCCCGCAGTGTTTGCATCCAGCCAAGGCCTCCGAGCCTCTGAAGCAACTTCTTGATGCGATTGCCGATCATCCGACGGCCGGCGCATATAACACGCTTGGCGCGCTTTTCGGCCAAGAAGGCCTCGATGCCTGCGCAATTGACTCCTTTGGAGCCGCGCTACATCTCGATAGCAAGAATTGGGAAGCCCATTACAATCTGGCGCTCGCCGTACTCAAGCACGGAGATCGAAAGCGGGCGACGGTAGAATTGCGTGCTGCGATCGCCGAGAAGCCCGACTCCGCAAGCGCTCATCACGCGCTCGGCACGATTCTCGAGGCGGAGAAAAAATTTCCCGAGGCGGCGGCCGAGTATCAAGCAGTCCTGCAAACGGATCCGCATTTCCCATATGGGGCGATCGATCTGGCGCGTACCCTGGCAGCACAACAGAAATTTGACGATGCCATCGCTGCTGTTCAGGAAGCGCTTAAGCTTTCGCCTCCAGTTGAGGAAACGATATCGCTCGGGATAGCAATGGGCGCAACCTACGCCGAAAGCGGCAACTTTCCAAAAGCGATTGAAATACTTCGGCAATTCACCGCCGATCACCCCGATTCCGTCGACGCGCATCTCGCGCTTGGCACCGTCCTTGCTCGACAGAGCGAGGCGCCCTCAGACGACGCAATCGCGGAATTTCGCGAAGCGCTGCGACTCGATCCGGACACGAACCCGGCGAGGCTCGCACTCGGCCGCGCGTTGCTCGAACAGAAGAATTACCCAACTGCACTCACGGTGATTCAGGAATACATCAAGCGCCAGCCGAAAGACGCTCAGGGCTACCATCTCGAAGGACTCGTCTATGAAGGGCTCGCTCGGTGGGACAAAGCCGGCGAATCTCTTTTGAAGGCGGCGCGTCTGCAGCCCGGCGATTATGAAATTCGCAAAAATCTGGCGCTGGTGTTGGTCCATGAGGGACGCACAGCGGAGGCCATCCGCGAATTCGAGGCGGCTGAAAAGATTTCACCCAAAGAGCCGGAAGCTCATCAGCAACTCGCCACGCTCTACGAGAAGAAAGGCGCGATCGCTCTTGCGAAAGTAGAGCGCGAGAAGTATGCGAAATTGGTCGGACAGGATCAGCAGGAGGCCGAAGCGAGCAAATTGAACGATGAGGCTAATAAATTGCTCGCTTCTGGCGACGCGCGGGCTGCCGCGGAGACTTATCGAAAAGCGTTGCAACTCGTGCCCAGCGACGCCCAGATGCACTACAACCTCTCTCTTGCGCTCGAACGCGCCGGTGATGCAAAAGGCGAAATTCAGGAGCTTGTACGCGCCGTCCAACTCGATCCGCAACTTGCCGTCGCGCACAATCAACTCGGCCTTCTCGCGCTCACGGCCGGCCGCGAGTCAGATGCTGAACGCGAATTCAAGGCCGCTCTCGAAATCGATCCGAAGTTCGCTGAAGCGCTGAACAATCTCGGCGTTCTTTATACGCAGCAGGGTAAGGATTCCGAGGCAGCTGCGCTCTTCCGGAAAGCTACGCAGTACGATCCTGCCTACTCGCGAGCGTTCGTCAATTTCGGCCTGACGCTCGCCCGCCACGGACATCTCATGGAGGCAGAAAAGGAATTTCACTCGGCGCTACGAGCCAATCCCGATGACGCCGCCGCTTTCGGCGCGCTCGGCATGGTGGAAGCGAAGCTCGGTCGCGGAGACGATGCCGTTGCGAGCTTCCGAAAGGCAGTTGAGCTCGATCCTGACTCTTCCGAGGCGCACTTAAACCTGGGCATCGCGCTCCTCGATGGTTTTGATCGTGCTGGCGGTTTCAAGGAGTTCTCGGAAGCCGTGCGCCTCGATCCGAAATCTGCGGCCGCGCACTTTAATCTCGGCCGGTTCTATTTCGAGTCTAGCAAGTACGACGCCGCCCGTAAGGAGTTAGAGACAGCCAGCACGCTTCAACCCGAGTTCGCGAACGCACTCTATTTCCTGGCTCTCGCGGAACGCCAAAGTGGCAACGCCGCTCGTTCCGCCGACCTTCTGGAGAAGGTCGTCGCACTGCGTCCCGACCAAGCCGACGCTCAATTCCTCTTAGGCCAGGACCTGGTAAAGCTGGGCAGGCCCAGTGAAGCGATGGAGCACTGGAAACTTGCGCTACAGGCCGACCCTAATGATTCTCAGGCTCTTTACAATCTCGCCCGCGCTCTGGAAAAGGCGAACGATCCAGCGGCCGGGCAATATCAGCAGCGCTTCGACGAACTGCAGAAGCGGCAGCAGGTCACCGACCGAATTCAGCAACTCGGGAATTTCGCGATCGAAGCGGCCAGCGCGCAGAACTGGCCCCAGGCCATCGAACTGATGCAGGAGGCCATCAAGCTATGCGGTGAGTGCCCTGAAAGCGGGCATCTTCACCGCAATCTGGGCATTTTCTATTGCAAGACCGGAAGAATGGAAGAAGGAGAGACTGAACTGCGAAAAGCACTCGATCTCGATCCGAACGATTCGGATGCGAAGAGGGCCATTTCGATCCTCGAGAGTCTTCGATCCTCCGAGGCGAAATGAAATTCGGCGCGTGCCTGGTGTCAAGATCGAAACCGAAATTATTGTAGACGAGTGAAGAGAGGCATAGACGATGCCAGAAGTATTTCCTCATCTTGACTACAAGCCAAAGCTGCCGCGGAACTTGAACCACGGCATTGCGGTCGTCGGTGCCGGCGGAATCATCAACTACGCTCATTTGCCGGCCTACAAGAAAGCCGGCTTCCGCGTCATCGGAATCACCGACCGCAATCGCGAAGCTGCCGAGAGTACGGCAAAGCAGCACGGCATACCTAAAGTCTACGCGACCATCGACGAGTTGCTCGCAGACCGCGATGTTGAAATCGTCGACGTTGCCGTCTATCCCGCCGGACAGATTGAGGTCGTTGAGCGCGTCACGACTGCCAAGCGCCATCTGCTCTGCCAGAAGCCTTTCGCTGATGAATACGCTAAGGCCGTCCGCAGCGTCGAGCTCGCTGAAGCCGCCAAGGTCAAAATTGCAGTGAATCAGCAGATGCGCTGGGATGCCGGCATTCGTTGCGCGCACATTCTCATCGACGATGGTTGGCTCGGCACTCCGACCTACGGCACGATCCAGGTCCACTGCAATACCGACTGGAGCCTTTGGCCCTGGATTTACAAGGGCAAACGCCTTGAGGTGATGTTTCACAGTATCCATTACATCGATTCGCTCCGCTTTCTTCTCGGTCAGCCCAGCTTGGTCTTCTCGAGCGGCAGCCGCGGGCCCGCCGAGACAACCAAGGCCGAAACGAAAACTCTGACTGTCTGGGATTACGCTTCGGGCTTGCAGGTGCTGATCGATGTCTGCCACTCGACGTGGCAGGACGATGCATATGCCATCTTCCGTCTCGAAGGAACCGACGGAGTCATCAAAGGCACGATCGGCCTGATGTACAACTATCCGGCCGGGCGCCCCGACACTCTTGAATTCATGTCCAGGCGCAATCCCGGTTACTGGTTTTCCGCGCGCCTCGACAGCATGTGGATTCCTGACGCTTTCGTAGGACCGATGGCGTCGTTAATGCGCGCGATCGAAGATGGCGGCGAACCTGAGACGAATGGCCGCGACAATTTGCGCACTCTTCAGATTGTTTTCGCCGAATATCGCTCGATGGCCGAGAAGCGCGCTGTACGACCCGAAGAAATCACCGCTTAGCCGGCGCGCTCGGCGAAACGCCGATGAGGTCTGATGTGCTGCCGGGGACCTGTGGCGTGACGTAAACTCCGTCTTCAATGCGCGCCGGATGCACGAAATGTTCGCGCATGTGGGGAATACATTCGAGGAAGAGAGCTTCGTGACCGAGAGCGATGTGATTGAAGAGGACGAGATGCTGGTGAATTTGCCCCATCTCGCCGACGTGCGGCACCACAGGCAAACCAAATCTCCGCGCGAGCAGGCTCACTGTAATGAACTCGGATACGCCCGCGAGTCTCGTGCAATCCGCTTGCACGAAATGCACCGCCCTGGCCTGCATGAAATTCTTAAACATAATTCGGTTCGGAACATGCTCGCCAAGCGCGATCGGCATCGGTGCGATCGCGTCCGCAAGCGTCCGATGAGCTTGGACGTCGTCGGGATGGGTCGGTTCTTCGATGAAATGCGGCTTCATATCGCGAAGCGCCGCGCACATTCGAATCGCGGTCGGCAGGTTCCATTGTTGGTTCACGTCGAGCATCAGCAGGGCGTCGTCCCCGGCAAGTTCCCGCAGCATGTATGCTCGGCGCAGGTCCCGCTCGCTATCGCGCGACCCGAGCTTCAGTTTGAACGCACGGAAGCCCTTCGCCATCGCCTCTCGCGCCAGTTCCTTGATTCTCGCGTCCTCGTATTGGAACCAGCCAGCAGACGTGTCGTATCCCGGATATCCGCGCCGCAAGATCGGTTCTCTCTTGTCTCGCGACGCCGCGTGCTCCAGAAGAAGTCTTTCCGCGACTTCCGCGGTCAATATTTCCTCGAGATAGCTCAGGTCGAGCAAGTTTGCGATTTGCTTCGGACTCAGATCGAGCAACAGCCGCCACAGCGGCACTCCGCGCGCCTTGGCCCAAAGATCGAAGCACGCGTTCGTGATCGACGCCAGCGCCAGATGAACGACGCCCTTATGCGGCCCGAGCCACCGAAGCTGTGGGTGCTCGGCCAGCCGGCGGCTCACTGCGCCAAAATCCGCCATCAAATCTTCAATTTCGCGGCCGATCAATTCGCCGCCCAGCAACTCGATCGCTTCACAGACCTGCGCATTGCCAAGGCCCAGCGTCAAAACGATTCCCGTTCCGAACTCGTCGCTGCCAGTGCCGAGCAGCGTCGTCGCGAATGCGTATCTCGAGCCCGAATGGATCGAATCGGTCCCCGCTCCCTCGTGCAGCGGGTAGCTCAGGTTGCGCGCTTCGAGCGACACAATTTGATGTTCTGTCATCGCGGCTTGGCGCCTCTTCGGATGGATTTTTTGTTCAGCACAATCGTCACCGCAGGCGCTGGAGATTCGGCCGCTATTGTAGCCCGGCCCAAGACGAAAGGATGAATCCGCATGAAACGCTATGGGTCCGTGATCGGAGTGAGGCCTGAAGCGCTCGACTCCTATAAAAAATATCACGCCGCTGTGTGGCCCGAGATTCTCGCGATGATCACGAAGTGCAACATCCGCAACTATTCCATTTATCTGAAAGACGATCGGCTCTTCGGCTATTTCGAATATCACGGCACCGATTACAAAGCCGACATGGCGAAGATGGCAGCCGATCCGAAAACGCAGGAATGGTGGGCCATTATGATGCCCATGCAAAAGCCGCTCGACACGCGGCGCGATGGCGAGTGGTGGGCGGAGATGGAGGAAGTGTTTCACTTGGATTAGTATCCGCGGGAGCGCGATTCGAAAATGAAGATCGTAGACACGCATCAACATCTCTGGGATCCGGAACTGTTCGCCTACGCCTGGTTGAAGCCGTTCCCGGCTCTGAATCGTCCCTTCCGCATGCCTGACTATCTCGCCGCGACGCGCGGCCTTGAAATTGAAAAAAGCGTGCACGTCGAAGCCGATGTTGATGAACCGCTCATGCTCGAAGAAACGCGTTACATCCTCGCGCTTGCCGATCGCCCGGACAACCCGCTCGAAGGTGTCGTGGCTTGCGCTCGGCCCGAAAATTCATCGTTCCGCGATTATGTCGACCAAATCGCCGGCCATCCGAAGCTAAAGGGCGTTCGCCGAATCCTTCACACGCAGCCGGATGAGTTGGGCCGGGGCAAGACGTTCATCGAAAACGTCCGCAGCCTTGCCTCCTACGGCCTCTCATTCGATATTTGCGTGCTCGCGCGGCAGCTTCCCATCGCGATCTCGCTGGTCCGCCGATCTCCCGGCGTGAATTTCATTCTCGACCATTGCGGAGTGCCTCAGGTGAAGGAGAAAGTTCTCGATCCTTGGCGCGAGCACATCCGTGAGATTTCGCAACTTCCCGGCGTCGCGTGCAAGGTCTCGGGGTTGGTCGCTTACGCCGATCCCGGGCGCTGGACTCTCGAGGATCTGCGCCCCTATGTCGAGCACGTCATCGAATGTTTTGGCTGGGACCGCGTCATATTCGGCAGCGATTGGCCGGTCTGCACACTTTCGTCCACCTACGCGCGATGGGTCGATGCGCTATCGGCTCTCACCCGCAGCGCGGGCGAAGCGAATCAAAAAAAGCTGTTTCACGACAACGCCATTTGCGTTTATCGCTTGGGCTGAGTTTATGATTTCGACGGCACACAAACTACTTTCGGGCGCTCTTCTCGCGGGCTCCGCCGTAGGCCACTCTCCAATCTCATGACACAACAATCCAATCCCGAACTAGTCGAGCGTCTCGCCGCCATTCCGTACACCGGCGCCATCAGCGACATTCTTGACGAGATGGGGTTCACCACGCAGGTCCTTCCGCACGAAATCCAGGCCGTCGAGCGCGGCCAGACACTCGCAGGCCGGGCACTTACAATTCTCGGCGAGCCGACCACGAGCACCGACCCAGAAATTATTTTTGTGCCTTTTCTAAAGATGCTCGGCGACGTCAATCCAGGCGACATTCTCGTCTCCCAACCCAACGACAACATCGCCGCTCACCTCGGTGAGCTCTCCAGTGAAACGGCTCAATACCGCGGTGCCCTTGGCGCAGTCATTGACGGCGGCGCGCGGGACACCGAGTACATCTCGAAAATCAAGTTTCCAGTTTTCTCGCGTTACAGGACGCCGTCGGACATAGTCGGGCGCTGGCGGCTCGTCTCCTACAATGTTCCGATCCAGATCGGCAAAGTGCGAATCGCGCCCGGTGACTATGTGCTCGGAGATTGCGATGGGGTTCTCGTGATTCCACAGGACGTCGCGGAAGAAGTCATTTCGCAAGCTGAGCAGGTTGTTCAGATGGAAAATCTTGTCAGGAAAGCAATTCTCGAAGGCGTCCACCCGGTGGCCGCGTACCGCCGTTTCGGAAGATTCTGAATATGGCACGCCACGAATCTCTGCGCGGCGCAGCTCTATTCGAGTTTAAATTCCTTCTTAATAGAGTCAGTGTGCTCGCCCACTTTCGGCGCGAGTTTCGGACTCGTCAGCAACTCATGGCCAATTCGTATGGGCAGCCGCGTTGTGAGAACTTGAAAGCCGCGTGCATCCTCCAGCGTCTGCACCATTTGTAGCTGCTTGAATCCTTCGCTTGCAAAAAGTTTCGACCAATCGAGAAC
>Ga0302324_100028600_pt1 | contig 10590 bp, 9 predicted proteins | sample Palsa_T0_1_FD_201949 | JGI IMG/M metagenome (GOLD analysis project Ga0302324, IMG submission 201949) | Peat permafrost microbial communities from Stordalen Mire near Abisko, Sweden - Palsa_T0_1 | ecosystem: Environmental > Terrestrial > Soil > Palsa > Peat permafrost | place: Sweden: Abisko... | reverse complement strand
TGGATGTGGCAGTGCAAGGGCAGGGGTGGATCGCCGTGCAGAGCCCGCAGGGCAGCGAGGCCTATACGCGCGCCGGGGATCTGCGCGTGGACCCGAACGGCCAGCTTACGACCGCTGCGGGCTACCCGGTGATGAGTGATTCAGGTCCGATCGCGGTGCCGCCGTACGCCTCGATCTCGGTCGGACGCGATGGCTCGGTCAGCATCGTGCCGCTCGGGCAGACACCGCAGACCATCGCGGTGTGCGCGCGCATCAAGCTGGTGAATCCGCCGAGCGATTCGCTCACACGCTCCGGCAGCGGACTGTTTCAGTTGCAAAGCGGCGGGGATGCCGAGGCCGATGCGACCGTGCAGCTGGTGCCCGGCGCCCTGGAGTCCAGCAACGTCAACATGGCCTCGGCGATGACCAACATGATCGAGCTGTCGCGTACCTACGATATGCAGCTCAAGTCGATCAAGGCCGCCGAGGACAACGACTCGTCCTCAACCAAGCTGTTGCAGACCAGCAGCTAATCGCATGACAGGAATCAATGAGCCATGAACAGCGCATTATGGGCAGCGAAGACGGGGTTGGATGCCGAGGAGAGCCAGATGGCGGTGGTTGCCAACAACCTCGCCAACGTCAACACCACCGGGTACAAGGAAACCCGCGGGGTGTTCCAGGATCTGTATTACCAGAACGTGCGCCAGGTAGGCGGCTCGACCACGCAGGATACGCTCGCTCCCACCGGCTTGAATCTCGGCACCGGCGTGCAGATGGTGTCCACGGAAAAACTCTACACCCAGGGCAGTGTCAACCAGACCGGCAACTCGCTTGACCTGGCGATCAACGGGCGCGGATTCTTCCAGGTGCTGATGCCCGACGGCACACTGGCCTATACCCGCGACGGCAGTTTCCAGACCAATGCCACCGGCCAGGTAGTGACCGCCAGCGGCTACGTGCTGCAGCCGGCGATCACGATTCCCTCGGGTGCGCAGTCGATCACGATCGGCAGCGATGGCACGGTCAGCGTGCTGCTCCCCGGGCAGACCGCCCCAAGCACCGTGGGCACGCTGCAGCTGGCGGATTTCGTCAACGAGGCGGGGCTGCAGCCCTATGGCCAGAATCTGCTATTGCCCTCCGCGGCCAGCGGCACGGCCCAGACCGCCAACCCGGGCCTCTCAGGCATGGGCACGCTGCAACAGGGCGCCACCGAGAGCTCCAACGTCGACGTGGTCTCGGAGATGGTGAACATGATCGAGACGCAGCGCGCCTACGAGATGGACAGCAAGGCGATCCAGACCACCGATCAGATGCTGCAGAACCTGAGTACCTCGCTGTGACGGCGCGCACCGGTTTTCCGACCTGCGCAGTGCGGCCGCGCGCGCGCGCGGTTGCGGCCTGCGCCGGTGTCATGGTCATCGCGGCGGGCCTCACCGCCTGTCATACGCAGCATCCGCCGAAGACCAGCAACTTCGCCTCGACACTGCCCGAGGAGATCCCCGAGGTCGGCGCCGCCAACGGCGCGATCTATCAGTCGGGCCACGATCAGGAGCTGTTCGACAATGCGGTGGCGCGCCGGGTCGGGGATATCCTCACGATTCAGCTGATGGAGAGCACCGCCGCAACCAAGAGCGCGGTCACGACCACCAAGAAGGACACCACGACGACGCTGCCAGGCGCCAACATCCTCGGCGGTGCGCTGACGATCCACGGGCGCAACGTCCTGAGCGGCTCGCTGGCCGACAGCAGCGCCTTCGACGGCGAAGGCACCAGTGCCCAGAGCAATCAGCTGACCGGCTATATCTCGGTCACGGTCGCCAAGCGGCTCGCCAACGGTAACCTGCTGGTGCGCGGCCAGCGGTGGTTCACGCTCAACCAGGGCCGCGAATACGTGCAGATCCAGGGCATCGTGCGTCCGATGGATATCGGTCCGGACAACATCGTGCCCTCGTACAGCGTCGCCGATGCGAGTATTTCCTATGGCGGACAGGGCGCGCTGGACGACGCCAATACCAAGTCCTGGCTGGCGCGCTTCTTCGATTCGCCCTACATGCCGTTCTAGCGATGGATCGCCTCATGCACAAATTCCGCCTCAGCCTCGTGATCGCCCTGTGTCTGCTGCCGGCGCTCTCGCCGGCCGAGCGCATCAAGGACCTGGCGGTCGTGTCCGGCGTGCGCAGCAATCAGCTGGTCGGCTATGGTCTGGTGGTGGGGCTCGACGGCACCGGCGATCAGACGACGCAGACGCCGTTCACGGTGCAGAGCATCGTCAACATGCTGCAGAAATTCGGCGTCACGATACCGTCCACGGTCAATCCGCAGCTCAAGAACGTGGCCGCCGTCACGGTGACCGCGCAGCTGCCGCCATTCATCAAGGTTGGGCAGACCATCGACGTCACCGTCGGTTCCATCGGCAATGCCAGCAGCCTGCGGGGCGGGGATCTGTTGATGACGCCGCTGCGCGGCGCCGACGGCGAGGTCTACGCCATGGCGCAGGGTAGCGTCGTGGTCAGCGGCTTCGGCGTCTCGGGCAAGGACGGCTCGCGCGTGAGCGTCAACGTTCCGAGCGGCGGCCGCGTGCCCAACGGCGCCACCGTCGAGCACGAGGTGCGCAATGACTTCGCGACCCAGCCGTTCGTGATGCTCAATCTGAATACGCCGGACTTCACCACCGCGAGCCACCTGAGCGAGGGCATCAACAAGCTGCTCGGCGGCGCGAGCGCGGTCGCGCTCGATCCGGTATCGGTCAAGGTGGTGGCGCCGACCGAAACCAATCAGCGCATCGCCTTCGTGTCGCAGCTGCAGGAGCTCGATATCGAGCCGGGCGATGCCCCGGCGCGGGTGATCATCAATTCGCGCACCGGTACCGTGGTCATCGGCTCGCGTGTGCGCGTGAGCCCGGCGGCGGTCGCCCACGGCTCACTATCGGTGACGATCACCGAGCACCACGATGTCAGCCAGCCCAACGCCTTCAGCCAGGGAACGACGCAAATCACGCCGCGTTCGGACATTTCGATCAGCCAGCCCGAGGCGCGCATGTTCGTCTTCAACGCCGGGGTGAATCTCGATGAGATCGTGCGTGCCGTGAATGAGGTCGGGGCGGCCCCCGGGGACCTGGTGGCGATTCTCGAGGCCCTGAAGGAAGCCGGTGCACTGCGCGCGGAACTGATTGTGATCTGACCGCATGAGCGCGCCGACCGTATCGCCGAGTTTTTATGCCGACTTCCAGGGACTGGATCGGCTGCGCGCCTCGGCCGCACGCCAGGATCCGCAGGCCTTGCGCGAGGCGGCGCGCCAGTTCGAGGGTCTGTTCACGGCGATGATGCTGAAATCGATGCGCCAGGCCTCGCTCGGCAACGGGCTGGGCGACAGCGAGGAGACCAAGACCTATCAGGACATGTACGACCAGCAGCTCTCGCTGCAGCTGGCCCACGGCAAGGGCCTGGGACTGGCCGACATGCTCATGCAACAGCTCACGCGCGCACAGGCCGCGCACAGCAGCGCGGCGGCAGCACCGGCCGGGACCGGTGCCGACAAGGTCACGAGTGAGCAGCGCGCGAGCTTCGTGCGCTCGCTCGAGCCGCTGGCGCAGAGCGCCGGCAACAGCCTCGGCGTGGCCCCGGATACCCTGATCGCGCAAGCGGCGCTTGAGACCGGATGGGGCAGGAACATGCCGGCCGACAGCGCCGGGCGCAGCAGTGCCAACCTGTTCGGCATCAAGGCCGGGGACAGCTGGCATGGCGCGAGCGTAGCGGCGACGACCACCGAATTCGATCAGGGTACTCCGGTCAGTACGCAGGCGGCGTTTCGCAGCTACGGCGGGGCTTCCCAGAGCGTGGAGGATTATGTCTCGCTGCTGCGGAACAGTCCGCGCTACGCCGGCGCCCTGGGCGCCGGCTCGAACGTACAGGCCTTCGGCAGCGGGCTGCAACGCGGCGGCTATGCCACCGATCCTGATTATGTGAATAAGCTGGTCGCGACCGTCGCGACGCTGCGCCAGCTGCGTGCGGCGGCGCTCAAGTCATGAGCAGCGCTGCCGAAAACCATGAACCACGTGTCGGCGCGCTGCGCGCCGCGGGCAGTGTCATGCAGGAGCCATCATGGCCGACATGCTGAATACGGCAGTTTCCGGCCTCCTGGCGTTCCAGCAGGAGCTGGACACCACCAGCAACAACATCTCCAACGCGAATACGCCCGGTTATAGCCGCGAGACCACCGATCTGGTGAGCGTGCCGGGCCCGTACGTCGGCCAGCTGTCGATCGGCGACGGCGTGCAGGTGAGCAGCGTGCAGCGCGTCTATAACCAGACCGTGGCATCGCAGGTGGTATCGGCGACCAGCGCCTACAACCAGCTCAACGCGTTCTCGACCCAGGCCGCACAGGTCGACAATCTTCTGGGCAGCACCAGCAACGGCCTGTCCACGCAGCTGCAGAGCCTGGTCAGCGCGCTGCAGACGGTGGCGAACTCGCCGACTTCCGCGGCCTCGCGCCAGGCGTTCCTGAGCCAGGCGCAGGCGCTGGTGAGCAGCCTGCAGAACGACGACAACAGCCTGCAGAGCCTGGATTCGCAGGCCAATACGCAGCTCACCAGCGATGCCAGCGAGGTCACGTCGCTGGCGCAGAGCATCGCGACGTTGAACAAGCAGATCATGGCGGACACCTCGCAGAGCTCGCAGGCGCCGAACAGCCTGCTCGATCAGCGCGATCAGCTGATCAACCAGCTCGCCACCTATGTCAACGTCACCACGACGCAGCAGTCGGACGGCTCGGTGAATGTCTATGTCGGCACCGGCCAGGCCCTGGTCACCGGCACCACTGCCGCCACCCTGACGACGATTCCGAATGCCTATGATCCATCGCAGGACAATCTGGGGCTGAGCAGCCCCGCCGGTCCGATCGACGTGACGCAGCAGATCAGCGGCGGCACTCTGGGCGGCACGCTGCAGTTTCGCAGCCAGATGCTCGATCCGGCCCGCAACAGCCTGGGACAGATCGCCGTGGTGCTGTCCAACGCCATGAATGCGCAGAACGAGGCCGGACTGGATCAGTCCGGTAATCTCGGTGGCGCGATATTCGCAGTCGGCGGCGTGGGCATATTGCCTAACAGCGACAACACCGGCGCGGCAACGGTGAGCGCGACGGTCGGCAATGCCAATGCGATTACCGCCGACAACTACCTGCTGAGTTACAACGGCACCAACTGGAGCCTGAGCGATGCCAGCAGCGGTGCCAGCGTTGCGCTGAGCGGCAACGGGACTGCGGCCAGCCCGTTCACGGCCGCTGGGCTGTCGATCGTGGTCGGCGGCGCCCCTCAGGCCGGCGACAGCTACCTGATCGAGCCCACCAGCGGCGCGGTGTCCGGCATGCAGGTGCTGCTGACCGATCCGAGCCAGCTGGCCGCCGCCGCCCCGCTGCTCACCGCTGCCGCCACCACCAACACCGGCACGGCGAGCATCGATCAGGGGACCGTGGCCACCGATGGCACCTGGGTACGCGGCAACTACACGCTCAGTTTCACCAGTCCGACCACCTACCAGGTCACCAACAGCACCGGGGCCGTGGTTCAGAACGGCGCCTACACCTCGGGCGCCCCGATCGCGTTCAACGGCATCCAGGTCGCGGTCTCGGGCGCCCCGGCGAGCGGCGACAGCTTTTCGATCAACGACAACGCCAGCGGCACCGGCGATAACCGCAATCTGACCGCGATGGCCGGCCTGCTCGACCAGAGCCTGATCGGCGGTACCACGTCGATCAACTCGGCGGTCAATGACCTGGTCACCAACATCGGTATCCAGACCAGCCAGTCGCAGAGCGGCACCACGGCGCAGCAGGCGGTACTGACCGATGCCAGCAATGCGCAGCAGAGCGTCTCGGGCGTCAATCTCGACGAGGAGGCCGCCAACCTGGTGCAGTACCAGCAGGCCTATCAGGCAGCCGCGGAAGTCATCAATGTGGCCTCGACCCTGTTCAATTCCCTCATCACCGCAGTGCAGGCCTGACGCATGCGCATCTCGACGGCCGAAATCACCTCGCAGGCGATCCTGGCGATCGATAACCAATCGAGCGCGCTGCAGACGACGCAGAATGAAGTATCGACCGGACTGGCGGTCCAGAACGCCGCCGACAATCCGGTCGCGGCCTCACAGATCGTGCAGCTCACACAGCAGCAGGCACAACTCACGCAATACGGCACCAATCTGCAGTCGGCCCAGACGCGCCTGTCGCTCGAGGAGAGCACGCTGTCGAGCGCGACCACGACACTGCAGAGTATCCGCGACCTGGCGGTGCAGGCCGGCGATGCCACGCTCAACGACACCGACCGCCAGCAGATCGCCACGCAGATCCAGACCCAAATCCAGGCGCTGCTGGGCACCGCCAACACGCAGGACTCCAACGGCGAGTACCTGTTCTCCGGCTATTCCACCCAGACGCAGCCGTTCGAGACCGACAGCAGTGGCAACGTCAGCTATGAGGGCGATGCCGGCACTCGGCTGATTCAGATCACCCCCAATCAGAGCGTGGCCGACAGCGACACCGGCGCCACGGCGTTCATGAACATTGCGGCCGGCAACGGCACGTTTACCACCGCGGCCAATCCCGCCAACACCGGCAGCGGCATCATCGACAGCGGCTCGGTGGTCGACAGCGCGCAATGGGTGCCCGATAACTACACGCTGACGTTCACCAGCCCGACCACCTATCAGGTCACCGACAACACCACCGGTACGACGGTAGTCGCGAACGGCACCTATACCTCCGGTACCGCGATTCAGTTCAACGGCGTGGAGGTGACCGTGACCGGCACGCCGGCCGCGGGGGATTCGTTCCAGGTCGCCCCGAGTGCCAGCCAGAGCATGTTCGCCACGCTCACGCAGCTGACGGCGGCGCTGAACCAGCCGGCGGATACGGCGGCCAGCAAGGCACAGCTCGCGACCAGCCTGGGCAATGCCCTGACCAATATCGATCAGGACGTCAGCCACCTCTCCACGGTATCGGCGAGCGTCGGCTCGCGCATCAATCTGCTGAGCGCGCAGACCACGACCAATACCGCCACCAGCACTACCCTGACCACCCAGCAGTCCAACCTGCAGGACGTCGACTACGCCGCGGCGGTCTCGACCCTGAACGAGCAGATGGTGGGACTGCAGGCGGCCGAGCAGTCCTACGCGGCGATCGCCCAGCTGTCGCTGTTCAAGTACCTGACTCTGTAGGCTCGACGACCAGTAGCCATGCGCCCACCTGGGAATGAATTGTGAACTGTTGCCCATTTTTTCAGGAATCTCGCGCCCCGGCACTCAAGTTCGACCGCCGGCCACCGATAACCGGCGTGAACAGGAGTCGACCGCGGGGTCGTCCAAGAGGAAGCAGCGCGACGGACTGGTGTCCGGCGCCTGACATCAACATCAGGAGCAACAGGCAATGTCACTGGTCCTAAACACGAATATCGATTCACTTGTGGCGCAGGATAGTCTGGCGTCGTCAGGCAGCCAGTTGTCCACAGCGTTGGCGCAGCTGTCCTCGGGATTGCGCATCAACACCGCGGCCGATAACGCCGCCGGCTACGCCATCACCCAGGGCATGACCTCGCAGATCAACGGCCTCAATCAGGCTGCGAACAACGCCAATGACGGCGTGTCGCTGACGCAGACGGCCTCGGGCGCGCTGTCCGAGATCACCAGCGACCTGCAGACCATGCGCGACCTCGCGGTGCAGTCGCTGAACGCGACCAACAGCACCACCGACCGCGCGGATCTGGACACGCAGTTCCAGCAGCTCAAGGCCGACATCAACGCCGTGGCCTCGCAGACGCAGTTCAACGGCGTGAATCTGCTCGACGGCAGCTTCCAGGGCGCCACGTTCCAGGTCGGTGCCAATGCCGGCCAGACCATCACGGTGTCCTCGGTCGCCAGCGCGAACAGCGACAATCTTGGCCAGCTCTCCACAGTCGCCGGCACCGCCTGGGTCCCGGCCAACATCGTGGCGGGTGACACTGGCACGATTTCGTTCGCCGTGACGCAGCCGACCGTTGGATCGGTCGCTACGACCTATACCACTGCGGCGGTTACGCTCACGGGTAATGCGACCACGGACGCGGCCACCGTTGCAGCGGCGATCAACCAGTTGTCCTCGCAAGACGGCGGCGTTATTGCCACCGTGGATGCGACCACCGGCGGCATCGACCTGTCCAGCACCACGGCGGGCCAGGTGATCGGTGCCGCGACTGCGGCGTTCACAACCGCCCTGGGCGCTGCGGGCGCCGAGACCGGCACGACCTTCGGCCTGGGCGCCGGCGGCACCACCGCGGCGGTAACACTGGCCAATGGTGGCTTCCTGAACGCCAGCGGCGTGACCTCGGTGGACTCCTCGAACCTGACACTGGTCCAGATCGACGCCGCCCTGCAGCAGCTTGCGACCTCGGGCGCGCAGCTCGGCGCCTACCAGAACCGGTTCACGGCCGCCATCACGGGCCTGAACACCGATGCGACCAACCTGACGAGCGCCCGCAGCTCGATCCAGGACACCGACTACGCGCAGGCCACGTCGAATCTGTCGAAAGCGCAGATTCTGCAGCAGGCCAGCACGGCGATGGTGGCGCAGGCCAATACGATTCCGCAGAACATATTGACCCTGCTCCAGAAGCTGCCGTAATGGAAGACCATGCACCTGGGAAATAGGGTGCGCGACAAGACCACGGAGGGTGGGCGCCGCAAGGCGCCCACCCTCGGCTTTTTTATAGAGGCCCGAACGGATAGCGAGCGATGACCACCACCAGCAGCACTGGCAGCACCGATACCAGCGTGGCCCAACCGGTCGTCTCGATCGCGAGCAACTCAAGCGCCCAGGCGGCCGGCGGCTCGGTCATCGACGTCAGCTCGTTGGTCTCGCAGCTGGTCGCGGCGACACAGGCGCCGCAACAGGCCGTGATCACCGCGCAGACGCAGGCGGTCACCACGCAGATTTCCGCGCTCGGAACGCTCAAGAGCGCGCTATCGACGTTCCAGTCATCGCTCGGTACGTTGGACACGCCCAGTGCGTTTCAGGTACAGACCGCGAACAGCAGCGATCAGACGGCGTTCACGGCCAGCGCCGGCTCGGGCGCCGTGGCCGGCACCTACAACGTGACGGTCAGCGCCCTGGCGCAGGCGCAGCAGCTGCTCTCCAGTGCGTTCGCGGGCGGTGGCTCGGCGACCGTAGGCACCGGCACGCTGGCGCTGTCACTCGGCGGCCAGAGCTTCGATGTGACCGTGGGCGCCGGCGACGACAGCCTCGCCGACATTGCCGCGGCCATCAATTCGGCGCCCGGCAATCCAGGCATCGCGGCGACGGTGCTGCAGGGCACCGACGGCGCTCACCTGGTACTGTCCTCCTCACTCACCGGCGCCGCCAATACGATCCAGGTGACCGAGACCGACGGTGGCAATGGCCTGGCCGCGCTGACTTACGGCGCCGGCAATGCCGGCAACTACACGCAGCAGGCGGGCGCGCAGGACGCGGCTTTCACGATATCGGGCGTCGCCTACACCAGCCCCAGCAACACCGTGACCAATGCGCTGGGCGGCGTGACACTGAATCTGCTCGGCACCACCAGCGCCGGCAGCAACGCCACGCTGAGTATCGCCAACGACACGGCCACGATCGAAGGCAACATCAGCAGCTTCGTCACCGCCTATAACACGCTGGTGACTGCGATTGCGCCGCTTGGCAGCTATGATGCGGCCACGAATACCGCCGGGCCCATGCTCGGCAATGCGCTGTACACCGGCACCACCAATCAGATGCAGCAGGCGCTCTACAGTATCGTCAATACCGGCTCCTCGACCTACAACAGCCTGGCAAGCATCGGCATTACGACCAATGCCGACGGCAGCCTGAGCCTCAACAGCGCCACTTTGTCGAATGCGCTGTCGACCAATTTCAGCGCCGTGAGCCAGCTGTTCAGCGGCACCGAGGGCGTTGCCGCAGCGCTCAATACCCAGCTCACGAGCGATCTGGGCGCCAGCGGGGATTTCGCCTCGGCGGGCAGCACGCTCACGCAGCAGGAAAACGCGCTGACCACCCAGACCAATCAGCTCAATGCCCAGATGACCGCACTGTCGGCGAGCCTGACGCAGCAGTACTCGGCCCTCAACGTGCTGCTGTCCTCGCTTCAGACGACATCCGCCTATCTGACGCAGCAATTTGCGACCCTGCCGCTGGTGCAGGGAGTACCCGAAGCTTAAAGCGCCTTCGCGGCCGCGTGGACTCAAGTTGGCGGCGCCGCGGCCGTTATATCCATCATCGAGGATCGATGGAGTACGGCGGCGTGAGCCTCTATGGACGGAATTCCAAGCTGGCGGCCTACCAGAGCGTATCGGTACACGGCGGTGTCGCCAATGCCGATCCGCACGGACTGGTGCTGATGCTGATGGATGGTGCCGTGGAGCGCATGACCACGGCCCGGGGCTGCATGGAGCGCGGCGATATCGTGCGCAAGGCGAAGTTGCTGCACAGCTGCATCAGTCTCATCGCGGAACTGCGTGGCTGCCTCGACATGGCTCGAGGCGGCGCGATAGCGCAGAATCTGCGCGATCTTTACGACTACATGATGCGCCAGCTACTGCGCGCCAA
>Ga0302324_100028599_pt1 | contig 10591 bp, 5 predicted proteins | sample Palsa_T0_1_FD_201949 | JGI IMG/M metagenome (GOLD analysis project Ga0302324, IMG submission 201949) | Peat permafrost microbial communities from Stordalen Mire near Abisko, Sweden - Palsa_T0_1 | ecosystem: Environmental > Terrestrial > Soil > Palsa > Peat permafrost | place: Sweden: Abisko... | reverse complement strand
CCCCCCCCTGCGCGCGCGTTTGGGTTGCCACTCTGGGCCGTCGTGGTCCCCCCCCCCCCCGGGCCGGCGCTGCACCCCCCGCCCCCGCCGCGCCGGGGCGCCCGGCCCCAACCCATCGACGAGATTGACCTGTGGACCTGCGGGCGCGCATACCGCGCGCCAGTATTCGAGCGAGCCGCGCTTTGTCCGGCGGATGAGATCAAGGGTCCTGCCTTGATCACCGAGGCGATCGCGACCACCGTGATTGAGCCTGGCTGGCGCGCCGTCGTGAACGCGTTCGGTCACCTTGCGCTCGTGCGCACCGAGGTGCGCGCCGAGGCCGCCGCGCAGGGCCTGCAGAAAGCCGATCCGGTGTTGCTTGAACTGTTCCATAACATTTTTATGAACGTCGCCGAGCAGATGGGCGCGGTCCTGCAGAACACCTCGACCAGCGTCAACATGCGCGAGCGGCTGGATTTTTCCTGCGCCGTCTTTGACGCTGAGGGGCAGCTGATTGCGAATGCGCCGCACGTGCCGGTGCATCTGGGCGCGATGGGAGAAAGTGTTCAGACCGTCATTCGCAGCCGTGGCTCGAGGCTGCGGCCGGGCGACGTGGTGGCATTGAATAATCCGTTCAATGGCGGAACGCATCTGCCGGACGTAACTCTCGTGACCCCGGTGTTCGATGGCGAGGGGCGCAACATTCTCTTCTTCGTCGCCAATCGTGGCCACCACGCCGACATCGGAGGCCTGACGCCCGGTTCGACGCCGCCCAACTCGACGCGGCTCGAGGAGGAGGGCGTCGTGATTGATGACTTTCTGGTCGTGGCGGGCGGCACGTTTCACGAGGCGGCGCTGCGCGGGCTTCTCACCGGCGCGCGCTATCCGGCGCGCAGCCCCGACACCAATGTTGCGGACATGAAGGCGCAGGTCGCCGCCAACACCTGCGGCGTTCGCGAACTGCAGCGGGTGGTCGCGCGTTACGGCCCCGACGTGGTCACGGCCTATATGGCGCACGTCCTGGAGAATGGCGAGGCATGCATTCGCACCGCGATCTGCCAGTTGCAGGACGGATCGTTCGACTACGTGATGGATGATGGTTCCGCATTGCGCGTGGCGCTGACGCTCGACCGCGTGGCTCGCGCCGCCACCATCGATTTCACTGGCACCGGCCCGCAGCACGCCGGGAATTTCAACGCGCCTCCGGCGGTCGTTCGGGCGGTTGTGCTGTATGCGTTTCGCTGCCTTGCCGGGCGCGATATCCCGCTCAATGATGGCTGCCTGCGACCCATCACGATTGTATTGCCCGCCGGAACGTTTCTTTCGCCTAAAACGGGTGCGGCGGTCGTCGCGGGGAATACGGAAGTGAGCCAAGCCGTGTGCAACGCGCTCCTCGGCGCTCTGGGAGTGTGCGCATCCTCTCAGGCGACCATGAACAACCTGCTGTTTGGCGATCAGCGCCGCCAGTATTACGAAACGATCTGCGGGGGCGCGGGCGCCGGGCCGCGGTTCGACGGCGCCTCCGCCGTGCATACGCATATGACGAACACGCGTATTACCGATCCTGAAGTGCTCGAGCTGCGCTACCCCGTGCGGCTTGTGACCTTCACCATCCGCCACGGATCGGGCGGCAATGGCCGGCACCACGGTGGCGCTGGCGTCATCCGCAGAATCCGCTTCAATGAGCCCATGACGGTGGTCATCGTCTCGTCGCGCCGCAGCGTGCCCCCGCACGGTCTTGCCGGCGGCAACAGCGGTGCGCTCGGCCGCCAATGGGTCGAGCATGCGGATGGATCGATCGAGCCGTTAGGCGGCATCGACCAGCGGACTGTCTCGGCGGGCGATCAACTTGTCGTTGAAACGCCAGGCGGCGGTGGCTATGGGCCCGCGCGTGCAAAGGCGTGACGCCGATCGCGATCGTGTACTCTCGCTGGCGTCGATCGGCAGTTCCGGTAAAGATGTGCGTACAGCTGTGGTCCGATTCAGTTTTATAAGCGCCGGTTGCGCCATCATCATGATGGACTTCGTCTCTGCGGACGCAAGCGCCGCGAACGCTGATCCATGTAGCCACTTTAAGTGGAATGTGTCGCGCGAAGTGGCCGTCATGCGCAAGACCGCGCAGCCGATCACCGCCGCGCTCAGACCGGGGCCCGATTTGCCTCGCCTTAAAGTCGACATTCTTTATACGTTGACCCTTGCCGAGCAGAACGCCGTGACTTTTGCGGTCCAGCCCGCCAAATCGCGCTCCGATGCGGGAGCGCGGGCAGGCTTGGTGCGATTTCGGGTTGATGCGCCCGGGCACTATCGCATTTCGATTACAAGCGGCCACTGGCTCGATGTCATCGATCACGGACAGGTCGTGGATTCCCTTGATTTCCAGGGGCATACCGGCTGCGAGCGGCCGCGCAAGATTGTCGAGTACGAGCTTCCGGCAGGCCGTGATTTGACGTTGCAGTTGAGCGGCTCGTCTGATTCACAGGTCGTGGTGGCCATCACGGCAGTCATAGCCGCGGCCGCAGGTAAAGGCTGATCGCAACGTCCCGTGACGCCCGGGTGCGCCTTGGGCCAGGGCTGCGGGATCCGGTTACGCTCGACGCGTCGCTCGGTGCGCAAATGCTAAACTCGGCGGCAACAGCATCGGTTTGCCGGCACCGCTAATATCGCAGCCCATGTCAAGAGGTCCATGTATGAGTCGTTTTCTTGTTGCTGTCTTGCTTTCCAGCGCCATCGCCCTGCCTGCCTTCGCGGCTCTCACGCCGGGGGCGACCGCTCCGGACTTCAGCGCGCGCGCGTCCCTGGCCGGCAAGGAATTCAAGTTTTCCCTGAAGCATGCGCTGAAGAAGGGGCCGGTCGTCGTGTATTTCTATCCGTCTGCGTTCACGGGCGGGTGCAACATTCAGGCGCATACCTTTGCTGCCAACATGCAGAAGTTCTTCGCGGCCGGTGCCACCGTCATTGGCGTGTCGCTCGACAAGATTGCGACACTGGATGAATTCTCCGCCGACCCGCAATACTGCGCCGGCAAGCTCCCGGTGGCATCCGACCCCGACGGCAAAATTGCGACGAGCTTTGAGCTCAAGATATCGGACGCGCATGCCGGGATTAAGAACACCCGTGGCGTCGAGATCGACCATGCATTCGCCGAACGGACGACCTTTATCGTCACCCCGGATGGCAAGATCGCAGCGACGATCGGCGGTTTGAGCCCGACGGAAAACGTCGAAAAGACACTGGCGGCCGTCGAAGGGCTTGGCGCCGCTAAGCACGCGAAACAATCGGCCACCTAGCGGATCCTTTTTCGCTCGCACACAACTCGCTCGCTGCCGTCGCGCATGCGGTGCCCGAGCATCTGCGCGGGTTCGCGAGGCGAGCGGCAGGCGTTGGCAGACTGTCAGGCGCCAGAAGGGCGTGACAGACGCTTAGCCTGAAATGAAACAGAAGCGCTTCCCGGCGCTGACCGGTTGCAGCGAGTCTGGTGTTGAGGCTGTCAGGTGCGATCGCGGGCGTGGCCGCCTGCTGAAATCATGACCGCCGCGCTCACGAGTAGCACTGCGGAAATGATGAGCGCGACATGAGCGCCGCGAACGAATCCGTCAGGGCGGGCGACGAGAGAGCCGAACACCGCGACCCCGAGCACGCTGCCAGTCTGCCGGGTGGAATTGAGAACTCCGGCTGCGATCCCCGAGCGAGGCTTGTCCACGCTGCCGAGCAATGCCGAGGTGAGGGGCGGAACCACGAGTCCGAGGCCTGCACCAATTGCAAACAGCTGAGCGCATAGCGCCCAGTAACTTGTGTCGCGCTCGATGCCCAGAAGCGCTATGCATCCCGCCGCGGCGAGGAGTGTTCCGCTGGCGATGACGATGGGCGCGCCCCATCGCTCGGCGGCGCGCGCGGCGATCAGATTGAGCGGCAGCACGGCCCCCATCATCGGTACGAAAGCGAGGCCCGTTGCAAGAGCGGACCAGCCGTCGATTTTTTGAAAATACAGGCTGAGCACAAAGATGAGTCCATAAAATGCTGCATTCACCAGGAGCCCGATCATTGACGTCAGCGCGAACAATCTGTTTGTGAACAGACTCAGCGGCAGCATAGGCTGACGGCTCCGGCGTTCCTGGACTACGAATGCGGCCGCTAACGAGGCGGCGCCGGCAAAGCCTGTGAGCACCCACGGATTGCTCCAGCCGTGAACTCCGCCTTCAATGGAGGCAGCGGCGAGACAGCCAAGAGCACCAATTGCCGTCGTCTGTCCGACGAGATCAAGCTTGCGAGCTGAGGCGCGCGCTGTCTCGTGGACATAGCGCCATGTGAGCCACATGCCGCCCAAGCCAACGGGCAGATTGACCAGAAAGATGCTGCGCCAGCCCAGGAGAGCGATCAGCGCCCCACCCGCGAGCGGACCCGCAGTGAGGGCAAGACTCGCCCCGGCCGCCCAGATCCCGACGGCGCGACCGCGTGCCTTCTCCTGCGGATAGGCATGATTGAGCAGCGAGAGCGAGTTCGGAACGAGGAGGGCGGCGCCGATACCCTGCAGCGCCCTTGCTGCGATGAGCGTTGTGATCCCGGGCGCCAGCGCGCAGGCGAGCGATGCGCCCGTAAAGATCGCGAATCCGATCATAAATATCGTCTTGGCGCCGATCCGATCTCCCAAGGCACCGGCGGTCAAAATCAGCGCTGCGAAGGCGATTGTGTAAGTGGTGACGGTCCATTGCAGCGCCGCGACGCCGCCGCCCAAGGAGGTACCGATGCTGTTGGTTGCCGTGTTGACGATGGTGACGTCGAGTTGTACGACGCCGAACCCAAGACTCATGGCAGCAAGCGTCAGCGATTGCGCGAGCGGCGTTCTGCCGACCGCACCGGCGGCGGCATCTTTCGCCGCGGAATGCGGAGCTTGAGAATGACGGCGCCCGATGGGCCTGCGCGTGCCGAGTTGTTTCAACGCAGACTTCGCTTTGTCATTCGCACGCGCATCCCTGCGGACGTGAAAAATTCAGTCGGCGTCGATCCCATCAATGACCGCCTTGATCGCCTCAGGCTCGGCGGGTTTCACGAGGTGATCCTGAAACCCGGCGGCCTTGGTCTTACGCCGATCCGCCTCATCCCCCCAACCGGTCAGTGCGACCAGATGTGCTTTTTTCCCCCAGGGTCGCTCCTGGATCTGCCGCGCGGTCTCGTAACCATCGAGCAACGGCATGCCAAGGTCCAAGAGCACGAGCTGCGGCTTAAAATCATCACCTGTTGTGAGCGCCTCGATGCCGTCGTGAACCGCACGCACGTCATGTCCGTCAAGCCGCAGAAGCATTGCGAGTGTGTGTGCCGCATCGCGGTTGTCATCGGCGACGAGTATTCGCAGTCCCGAGCTCGGCGCTTGCGGTGCGAATGCCGCTGGCGGCTGACCTGCCGCTCCATCAGAGGTATCGCGCGGCAGGCGCACTGTAAATTCGCTGCCCCGACCTAGGCCCGCGCTCGTCGCCGTCACCGATCCACCATGAAGCTCGACGATTCTTTTGACGAGCGTCAGTCCAATACCCAGCCCGTCGTGGGTTCCATCCTCGATACGGTCCACCTGCGCGTACGGGTCAAAGACTCGCTCGAACATATCCGCGGGAATTCCGATTCCCTGGTCGCCGACCCGCACCACCACCTCGTTCGGCTCGCCCGACACCGCGAGGCGAATGGGGGTTCCCGCGGAGGAATATTTCGAAGCATTGCGCAACAGATTTGCAAAGACCTGTGCGAGACGCTTCAAGTCAGCTGCGACATAAAGAGATTCGGGCGGCAATTCGACTTGCAGCGGATGCTGTTTGCCCTCCAGCTGCGGCCGCGCGATCTTCAGCGCTAGCTTAATCACATCCCCGAGCGACCCGCGTTCCCTGGTGAGCTCGAACTTACCGTGCGCGATACGCGACATATCCAGCAGATCATCGATCAGGCTCGTGATGTGCTTTAACTGACGCTCGATGATGGTGCGCGCGGCGGAGCTTGTCGCGCCATCGTCCTCCACCACTTGCATGATCTGCAGTGCATTGCGAATCGGCGCCAGTGGATTTCTGAGTTCATGAGCGAGAGCTGAAAAAAACTCATCGCCGCCATGATTTTCGTGAAAGCCCTGTTCGGCAGCATGCGGAGCGGCCGTGCGGAAAATCAGCACAATTCCGTATGACGTGCCGTCCGCCTGCTGCATTGGCGCGCTGCTGACATCAACCACTTCGGAAGTTCCGTCGGCGCGCCGCAGGCAAGCGCGCTTTATGTTCTGCGTGCTCGGCGGTGTGACGGGTAAGTTGGCGAGCGCACCCTGCAGCACTTCGCCCGTGTGCTCATTGAAGATTGGAAAGACTTCAGTGAGCGGACGCCCGCGGGCGTCCGCGACCGTGCGGCCGATGAGCTCCTCGCCGACGGAATTCACAAAGGTCACGCGACCAATCGCGTCGGCCACAATGACCGCATCGCCGATGCTCGAGACAGTCATCTGCTGGGCCTCACGAGGCGCGGAGCACTATATTTTGAGTTCGTCGGGTTTGGCCGGCTTTTCATCCGCATCCACTATGGCTTCAACCAACGACGCCTTCGGGGAGCTGAGCGCTGCTTGTATTGCGGGACGAACTTCCTCGGGACGGCTGCAGCGAAACCCTTCCGCTCCGCAGGCACGTGCAAATGCAACAAAGTCGATCGGCGCGAGAGCGCATCCGTATTCCTCATTACCAATCTCACGCTGCTCGAATTTTACTTCGGCAAGACTGCCATTGTTGAGAAGGATGATTTTAATGGGTAGATCGTTTGACACCGCGGTTGTGAGCTCCGCCATCAACATGGCAAAGCCGCCGTCGCCGACCACGGCGACCGACTGTCGCCTGGGGTAGGCGAGCTGCGCGGCGATTGCAAAGGATACGCCTGGCGCCATTGAGGCGAGCATGCCCGTGCCGGTTAGGTGCTGATTCGCTCTCAGCCGAATCATGCGTGCGGCAAAGTGCGTGTTCGCGCCGCAATCGAGCGAGATCATCGCATCATCGGCGATGAGATCACTTAAGGTGCGCAGCACCATCTGCGGCCGAAGCGGGACGCGGGATGTTGACGCCACATTCTCAAGCAGCGCATTCCAGTCGGCCATACGCCGCTGCGCTTCGTGCAAGAAGTCGCGGTTGGCGTTTCGATGTAAGAGCGGCAACAGGCCCGCAAGCGTCGCCTTCACATCACCGGTAAGGCCGACCTCGACGGGATAGCGCAGGCCGAGACGATCGGGCTTCAGGTCCACCTGGACCCCACGGGCTTGGCCCGGCGCCGGGTAATACTCCTCCCAGGGCATCGTCGAGCCCAGGATGAGCACGGTATCGCAGCTCTTCATGGCCCAGGAGGAGGGCGCTGTGCCCAGGTCGCCGATCCCGCCGGTTGTAAAGGGTGAGTCGTCCGGTAACACCGCCTTTCCGAGAAGCGCCTTCGCCACCGGTGCGCCGAGAATATCCGCCAGGCGCGTTACCTCGTCGCGTGCGCCGAGCGCTCCCTGGCCGGCGAGAATCGCGACGCGCGAGCCGGCGTTCAGCACTTCGGCCGCGGCGCGCAGCTGCTCGGCGGTTGCGGCCGGCAGTGCCGGCGTCCAGGAGGAGGAGGTGCGCGCGCCCGGATTGCGCATCGAGCGTTTGTCGGCCGAGCGCTTCATCATCTGCACGTCTTTGCAAATCGCCAGGTGCGCGACGCCGCGCTCACCGAGCGCGGCACGGCAGGCGCGGTTGGCAACCAGAATGGCGTGTTCGGGACCTGTCACCTGGACGTTGTAGAGCGCGATGTCTTGCATGAGTTTGGTCGTGTCTACGCCCTGCTGGTAGCGCACGCCGATGAGGTCGTGAAAGGTCATGCCCGTCACGGCGACGACCGGCGCGCCGTCAAAGTAGGCATCATACAGTCCATTCAGAAGGTGCACCGCGCCGGGTCCGGTCGTGCCCACGCACACTCCGAGCCGCCCGGTGTGCTTGGCGAAGCCGGACGCCATGAAGGCGGCGGCTTCCTCGTGGCGCACGCCGATATAACGGATGCGGTCGCGCCGTTTACGCAGCGCTTCGATGACGGAATTGATGCCGTCACCGACGACCCCAAACGCGTGGGTTGCGCCCCAGGCGATCAGGGTCTCGACCACGATGTCGGCGGTGTTCAGATCTTCAGCGAAGCTGGGACTGGGCTGACGGGTGATATGCGCGAGCGTCTCCGCCGGCTGCCCGACCACTTGGGCGCTTAGACCCCCTGCGAGGCCTGCGCCGGCCGCCGCAAGCTGCATGAAGCCACGCCGATCGAGGCCGCCGCGGTTGGAGTCGGTCATATGGAATTCCGGTGCGCGATGGCTCTTTAACGCCGGATCGGCCGGTTCGGTTCCCCGCTGTCGCTGAGTGCGGGCGCAGGGCCAGCGCTGCAAGGAGGCGCGCGCAGATGCCCCGACACGAATCGCGCGCGCGCGCTAGCGGAAAAATTCCCGGCGGGGCTCAGTATGTGATCGGCATGCCAGGCGCGGCATGCGCGCGGACTGCAGAGCTGTCGCAGCAGAGAGACTTGGCGCAGTGCCGTGGGCGGCGCTGCTGCGAAACGGCAGCCGTTTCTAAGCGACCTTTGTGCGCGTCTGCCGCGATGATTGCGGATGCGTCGGCACGGCATTTGTCGCCGGAATTGCCAGGAGCAGTGATTGCAGATGTTGCGGCATATTGGCCACCACGTCCGGTACCGCATCAGCGCGCGTGGGTTTAGAGATGAGATAGCCCTGCACGCAGATCGATGGAGTGGCGAGCAGTAAAGCCAGCTGCTCGGGCCGCTCGATGCCTTCTGCGGTGACTTCGAGCCCGAGGCCGTCGCAAAGCCCGACAATCGCGCGGGCTATCGCAAGCGAGCGGGCGCTCGTATCGATGCTCTGAATGAGGCTTCGATCGAGCTTCACGCGCGTCAGCGGCAGCTGCTCGAGCGACGCAAGTGACGAGTAGCCCGTACCAAAGTCGTCCAGAGCCACAGCGATGTCCAAAGCTCGCAGTTCGTGCAGCGTCGCAACGGTTACAGGGCCGGTTTGCAGCACGTTTTCGGTGAGCTCGATCTCTATGCAGCGCGACGGCAGCTTGTATTCGCTCAGCAGATTCCTCAAACGCTGCACGAAATTCGGATCCAGAAGCTGGCGTGCCGACACGTTGACGGCCACACGCACCTCGGGCCAGGACCCGAAATGCCACTTGGCAGCGGACTCGACCGCTGAGCGCAACACCCAGTCGCTGATGTTCATGATGAGGCCGGACTCTTCTGCGACCGCGAGGAACTCCGCAGGGGAGGCCTGCCTGCCATCCGGCAGGCGCCAGCGCAGTAGGGCTTCCACGACCTTTGTCGTGGCCGCATCGAAGTTCACTTCCGGCTGGAAGAGGAGTTCGAACTCGCTGCGATCCACTGCGCGGCGCAGGTCCTGCTCAATGCGGAACTTCATCGCCGCAGTTTCAAGTAGCTGCGGGTGGAACAGGCAAAGACGGCTGCGGCCGAGGGACTTCGCATGAAAGAGCGCCGCGTCCGCCGCCCGCAGGAGCGCACCGGCATCGTGCTCATGGTCCGGATAGACACTCGCTCCGACACTGATGCTGATCAGAAGCTCGCGGCCTTGGATCAGTAGCGGCTTCTGAAAGGCGCAGGCGAGGATGCCCCCCACTCGTGCGACCTCATCGGCGCTGCGAGCGTGTTCATGAATCACGGTGAATTCATCGCCCCCCAGTCGGGCAGCGAAGCCGCCAAGCTCGGTCGCCTCGCGCAACCGCTGCGCAACGGCCTGCAGGACGAGGTCGCCGAAGGCGTGGCCCATGCTGTCGTTGATGTTCTTGAAGTTATCCAGGTCCAGAAAAAATACGCCCACCTGCGTGGCGTCGCGCGCGGCGGTCTTCAGCGCAAGATTGAGGTACGACAACAGCTGACGCCGGTTCGGCAAGCCGGTAAGTGAATCGTGTTCAGCGAGATGCTGAAGTTGTCGCGTGCGCTCGTCCACGCGGGCCTCAAGCTGCCCCTGGTACTCAAGCGTCGTCGCCTGGGCAGCCGCGAGTTTATCGGCCATCTGATTGAAGGCGACGGCAAGTATGTCGAGCTCTTTCAGTCCGCCGCGCGCCACGCGCGCATTGGACTCGCCGCCGGCGAGCCGGGCGGTTGTCGCGAGGAACCGCCGGATGGGACCGACGACGCTGCGAATGGTTGCGATCGATATCACGAGCAAGAGCAGCAGCACCGCTGCGCTGATGAGCGCGATGAGCGTTCTTTCCGGTCCGTGCCGCGGCGCTGTCGTAGTCGCGGTCGTGCGATGCTCGCGTGGCGCTGCCACGACTGCAAGCGGAACGTCCAATGAAATCGTGTTGTCGGTAACGAGCAGCGCAGAGGGGATGAATTCGCTCGCTACGACTTGTACCGGGCGGGCCGCTGGCGTCGCCACCGCAGCCGGCCCAGGCGCACGGTGCGGTGCGGATTCGGCGGCGGTGCGCACGGTCGCTGAGAGTTCCTCCGCGCTGCGCACGAAGTTTTGCGTGGTGTGCGTGGTCTTCTCGTCGAGCGCGGCGAGCTGGGCCTGCGCTGCAATCACCTGCGAGAATTCCTCGCTCAGATGCGTGACCCATTCCTCGCCCTG
>Ga0302324_100028598_pt1 | contig 10591 bp, 6 predicted proteins | sample Palsa_T0_1_FD_201949 | JGI IMG/M metagenome (GOLD analysis project Ga0302324, IMG submission 201949) | Peat permafrost microbial communities from Stordalen Mire near Abisko, Sweden - Palsa_T0_1 | ecosystem: Environmental > Terrestrial > Soil > Palsa > Peat permafrost | place: Sweden: Abisko... | reverse complement strand
CACATCAACCGCCGCGCCGGCCACATCGGCGCCGGACACCCTGGCGGCGGCCACATCGGCGCCGGACACCCTGGCGGCGGCGATATCGGCGTCGACCATCTCGGCGTCGGCCGTTCCGCCGTTGCCCTTGTGGAGGTCGCCCTGGCCGTCCCCGTCGCCCGTTGACGGCGGCGAGCCAGCCTCGTCCGCATAGGTCATTGTGCGCCCATTCTTACTTGTGCGGGCGCCGTCCGGACGACATGGCAGGACGGGCGCAAGCTGGCAAGCGCCGAGCACCAACACGCCGCGTAGCCCGTCGACAACGGGCCGCTAAGTGACCCCCTGCTAAAGACCAGTCAAGTTCCCGAGAAGGGCGCCATGTCGTTCAGCGCGTAGTTGCCAGGTCCAGCACCCGTGCCAGCGAGAGCAAGCCGTCTCGCGTTTCCCACCAGCGCAGGTCGCACGAAGAACAGCTGTGCAGAGCCACCGGCTCGCCGCTCACGACCATCTCGATTACTACCAGCTCTCTTGTGTGACAATTAGGGCACTTCATCCGGACCTGCTCCCTGTCTCGCCCTGGTGTGGGATTGCCGGCCACCCGCGGGTCACCCGTGCGAGAACTCGAAGGACGGCTAACGACTGCATCGGCAGGTCCATGTGGCGACCTTTAGCCCTTGGGCGCTTTTTAGGCTCGATTTCGCCTTTTTAGCCAGCTCGGTGCCTTAGCTGTTGGGTGAGCTGGCTCGGTGAGCTGGCTCGGTGAGCTGTCTGGGGTGCTGGCTCAGAGGATGGCCGTCAGGCGACCGGCCGAGGTTCGGCGCCGGCGCCCAGGCTGTTCAGCCCCGCCGGCCTCACCATATGGACCCTCTGGGCCCCTTCCCTCTGGGCCCCTTCCCTCTGGGGCGCTTCCTCCGGGCCCGGCTCCATCTTGGCCGACCTGGCCGCCGGAATTGTCCAGGTCGACGGCGTCAGGCGCGAAGTTGCCCCCCCTGCGGTCGACGCAAAACCAGCCTCTCGGTACCCTCAGGTTGTCGGCGTGACGCTCGCAGAGCGGCCACTTACCTACCTTGCCGGCCCCGCCGTCGGGCTGGTCATCAATCCACGCGCAGCGAGCCCCGTAGTCGTACGCGAGCCAGGCAGCGGGCGTGCTGGCGCAGCCAGGACGCGCACAACTAGCAGAGTTCATAGCTCGAAGCTACACGAGGGCCCCACCATTGCTCGCCATCGCCCTAGGATTGCTGCGATATGAGCCGGCAACCCGGGGACATGAGGTCGCGCCCGCCCGACCGGCAGAACGGCGCGACCCCTGGTACAGGCCCGGACCGCTCGTGGCGTTGGGCCTTGATGGTGCTGTTGGGCGTCGTCGTCTTGGCCGTTCTGGTATCCAGCGTAATGTCCGAGCAGTCAAACCCAAGCGTCAGCTACAGCCAGTTCCTTACCGAGCTCGAGCATGGGGAGGTTACAAAGGCCCAAGTGAACAGCAACACGGGCGCGATCACCTTCGTCGGGCCCAACGGCGTGAGCTACGACACCCAGGGGCCGCCCGGTGGTTACGACCCACAGGAGTTCACCACTCTCAGCAAATACCTCACTGCCGGCAAGAGCCTGTCGTTCACGACGCCTGGAGAAAGCCTCCTGGTGAGCCTCCTGCCCGACATCTTCCTGGGTGCACTGATCCTCGTCTTCATCTTCTGGATGGCCCGGCGCGCCCAGGGCCAGATGGGCGGGATCATGTCGATCGGCCGCAGCCGGGCCAAGGTGTACACGACCGAACGGCCGCGAACCACATTCGCTGACGTCGCTGGTTACGACGGGGTCAAGATGGAGATCCGCGAGGTTGTCGACTTCCTGCGTTCTTCCGCTCGCTTCAAAGAGATCGGTGCGAAGATCCCTAAAGGCGTCCTGCTCGTCGGCCCGCCGGGCACCGGCAAGACCCTCCTGGCGCGGGCCGTGGCCGGCGAAGCGGGTGTCCCGTTCATGTCTGTGACCGGCTCAGACTTCATGGAAATGTTCGTCGGGGTGGGGGCATCGAGGGTGCGCGACCTGTTCCAGAGCGCCCGTAAGCAGGCACCGGCGATCATTTTCATTGACGAGATCGACTCCATCGGCCGCAAGCGTGGGGCCGGGCTCGGTGGCGGCCACGACGAGAGGGAGCAGACCCTCAACCAGATGCTGGCCGAAATGGACGGCTTCGAGGCCACCGAGGGCATAGTCATGATGGCGGCGACCAACAGGCCTGACATCCTTGACCCGGCATTGCTCCGGCCCGGACGCTTCGACCGCCAGATCGTCGTGCCGCTTCCCGACCTCGAAGAGCGCCTGCCGATCTTGAAGGTCCATTGCAAGGACAAACGGATCGGGCCCGACGTCGACCTCACCGTTGTCGCGCGTGGCACTCCGGGCATGAGCGGCGCCGACCTCGCCAACCTCGTGAACGAGGCTGCGCTCCACGCCGTTCGCCGCAGCGCTTCGTCAATCGCTATGAGGGACTTCGACGCAGCGCGCGACCGCGTCCTGATGGGCCAGCGGCGCGAGTCCACCGTGCTGTCCGAAAAGGAAAAGATGGCGACCGCGTACCACGAGGGGGGCCATGCAGTCCTGGCCTACATCCTTCCCGACGCCGACCCCGTCCACAAGGTCACGATCCTGCCCACGGGCATGGCGCTCGGCGTGACGCAGCAGCTACCGATCGAAGAGCGCCACACCTATTGGCGGGAGTACATCGAAGACTCGCTGTGCGTGATGATGGGCGGCCGCTGCGCCGAGGAGCTCATCTTCGGGACCTTGTCTACCGGGGGTTCCAACGACCTGCAGCGGGCGACGGAGATGGCCCGCAAGATGGTGCGCGAGTTCGGCATGTCCGAGCGCGTCGGGCCGATGGCCTGGGGCAACGGCGGCGAAGTCTTCCTGGGCGACGACCTCATGCACACTCGCGACTACAGCGACGTCACCTCCCGGGTCATCGACGAAGAGGTCGAGCGCATCCTCCGGGACCAGGAATCACGCGCCCTGCGGCTCCTCCGGGAGCACCAGCGCGGCCTAGCCGCAATTGCGCAGGCCCTGATCCAACGAGAGACGATCGACGGCGCAGAGGTTTCACGCCTGGTCGACCAGGCCTACGGCCGCCCCGTGCACGACCAGGTTGTTGTCCCTAGCTTCGCTAATGCCGGCAACGGCGGCAACCATGGCGACACAGGTGCCTTCCCAGCAGAGTCGCCGGTCACCACCGGCGCACCACCGCCGCCTTTGCAAACCGGCTGGGCAGCTGTCACGCCCAAGCCCGGCGACAACTAGCGCTGCAGGAACGTTGCCTGTCGTGGCTCTTAGCCCAGCCGTACCGCTGGTGACAGGCTCATGCCGGTGGCCGGCTGGTAGCCGTACCAGTCCTGCTCGACGAGCACCCCCTGCGAACTCGAGACAACGAGCGCTTCGCCTGAAGTCGTAGCAGGCAGCAACATCCCGCCTCGCTCCCCCGGGGCTACCGCAAGCGGGCGCGTGCCAGCCAGCGGGACGAGCTTCCCGCCTACAATCGAGCCGACAACGAGCACCGCCACCTTCGGGCCCCGGTCCAACGCCTCGAGCCAGAGCTCGCCCGAGGGTTGCGCGGCCAAAGTGCTGGCCACCAGCCCGGCGAGCGCCTGGTCCACGAGGCCCACCACACGCTCGGGCACCGCTCGAGGCAGCGGGAGGGCGGGCGAGGCCGTGCTATGGGCCAGCTTGCTGAGCGCCAGCGCCGGGCTCCCGGGGAGCAGCCAACGATTAGCCGGCTGGTCCTGGCCCACCAGGACGCCAAGGCCGCGCTCCGGTGACGGTGAGCCCCCGACCAGGGAACGCTCTGCCACGACAGGTACCCCGTTAGTGCTCACGAGATGTGCGGCATACGCGACGCCCGGGAGCGCCCAGGGCTGCCCGTTGGTCGTGACTACCGCTGTGGCGTAGGGGCCGACGGTCAGCTGCGTCGAACTGCCGAGGCCACCGCCGGCGCTTTGCGAGATAAGGCTCAGGCTCAGGGTGGCAGCGCGCTCCCTCGGGTTATAGAACACATAGCTCTCGGTCAGTCCGCCACCGTCGGCGCCTTCTGGCCACCACCACGAGGTCGAGGGCTCGCTCGAGCCGAGCGTCAGCGTGGCCCCGGCGGTGGGCGCCGCAGGGTTGAGGCCGCCGTTGCGGCCAACAAGTGGCGCGCCCGGTGGCGGTGGGGTCACCAGCTCCGTCTGGAAGGCAACTAAATCGCCGGTGCGTATTCTCACGGTCACGGCGATTTGCGTACGCCTTCGCAGGTGGCTCCCGAGGTTCAAGACCGTCAGCCCGTCGGCTGGCACGACCACGCCCTCGAACGAGACGGGCTCTTCCTGGCCGTACTCGGTCGTGAAGGAGAGGTCGGCAATCGCAACCTCCGGGTACGGGTTGAGCAAGGAGATCTCGTCTGTGGCGTTGCGCAGCGTCGCCCCATCGACGAAGTACCAGTTTGTCGAAGCAGACGAGGCGCAAGGTTGACTGGAAACGCCTTCGGGTGTCATCACCAGCTGGCTCACGCTCGCCATCCCGCCGTAAAGAGTGACCAAGGCTCCGACCCACGGCGCGCCGGGCCCCCCGTGAACCCTTGGGAACTGCTCGTCGAGCGTCCTGGTCGCTCTGGGGGGCACCGTGACGTCCAACTTCTCCTCGTGGCCGCTATGGGACACGAGCCTGACGGAAGCAGTGAGGCTCTCACTACCGGCGTTTGTAAAGGCCAGAGCACCCGGCGCGACGCCCCCGTTCGACACCGTCGCCCCGGCACAAAACCATGACGACGACAACGCAACGGTGGGGGCCTCGCTCGGGGCTTGCAGCTCGGCCGCCTGAGCCGGGCGGCCGGCGGCCCCGGTGCCGCCCAGCGCTAGGCCAGCCACCAGGACAGAGGTCATGCCGGCGAGGACCACGAGGCGTCTCGCGTCAGCCAACGCTCTGCCCGTCCAGGACCTCCGACCAATCGATCTCTGAGACGTCCGCGCTAGGCGGGCCGAGCTCGAGGCTTGCCATCGTGAGCTGGTTGCCCCACCTGGCGCGCAAGCGGTGGAAGGCTGCCCAGAGGGCCACTCCCCAGCCGAGCAGCAATAAGACGTCGGCCAACTGCTGCCCGAGGGAGCCCGCCCGGCTGAGCGCGACGTCGTCGTTGCCCACCGGTAGCACCCAAGCAGTTCCCCCTCCTAGGGTGGCCTTTCCAGCCACCACATGGCCGTTGGCACGAAGTCGCCAGGACCGGTCCGCTACGGCGCCGTAGACCTGGAGCGACGGCGTAGGGGCGGCCACCGTGAACGACCGACCGTCGGTGCCCCCGACCGGCAGCTGCAGAGCCGCTGCAAGATCCAGCTGCTGGAGCTTGTAGGCCTTTATCCAGGCCGGCTCGGGAGTTTGAGGCGGGACCTCTCCCGCCGGGCCGCTCCCCGCGAGTACCGAGAAAAGAGGTACCCAAGCAGCATTGGCGAAGACCCGGTATGACGAGTCAGTCCCCACCTGCACCAGGTCGACCTGCCGCTCAAGCGCATCGATCACGGGGCGCTCAGCCGGGTTGGCAGCCGCACCCCAGGCCGGCACCACTACGTAGCGGACCGCCAATGGGGCGAACAGGTGGCCCAAGGCGGTGGTCTCGTTTTCTTCGGCCCAATGCAGATCTTGGGCTACGAGCTGGGCGTTGCCCGCGTCGTCCGGCGCCCACAGCTGGCTAGCCAGGGGCAGCCCATCGAGCGATGTAGCAAAGGCCACGTCTCCCGACGTCGCTTGCTGAACGAGTGGGATCGTCCCAACGGCCCCAACCCACAGGACCCGGTAGTCGCCGCCTTGCGAACCGGACGGGAACGCAAAGGACGCCTCGGCACCAGACCCTGGCAGGCCCCACTGGCCTCCTCCCACCCAAGACAAGAAGGGGAGCGAGGCGGCCACGACCGCCAATGCCCCGAACGCCGGCGCGAACTGCCGCCACCCAAAACGGTACCCGGACAGGTCCACCTCCACCGCGGCCGCTCCGACCGCCACAGCGAGGGCGAGCGCCGCACCAGCGGGCGCCAACACGAGCTCGAGCTGTGGCATGGGGAACCACCCTCTCGACCCCGCCCACGCCAGTGACAGGCACGTGAACGCAACGACCCAGAGCCTTGCCGCCCATGCCATCCGCCAAGAACGCCCGATGAACAGCGGTACCGCTGCGGCAGCGACGACCGCCCAACCAAGTGCGCCCCCTCCGAAGTGCCCGGTTTGCAAACGGAGCAGCTGGCTCACGGAGAGAGCATGAGCCTGGCCAGAAGGCGAGCCCAAGAGCGCGGCCGATGAGCGCAACAGCCCGACGGACCATGGCAACAAGCCCACGAAAGCCACACCCGTCGCTACGAGCGATGCGAACAGGAACCTTGCGCCGCCATGGAGGCTGCCGGTGAGGAGCGACCCCACAAGGAGCGCCAGGCCGATGATCGGCACCAGCAGCAACGTGGCGGGTGCAAGAGATGCCGTCAAGGCGACCAGCAAGCCGAGCGAGATCAACCTGGCCCATGCGCCGTCCCAGTGGATGAAGGGGTACGGGGCCTGGCCGCCCAGTCGGCAGAGCGCACCGAGGAGCCACGGGGAGGCCGCGTAGGCGATCAGACCGGTCCAATGCCCCTGGGACAGGGCGTTGTACGGGATCGGCAAAGCGGCGTAGATCACGGTGGCTGCGAGCCGGCCTCGTTGCGAGCCGAAGCGCCGCGCCGCGAACCAGATCCCTAGCGGCCCAATTGCCAGCGGCCCAAGGACCAGGACATGCAAGGCAAAGTTGGTCGAGCCGAACGAGACCGCACCGACAAGGCCCATGAGAAGCAGACCCGGCGGTGCGAAGGACGAACCTCCCAGCCCTCCTGGGCCCAGGCCCGACCACCACTCGTGCCACCAGGAACCGACGCCGCCTCCTGTGAACGGCAGCTGGCCGACGAGCGGCAACTGCTGCGACAGCACATTGCGCGAACCGATGAAGAGCGCCAGGACGACGGCACAGGCTGTTGCTGCGGTGACCCTCCAGTTCGTCCGTGTTGCTCCGACCAGGCCGGCGCCGGCTAGCGCGGGCCGCTTGTCCTTGGCCGGCCCCGCAACACTGGCATGGTCGACCTCGCGCCATCTGTCATGAGCCTCGTCCCCGTCGCTGCCTAACCCGTCGCTGCCTAACCCGTCGCTGCCTAACCCGTCGCTGCCTAACCCGTCGCTTTCCGGCCCGTCGCCCGTAACCCCGCCCGCGTCCACCCCGTCCCTCGCTACCCCGTCGCTCTCTACCCCGTCGCTCTCCGCCCTGCGGACGGTCGTGACCCCACGAGGAGGCGTCGGCTCGTCGGGCCGGAGAGCGGCCCCGCGCCCTGCCGGCCTGGGCCCAGCGACGCCCTCGGTCGTGCTCCTGCCCTCGAGAACAGCAGCCGCCCTTGCTGCGGCCCAAGCAAGCTCGTGGCCTCTTTCGAGCCTCAGGCGCACCAGGACGCGAAGCCGAGCACTACCCCTGCTCTGGGCCTTCCACAGCACCCGGTCGCTCACCCGCCGTAGCCGCTGAGTACGCCGGCGGGCAGCCCAAAGGGACCGGGGCGCCCGCAGTGACCCCAGGAGGGCCGCAAAGGGCCCGAACACATCTCGAGCGGCCTTACGGTGCGACAACGCCCAGAGGGATTCGGCGAGCGTGAAGGCAACAACGACCGGGACCACGAAAACCAGGTAGCGGGCGCTGTAACAGGTCCAAAGGGTCCGCAGCCGGTGCTGCTCGCTCAGGGTGCTCACGTCGTCTCGTTTGGCCAGTGGGTTGCCAGCGCTGTCGCGCCGGAGACCTTTCGCCCGAGCCTCCCGATGACGCGCACGCGCCTGCGGAGCCACCACGACGCGGGCACCGGCCAGCTGCGCCCTCCAGCACAGGTCCAGATCCTCGCCCGGCCGACCCGCCCCCGGGTTGAAGCCACCGAGCGCCCGCCACAGGTCTGTGCGCACGAGGACCGCACCGCTCGGCGCTACGAACACCTCCCGAGCCGCATCGTGCTGCCCCTGGTCCAGCTCGCCCGGTTGGACGAGCTGGTGGACGACACCCAACCGGTCTGCACCCATCCCGACGGATGCAAGGCGGTCAGGGGCGTCCCACATGACGAACTTCGGGCAAGTCAGGCCCGCATTGCTTCGGTAAGCCTCCTCCAAGAGGAGCTGGACGGCGTCCGGCTCGAGCACCACGTCGTCGTGGCAGATCAGAACGTGAGCTACTTGCTCGACCATTTCGAGCCCTTTGTTCGCCGCGTCCGCAAATCCGGTCCCCGTCGGCATCCGGGCGAGGTGCGCCTGCGGGAGGATCGCCGCGACCCTGTCCGCAATAGCGCCGTCGCAACCAACGTCGACTACGAGTACCGACAGATTGGGATAGTCCTGCCCCGCGAGCGAAACCAATGCCTCGTCCAACCAGGGCGTGGGACCGCTGGCCACGACCACCGCCACCACGCCAGGCGCGGTCAACTCTGGCCCCATCAAAGATCCCGATCGTAGCAGGGGGACTGGTCCCGCCAGGGGTACGCTCCAGTTATGGCAGACGTGAACTTCGGCAAGGTTGTTAAAACCCTGGAAGAGCCCGTGTACGTTGCAGTCGGCTTCGGGGTGCTCGGTTTCCAGCGGGCACAGGTATGCAGGCATGAACTGGAGCGCCACTTGAGCCGTTTCGCCGGTGCGGCAAACCATGTGGTCGGTGGCGCAAAAGACGTGGTCGGTGGCGCAAAGGATATCGTCGGTGGCGCAAAGGATATGGCCGGTGCGGCAAGCCACTTTGCCGGGGCTGCAAACCATGCCGCCGGCGCCGCAAGCCACTTCGCCGGTGCGGCAAACCACGTCGCTGGTTCAGCTAACCAGGCAGCCAACCAGGCGGCCGGCGTGGCGGCCGGCCTTGCAGGAGACATCGCGGAGCAGCTCCCGGACGAGGCCAAGGAGTTCTTCAAAGCGGCCGCCGACGTCGCTGCCGACATCCACGAGCAGCTCCCGGACGAGGCCAAAGAGTTCCTCAAGGCGGCCGGCGACCTCGCCGGCGACATCCCGAAGGAAGCCAGAGAACTGCTGAAGGAAACTATGGCGGTCGGCCGCTTCGCCTTCAAGGTTTTACAAGGGCCGGTGGCGCGCCGCACAAACCCCTGAGCCGCCCCCCGGCGTTCACTCTGCAGGGCTTCGGGAGGGCCCCTTGGTGAAGGCGGCGAGCACGTCGGTGAGCGTCTGTTCGATCGACAGTTCCGGCTTCCACCCGCTCAGAGCCCTGATCCGGCTTGGGTCGCCGACCTGTTTGGGCACGTCGGCTGGCCTCGCTCGGCCTGGGTCGACCGAGACCGGGACGTCCATACCGGCGATCTCCAACAGCCGGCGCAGCAGCTCGGACAAAACGAAGGCTTCCCCTCGGCAGACGTTGTAGACCCCACCTGGCTCACCGTGGACCAGCAGCGAACGGTAGGCCCGGACTACGTCGCGCACATCGGTGATATCCCTGCTCACCTCCAGGTTCCCCGTGGTGATGCGGTCCAACTCGCCTCTCGACGCCTGGGCCACCTGCGCGGCCAAGGCAGGGATCACAAAGGTCTCGCTCTGGCCGGGGCCCGTGTGGTTGAAGGGCCTCGTCCGGATGACCTCGAGGCCTCGACCGAGCCAGGCCTGAAGGCCCACCATCTCTGCAGATGCTTTGCTCGCGGCGTAGGGGGTCGCGGGTGCGAAAGGCTGGTCCTCAGTGACGGGAAGGTGCTCGGGCCCGACACGTCCATAGACCTCGGCGGAGCTCACGAGCAGGAGCCGAGGAGAGGGGTCAAGGGCCGAGGCGATGTTGCAGACGTTCACCGTCCCGAGCGCATTGATGGCGAAGGTCCCGGCGGGATCATCCCAGGACTGGCGCACGCTCGACTGGGCCGCCAAGTGGCAGACAGCGTCCGGCTCGGCGGCCGCCATGGCCGTGCGCAGGCTGTCCGGCTCCCTGATGTCGGTGACCTCCGGAAGCTCGAGGACCTCATCACCGCACTCCTCGAGGTGGGAGATCAGCCACGGGCCTACGAAGCCCCGGCTCCCGGTAACTAGTACGCGCACGGCAACGATCATCGCAGAACTGGCTCGCCGGCCACCTACCGGGCGGCAGTGAGCCAATTTTGCATGGGCGTGACCGATGTGACTTGCGAAAGTGCACATCACTGACACCCATGCAAGAAAATGCCCCTTTTTCATGCTCTACGAGGCGCTAGCAAGATCCCATCGGTCACGCCGGTGCCACGCCTGTCACGCCGGTGCCACGCCTCTGGTCACGCCGGGATCAGGCTCGGGTCAGCCGACCAGTTCCTTGTAGACCTCCAACGTGGCCGCAGCGGTGCTGGCCCATGGGAACAGCGCCGCGCGCCGCCGGCCAGCTTCGGCGAGCCCGGCGCTCCGCGAAGGACTGCCGAGCACGTCCTCGAGCGCGCCCGCCCATTGCTCGACGTCACCGGGTGGCACCAGGACGGCCGCGTCGCCGGCAACCTCGCGGATGGCCGGGATGTCGGAGGCCACTACCGGTGTGCTGGCGGCCATCGCCTCGAGCACCGGTAGGCCAAAGCCTTCGTGGAAGCTCGGGAAGGCGAAGACGGTCGCCCCCGCG
>Ga0302324_100028596_pt1 | contig 10591 bp, 11 predicted proteins | sample Palsa_T0_1_FD_201949 | JGI IMG/M metagenome (GOLD analysis project Ga0302324, IMG submission 201949) | Peat permafrost microbial communities from Stordalen Mire near Abisko, Sweden - Palsa_T0_1 | ecosystem: Environmental > Terrestrial > Soil > Palsa > Peat permafrost | place: Sweden: Abisko... | reverse complement strand
TCGGCGGCCTGAAGCCGGGGCATCTCGAACTCTTTCGGAAGGACTCCGATGACACGAACAGGAGAACCATCGATATTGATTGTCTTGTTCAATATGTCCGGGTCGAGGTTGTAATGAGTCAGCCACAAGCCGTACGAGATAAGAGCTACGCTTGGACCGCCGGGGCGAGTCTCTTCCGGCAGGAAGTTGCGTCCGAGGACAGGCGAGATGCCAAGCGTGGGCAGGAAGCTGCCTTCCACAAGCGGACAGCTGAGTTGCGCAGGGTTTCGTTCCGTCAGGTCGCACTCACCTGTTACCGCGTTCTCAGCGGTCATCGACGTAAAGACCTTTTGAGCGTTCCTCCAGTCGTAATAAAACCGGCTGAGCGTGAACTCCTGAGTCTCCAGGGGCTGCACGAGACCGAGGGAGACGAGCCTGTCGGCGTGCGCGTAAGGCAGCGGGCGGAAGAGGATGCGATCGACGACCGAGAAGACTGCGGTGGTGGCTCCGATGCCAAGCATGAGGGTTGCGACGATGGTGATGGTGAAGATGGGGTTGCGGCGGAATCCGCGAAGGCTGTAGCGGACGTCCTGGATGATGGTCTCCATGAAGTAGCCGGGCCGCTGTTGGTGAGATTGCTCTCGCGCACTCTCGACTGCACCGAAGGCGATGATTGCTTTGCGGTGCGCCTCCTGCGGCGTCATGCCGGCGGCGATGTTGGCTTCAGTCTGCTGCTCGATGTGGAAGTGCAGCTCTTCGTCGATCTCACGATGAGGCTTCGAGAACACCAGGAAGCGAAGGCGGGTTAGCCATTCCTTGAGCATTGGAACTCCCTCCTACTTGAGCACGAGAGCGATTGCGGTTGAGATACGGTCCCAGTTTTCCAGCTCGGTCTCCAACTGCTTTCGCCCGGTCCGCGTGAGCGAGTAGTACTTGGCTCTGCGGTTGTTCTCGGAGGCTCCCCAGTCGGCCTGAACCCAGCCCTTGTACTCCAGCCGGTGGAGCGCGGGATAGAGTGACCCCTGCCCAACCTGAAGCGCATCCATGGATACCTGCTGGATGCGCTGGGCGATGCCCCATCCGTGCATGGGCTCAAGGGCGAGGGTCCTCAGGACGAGCAGATCAAGGGTTCCCTGGAGTAGATCGGTAGATGGCGGCATGTTCCCCTCGGCATTCGACAATAGAGTTACGCGTTCTCTTGTCGGATGTCAAGGGGAGGACTTGTGGCCTCTGTTTCTTCTTGCAGAGGGTGATCTTCGAGGTTGGGTAGGCTGAGGGTGCTGGGCGTGTCCTTGACAGGGGCTTGCGGTTACGCGATGCTTAGGGGCTAGGCACCCTTTTTAGCCTGTACGCGGAGTTGCGCCGGTTTTCGTGCGTGAACTCGCTTCCGGCAGTTCGACGGAGGCTTCCGAAGAGCTTACATAGAGGTAGCTGTAGAACGGAGTTTTATTTGATGCTGGCGATGTGGTTGCAGAGTGCAGCGAGCGGGTTTGGTCTGGGTAATATGGGCGGACTTGCACTGCCGGTCTTGTTTTTTGTCGTGCTGTATTTTTTGATGATCGCACCCAACCAGAAGAAGCAGAAGAAGTGGCAGGAGATGCTGTCGCAGTTGAAGTCTGGTGACCGGGTGACGACCAACGGCGGCATTAAGGGCACGGTGCTGACGGTGAAGGACGAGGTCGTGATCCTGCGAATTCAGCCGGACGGCGTGAAGTTGGAGTTTGTAAAGAGCGCGATTGCGGCGGTAACGACCGATGAACCGGCTTAGCGCAGGCTTTGCAGGGTAGTTGGAATCAGCAGTGAGATGTAGGCACGTTTAGATTGAACCGTTAGATGCGGACGAGGAAGAAGTAAGGACGGCGGCGAGGCGGTAACAGGACGCCATGGGCTGCACCCTTCAATAAAAGATCATGGGCAAGAATCTAGCCGGTAAGACGGCATTCATCGTTGCGGTATTGGCAATCTTCTGTTTCGGCATTGTGGGCATACCGCATGGCGGGCTGAAGGAGTCGATCAAGAGAAATATCAACCTTGGGCTCGACCTGAAGGGCGGCACGCACCTGGTGCTGGAGGTCCATGTTGCTGAGGCGCTGGCCTCCGCGACGGACAGGGACGTGGCTCGCCTGGAAGACGACTTGCAGAAGGCCGGTATTCAGGGCGCGACGGTGGGCAAGACGGACGCGGCGAATCCACAGACGATCGTGGTTTCTGGGATTCCTGCGACGAAGCTGAGCGATGCGCGCGGTGTGATGCAGGGCAACGACTATTTGGCCTACGACATCTCTACCGGAGCGGATGGCAGCTCCAGGATGACGATGAAGCTAGCGGCGGTGCGCGATCTTGAGACGCGGACGCTGAATACGTCGATCGAGACGATTCGTGAGCGCATCAACACGCTGGGCGTGGCTGAGACGGTGGTTCAGAAGTATGGGCTGGGCGACAACCAGATATTGGTAGAGTTGCCGGGTGTGTCCGATCCAGCGCGGGTGGAAGATATTATCAAGTCGACGGCGAAGCTCTCGATTCATGCTGTCGTGGGTGGGCCGTTTGCGAGCGATCAGGATGCGCTGCAGGCGAATGGCGGGACGATTCCTGCCGATGCGATGCTGATGCCTGGTTCGGCATCGGCGGGCGCGCCGGACCAGATCTGGCTGTTAAAGCGGGTGAGCGAGGTGGAAGGAACGGACTTCCGCGATGCGCAACCTTCGCAGGACCAGAACGGCCGGCCAAACATACGGTTCAACCTGACGACAGAGGCGGGGAACCGCTTCTATAAGTACACGGAAGCGCATGCTTCGACCAGCGCGACGCCGGGCTCGATGGCGATTTTGCTGGACAACAAGGTGCGTGAGGTTGCGAGCATCAACTCGGCGATCCGCGACAGCGGCGAGATTGAGGGTGGGTTTACGCAGCAGCAGGCAAACGATCTGTCGCTGATGTTGCGGACGGGCGCGCTACCGGCGTCGATCTCGTTCCTGGAGACGCGGACGGTCGGGCCGAGCCTGGGTGCAGCGTCGATTCATCAGGGCATCATTGCCGCGATCGCGGGGCTGCTGGCTGTGATGATCTTCATGCTGGTCTATTACAAGGGTGCAGGCATCAACGCAGACCTGGCGTTGATGCTGAATCTTCTGATTTTGCTGGGCTTCATGGGCTACTCGGGAGCGACGTTGACGCTGCCTGGAATAGCCGGCGTGATCCTGACGATTGGTATGGGCGTGGACTCGAATGTGCTGATCTTCGAGCGCATCCGTGAGGAGCTGCGAGCGGGCAAGACGGCCGCCGCGGCGGTGCAGCAGGGATTTGCCCATGCCTGGACGACGATTGTCGATACACACGTTACGACGATCGTTTCGGCAGCGATTCTGTTCCTGTTCGGTACCGGGCCGGTAAAAGGATTTGCGGTCACGCTGACGATCGGTCTTCTGGCAAACCTGTTTACGGCGGTGCTTGTGTCGAGGGTGATCTTCGACGCGATTCTGGCGAAAAAAGAGCGCGGCGCTGCTTTGTCGATCTAGATTTTGAGAGATTGCGGGCCCTACGGGCGCCGCTGAGGGTGTTGAAGTGGAACTGTTTCGTACGACTAATATCGATTGGCTCGGGAAGAAGTGGTATTTCCTCGGGTTTTCTCTGATCTTTTCAGTGGCTGGATTGCTGAGTATCTTGTTCTGGCACCATATTCCTCTGGGCGTGGACTTTAAAGGCGGAACGCAGGTTCGGGTCGCGTTTACCCAGACGCCGAACGAGGACCACGTCCGGCAGGCGATGGACCGTGCAGGGGTTCGTGGTTTCACGATCCAGCGCGTCAGCGATCCGAGTGGAAATGCCGCGAACAAGGTGATTATTGCGATGCCGCAGTCGTCTGCATCGGACACTGCGCATGACGCAGGGCGCCAGGGCGTGGAAGACGCTCTGAACGCGAACTATCATGACTCTGGATTCACTGTAGAGTCAGTGGATATTGTTGGTCCAACGGCGGGTAAGGCGCTGCAGAAGCAGGCTTTGGCGGCGACGGCGTATTCGCTGATTGGCATGCTGGTCTACCTCTGGTTTCGGTTTGAGCTGATCTACGGCGTTGCGGCGGTCGTGGCAGTGTTTCACGACACCCTGATCACCATCGGCGCCTTCAGCCTGACTAATCAGGAGATTACGCTGACCGTTATCGCGGCCATCCTTACCTTGATCGGTTACTCGATGAACGACACGATCGTGGTCTTCGACCGAATTCGCGAGAATCTTGCGTTGTCGCGGAGGGAGTCTCTGCACGATGTGGTGAACCGAAGCATCAACCAGACCCTGAGCCGGACTGTCATCTCGTCGGGACTTACGTTTCTGACTGTGCTTTCGCTGTTCCTCTTTGGCGGCGAGGTGCTGCATGGGTTTTCGTTCGCGCTGGTGATCGGGATCATGATTGGCACCTATTCGTCGATTGCCGTGGCGGCACCGATGCTGGTGGCCTATCAGGAGTGGCGGGCGAAGCGGGGCAAGACAGTGACTCTGCCGGCGGGGAAGCGCGCAAAGGCGTAAAAGCGCCCCTTGCAGCCAACCAATCAGGGCGGAACGATCTCGAACTATGAACGATGGAACAAATTTGAACGGCCCGGTGTCTAAGAAAAGATAGCTCTTCTTCACAGCAAAGAGGCTGCATATGTTCGAGCAATCGTTGATGGAATCCGGCGGCCAAATCAAAACCAAGTCCAAGTACTGGATGATTGGGACATTTGTCTTCAACGCCGCAATCCTGGCAACCATGGTCCTTATTCCGCTGCTGTATCCCGAAGCGTTGCCGAAGACGGCAATGACGGCGATGCTGACAGCGCCGCCTCCACCCCCTCCGCCTCCACCTCCACCACCGCCGGCTCAGATTGTGAAGCCGATCAAGATGGTGTCCGAGGTCGATCAGGGCCTTCATGCGCCGACAAAGATTCCTAAAGATATCAAGATGTTGAAGGAAGACGCTCCGCCTCCGACGCAGATGGCCGGTGTCGCTGGAATGAGCGGCATGGGTAGTGGCAGCGGCGTCCCGGGTGGCGTGATGGGCGGCATCGGCAATGCGCCGACACCGGTCGTCAAGGTGGCTGCGCCGAAGGGTCCGCAGCGCGTCTCGAGTGGCGTTGTGGCCGGCAACAAGCTCTCAGGGTCGAATCCGGTCTATCCTCCGATCGCGAGGGCCGCTCACGTATCGGGTGCCGTGGTGCTGCATGCCATCATCTCGAAAGAGGGCACGATCAAAAATCTCACGGCCATCAGTGGACCGGAGATGTTGAGGGGCGCCGCTCTCTCGGCGGTCGAAAACTGGCGGTATAAGCCATATATTTTGAATGGCGAACCCACCGAGGTTGAGACAACGGTGACTGTCAACTTCAACTTTGGCGGCGGCTAGAACAGGTACCACAAGCTCAGAAGCGTTTATTCGTGGAACTCCCTGGTTGCATTGAACTTTTGGGGGATTCACGGGTCAAGATTTAGAAAGTTAGAGTTCTACCAGGAGGAAATATTCCAGTGATTCTCGCACATCTCGCAAATTTCGCTCACGTACCTGCCTCACTCGCCATGTACTTCGAGGAGGCTCAGGTCAGCTTCAGTGTTATGGGTCTTTGGGGCAACATGGGCTGGCTCGCCCGTTGCGTCGTCATCCTGCTCTTCATCATGTCGATCTGGTCGCTCGCTGTGATCATCGATCGCGCGCTTTATTTCTCGGCTGCCCGCAAGCAGTCGCGTGAGTTTGCTCCAAAGGTTGCCGGTGCGTTGAAGGACGGCCGTCTGGATGAGGCGATCAAGGTTGCAGATCGCTGCAAGAAGTCTCACCTGGCCGAGGTTGTCACCTCCGGTCTGCAGGAGTTCCGCAGCTTCGGCTCCGGCGGCAGCATTACGGAAGAGCAGGTTGAGAGCTCGAAGCGTGCGCTTGAGCGTTCAGAGGCTATCGTTCATGCCAAGCTGAAGCGTGGACTTGGTGGTCTGGCGACGATCGGTTCGACGGCTCCCTTTATCGGCCTCTTCGGAACAGTGGTCGGTATTTTGAATGCCTTCCAGCAGATTGCAACCCAGAAGACCTCTGGTATCGGCGCAGTGGCCGGTGGTATCTCAGAGGCCCTGGTAACGACCGCATTCGGCCTTCTGGTCGCCATCCCGGCCGTTATGACGTTCAACTACTTCACCGGTAAGGTTGAGGCGTTTGACGTCGAGATGGACAACAGCTCCAGTGAACTGGTGGACTACTTCATCAAGCAGAGCCACCGCTAATACCCGCTCTTTTTAGAGCATAGGCAAGAGCAGCACCTGCGAGAATCAAAGCTCGAATCGGATCCTCGGACGTCACTGCGAATGACGTCCGGGGGGATCGAGCAGCCTCTCCAGGGAGAGCCAGGGAACAGCAAAGCCGGACAAGCCGGACGGAGCAAACGTTATGGGTATCAATAAGCGGGATGAAGGCAAGAAGGTCAACTCCAATATCAACGTGACGCCGATGGTAGACGTCATGCTGGTTCTGCTGATTATCTTCATGGTCATCACCCCCATGCTGAACAACAAAGTGAACGTCGACCTGCCGAAGGCTCAGGCTGCGGTGGTGATGGAAGATGCCAACAAAGAAGATGCAGTTACCGTCGCTGTCACCCGGGATGGCAGAACCTTCCTTGGAGGCGATCAGGTAACCCTCGATGATCTTGGCCCCAAGATCGCTGCGAAGCTTGAGAACAAGACCAGCAAAGAGGTCTTCATGCGCGCCGATACTCGGGCGAACTATGGCAAGGTAATGGATGCGGTCGACGGAATTCGTTCTGCGGGAGTGAGCCAGCTTGGCCTTCTCACCGAAAGAACGGATGATACGAACACCCCTGCGCCAACGAAGAAGTAACCGAATTTGTTTTAGAACGCACCTTGGTGTCGTTTGTAATTAAGGGAGATTGCTATGGGAATGGGTGGAGGAAATACCGGCGGAGCGGTTTCGGAGATCAACGTAACGCCGCTTATCGACGTTCTTCTAGTGTTGCTGATTATCTTCATGGTCATTGTTCCAGTGACGCCAAGAGGTCTGGAGACTCTTGTACCTCAGCCGCCGAAAGATCATCATGAGGACCAGCCTAACGATCGAACGATCGTGGTTCAGGTGTTGTCGAATGGTGCGGCGGCGCCAGCTTACAAGATCAATGAGACTGCCTTTAATAAGGCCGATCTCGAGCCGAAGTTGCAGGAGATCTTCGCGACTCGGCAGGAGAAGGTCATGTTCGTGAAGGGCGATAAAGATCTCGACTTTAGTAAGGTTGCCGAGGTTATCGACTTCGGGCACCAGGCTGGCGTCGATAACATCGGCCTCATCACACCGCGGGTGGAAGCGGGGCAGTAGATTCTTCTTCGAAGTTCTTGCGCGGGCGGTGTGACCTAACGGTCCACCGCCTGTAGTTTTTAAGGACTGTGTGTCCTACCGGACGGATCCACTGCGCTCGGCCACCCCGCAAACGAAGACCTGTTTGCAGGGACCCCGGTTGGAGCGGCCACTTCGTGGCGCGTATGCCGGTCTGGGCAGGGATGATTTTCTATGGCCCTCCCGTTGGTCGGAAGAAAGATCGTCCTGAGCGACCTCTCGTTTTGCAGTAAACTTTAGTCTTGCTCAATAAGTTGATCTTCGCCAACCTTGGCCATAGGCCTGTCCGAACGCTGCTGAGCGTGCTTGCGATCGCCGTTGAGGTGACGATGATCCTGACTCTGGTGGGAGTCAGCTATGGAACGCTGGATGGGACTGCCCAGCGGGCCAAGGGCGTGGGCGCAGACATCCTATTTCGTCCACCGGGATCGTCCGCTATCGGGCTAAGCTCAGCCCCGATGAGCGACAAGATTCCTGCTCTGCTAATGCAGGAGCCGCATGTGACGTTTGCGATGGGCACGATGGTCCAGCCACTGTCGGGGTTTGATTCGATCACTGGTCTCGATCTGGACGACTTCAAACGGCTGAACGGCGGCTTTCATTATTTACAGGGCGGGCCACTGGTCAACGACGATGACCTGATTGTGGACGAGTTCTACGCCAAGCAGAAGCATCTGAAGTTAGGCGACGTTGTGAGCCTGGTGAACCACGACTGGAAGCTCTCAGGAATCTACGAGGGCGGAAAGCTGGCGCGCATCTGCGTGAAGCTGCGCGTGCTGCAGACGCTGACTGGAAATCCTGGTCATTTGAGCCAGATTTATATCAGAGTGGACGATCCGAACAAGGCGCAGGCCGTGGTGGATGCGCTTCGGGTGAAGTACCACGGCTATCAGATTTACACGATGGAGGAGTTCACTTCCCTGCTTTCGATCAACAGCGTCGGGATGCTGAAGAGTTTTATCGGTGTGGTGATAGGCGTTGCGGTGATTGTCGGTTTCATCGTGGTGTTTATGGCGATGTATACGGCGGTGCTGGAGAGGACGCGGGAGATTGGGATTTTGAAGGCTGTGGGTGGGTCTTCAGGGTTGATCCTGAACATTCTGTTTCGCGAGACGCTGCTGCTGGCGCTGCTGGGAGCGGCACTGGGCATCGTGTTGACGTATGGGACGCAGTGGCTGATGAAGCATGCTGTGCCGGCGAGTCTGGTGCAGGAGACGGTCTATGGTTGGTGGCCCATTGCGGCGGGCATTGCCGTCGTGGGAGCGCTGCTGGGGGCCATCGTGCCGGGAGTGAAGGCGGTCAAGCAGGACGTCACGGAGGCGCTGTCGTATGAATGAGGCCGTGATGATCGAGGTCGAGGGGCTGACGAAGACCTATCAGGTAGGAGATGTGGCGGTTCATGCGCTGCGTGGCGTGGATCTGCAGATTCAAAAGGGCGAGTTCGTGGCGATTATCGGAGCGTCGGGCTCGGGTAAATCGACGCTGTTTCATATCCTGGGTGGGCTAACGCCGATGAGCTCGGGCACGGTGCGGATCAATGGCCGTGACCTTGCGGGGATGACGAACGCGGAGCGGACACAGCTGCGGAAGACGACTGTGGGGTTTGTCTTTCAGAAGTACAACCTGCTGCCGACGCTCTCCGCAGAGGACAATATCCGCATGGTGCAGTACATCGCCGACCGGGATACAGCCTTCGATCCTGCGTTTCGGGAGGTGTTGGGGCTACTGGGGATTGCGGACAGGCTGAAGCATAAGCCTCGGGCGCTCTCTGGCGGTCAGCAGCAGCGGGTGGCGATTGCGCGTGGGATCGTGAATTCTCCAGCAATTCTGCTGGCGGATGAGCCTACGGGAAATCTGGACAGCGAGAACTCCGCGGCGGTGCTAAAGCTGATGAAAGACCTGAATAAGCGGCTGGGACAGACGATTTTGATGATTACCCACGATGCGGAGGCGGCGGCTTATGCAGATAGGCTTGTCAAAATGAAAGATGGGCGTATTGTGTAATGACGAGTAGTCAGCAGGTCTTTCGAGTGTCAGATTGCAACCTATTTCGGGTAAAGGGAGACAAGACCGGAGCTTGTCCTTGAGCGCGAACGAGCCAGCTCAATGGATCCATCCGACGAAAGAATGCGCCCCCTAGTCACATTGGGACGTCTACCGTTACAATCAAACGACGCAGCGAAACGGATTTGCTGACTTCCGCTTTACGTCTGACAAAACACGCGCCTACTTGAAGGAGACGATTCGCCCCATGAAATTGACCGCACGGATTCCGGTTACGGCCGCTCTGCTGTCGCTGCTGCTTCTTACTGCAACCGGCTGCAACGTTCTGAAGTCGCGGGACCAGTTGACCAAGGGTATACAAGCCTTCAAGAACGCACGCTACGAAGAGGCTGTAAACCACTTTCAAAATGCGATTGCCCTCGACCCGAAGTCCGAGGATGCAAAGCTGTATCTGGCGACAGCGTACTCCTACCAGGTGGTGCCAAATTTGGATACGCCTGAAAATCTCGCTATCGCACATAAGGCCATCGACGGATTCCAGGCAGTTTTGGCAAAAGATCCAAACGATCTGACACCTTTGAAGCAGATTGCATCGATCAATCGCAACATTAAGAACTTCGATGTTGCCAAAGAGTATGAGAAGAAGGTCATTGCTGTCGCGCCGAATGATCCTGAGGCCTACTACACGGTAGGGTTCGTGGACTGGACGCTGGCCTATAAGAATGCGATCACGATTCTTGCTGCCGATGGGTTGACGGATTCTGGCGATGGCAACCCCAAGAAGAGCAAGGGCGCCTGCCAGAAGCTGCAGGCTGCGAATACGGATCTGGTCAACGAAGGCATGCAGTATCTGAACAAGGCGATTGCGCTCAACCCGACCTATGACGATGCCATGCAGTACCTTCAGCTGACGTACCGCCGCAAGGCTGATCTGGAGTGCGGTGATGATGCGGCTCGCAAGGCGGATATGGCTCAGGCGGACGAGTGGGTCCAGAAGGCGATGGGCGCTCGCAAGCTGAATGAAGAGAAGAAGGAAAAGGCGACTCAGGGCGGCGTGACGATGCAGTAGTTGTTGTCCTGGTTTGTATCAGAGGAAGGCCTCCCAATGTGGAGGCCTTCCTCTTGGTTGGAGCAGTGGCTTGCTGCATGCTGCTGCTGAATACGGTGTAGAGTCTGGGGTAGAATGGCCGCTTGCTACGAACGATAAAAAAAGTGTTGATTGCGAACCGCGGTGAGATTGCCTTG
>Ga0302324_100028594_pt1 | contig 10592 bp, 5 predicted proteins | sample Palsa_T0_1_FD_201949 | JGI IMG/M metagenome (GOLD analysis project Ga0302324, IMG submission 201949) | Peat permafrost microbial communities from Stordalen Mire near Abisko, Sweden - Palsa_T0_1 | ecosystem: Environmental > Terrestrial > Soil > Palsa > Peat permafrost | place: Sweden: Abisko... | reverse complement strand
GAACTTGATCGAACTCAAGGCGCCGAAGTAGCTCCGGCTGCCCCGCCTGGCGCCGGAAATTATGCCGAAATGTCTTCCGGGATCCGCGGAATGTAAGTCCTGTGTGGCGGAGTAGTAAGCCGACTCGCCGCCGCGTGCATGCAGATTAGGTTCGCTTAACAATCCGTCATTACTGGGCAGGTCAGGATTTCCCCTGACGCGGACGGGCCACCCTAGAACGCGGAACAGGTGATTGGCTCTGTGACAAATGCACGGTTCAACTATGCCCGAACATGGACTGCTGGTGCCGAGCTTGTGTCAGTCTTAAAAATGGCTGCCGGCATCAAAGCCTCGAAGCACGATTCGGCAACTCGTTCCCACGTATATTTTGTAATCACGCCCTGGAAGCCAGCGTGCCCCATTCGAGTCCGTTGATGGGGGTGAACGGCAAGTTGACGCATGGCTTCGGTGAGTTCGGGCTCGGTGGTTACGAGCAGTCCCGTCTCCCCATCGCGTACCAGCTCGCGAAATGAGTAGCATGCACGGTTAGCTATCACCGGCTTGCCGAAGAGCCATGCCTCGCAGAGTACGATTCCGAAGCTTTCACTCCGGCTCATTGTGACCAAACCGAGGCACGAGCCTAGCGCGCCCCGAATTACGTCTCGCGGTTGCCTGCCAAGATAATGCACTCCCTCGCTGTCGATCTTGCGTCCGTCCTCGTCAGGACCGATCAGGATCAAATCAATGTCGGTCCCAGATTTGCGAAGCGCTTGATGAGCCCGTACAACATGTTCATAGCCTTTTGACGCGGTCTTGCGTCCCAGCACAAGAAAGTAGGGATTCGCATGGCCATGTATTGTACGGAAGCTCCGTTCCGCCATCGGGTCGCCGTGCTCGTCAGCGCGGATTCCACCACCCGGCACCACCACCAAGCAACGATCAGCTGACTTCAAGCGCTCAACAATGGAAGATGAGAACAGCAGCGTGGCGTCTGCCGCCGAAAAACTCTCGAAGAAACGCCGCCAGTGGTAGAAGCGATCATCGCCGTGAAAATGAGGCAGCGTCACAACGCGGGGCCGCTGGTTCAAACGGTTTAAAGTCTCGACGGTACTTGGGATCACATCAAACGGTATACCCTGCACGAGTACAGCATCATACTCTTGAGCATGAGTGGCCAACCAAACCTGCAAGGCCCGTGAATGTGGGCCGCGCACAGCGGAGAAGTCGGCCTCCGTCGCAGCATCGCGCTGCAGAGCAATATCGTGCAGAGTGGATACCCAGCGATCGAACTGGTCAACGCGCAGCTCCTCGTCGTGCTGTTCACTCAGGTCTGCGGCACTTTCTCGCAAAGCAGCAATGCCTAAGAAGGAATGATCAAGCGCACCAAAATCGTCAAGCACGACCGACGCGGAGTGCAATAGGACGCCGAGGGGACGATGATCGCCTAAAACATCGTGTTCATCGACTTTGCATGAGAGCAACAAAGGGCGATCACTGCGCGTCTTGGGGAGGGCAACGGTCATTGAGAAATGTGGTGGAATGGATTGGCGGTATTGCGCCAAAACATTCACATCGCCGTTCGCCGCGACCTGTGCCAGCGTCATACTGAACTGCTTGGTAGTGGCTGCGTAGCCTGAAATATGAAGAGAGCGGGCCTGAGGGGGCGCCAGAAACGAGAACTCGGGTGACGACCAGCGACGAACTACGCCATTGTGATTTTCTGGCCCGAAGAAGCCTGCAAAAAGGCGCAAACGACCGTGCACACTGAGTTCGGCGACGAAGGGGGCAAATAATATTCGCTCTTCATGGGCCCAGGTGCGCTGGAGGTTACGTGCGCGAGTCAAGCATTCACCGTTAGGGAGTTCGTCGGCACGGAAGAAGTGCGTCCGATCGAAGAATTGACTCAAACGCCGCGAGGCTCCGCCCGGCAAAACAGACATACGGCAACCGAAGTGGTTCTGATTCGTCAGCTTATCGATGTCAATGGCCGCAAGATCTAATCGGGCAAAGCGTGTTCGCAAGCGTTTCACGACTTCGATCAGGTATTCCTCAGCACCGCCCAAGGAAGGCTCAGTGTAGCGGTAGGTCACGACTAATAGTCTGGGGGCTCGGGGTGTCGCCGAAGGGGGTTTAAGCAATGTGCGCAGCTCTTGTAGATAGACTACAACGGCAGCGTCCCAAGACAGGTGCTCGGCGGCATAACGACGCGCGTTCGCTTGCTGTCGCAGACGAATTTCACGATCGCCAAGCATCCGTTCGAGCGTGGCGCAAAACTGACGCCTTTCCACGACCTGCCCGGCCTGATGTTCTTCGAGCAGGAATCCTCGTGAACCGGCGGGAGTGCTTAGCGTGGCGAGGGCGTGACCCATGTAGTCCGGGAGCTTCAGGCTGGATCCACCTCCTGACTCCACGGGGTTTAGTGCGATGGCCCACCCGCCCATGACCAACGTCTTGGTTAGCTCGTCGACCACGCCGTGCAAAACTACGTTCTTGGCCAATGGCGCCGTTAGCGCCGTGCAGACGCTGCCAATCAGCTCAAAGCGAGCAAAGGGCATGTTGGGAGCTAGTTCTCGGACAATGAACATAGCTGCTTCAACGTTCGGTCCATGGCTGGATCCGATAAAGCCGATCCGGGGTTGCGCCTCTTCCTGACTTCGCTGACGAGCTTTCGCGAGTACGTCCTCGTTAGGGAGCACCGAGCCGTTGGGTACGATTACGGTCTTTACACCGGAGCTAGCAAAGTGTGCTCCATCCGCTTCGGTACAGCACACGACCAGGTGTGCCTGAGCAATCAGGCGCCGCTCCAAATCGGAAATAAATGACGTGAGAATGCTTCCAATGCGATGCTTGCGCAGTTGCTGTTTCTTGTGTATCGCCTCGACGTTGTGAGCGCTGTATATGACGGGCAGGTCGGGTCGAACCGCGGAAATGGCATCCAGCACTGGCGCCATGTAGGGGTGCTCGAATATTACAGCTTCCGACCGACGCGCAAATGTGCACGCGAGTTCCGTTAGTGCTTGGTTTGAGCTTACGAACAGGCTCGCTACGCCGTCATTGACCGAATTAATTTCACCTTCGTTCACCGCATCTTCAAATGCCCGGTGCGCAGGAGTCTTTGGGATAGTTGCGTGCAGAACACCCGCTTCGATAAGAACAACGTCAAAGCGAGTGCCGAATGATAAGAGAACGACGTCGCAATCCAGGTGCGTCAATAAGCCGCGTAGTCGTGCAATTCCGCCCGATGCAGTCTGCAAGATTGAATAGTCATTTAGCGCAAGCACCAGTGACCGCTCAATGTCGGTTCTCGGTTCGGATTCGGCGATTTGCATAATGAAGTCGGCCGCAATACGGTCCCAAGAGTACTCACCGTGCGCGACGGCGAGCCCCGCGGCTGCCATAGTTTCGCATCTTCCCGCGTCAAGCAGCATTCGCCGAATGGCGGGAACGAACTCTTTGCGTGCAACGACTTCACAATGAACTCCGGGCTCCAACTTGAGGCCACGGATGCCTTCCGGAGTACTCACCATCGGGACAGCGGCTCCAAGCGCCTCTAGGGCTTTGAGGCTGGTGCCGGAACCCAGGACAACGGGGTTAACGAACAGATCGACTTCGGTCAAAATCCGACTTTTTGCCATCGGGTCTATCAGATCCAGCAGAGTCAGATTGTCTGGCAACACCAGATTGGACAGCGCCTTGCACACTCCTCCAGCAAGCACGATCTCGCAATCCGACAAATTTATTGCAATATTAACCAGAAATTCTGCGGCCTCTACGTTTGGGTAATGCGCCGAGCCGATAAAGAAAAGCTTGGGTTTGCCCTCAACCCGTAGCCCGCGCTTCTTGCGGGCAGTCGCTATCGGCATTAGATAGTGCTGATCAATACCGTTCGGGCAAAGGCCAATCTTCGACCCATCAACGCCATAGAAGAGGCGGAATTTTTCCGCATCATCGCTGGAAGCCGCAAAGACATATTGAGCGCGCCCTACCAGATTTCCCTCGAGCCGGATCAACTTGAGTAATGCCTTTTCGAATCCATCGCCGCGCACGACAGATGACAATAGTGCGGCTTCGAAATTGTGCGAGTTATAGATCTCGGGGCAGGGGCAGCCGTCTGCAAAAATGGGTTCGGAGAATGGGAATTCGTGGATGACGGCATCGACACGGGATGCCAAGAAGTGAGCCTGCTGCCGAAGCTCACAAGTCGGCTCACTGACGGCTAACGCAAAGGCTAATCCAGACAACTCACCCTGTAATCCCGAGCGCTCAAGTGTGGCGTACGCGCACCGCCATAGATCATCCTTCGGGAAGCGAAATTCACGCAGTCTCGGGGTGTGTACAATCTCCTCAAAGCGTGCCCCAAAGTCAGTCGATGTTAGAATTGTCACGTCATGGGAACGCGACAGAGCACGATAAAACATCCCTAGCCGCAATTCACCGCCGCTGGATGGAGGCGTGAAGGCCGGAAAGAAATTTAGGACAAGTGCGGATCTCATGGAAAGGGTTGCTGAGGGAGCTTAACGGTCAAGGCAGGGAACGATGAATCGTCACCCGCGGCCACCCTCAGATTCGAGAGCCACGAACTGGGCTCCGGGACGACAAGAAATCTTGCTTTTAGATTTCGTGCTTCTTGTGACTGGAGTAAGATTTTTAGGACTTTGCGCTTTGTCAGTACATTCTTCTCGAGTTGAGGGGGATAGATTCTTCGCCCTTCCGCGTCGATTCTTCTGCCCAAAATAACTTCGTAAGCTTTCTCGACAAATTCCTCAGGCTTCATATCCGCGCGTAAGCGTCGGCAAAACCGATAAGCTTGAAGTTCATTCGAGCGGCCAACATTAGAATGCGACAGCACGCACCAATCGGGTTCGGAATCGCCCTCGGGATTTGGAAAGATGAGGCTTCCATCGTTTACGGCTTCCGCCATGGATCCGTCCAAGATATGGTCGGCCGATAACGGCTCTGACGCTTCGGCCAGCGCGCGATCGTGCGGCGCGCGTAGTGCTTCTGTAATCAGACGCATGGTTTCAGCGATAAAGGGTTGCATAGGCACGGTCATGCGAAACATCCCTGGATCTTGCCAAGTTACTGGGGCAGTTTTATGAACATCCCCAGCCGTCGTGCCTCACCACAAACTTATACCACGTCGCTTGGTCCGGTTGACACCATTCCGATATGGCACGATTCGAAAATCGTGAACAAGCATGAACGCAGCATCCCCACAGGCAAGGTCACGATCAAGAATGGTTACGCTCCCGTCGCGGCGATGTGCGGACACGAAGTCACCGGACAAGATCGCGGCGAGCGCGTCTTGGCCGGCCCTGAAACAGGTCTAATTGGGGTCGATTTGCGGATATCGGGGAGCCGGATTCGACGGCCCACACACTTTTCAGATCAGCAGCTTACGCGCTCGAATCGCGAGGTGGGCTGAGTTTTTCGGACACGGGCATAAGTGGATTTCTGGCCAGGCATAGCCGAAGGGAAGTCCATGAGAAGGCCGAGACGTAACCATTCTGCGGCATTCGAGACGCGAATGGCCTTGGAAGCGAGCCGCGGCGAGAAGACGGTGGCGGAGAGTGTTGCCGCGTCACGAAGAGCATAAGAATACAGGTTCGCATCCTTGCCCAGAACGTTCTGAATGCCGTCGATTTGAGTAACTCCTGTAGGTGTCGCAATGCACCATCATCGCCCACGACTGTAAACAGCGTGGCGTGGGCGCCGAGCGACTTGACATTAAGCGCGACATTGGCCGCCCCGCCGAGGCGCTCCTCTTCATGGGTAACTCGCACCACCGGTACCGGTGCCTCAGGAGAAATGCGGTCGACGCCAGCTTACTGGAGCTCTGGATGGCTAGTTAATATCAGTGAGGTTACGCGATCTGGATCCCGGCCCTTGCGGCCAGCCGGGCTCGCTGCGGGTATTACCATCGAGAGTTCGCCAATCGCGCGCGGCAACGTGCCAAAGAGCGTGACACCGCCGAAAGCTCGATTTTTCTCGCTCGGCCGCGGCGCCCGAATGCTTAGCGTGAGCCGCATCCGCTCGGTTTGCCGGAAACCACGGGCGAGCTATACCACGATCCAATAATGAACTTGCGATTGCGAGTCTTTTGGTCTATAGCGGTATCGTCTTCGCTCAAGTCCGGCTACAAATTACCTAGCGCTGCCAAAATAAGCAGATGCGACGCGCCAGGAGTACTAGGGCTATCGTCATTTGCGCTGGCAAATAACACGTCCGTGGTCCATACCTTGACGCCATGGGTTTGTAGCCGGATTATCCTGATACAAGGAAGATAGTGCGCCCTCTATTTTGAAATGGACGCCAGCTCCCCCTACTTAATACCCTGTAGTTCGAGCCGACCATTATCGGCAGAGATGCTCCTCTTCTCATAAATCCGATTAGTTGCGGAGTTGAGAAGAGAAGCCGAAAAATATGTCCATTATCAGAACGATACAATCCAATGGCCCAGTTCTCTGAAAAAGACTCGAGCGAAACGGCGCCAGCACTTTTAATACAGCAGACCAACGACATCGGTTGGACCGACTGTATGGGGTTTCCTCAATCGCGGCCGGAGATCAAGAAGATCCTTTGTCTTAAATTCGATCATATTGGAGACATTCTCGTCGCAGACTTCTCATTCAGGCTGCTAAGGAAATATTTTCCGGATGCGAATATCACTCTGATTTGCGGAGAATGGAACGTCGAACTTGCAGAAGAGTTGGGACTCGCCGATACGGTTATTGGTGTTTCGCTGTTCCATCCGCAGGGTGGTGAACAGCACAACGAGAAAGTCGCTTTGGCGGCTCGAAATGCAGGAATAACGCGGCTCATGCAGGTCGCGCTGTCGCAGCCCGAATTCGACTTAGCTATTGATATGAGGATCGCCGACGATACGAGGGAACTCCTCAAATTTTTTAAGTCAAAGGTCTACGTCGGAAGCGGAGATCTCACGAAACATTCGTTTCTCGATATTTCCGTTGCGCAGTCGGAAACTCACCTTAATCAGGCTCCGAGCAAATTTCGGCTCATGCCGAGAGACTTCATAAGCGGAAGCGGATACGAAATAAAGTCGTTTGGTGTCGGCTTCACATCTGCCGTTTTGTCGTTTCCGATAAAATTGGAGATTGATGGTGCGATGAGTCCGGCGGCTTGCGGCATTCGGTTGGACGACCATCGTTTGCTGGGAGTGGGGATTGAGAGCATTAGCGTAGTTTGCGAGCACCCCAGCGGCGAAAGTACGGTACTCAGAGAATTCACATTTGAACGGGGTTCGGCAGATTGCCAGTTCCTTTCGCAGGGCTGGGCATCACCGGAAAGCTGGGGCACATGGAGCGTTGAGAGCGAAGCGACGATCGTCCTGTCGTGTCGTGATAATGAACTGCTCGGGAACCGCAGCCTGCTACTGCGCTTTCACGCTCATACGAATGAGCACAGCCGTCGCGTAGCCGTCAAAGCATGTGATCTTACGTCGGATTCCGCGGCCTCTGTTAGTTGCGAATTTCCGATGACGCGGGGCCAGCTATCCCTGCCAGTCGCCGGCAACCGTCGTTTCGGGCTCGCCAAAACGCGGCCGGTGCACCTACGAGCTGGGAAGCATGCCATCCATGTTGAGACATTTAATGTGGATACCAGTTCGCCTGCGAGTCTCAAGCTGACGATATTGGGGACAAGGCCCGATCGGGCGATTAAAAGCTACGAACTCATCGCGACCGAACATTCGCCGGCGCGTGACAATTTTGTATTTGAGTTCGATCACAGAGATAGTGACGAAGCGATCCAGCTTCAGCTCGAAGCGGGATCGTCCGGTAAGCCATTCGGACTCTATGTCGTGGCGCTGTCGTCTAGCGTAATACAGGCCGCTTCAGCGAACGTGCCAGCAAGTCATATGGAGAAACTCATTGCGCGCGTGGTCATGGCGGCGGCGCTGGAGTTCAGTGCCGCTTTCTCTGATCTCTATCTTGTGCCTGAAGACCGATTCAAATTGGTCAATGATTCTTCGCTCGAGTCACGCGATCAATTGCTTATCGGCTACGTGAACCAGATTAGCGATAAAAAACGTGATTTCAAGATTGTCGGACTCGGCATTGGGACGACTAAAGAAACTAAAAGGTGGCCCTTTGGATACATACTCGAACTCTGCGAGCGACTCCTCAGCAGGTCTGATGTCTATCTTGTTCTGGTTGGCGGACCGTCCGACGTCGATGACACACTCGTTCTCGAACAGGCGCTCCGTCGGCCATTACGCGTCCTAAATTTTTGCGGAAAAACAAAGCTTGCCGCGTTCGGAGCTGTGATAGCTCCTATGGACTTGTACATTGGGTATGATACCGGCACTACCCACTATGCTGGCAAAGTTGGCATTAGAACAATTGGCATTTTTGCCGCAGTGCATAGCCCGCGAGAATGGGGTCCTGTAGGGCGGAAGGCTTCATGGATCACCCGCTACACCGATTGTAGTCCTTGCTATCTCGCTAAACTTGACGAATGTCGGTACGGCCACGCCTGTATGCTGGAACTGCTTCCCTCGGAATGCTGGAAGACTATATCGGCAGCTCTTGATGGCTCGCTTGCCCGGAGCGATCAAACTGTTGTCCTAATAGACAATGTCGGCACAGTGGCTGGTGTCGAAGTTGATGGCCACGCCTTCTTGAAGGACATCGGATCGGCAAGGTCCGAAAAGCAAGGGGATGAGGAGCTGAGCAATGCTGCCGTAGCTCCGAGCTGTCTCGATCAACAGACCCTGTATCGGGTGGGACACACGTATCGCGCCGGCATCGACCCGGAGTTTTCGTCTGCCTTCGTCAACGGGTGGTTTGGCTTGGAAGCTTGCGGGATTTGGAGTGGCCCTCAGGCGCATGCACGCTTCGCGTATACCTTGAATCAGTCTGAGAGTGTGCAGTTGGAGATTCAATGCCTAGGGCATTTCGACGAGGATGCCAAGTCCATTTACGTATCCAGTGGAGGCGAGGAGCAGATTATCAGCTTTCGCTCGAAAGCATGGGAGACCAAGATCATCGATATCAATCCCAAGGTTTTTGGAGACGTTTGCACTGTCGATATGGTCTTCAAATGTCCAGACGCGACATCCCCGGCCAGCACTGGCCATAATCGCGAGGACGCACGCGTGCTTGGGCTAATGATAGCGAGTTTTGCGCTTCGCCCTCGTAGTTCACGAGAGCTAACGTGAAGTCCGTTCTAGCGACTGGGTCAGGTTGAGACGTTCGGAGGAGGGGATTTTGGGGTATTCGAGGTAATGTCTCAAAACGTTGCAGGTATGAGTGTTGTCGAGGGCCCGGCGCATTTCCGATTCATCGGTGTTTCCAGTGGCGATCTCAAAGAGCGCATCTTGAACATCAAGAATAAAATCGTTTCGGGCCGCTAAGGCGTGCAGTCTCAGCGACTGCCTCCAACTTCTATGATCTGCAGTGCGCCATCATGGATACACACGGCTGTCTACGACCGAAGCACGAAGTCGAGGACGTAATTTAAGGCTTCGCGTCAGGCGCTTGTTTGGAGAGAAGACCGAATGATCGTAGTCACTGGGGCCGCCGGGTTCATCGGCTCAAACGTCATTGCAGAATTGAACGACGCGGGCAAGGATGACGTAGTCGCGTGCGACGTCCTCGGCCACAACGCAAAGTGGAGGAACCTGTGTAAAAGGCTAGTTCGTGACATTGTTCCTCCATCGCAGATCTTCGACTGGCTTTCCAGGCGGCAGGATGTAAGCGCGGTCATTCATCTGGGTGCAAATACCTCCACAATCGTGCAGGACGGCGACGACGTGATGGAGACGAACTTCCGCTTCTCTCTACGCATCCTGGACTGGTGCACACAAAGGCGTACGCCGCTCGTCTACGCCTCGTCGGCCGCGACTTATGGTAATGGTGAGGCTGGCTTCGATGACGATTGGTCGCTCTCGGCACTACGCAAGCTACGTCCACTCAATCTCTACGGTTGGAGCAAACACCTTTTCGATCTCGAAGTTGCGAACCGCGTTGAACACCGCGAGCTGCTCCCCCCGGCCTGCGTCGGCCTGAAATTCTTTAATGTCTATGGTCCGAACGAATATCACAAGGGCGCTATGATGAGCGTCTTAGCAAAATCATTTGAGCTGGCCCGAAAGGGTGAGACCATCCGGCTGTTCAAGAGCTATCGTGATGGAATCGCGGACGGCGCGCAGAAGCGCGACTTCGTATACGTGCGAGACGCCGTTGACGTCATACTCTGGTTCGTAACTCGAGCGCGCGACGTCGGTATCTTCAACGTGGGCTCAGGAGAGGCGCGTAGCTTCGCGGATCTAATTCAAGCGATGTTTGATTCAATGGGGATGGAGAAGCGGATTGCTTTCATCGACATGCCGGACGAACTTAGGCCGCAATACCAGTATTTTACGCAGGCGGATCTCCGTCGCCTAAGAGCCCTTGGTTATACCAAGGCCCCTACGAAACTGGAGGATGGTGTTGCTGATCTAATCCAACGCTATCTGGCTACAGAGGACCGCTTTCGTTGATGCCGGCGCGCTGACGCGATCCGCAGGGAAGGCATAACGCTGGTGGATGCATATTCGTCTGCGATCAGCTTGCAAAGCCACCCCGCTCGATCAAACGTAAGCGGTAACTACG
>Ga0302324_100028590_pt1 | contig 10593 bp, 9 predicted proteins | sample Palsa_T0_1_FD_201949 | JGI IMG/M metagenome (GOLD analysis project Ga0302324, IMG submission 201949) | Peat permafrost microbial communities from Stordalen Mire near Abisko, Sweden - Palsa_T0_1 | ecosystem: Environmental > Terrestrial > Soil > Palsa > Peat permafrost | place: Sweden: Abisko... | reverse complement strand
CGCGTCGTGCTGGCCGACCGGCGCGAGTTCGACGCCACGGTGGTGCGCTTCGACGACAAGGCCGACTTGGCCGTGCTCAAGATCAATACCGGCGGCGAACCGGTACCTTTTCTCGAGCTCCGCGATTCCGACGATCTCGAGGTCGGCGATCTGGTGCTCGCGATCGGCAATCCGTTCGGCGTCGGCCAGACCGTGACTATGGGGATCGTGTCGGCGCTGGCGCGCACCACCGGCGGCATCTCGGACTATCGCTTCTTCATCCAGACCGACGCGGCGATCAATCCGGGCAATTCCGGCGGCGCACTGGTCACGCTCGACGGCAAGCTGGCAGGCGTCAACACCGCGATCTTCTCGCGGAGCGGCGGCTCGATCGGCATCGGTTTCGCGATCCCGTCCAACATGGTTCGCACGGTGATCCAGGGCGCCGCCGCCGGGGGGCCGATCCTGCGACCCTGGCTGGGTGCCGGCGGCCAGGCGGTGACCGCGGAGATCGCCGGCTCGCTCGGCCTCGGTCGGCCGCAGGGCGTGCTGATCAACGAGATCTATCCGGGCGGCCCGGCCGACCGCGCCGGCCTGAAGGTCGGCGACATCTTGACCGCGGTCGATGGCCGCGAGGTCGATGATCCCGAGTCCCTGCGGTTCCGGTTCGCGACCTTGCCGCTCGGACGCACCGCGACCGTTGCGGCCCGGCGTCAGGGGGCCGAGCGCGAGTTCGCGGTCGCCCTGATGGCGCCGCCCGAGATGCCGCCGCGCGATGCGACGGCGTTGACCGGCAACCATCCCTTGTCCGGCGCCACCGTGATGAACTTGTCGCCCGCGGTGGCCGACGAGCTGAGCATCGAGGGTCAGGCGCGCGGCGTCGTGGTCGCCGACCTGCGTGCCGGCGGTCTGGCGAGCCGGTGGTTTGCCCGCGGCGACATCGTGCTGCGAGTCAATGATCGCGAGGTCACGTCGTCCAAGCAGCTGGCCGAGCTGCTGGCCACGCCGGTGCGCAGCTGGCGCATCGCGATCCGGCGCGGTCGCGAAGTCCTCAATGTCGAGGTGCGCGCGTGAGCCCGCGCCGCACCGCGTCGTCGGGCGAGCCGGCACCAGGCCTGTTCACCCAGCAGGCGCCGCGGCCGCTCGCCGACCGGCTGCGGCCGACCCGGCTGGCCGACGTCGTCGGGCAGGCGCATTTGCTTGCGCCCGAGGCGCCGATCGGCCGCATGGTCGCTGCCGGCAAGCTCAGCTCGATGGTGCTGTGGGGCCCGCCGGGCTGCGGCAAGACGACGATCGCGCGGCTGCTCGCCGAGACCACCGAGCTGCATTTCGAGCCGCTGTCGGCGGTATTCTCCGGCGTCGCCGAGCTGCGCCGGGTGTTCGAGGCGGCGCGCGAGCGCCGCGCGATGGGCCGCGGCACCTTGCTGTTCATCGACGAGATCCATCGCTTCAACCGCGCCCAGCAGGACGGCTTCCTGCCCTATGTCGAAGACGGCACGGTCACCTTGGTCGGCGCGACCACCGAGAATCCGTCCTTCGAGCTCAACGCCGCGCTGCTCAGCCGCGTCCAGGTGTTCGTGCTCAAGCGCCTGGATGCCGCCGCGTTGAACGAGATCCTGCGCCGCGCCGAATCCGAGATGGCGCATCCGCTGGCGCTCGATCCGGCGGCCCGCGAGATGCTGCTCGCATTGGCCGACGGCGATGGCCGCTACGTCCTCAACCTGGTCGAGGCGCTGTACGCGCTGCCGGCCGACCAGCCGCTCGGCCCGCGCGAGTTGCTCGCCGCCGTGCAGCGCCGCGCGCCGGTCTACGACAAGGACCGCGAGGAGCACTACAACCTGATCTCGGCGCTGCATAAATCGCTGCGCGGCTCGGACGCCGACGCCGCGCTCTACTGGTTCCAGCGCATGCTCGCCGGCGGCGAGGACCCAAAATATATCGCACGACGCCTGGTGCGCTTCGCGGTCGAGGATGTCGGCCTGGCCGAGCCGCAGGCCCTGGTGCAGTGCCTGGCGGCGTGGGACGCCTATGACCGGCTGGGCAGCCCGGAGGGCGAGCTCGCGATCGCGCAGGCCGTGCTGTTCCTCGCCACCGCGCCGAAATCGAATGCCAACTACCGAGCCTTCGGCGCCTCGGCGCGCGCGGCGCGCGACACCGGCTCGCTGATGCCGCCCGCCCATATCCTCAACGCGCCGACTCGGCTGATGAAGGATCTCGGCTACGGCAAGGACTATCACTACGATCACGACACCGAGGACGCCTTCTCGGGCCAGAACTATTTTCCCGACGGTATGCGGCGCCAGCGCTTCTACGACCCACCCGAGCGCGGTTTCGAGCGCGAGATCCGCAAGCGCCTGGACTGGTGGGACAAGCGCCGTGCGCAGCCGATCAAGGATGACGGGGATCCGGACGCATCGTGAGCGCCGTCCAGAGCATCGCGGTGGCCGACGGCGAGGGCGAGCTCCGGCTCGATCGCTGGTTCAAGCGGCATTTTCCCGAGTTGAGTCACGGCCGGCTCGAGAAACTGCTGCGCACCGGCCAGGTTCGGGTCGACGGCAAGCGCGCCGCGTCGGGCGATCGGCTGGCGCCCGGCCAGGTCATCCGAGTGCCGCCGCTCGCGCCGGCCGCGTCTCGATCGGGTTCGGCCAAACCGGCGCACCCGTCGGTTGACGCACGCGAAGCCGAGGCGCTGCGTCGGCTGGTGCTGCATCGCGACGACGATGTGATCGTGATCGACAAGCCCGCCGGCCTGGCCGTCCAGGGCGGCAGCGGCACCATCCACCATCTCGACGGCATGCTCGATGCGTTGCGCTTCGACACCGCCGAGCGGCCGCGCCTGGTGCATCGGCTCGACCGCGACACCAGCGGCGTCCTGCTGCTGGCGCGCCATGCCGCCGCCGCGCGTGCGTTGGCCGAGTCGTTCCGCGACAAGACCTCGGAGAAGACATATTGGGCAGTCGTGGTCGGCGTGCCGTCGCCGCGCTCCGGCCGCATCGACGCAGCCCTGGCCAAGCGCACCGCGTTCGGCCGCGAGCGCGTCGCCCTCGAAGACGAGGACGGCCAAAGCGCGGTCACGCACTATCGGATCCTGGACAAGGCGGCGCGGCGCGCCGCCTGGCTCGAGCTCATGCCGCTGACCGGGCGCACCCATCAGCTGCGCGTCCACTGCCTGGCGCTCGGCACGCCGATCCTGGGCGACGGCAAATATGGCGGCACGGCAGCGTTCCTGGCTGGTGCCGAGCTGCCCCGCCAACTCCATCTGCACGCCCGCGGAATAAAGCTGCCGCACCCCAGCGGCGGCACCCTCGAGGTCACCGCCGAGCTGCCGCCGCACATGCGAGAGACCTTCCGCTATTTCGGCTTTGCCGTGCCGGCGAGCCATCGGTAGAGGTTTTGCCCTGCGGCGGCCGATTCCGCTAGAGTGCCCAGCCGCGCCGCCATGAGGTTCGAGAAAATTGGATATCCAGAAACGAATCAAGGCCATCCTGACCGCCGAGGCGACCGCCATCGCGGCCGTCGCGGTCGACCAGACATTCGCCAAGGCGATCGATCTGCTGGCGGCCTGCACCGGCAAGGTGGTCGCCACCGGCATGGGCAAGGCGGGCTATATCGCGCATAAATTCTCGGCCACCCTGTGCTCGACCGGCACGCCGGCGGTGTTCGTCCATCCCGGCGAGGCGGCGCACGGCGATCTCGGACTGATCGCCGGCGGCGACTGCATCGTGGCGTTCTCGACCAGCGGTAAGACCCGCGAGGTGCTCGAGCTGATCGAGTTCAGCCGGCATCTCGGATCCGAGAAGGTGATCGGCGTCACCTCGCATCCCGAGTCCGAGCTGCGCCCGCTATGCGACGTCGTGCTCGACATGGGCGAGATCGTCGAGCCCTGTCCGCTCGGCCTGACGCCGACCGCCAGCATCGCCGTGATGTCGGCGATCGGCGATGCGCTGGCGCTGGTCCTGATGGAGCACAAGGGGATCACCAAGCGCGATTACGGCCTGCGCCATCACGGCGGCTATCTCGGCGCCAAGGCCCGGCTCGACAACATCTAAATATTTCGGGCGTAGGGCTGCCAGGCGCCTTCGGGCAGGGCGAGCCGGTCGGCGATGATGGCAAGCGCGCCGGGGTTGCGCGCCATCGTGGTGTGGCATCCCGTCACCTCGATGTTCTCGCGTTCCGGCCCGGCCACGTCGCGGCAGCTCTGCCATGACACCACCCCGTCGGTACGGGTGTAGATCGCGGTCGCCGGAACCGGCGGTGGGGTCGGCAGGTCGGCCCACAGCGCCGGCAGGCGCGCGCTGTGCCAGGGCGAGAACAGTCGGAACAGCAGCTCGACATTGGCGGCGATCGGCGGCTGGATCGGGCTGCACAGGGTGATGACCTGGCGCACCGCGCCGGGTGCCCGCTTGGCGATCTCGCGGGCGATCAGCCCGCCCATCGAATGGCCGATCAGGCTGACCCGCCTGAAGTGGCGCTGGTGCAGGGCGCGCAGCCGGGCTTCGCTGCCGTCGAGCGCCCGGTCGGTCGGGCCGATATTGGTGCCCAGCCCCCAGTTCGACGCTTCATATCCCAGCTCTTCGAGCCGGCGGCGCAGGAACTCGGTCGAGCGGTCGCTCTTGAGCAGCGCCGGTAGCACCAGAACCGGATGGCCGTCGCCGCGCGGCGCCGCCGCGACCGCGTCGGCCGCGCCCGCCGTGTCGGCCGGCGCCATATAGTCGAGCATCTCGCGGACCATCAAGGCGCGTGCCGGCCGCTGCACGGCACCCGACCGGTCGAAGATCCGAGTGTACGAGGCCTCCACCATGCCGGCCGGCTTAGCCCGCGCGCCGCTCGCTGGCAAGCCTGCTGCCATGCCCGCCGCCATGTTCGAACCGAGTGGACTCGGCGGCTGCCGCTGGGCTAAGCCAGCCTCATGAAGCTGATCGTCTTCGACGTCGACGGCACCCTGGTCGACAGCCAGCACGTCATCGTCGCGACCGTGCAGACCGCGTTCGCCTATTTCGGCCTGCCGGCGCCGACCGACGACGCCATCCGGCGCATCGTCGGGCTGCCGCTGGTCGACGGGCTGGCGCGGCTCGCGCCGACGCTCGATCCGGCCGGAATCGACGCGCTGGCGCGCGCCTACCGCGACGGCTTCCAGGCCGCCCGCGTGGCGCCCGACCTGCCCGAGACCTTGTTCCCCGGGGTGCGCGCGATGCTCGAGGCCCTGGCGGCGGCCGGCTTCCAGCTCGGGGTCGCGACCGGCAAATCGCGCCGCGGCCTGCTCGCGGTGCTCGAGCACCATCAACTGATGCCGTTCTTCATTACCTTGCAGACCGGCGACGTGCCGCCCGGCAAGCCGCATCCCGCGATGCTGCTGCGCGCGATCGATGAGGCGGGGGTCGCGCCGGAAGAGGCTGCGATGATCGGCGACACCACGTTCGACATCGCGATGGCGCGCGCCGCCGGCGCGCTGGCGGTCGGGGTCGCCTGGGGCTATCATCCGGCCGACGAGCTGATCGCGGCGGGCGCCACGCATCTGGTCGCGAGCAGCGCCGAGATCGCCCCGCTGTTCGCGGCGCTCGCCTCGCGGGCGATCAGCCCGCCCAGCCAGCCGTCGTGAAGCGGCTCTATCGCGAGGTCGCCGTCACCGCCGAAGGTGACGGTTTCGGCTTGGCGCTCGACGGCAATCGCGTCAATACGCCGGCCGGCGCTGCGCTGGTGATGCGCTCGCGCGGGCTCGCCGAAGCGGTCGCGGCCGAATGGTCGGCGCAGGGTGAGCAGGTGCTGCCCGACACCATGCCGTTGATGCAGCTGACAGCGACCGCGCTCGACCGGGTCGCGTCGGCGCGGCCGGCGGTGATCGCACAGCTGCTCCTCTATGGCGAGACCGACCTGCTGTGCTACCGCGCAACCGAGCCGCCCGAGCTGGTCGACCGGCAGGCCGCGATTTGGCAGCCGCTGCTCGACTGGGCGGCGCTGCGCTTCGGCGCCGAGCTGGCCGTGATCGCCGGCCTGATGCCGCAACCCCAGCCCGCCGGCGCGCTCGCCGCGCTGCGCGCCGCGCTCGCGCCCGCCGATGCGTTCGGCCTGACCGGCCTGTTGGCGGCGGCCGGCGCGGCAGGTTCCCTGATTCTGGCGCTCGCGCTCCAAGCGGGGCGGCTGTCGGCCGACGAGGTCTGGGCGCTGTCCCTGCTCGACGAGACCTTCCAGATCGAGCGCTGGGGCGAGGACGCGGAGGCCGCGGCGCGCCGCGCCCGCTTGCGCGCCGACCTGCGCGCCGCCGGACGCTTCCTGACGCTGGCGGCGGTCTGAGCCTTAAACGCGCCTAAGGGTGTATTGGCCGAGCCGCCTCCTTGAGCCTGGGTGCCCGGGGTGCTATGCGGAACCTCCCGGTCCCGGCAACCAAGGATCCCGGTCAATGCACGACATCCTCCGCCGGTTGGAAGAGCGCCGCGCCGCGGCCCGAGCGGGCGGCGGCGAGAAGCGCGTCGCCGCCCAGCATGCCAAGGGCAAGCTGACCGCGCGCGAACGCCTCGAGCTGCTGCTCGACGAGGCCTCGTTCGAGGAATGGGACATGTTCGTCGAGCATCGTTCGTCGGACTTCGGCATGGACGAGGCGCGCATTCCGGGCGACGGGGTGGTGACCGGCTTCGGCACCATCAAGGGCCGGCTCGTGTTCGTGTTCAGCCAGGACTTCACGGTGTTCGGCGGCAGCCTGAGCGAGGCCCACGCCGAGAAGATCTGCAAGATCATGGACCAGGCCATGAAGGTCGGCGCGCCGCTGATCGGGCTCAACGATTCCGGCGGCGCGCGCATCCAGGAAGGGGTCGCGAGCCTCGGCGGCTATGCCGACGTGTTCCAGCGCAACGTGCTGGCCTCGGGCGTGATTCCGCAGATCTCGCTCATCATGGGGCCATGCGCCGGCGGCGCCGTCTACTCGCCGGCGATGACCGACTTCATCTTCATGGTCAAGGATTCGTCCTACATGTTCGTGACCGGGCCCGACGTGGTGAAGACGGTTACGCACGAGACGGTGACCCAGGAGGAGCTCGGCGGCGCGGTCACCCACACGACGCGCTCGGGCGTCGCCGATCTCGCCTTCGAGAACGATATCGAGGCGGTGCTCGAGACGCGGCGCTTCATCGATTTCCTGCCGCCCTCTAATCGCGAGCCGCCGCCGACCCGGCCGTGTGCCGATCCGGTCGACCGGCTGGAGCCGTCGCTCGACAGCCTGGTGCCGGCCAGCCCGAACAAGCCCTATGACATGAAGGAGCTGATCGCGAAGGTGGTCGACGACGGCGATTTCTTCGAGCTGCAGCGCGACTATGCGCGCAACATCCTCACCGGCTTCGCGCGGCTCGAGGGCAGCCCGGTCGGCATCGTGGCCAACCAGCCGATGGTGCTGGCCGGCTGCCTCGATATCGCATCCGCCACCAAGGGTGCGCGTTTCGTGCGGTTCTGCGACTGCTTCAACATCCCGATCGTGACCTTCGTCGACGTGCCCGGCTTCCTGCCCGGCACCGCCCAGGAGTTCGGCGGCATCATCAAGCACGGCGCCAAGCTCTTGTTCGCCTATGCCGAGGCGACCGTGCCCAAGGTCACCTTGATCACCCGCAAGGCCTATGGCGGCGCCTACGACGTGATGGCCTCCAAGCATCTGCGCGGCGACGTCAACTATGCCTGGCCGACCGCCGAGATCGCCGTGATGGGCCCCAAGGGCGCGGTCGAGATCATCTTCCGCGGCGATCTCGGCGATGCGCGCAAGATCGAGGAGCGCACCGAGGAATACCGCGCCAAGTTCGCCAACCCGTTCGTCGCGGCGTCGCGCGGCTATATCGACGACGTCATCATGCCGCGCAGCACGCGCCGGCGCCTGATCCGGGCGCTCGCGATGCTGCGCAACAAGACGCTCGAGAATCCCTGGAAAAAACACGACAACATCCCGCTCTAGGCATGTTCAAGAAAATCCTGATCGCCAACCGGGGCGAGATCGCCTGCCGCGTCATGCGCACCGCCAAGCGCATGGGCATCAAGACGGTCGCGGTCTATTCCGAGCCGGACGCCGATGCGCTGCACGTGCGCGAGGCCGACGAGGCGGTCGCGATCGGACCGGCGGCCTCGAGCGAGAGCTATCTCAACATTCCGCGCATCGTCGAGGCGGCGCGCGCGACCGGCGCCGAGGCGGTGCATCCCGGCTACGGCTTCCTGTCCGAGCGCAAGGCGTTCGCGGAGGCGCTCGCAGCCGCCGGTATCGCCTTCATCGGGCCGAGCCCGTCGGCGATCGCGGCGATGGGCGACAAGATCGAGTCGAAGAAGCTCGCTTTGGCGGCCAAGGTCTCGACCGTGCCGGGATATATCGGTGTTCTGGACAGTGCCGAGGCGGCGATCGAAGAGGCCGAGAAGATCGGCTATCCCGTCATGCTCAAGGCCTCGGCGGGCGGCGGCGGCAAGGGCATGCGGATCGCGTACGGCGCGCAGGAGGTCCGCGAGGGCCTGGCCTCGGCGCGCTCGGAAGCCAAGTCGAGCTTCGCCGACGACCGCGTCTTCATCGAGAAATATATCGAGAAGCCGCGCCATATCGAGATCCAGGTGCTGGCCGACAGCCACGGCACCACGCTCTATCTGGGCGAGCGCGAATGCTCGATCCAGCGCCGCCACCAGAAGGTGATCGAGGAATCGCCGTCGCCCTTCCTCGACGAAGCCACCCGCAAGGCGATGGGCGAACAGGCGGTCGCGCTCGCCAAGGCGGTCGGCTACACGAGCGCGGGCACCGTCGAGTTCATCGTCGATCCCCAGCGCAATTTCTTCTTTCTCGAGATGAATACCCGGCTCCAGGTCGAGCATCCGGTGACCGAGTTCGTCACCGGGCTCGACCTGGTCGAATGGATGATCCGCATCGCGGCGGGCGAGCAGCTGCCGTTCAGCCAGCGTCAGATCAAGCTCAAGGGCTGGGCGGTCGAGGCGCGCGTCTATGCCGAGGATCCGAGCCGCAACTTCCTGCCCTCGATCGGCCGGCTGACGCGCTACCGCCCGCCGACCGGCGACGGCGTGCGGGTCGATACCGGCGTGTACGAGGGCGCTGAGATCTCGATGCATTACGACCCGATGATCGCCAAGCTGGTGACCGCCGGACGAGACCGCGGGGCGGCGATCAAGGTGATGCAGCGCGCGCTCGACGGCTTCGCGATCCGCGGCCTCAACCACAATATCGAGTTCTTGGCCGCCCTGATGGCGCTGCCGCGCTTCGGCGCCGGCGATATGTCGACCAACCTGATCGCCGAGGAGTTTCCCGGCGGCTTCATAGCACCGGCGCCGGCCGGCGAGGCGCTGGCGCGCTTCCTGGCGCTCGCCGCCGCCCGGCGCTACGTCAAGGAGCGCCACGAGGCGACCCTGGGCGGCCAGATGCGCGGCCGGCGCTACCGGCCGCCCACCAGCTGGATCGCGCGCGCCGAGGGCGTCGATCACGCGCTGAGCGTGGCGGATGCGGAGGGCGGCCTCGACGTCCGGCTGGGCGGCCGCACGATCGCGGTGCGCGGGCCGCTCGACGCCGGCGCAATTTTGTTCGACGGCACCATCGACAATGTCCCGATGGTCGTGCAGATCGACCGGGTCGGCCAGAGCGAACGGCTGTCGCATGGCGGCACGGCGCTGCTGATCCAGGTCATGACCGAGCGCACCGCCGAGCTCAACGCCCGCATGCCGGTGCGCGAGGCCGCCGACATGTCGCGCTTCCTGCTGTCGCCGATGCCCGGCCTGCTGGTCAAGCTCGCGGTCGTCGCGGGCGACGAGGTCAAGGCCGGCGAGCCGCTCGCGGTCGTCGAGGCGATGAAGATGGAGAACGTGCTGCGCGCCGAGCGCGACGGCCGCATCAAGCAGGTGATGGCGGCGGCCGGCGCCAGCCTCGCGGTCGATCAGGTGATCCTCGAGTTCGCGTGATGCGCGGCGTGCGGCTGACGATCCGCGGCCGCGTCCAGGGCGTCGGCTATCGCGCCTGGGCGGCCGACACGGCGCGCGCGCTCGGGCTCGCCGGCTGGGTGCGCAACCGCACCGACGGCACGGTCGAGGCGGTCGCCGCGGGCGACGACGCGGCGGTCGAGCGCTTCATCGATGCGTGCCGCAAAGGGCCCTCGCTGGCGCGCGTGACCGCGGTCGACATCGCACTGGCCGAGCCGGCCGACGTCGGCGGCCGGGGCTTCGATTACCGACCGACGGTGTAGGGTTCAAGTCGGCGGCGGAAACGCCTGCTCGAAGGTTGCGCGGAGCGCTGCATCGAGCTCTGCCATCGAGGCTTGGATGCCGAGGTCGGCCAGCGAGGTGACGCCGTGTTGCGTGACGCCGCAGGGCACTATGCCACCGAAATTTGCGAGGTTGGGCGCCAGGTTGATCGCCAACCCGTGCAGGGTGACCCAGCGGCGCACCCGCACCCCGATGGCGGCGATCTTGTCCTCTTTGCCGCCGCCGCGGTCGACCCAGATGCCGACCCGCCCGGCACGCCGCTCGCCGGTGACGCCGAAGGTCGCCAGGGTGGCGATGATCCAGGCCTCGAGCCGGGTCACGTAGGCGCGGATGTCGCGCCCGCGCCGGTCGAGATCGAGCATCGCGTAGACCACGCGCTGGCCCGGCCCATGATAGGTA
>Ga0302324_100028588_pt1 | contig 10593 bp, 7 predicted proteins | sample Palsa_T0_1_FD_201949 | JGI IMG/M metagenome (GOLD analysis project Ga0302324, IMG submission 201949) | Peat permafrost microbial communities from Stordalen Mire near Abisko, Sweden - Palsa_T0_1 | ecosystem: Environmental > Terrestrial > Soil > Palsa > Peat permafrost | place: Sweden: Abisko... | reverse complement strand
CGATTCCGATTTCTTTTTAGTATGTTGTTCACCCTTACACATCGGAGTGTTTAATAGAAAACTGGCAATTCTCGCGTTGTTTTGAAAGGATACGATTTCCAGCCGCTACCAACATCTGATAAATCAAATTCACCAATCCACAAAGTGAGATGAGTTGGCGCAGACTCGGTGCCATCGCACGCGATCTTCGGCTGAACCAAGGTCAACGCCTGCTTTCATCCACGGGAAAGCCGTTGAAATATCACACAAAACAATCGGTCAGAAGCAGCCAATCGCGTCTGCCGCCCCTTTATGCCTCACGACTGTTGCCGAGGCGTCAGGTTTTCCAAGAGAAGATCACGGCGAGAGCGGAAGAAGCGGGAAGGTAAGGTTGACAGAAGCCTCTGCGGTCTGAGCATGAGACCAGTCTTGCTCGAATTTAGGCAATGGTGACGTACGATATATCCGACTCAAGAACAGATATCAATCTTGGCGAGCCACAACGCAGAGACGGAGCGGCTCCGTTGTGGGGAGCCGCTCCGCTTTTCTGTGGACGTCGAGTAGGGACGATTATTGGACGGTGACAGTGACGGTGCGAACCGCCGACGGGATGTAGTTGGGTGCGACGGCGAGGAATTTCAGCGTCGCGCTGGTGGAGAAGATGATGGGCCCGGTGTACTTGGTGGAAGCGGTGGTGGGCGTGGCGCCGTTGGTGGTGTAATACACCGTCGCTCCGGCGGTGGCTTCGGCAATCGTAATCGTTTGCGTAGCAATCGGCGTAGCTGCGGGCGGCGTGGTGATTGTGTAGACCGCGGTGGCTACCGCGGATTGCGGGTAGCCGGGCGCGATCGCGATGGCTTTGAGCGTAGTGCCCGTCGTGGTGACAGCGATCGGCGCGCTGTAGACCTTGGAGGCAGTCGTGGGGGTTGTGCCGTCTGTCGTGTAGTAGATGGCGGCGTCGCGGGTTGCTTCAGCGATGGTCACGGCCTGCGTGGAAGTGTAGCTGCCGCCCGGCGGGGTAAAGGCGGGCAGCGCGGTAGCCGACGAACTGGTTACGATCAGGGTGACAGGGACGACCATGCCCTGATCGCCTGCGGTTGAAGTAAAGATCACCTCGCCCACATAGGAGCCGGGAGCCAACGTCGTTGCGGGAACGACGGCAACTTGGACCGATTCAGGAGTTGCAATGCCGTAGCCGTAGGCGCTGGGCGTGATGGTGAGCCATTTGCCGCCATTGGCACTGGCTCCCAGACCGTAGAAGGTGAAGTTGGTTGCGGTGCTGGCTACATTCAACAGTTGGCCGGTGGGATTGGTGCCGTCGTATGGTTTGCTGAAGGTGAGCGGGGCCAGCGGTTTGAAGACATTAGCGCCAACCACGACCTGCACGGGGACGGTCTCGCGTCCGGTTCCTGTCTTGAGCAGAACCTGACCGTTGAAGATTCCAGCAACTAGCCCCTTGCCGGGCAGGTTCGCTGAGTTGATGGCTACGGACAGGCTTGAGGGCGCAGTTCCGCTGGCTGCCGACAGGGTCAACCATGCGCCGCCGTCGGGGGTGATTGCGCTTGCTGACCAGTCCAGCGTGCCCGTGCCAGCATGGCGGATGGGAAGAGTCTGAGCCGCCGGGTTAACTCCTCCAGTGACCTTGAAGAAGCTGGTACCTCCGGGCACGTCGTCAAAGTAGGTCGTGGTTGGTGAGTTGACGGTGAGGGTCACCGGAATAACCATGGACGGACTGCCCGCGGCGGCGGTCGCGATGATCTGCGCGGTGTAGGTTCCGGCAGCCAGGGTCGCGGCAGGATTGACCGTGACGATCAGGTTCTGCGGCGTGGAGAGGCCGTAGCCATACGCGCTTGGATTGATCTGAAGCCAGTTGCCGCCCGTGGAGTTGGCGACGGACGCGATGAAGGTAAAGGCTGCCCCGGTGCTGGTGACGTTGATGAGCTGAGGCAAAGGGGCGGCTCCGCCGTAGGTCATGTTGAAGTCGAGCGCGTTGACCTGGCGGAAGACCGAGGCTCCAACGACCATGCTCACCGGAACAGTGACGCGATCCGTGGTGGTTTCGAGAATAACCTGCCCGGTGAAGGTGCCGGCGGTCAGTCCTCCCCCGGGAAGCTTTGAGGGAATGACGCTGACCTGAGGAACGGTTGGAGCGGTGCCGCTAGCTGGGGAGATGGCCAGCCATGCACCTCCATCCGCAGTGCTGAGTGCAGCGGTCCAAGTGAGTGTGCCAGCACCGGCGTTGCGAATCTCAATAGGCTGTGCTGGCGGGGTGAGGCCGGCGGTAAGCATGGAGAAGCTTAACGCGCCGGGAAGCGAGTCGAAGAAGGTTGCGGTCTTCGCGGCGATCGTCAGCGTAACCGGGACGGTGATGGTCTGGGTGCCGTCCGCAGAGGTGAGAATGATCTGCGAGGAGTAGGTTCCGGCCGCCAGGGTCACGGCTGGCTTAGGACTGACGGTGATGGCTTCCGGGGTACTGATGCCGTATCCATACGCGCTGGGGCTAATGGTCAGCCAACTGCCGCCGGTTGAGTTGGCCACAGACGCGATGAAGGTGAAATTGGTTCCCGTGCTGGCCGCGTTGATGACTTGGGGCAGGGGATTAGCTCCGCCGTAAGTCATGGTGAAGTTCAGCGGGTTGATCTGACGGAAGACGTTTGCGCCAACCACCATGCTGACGGGTACGGTGGCGAAACTGCCGTTGAGCTGTAGAAGAACCTGGCCGCTGAAGGTTCCTGCGACCAGTCCGCCGCCGGGCAGATTGGCCGGCACCACACTGACCGTGGGGTTGGATGGAGCGGTTCCGCTGGTGGCGGAAATGTTCAACCAAGCTCCTCCGTCGGATGTGCTGGTGGTGGCAGTCCAGTCCAGCGTGCCCGTGCCGGCATTGCGGATTGGCAGTACCTGTCCGGGTGGCGGGTTGCCCTTGGTAAGCATGGTGAAGGAGATCTGACCGGGAAGTGCATCGAAGAACGTTGCGGTGGGCGCCTCGATAGACAGGGTGACAGGAACGGTAAGCACCTGGGTGCCATCTTCCGATGTAACAACAACTTCAGACGAATAGGTCCCCTCCGCCAGTGTGACGGCTGGATTGACGCTGACAGTAATCGAGTGGGGCGTACTGATGCCATAGCCGTAAGCGCTTGGATTGATCTGCATCCAGCTTCCGCCGGTGGAGTTGATGGCCACGGCGGTGAAAGTGAAATTTGTTCCCGTACTGGCGATCGTAATCACCTGCGGCAGGGGGTTCGCGCCTCCAAAAACCTTGGTGAAGTCGAGCGGATTCACCTGGCGGAAGGCATTGGCACCCACCGTATAACTGATCGGGACAGTCACATCGCCGGTGGCGTTCTGCAGCAGCACTTGGCCCACGAAGGTTCCGGCGATAAGTCCGCCGTTGGGCAGATTCTTGGGGTTAACCGTGACAGAAACATCGACAGGCGCGGTCCCGCTGGCTTCCGACAGGCTCAACCAACTGCCGCCGTCGGCCGTAGTAGCAGTGGCAGTCCAGGCCAGAGTTCCCGAGCCCGCGTTCCTGATCTGCATCTCCTGTGCGGGAGGCGCGTCACCATCGGTCTCCATGGAGTAGTTCAGAGCGCCGGCGATGTCGTCAAAGTGCGCAGCCGTTTCGGGATTCACCGCCAAGGTTACAGGAATGCTGAAGCCCTGATGGCCGTCTTCGGAGTTCACGACAACTTCGGCCATGTATGTGCCGGCAGCCAGTGTCACCGCCGGATTCACGCCCACGGTGATGGTCTGAGGCGTGGTAACGCCGTATCCATAGGCGCTGGGGTTAATGGTCAGCCAGTTGCCGCCGGTGGAATTCTGCACCGACGCGGTAAACGTGAATTGCGTTCCGGTGCTGGCCATGGTTATGACCTGGAAGAGTGGATTTGTCCCTGCGTAGGTCTTCACGAAACGCAATGGATTGACCTGGAGAAAAATATCGGGACCCACGTTGACGGTGATGGGAACTGTGACCGAGTCGCCGGTAGTCTTGAGCAGGACCTGGCCGGTAAAGGTGCCAGCGATCAGGCCAGCCCCAGGAAACTTGGAGGGAATCACACTGACCGTGAGGTTGGACGGCGCGGTGCCGCTCGCTGCCGAAAGGGTGAGCCATGCGCCCCCATCAGAGGTGCTGGTCGAAGCGGTCCAGGCAAGCGTGCCCGCTCCAGCGTTTCTAACCTGCAATGCCTGCCCAGGGGGCGCATCACCCGCGGTGACTTCGGCGAAGGTAAGGCCGCCCGCGATCTGGTCTAAATACGCCGCGGTCGCCGCGTGGACCACCAGCGTAACAGGAATGGTCATTGGAGCGATCGTAGTCGTGGTCGGGGTCACTACAATCTGGCCGGTGTAGGTTCCGTCAGCCAGCGTGACGGCGGGCTTGGCGCTCACCGTAATCGCGTAGGGCGTTGCGACGCCATATCCATAGGCGCTTGGCGTGAGGGTCAGCCAACTGCCGCCGGAGCTGGTTGTCGCCGTCGCGGTGAAGTTGAAGCTCACCCCCGTGCTGTTGACGGTGATCATTTGCGAGAGAGGATTATCCTGGCCAAAGGTGGTGCTGAAGCTGAGCGCCGGAATCGGTTCCAGCTTTTGTGCCCACATGCGGAACGGCGTGGCCAGGACGCACACCACCATGCAAAGCAGCAGCCAGGGATGAAGACTAACTTTTGCAGCCGTGAAAGAGCTGGAGCGAGACAAGCGCGTCGAGGCGACGCCGCGGAACCTCTTGCCGTAAGAAACAGTAGATTGGGTGCGGTGGCCGGGGGCGGAAATCGAAGTCGATGACATGATGGTGTGTTCCTCTCTGCGAAAGCGTCTTGAGTTGAACGATGAATATGCGACTGGCTCCTTCGCGCAAAGCGGAGGGAACGAGAGATTCTGCTCCGATTACTACTTGGTACTTCTCAGGGGGATGAGAAGCGGGTATTGTCGTACTCACCCAGGTCATTTCAGGAGTGGTAGTCGATTAGGTTAGTCCTGGATTCCTTCGCGCAACCTGAAAACGCAGGATGGAAGGAATCCTTCATCTGTTCATTGCGCAGTGGGATCGCCAAAACTATCATGGAGAGCGCAGATTTCTCGCATTTGTGAGCGGAGGGCTCAAAATGATTTCGGCAGAGGGCAGAGATTCCTTCGACGAACAATTCAGTCTGGTGTACGAGGAACTGCGCCGGCTCGCGGCGGGTGTGCTGCGAGGCGAACAGAACGGCAGGGTCACGCCGACCACGCTGGTCCACGAGGCTTGGTTGAAGCTGGCTCACTCGCCGGAGATCGCGGAGACTTCGCCCCTGCATTTTCGGCGAATCGCAGCGAGAGCGATGCGCCAGGTGCTCGTGGACGCGGCGCGGCGAAGGAACGCGACGAGGCGAGGCAGCGGGGAGATGCTGGTGACCTTTGATGAATCTGTGCCAGGCATGAACGCCATTTCCGAACCCAGGGATATTCTGGCACTGGACAGCGCTCTGGATGGTCTGAGCCGAATTTCGGCACGGCAGGCGAAGTTAGTGGAAGGACGTTTCTTCGGAGGGTTGGACGTCAGCGAATTGGCCGTGCTTCTGGAGGTTTCCGAGGCCACTGTGGCGCGGGAATGGCGTTCCGCGCGGGCCTGGCTTGCAGTCGAAATACGGCGATCACTCGGCGGAGAACCAGGAATGGCCGAGGTCGAAACACATTGAAGGCAGGCTGGCATGGACGAAGCACGATGGCAGGCTGTGCAGGAAATCTTTTCAAGTGCCGTGGATCTTCCCATGGAAGAGCAGAGTTCTGCGCTGCTCGCGATGTGCTGGGACGATCAAACCCTGCTGACCGATGTGATGGAGTTGCTCCAGGAAGACAGGCGCAGCCAACCGTTGCTCGATGCAGGACTCGATCAGGCCGCGAGGGCTGTGCTTGATTTTGGTCCGCTGCCCTCGCTGATCACAAAGCAGATTGGGCCGTACCGGCTGCTACGCCTGCTGGGTGAAGGCGGGATGGGTGTCGTGTATCTCGCGGAGCGCACGGATATCGGCGGACAGGTTGCAATCAAGTTGTTGCGCGATGCCTGGCTTTCGCCGATGCGCCGCCAGCGCTTCCGTATTGAGCAGCTCACCCTGGCGCAGTTGAATCATCCTTCCATCTCCCGCATTTATAACTCCGGTGCACTCGAGGACGGAACTCCGTGGTTTGTTATGGAGTATGCCGAAGGGCTTCCGCTTACCGAGTATTGGAAGAAGCAGAATGGCACAATACGCGATTGTCTGGAGATCTTTGTGCGAGTATGCGAGGCCGTTCAATATGCGCACAGCCATGCCATCATCCACCGAGATCTGAAGCCATCGAACATCCTGGTCAACGAGAGTGGTGACGTGAAGCTGCTGGATTTTGGTATCGCCAAGCAGTTATCCACCGATGATTCGAAGGATCATCCGACGATTACCGGGCTGCGATTGATGACTCTCGCCTATGCGGCGCCGGAGCAATTGGCTGGCGGTGCGGTAGGCGTCTACACGGATGTGTATGCGCTGGGCGTGCTGCTATACGAAATGCTGACAGGACGATTGCCGCATCGCATTCAGGAGGGCGAAATCCCTGAGGCAGATCCAGTCACTGAGAAGCCGTCGGTGCTCATTCGGCGAGCGGCGCCGGAGCGGCGTGCGCAGGTGAGCCGGGCGGAATGGGGGGATCTCGACACATTGGCGATGAAGGCGCTCGAGCCGGAGGTTGGAAGTCGATATGCAACGGCGGATGCTTTGATTCGAGATGTGAATGCGTTGCTGGAGGGACGGCCACTTGAGGCGAGGCCTGCCAAGTGGAGTTATACAGTAGGCAAGTTCATGCGACGGAACCGGCGAGGACTGGTGGTTCTCGCGGCGACCCTGGTGGTGATTGTCGGGACCATCGTCTTCTACACGGTGCGACTCACCAAGGCGCGCAATGCGGCGCTGCGCGAAGCGGCGCGAACGCTGCGGATTCAGCAGTTCACTGAGAGCTTGTTCGACGGAGGCGACAAGGAGGCAGGGCCCACTCTGGAACTGCGCGCCGTCGAGCTGCTTGATCGGGGACGCCATGAGGTGGAGGGCCTGGGCAGTGACCCTGAGATGAAGGCCGACATGCAAGCGACACTGGGGGACATCTATCAAAAGCTGGGCAAATTGGATCGGGCCGAGCCGTTGTTGATCTCCGCACTGCAGGAACGAAGGCAGATGCTGGGTTCCAGCGACGGCAAGGTGGCGGAGAGCGAGGTGGCACTGGGACTTCTGCGCAAGGAGCAGGGCCACCTTGACGAGGCGGAGAGATTGGTCAGAGAAGGGATGTCGACTTTGCGGGATGGTCCAGCGGCATCTCGCGTGGCTTATGCGCGATCGCTGGTCGCTCTCGGCTCGGTGCTGGAGATGCGCGGAAAATATGAAGAAGCGAAGCTTGTCCTGGAAACCGCCCTCAAGCTGCAACCCAGGAGCCGGGAGGCCACCGCCGACACCGCGGAGAATCTCGCTGAGTTAGCCAATGTGCAGTTTTACAAGGGAGCGTACGAGTTATCTGAAACCGACAACCGAGAGGCATTCGATATATATCGAAGGTTGTATGGCGAGGAGCATCCAGCGGTGGCGCAGATCTTGAATAACCTCGGCGCGATTGAAACCAACAGGGGAAACTATGTTGCTTCGGAGGGCTATTACCGCCATGCGCTGACGATCACCGAGGCGTGGTATGGGGCCGACCATCCGGAGACAGCTGCAAACCTGACAGCGATTGCCCAGCAGTTGAGTTACGAGAAGCGAGATGCTGAGGCGATGGTATTGCTGCAGCGGGCTTTGGTGATTCAGAAGCACGTGAACGGCGGAATGAGTGCAACGGTAGCGTCTACGCTGAACCAGCTAGGCTTGCTGGCCTACAATGCCAAACAATATGACGCGGCGCGATCCTACTTCACACAAGCGATGGATCATTGGAGAGCAACGCTCGGAGACCAGCATCCCTTCATCGCAATTGCATATTCAAACATCGGCAGCGTATGCCTGGATCAAAAAGACTACGTCTGCGCGGAGAGAAATTATCGGGAAGCTGTTCGCCGTCTGGATGCTTCTTCCAAAGATAGCCTGAATGCCGTGATCGCTCACTTGAAGCTGGGCCGGTCTTTGTTACGCCAAAATCGGTTCAAGGACGCGGAGGGCGAGACATTGCCTGCCTACCAATACTTGGTAAAGCATGTGGCGGCCGACAACGGATTTCTGCGCGCATCACGCAAGGATCTTGCAGCGATCTACGATGGGCTTCATCGCAGCGATCAGGCAGCGCATTATCGAGCCGAGCTTAGAGCGTCTCCAATTTAAGTTATGAAAGATCCGGCGGAGGCGAACCTCAACCGATTTGGAAAATACTCCTGTTGGATGTTGGCCCTTCGACGCTCGATTCTCTTCCTCGATGGCTCCATCATCGTTAGTCGATGGCAGAATCTCGCCCCGATGAGGCTCCAAGTGCTCAACGTTGATCCTCAACAGGTGGATGCGATCGGTGAGGAGACACGAGTCGTTGTCTGCCCGCTTGTGTATGGCCCTTCGGCTGCCCGACTTATTTCATGGAGAAGAACCCAAGGTGCGGGGCGACGGCGGCTATACGGCCAGAATGATGCGATTGACGCCGCCGCGCCGCACATGACTTGCAGCACCAACTACAAGAACTATGTGGATGAATAATGTGAGTTATAACTGGCTTTGGTTGACGAAGCCGGTTACCTATCGCAGACTTGCCGATTTCTCGAGTCAACCGCGCCACATTCTCATGGCAGCCCCAAAACCGACGTGGAATCTGTCCACGCAAACCAAGCAACGAACTGCAAACCTTAACAGTATGAGTCGAGGTACGTCCGTAAAACGTAACCCAGACATTCGTACGTATAGGCTGCCACATGAGAGACATTTCATCGGATCAACCACCTCTCGTTTGGACTTCGGCTGTTTGATTCATTTTGGGTGTATTCCTGTCCCAGTTGGCCTGCTTCCGTCCTCGCCTGTCGAGCAATGTTCCGTGAGCCGGCAAAGCTCCTGGAGCCGAGGTTCTTGCTTCCAATGCGGGATACATCCGAGAGCTGCTTGCGCAGGCGAAAAATGGCAGAGGTGCGAAGCTGCTGCACCCTGGATTCGCTTAGCCCAAGGACGGAGCAAATCTCGCTGCGCGTCAACTCCTCGTAGAAGTAAAGGGTCAAGACCAATCGCTCCTACTTAGGAAGGTTTTCTACCGCTGTTGTCACGCGCTCCAGGATCTCTCCTTCCAAACAACGGGAGAACGGGTCATTCGGGTCGCTGCTCGGAATGGATATCAACACTTCGTCTCCGGAGTCATCGCAAGGCGTCCGATGCAGCGTTCCAATCTCTAAGCCGTGCAGGTCGACAAGCAGCTGATGGTATGAACTGAGGCTGAGATTCAGCTCAGCTGCTAACTCCTCATCTGCGGGCGCACGCATGAACCGTGATGTGACCGTGCAGATCGCCGCCTTTAGCGCCCGCCCTTTGACCCTCAGCATTCGGGGAGCCCAGTCACCTGCACGAAGGCAGTCCAGGATCGCCCCTCGAACGCGGAACTGCGCATAGTCGGAGAAGCGGACGTTCTTGTCCGGGTCGAATTTCGAATAGGCTTCCAGCAATCCGACCACTCCTGCGGCGTAAAGATCGTCGATCTCGACACTGGCCGGCAAACGCTTGTGGATCCTGATTGCTTCGAGACGCACGATTGGCAAGTAGGCCAGTAACGCCCCCTTGGGCTCTGGGTTTGGAGGTTGCTTCTGTAAGCGAATCGCATTCGGAGCATGCATCGTTTTTCTTTCCATTTCTGTTATTGCGTCCCAGTGGTTATGAAGCATCCCACCTCTCCGGGATACTGCTGTTGGTCTCGGAATATGCAGCATTTCAGGGTGTTGATGAATTTGGGTGAGGCAAACCACAGGTCATTTCCGGCCTGCGTGGTTTTTGCGCTACGCTTCCTTCAGGTCCCTGAACTTGTCTATGTCCTCACATCCACCGCCACGAATTCAGGAGGGATTGCGGGATGTGCAAGCCTTGCCTCGTGAATGGTTTCGCCGGGAATTTATCGAATGGCGCTTGCAGTTGATCAAGACTGGGAAATGTCGCGGTGACGGCCATAACTCCTCCTTTCACATCACATGCAGTTTTGACAGCCGTCCCAGCGTCGGTCTTGAACAGTTTTGCTTGCGGGAGAACGTTCTTGCTCTATTTCTTGTACCTACCAGATACGAACATGCGCCAACTCTTTGGAGTTCCTCGTTTTAGGAGGTGAAGAGTTCCGAACAACTTGGGCATGAGGAGGCCGACTAGCGCCGGTTCCAACGTGCTTGGCTTGGCGCCATGCCAGTCATTCGGCGAAAGTGCTTGGCAAAGTGGCTCTGATCGGAAAAACCTGTCGAAAGCGCAATTTCAGAAACAGAGAGCTCTGTACGCTGAAGCAGCCCGTGTGCCCGGGCAATGCCGGCGACATCGATGGGACCAAACTTCACCGCGGCATCACGCCCGAACTTCGCGACCTGCTGGAGCCGGACCATATCTTAATGGCCATCCATCCAGACCAGGTGGACGAGGTTGCACTTGAGCCTGACTGCGGTATCGCGTTCCATCGACGAGAACA
>Ga0302324_100028587_pt1 | contig 10593 bp, 6 predicted proteins | sample Palsa_T0_1_FD_201949 | JGI IMG/M metagenome (GOLD analysis project Ga0302324, IMG submission 201949) | Peat permafrost microbial communities from Stordalen Mire near Abisko, Sweden - Palsa_T0_1 | ecosystem: Environmental > Terrestrial > Soil > Palsa > Peat permafrost | place: Sweden: Abisko... | reverse complement strand
CGAACGCGGCGCGCCGAGAGTTTCGAATACATACGGGATTTCGGCGGCATGCGTCGCTTTCAAATCGCGCGCACCGGGCTCGACCGGCGGCTCGTGCGTGAAGAAGTACCAATAGGCGTGTTGCCCGATCGCGGTCTGGCGCTCGGCGAACAGCCGCATGGACCACATCAGCGTGTCGCGGAACTTGACATTCCCGCCCATCGCCAGATGCTCATCTTTGTTGGAGCCGACGATCACATCCACCGGATTCTGCCTGCCTTGAGCGTAGGTGATGGACAGATCCTCGGGGACGATCCAACCATCGATGATCATGCCCGAGCCGCGCAGCGTCTTGGAGATTTCCTCGGTAGATCGGCTGCGCAGCTCGGCCAGCGGTGGAAAGTCCGTGGGCGGCTCTTCAGCCTTACCTTGTTGCGCCCCAGGCGGACCGCCGCGGAATCGCTGCGGGTGCTCGGCTCGCGAGAGCGGAATCATCGGCGCCATGCCGAGCCCCATCCATTGCCCACTTTGCGCGATTGCACGCTGGAAAAGGCCCTTGGCAACGGGAGATCCAACCAACCCGCCGACCATGGCGGCGCCGGCGGACTGGCCGAAAATGGTGACGTTGTTCGGATCGCCCCCGAACGCAGCGATGTTGCCCCGCACCCATCGCAGCGCGGCGATGGTGTCCATGAGCGCCTGGTTGCCGGACGCGTTCCGGCCTGACTCGCGCGTCAACTCCGGATGCGAGAAGAAACCGAATGGTCCCAGTCTGTAATTGAATGTGACCAGCACCGCGCCTTTGCGGGCCAGCGCTTCTCCGTCGTTGTGCGGGCTGGATCCTGCGCCCTCCGTGTATGCGCCGCCGTAAATCCAAAACATCACCGGCAACCGCGCGTTAGCGCGCGCCGCGGACGTCCAGACATTCAAATAGAGGCAATCCTCACTCGGCTTCGGCGAATCCGGCAGATCGACGGCAACATTATTAGGGACGCGCTTGGGTTGCGACGGCTGCACGCAAACATTGCCGAACGTGTCTGCTTTGCGGACGCCTTCCCACCGCTCCGGCGGCTGTGGCTCTTTCCAACGCAAGCCGGCCACCGGTGGCGCCGCGAACGGGATACCTTTGAAGGCGCGAACACCGGAACTCAACGTGACGCCGGATATTTTCCCATCCTTCGTCTTGACGGGATCCGAGATCGCGGCCAGCGTTCTTACCGGGGAAACGGCGGCCAGCGCCAGGCAGATGCCGAGCGCCACCCGGCTGTTCATCAATGTTGTTCCTTCTCCGGCGTCGCGACATTGCTGGTACCGGCGGCCTTGGCGCGTTCGGCGCGCGAAGTGCTGATCCAATGAGGAATCATGTTGTTATCCTCGGTGCACGCGTACTCCAATATCTGGAAGCTATTGTCGAGCTTCAATGGAAAACGCGCCGTCCACGAGTGTGTAAGCACCACGGGGTCGTCGACGGTAATGGTGTAGATCAGAAAATCTTTGTTCAGGCGCGTGAAACTCTCCGTCATCTTCATCTGATCGCTGATGGGGAAACGGTTCCCCGGTGGCGATCCGCCGACGCCAGTGTTGGTGGCTGACGCGCCAGGCTTGAAGTTCGTCGTTTCGACCACCAGAGTGTTTCCATCCCAGTGTCCGCGCGAAACGCCGAGCCATTCCTTAATCGCTGGAGATACCGGCGGAGCATTGAGCGGGATAATGCGAGACTCGTGGATCATTTCCATCCGGAGCGCCACGTAGCCCGGCGCCTGGACGATCTGCAGCCCGTTGTTGTAGCGGAACGGGAACATGGATGCGGGCAGCCCGCGCGTGATGCAGCGATCCCAACTGTCGAAGTCGGTGTAGGAATCGAATGTCAATTTCTCGCCGGGAAGCGGCCAACTGCTCTTCATCAGGCTGGAGAGGCGCTTGCCTTCGGGGGTCATTTCCGGAAGCTTGCCATCGGGAGGGTCCATGATCAACGACGTCTGCCGCTGAGGAGTGAAGGTGTCCATGATGCCGCTCAAAAAAGCGCGGCCTGCTTCGCCATCCTTGACCACCTGCTTATAGCGGTCGGGCTGCTTGGCGGCCCTTTCCTGGATAGCGTCAAATTCCACCGCCGTCAGAAAAGCCTTGTGCGGATCGCAGGGAGGGCTGCCGGCCGGTGGCCGGGCGCCGAAAGCAGGAACGCAGCGCTGCAGGGACACGGTCCCCACGTAGGAGATCGGCCAGATTCCTTGTAGATCCGGGTCGCCCCACGGCGTCTTCGGCTGCACCCAGCCAGGCGGGGTTGCGATGAAGAAGTTCGCCTCCGTCGCGGTCGGCCCGGGCTTCACCGGTGGCAACTGCGCGTGCGCGCCAACGCCGAACAGGAACAGAACGAGATTGGCGCCGATCAGAATTCGAGGTGCTGTCCGTTGGATTGCGCGCATGAGATCGCTCCCACTACTTGGCATCTCCATCCTTCGCGTCGGGCGGCGGACCCTCTTGGCCGGATGAGCCCAGGAAAATCTTCTTGCCGTCCGGGAATGTGATGTCGCGGCCGTTGGCGCGGTGCGATGCATCCTTGGCCTGGAAGCCTTCAAAGATGACCTCCGTCCCAATGGGAATGGAACTCTTCGTAAAACCGTGGCGGATGAGCGCGTTTGGCGAGCCACCTTCAATCGCCCATTCGGTGGTGGTCCCATCGTCGTTCTTCACGAGGACATGAAACCAGGCGTGGGGATTGACCATCTCGATTTTCACAACGGTGCCCCGCAATTTCACGGGCTTGTTGGTGTCGAATTCGGCGGCGAAGGCGTGATGCGCGAACAGCGGAAGTGCCGAAGCCAGCACTCCAATAGCGGCCAGCGTGAAACTCAGCGGCTTTTTCATGGCTACCCCATTATATCTGTTGCTGTAATCATCCTGTGTTCGTGGACGCCCGGATTTACGCCACCCGCGGTAGGCGCCTGGTGGGCAGCTAAACAGCCACCTCGTAGTGCCGGACGCGGGGCTCCACGTGAAACCGATGGTCTTCGGGGCTCTTGAGATTGTAGTCCCTTTACTCTCTGCTAGAACGTAAAGCGATGGCTCAAGTGACGCTTTCTTCCAAGAACCAAATTGTGATTCCGCGAGAGGCTCGCGAGGCATTGGGCGTGAAGGCGGGCGACCGCCTCTTGGTTGTGCTGCGTGGCGAGCAGGTGATCGTTCTCGAGAAGCCGAGGGCGCATCATAAGGCGCTTCGCGGACTGGGCGCGGGGGTTTACTCCTCTGGCCACCTTGCCAAGTAACGAAAAAGTTGGGATTGACCGGGTTGCGCGAGTTTCTGCGGCGGCACAGCCGAATCGCGCTAGACACCATCGTCTTCATCTATCAACTCGAAGGCAACTCCCGCTATTTGGGACTGACCGATCCCGTTTTTGCCTGGCTGGAACGGCCGGAGCATGCGGCGGTCACGTCCACAATCACCATGACAGAGTTGCTCGTGCCTGCGTACCGCCGAGGCGCAGAGCAGCAGGTGAATAACTTTTACGCTCTTCTCCAGTAAACATCGCGCACAACGCAGCGGGCCGCGTTTGTTTTCTTCCGTGTGCGAGCGCGTCCCGCGCTGTGCGCTTCTGACCACGTACCCAATCTGCAGTGGCCGTGCATGCGCGTGCCACTGGTTTGATAACGAACGATCCGGTGTTTGAGCGCGTGGAGGGCCGGGAGGCGCTGGCATTGGAGAAACTGCTGTAAGGGTTCTGGAAGCGGAGCTTTGGTCCGAGGGTAGAAGCGGGCGCCGCCGTAAGCTGATTCGGGCCAGCTAGGTTTCCGGATTCGAGGCTCCCCTGAGCCCGGTGAAGGGAACCGAGAACAGGAGCGTTTCCGAAGCGCTCCAGCTTGTTCCGCCAGGGAAGGATGGGGATCTTGATCCAATCCAGTCTCGCGTGCGCGTGGAGATCATGCGGCCCTCGAGTAATCCCAATGCGGGCCGGCGGCTGAGCAGGAAAACGCTGGCAAGTTGTCCCGCTCCGGTTGCTGTACTCACAGACATGCCACAAACCTCGTCTAGTTGCTGAGCGTTGGCAAACAGTTGATGTACGGTCTGCCCGCGCGAACTTTCGCTCGTAACCGGAACCTGCTGCCAAAACCATTCTGGATACGGCGCGCGTGACGGATCGAACGACAACGGTTTCGTTGCATCCAGGCGCTCCTCCATTTCGAAAGCGCGAAATGATTGCGGCAGACTGAAGACATCGTGGCCGCAAAAAATCCCGAATAGGTTTGACCAGGTATTTACTCCTCTATCGCTCCAGGCTTGCGCGGCGGAATTAGAGTAAGGGGCATTAGCCATTTTGTATATGTCAGGCCCGAAGCTGTCCGATCTTTGGTACTGCGCTCCATTCACGGTCAGCCAGGCATGCGTGGTGATATAGCATTCGCAATCGGCGTTCGCCAGCATAATGTCATAGGCCCAGGACCATGCTTCGTTGCCGGCGAAGAAATCCAACGCCAGGATAAGCAACTTTATCCCGGAAATGACGAACTTTACGGCTGTGTTGGCTCCGGTGTTGTCATAAGATCCAATCCAATAAGCCATGTCGCCGCGGCCCAGGCCGATACCGGAGCCGTAAACTGAAGCGCGATTGCCGGCCGAGAAATAGCCGGTTGCAAATTGCTCTCCGAGGTTGCTCCGGGACGAGGGTCCATGGCCTGAATAATCGTGGTTTCCCGGCGGTGTAGTGAATGCAATGCCGTTGGCGTCAAGAATCGTCCAGGCGTTCTCTGCGTTTTTGCCCTGGGCTTCCGTGGTGTTGTTGACGCAATCGCCGACGCCCACCACGGCCTTGATGTTCGCGTCGAAGGACAGTGCGCCGGATGTGAGAACCATGCTCCGGTTGTCGACGATCCACTGCATCATGCCGGAGTAATATTCACCGCGATCGTTAGGGCACAAATCCGCCAGGTACTGAGGATCGGGAATAATGGCGATGGTGAAGTCAGCAACCGCTTCTGCCTGTGCCGCCACCGATGAAGTATTTATGAGGCGTGAAGCGGCTGCACCGGTGAGACCGCCCAGGACAGACGCCCCGAACCCGCGTCTGGTAATCCTTTTCAAGAGCCGTTTGGGCGTCAGGCCGCCGTGTTGGAGTACGTACTCCAGTTCCGTCATGAGACTGTTCCCCGAGACGTAGCTCTAAAGTGGTTGGTACACGCGACTTTTTAGTCGCGTCTCTTCCTTACCAAGTAGGTGAGCGGTTCGCTCGAAGCATACGACGTAAAGACGAGCGGCCAGGGGTACGCTTCTTTCATGTTGCCCGGCAAGTTTCGGGGTTTCGAGCGAATTAGTTTTTGGGCTACCTTTTAGCGCGTGGAGGCGTCCGGGCTTGGTATCCTGGTAGTTCGTGGGCCGCACTCTGGTTACGCTCGTCATTGCTCTGTCATGGGCGCTTCGGCTGGCCGCCGCGCCTGCTCCATCGCTGCTCGATATTCTGAGCGACGAACTGCAGCGCAACTTCACGGTGCTGAAGCAAAAGGCGGACCCGCCGCCTTACTACATGGATTACACGGTCACCGATGAAGAGAGCCAATCGGTGGCGGCCACCATGGGCGCGCTAGATTCGCAACACCAGAACCGTTTGCGGTATCTGGATATCACGCTGCGAGTGGGCGCGCCGCAGCTCGACAACTATCATCAGGTGAACGGGCAGCGTGGGCGGTTCACGCGCGGCGACGTGCTGCCTCTGGACGATGTGCCGGACGCGATCCGGCGCAAGGTGTGGCTGGATACGGACCGGACTTACAGGCTGGCGTCGCGGCGGCTGATCGAGATCAAGTCCAACCAGGAGACCAAGGTCAAGGATGCGGACAGCTCGGCCGATTTTTCGAGCGAGCCACCGTCGGTGTATCAAGAACCGCCGCCGGCCATGGGCGCGGTGGACGACGCATGGGCGAAGCGGGTGCGCAAATGGTCGGCCGACGTGGCCAATTCACCCGACGTGCTGTACTCGAGCGTGAACTTGTCGGTGCAGAGGGTCTCCAAATACATGGTCAGCACGGAGGGCACGCGGCTGCTGCATGGGCGCGATTTCGTCGGCCTGTCCATCGTGGCGCGCGGCAAGGCGACGGACGGCATGGACTTGGTGGATCTGGAGGATTTTCAGGCGGCCGATCTGGCGCATCTGCCGCCGCAGGCGGTGATCGACGCCGCGGCCAGCCGGGTGGGCGAGAATGTATCCAAGCTGGTGCAGGCGATGGCGGTGGAACCGTTCGTTGGCCCGGCGATCCTTTCCGGCCGCGCAGCCGCGGTGTTCTTCCACGAGATTTTCGGCCACCGCATCGAAGGCCACCGGCAGAAGGACGAAGGCGAGGGACAAACTTTCACCAAGGCGGTTGGGACGCCGGTTCTGCCCAGCTTCCTGTCCGTTTTGTTCGATCCGACGCGCCGAACGCTGGATGGCGTGGAGCTGAACGGCTACTACACTTACGACGATGAAGGCGTGAAGGCCAGGCCGGTGACGGTGGTGGAGAACGGAGTGCTGAAGACGTTCTTGATGTCGCGCTCTCCCATCCAGGGCGTGGAACATTCCAACGGTCACGGGCGGCGGCAACCCGGATTGGAAGTGGTGTCGCGGCAATCCAACCTGATTGTGGAATCGACCAAGCAGGTTTCAGAGCAAGCTTTGCGCGAGATGCTGGTGGCCGAGATCAAGCGGCAGAACAAGCCGTACGGGCTCCTTTTCGACGAGGTGACGGGCGGCTACACCACCACGCAGCGGCGCGGGTTGCAAGCCTTCACGGTGATGCCGCTGATGGTGTATCGCGTATATCCGGATGGCCGTCCGGACGAGTTGGTGCGTGGGGTGGACATCGTCGGCACGCCGCTGGCCAGCTTCTCGAAGATCCTGGCGACATCGGACACGCCGCAAGTTTTCAACGGCTATTGCGGCGCCGAGTCGGGACAAGTGCCGGTGTCGGCTAGTTCGCCGGCGCTTTTGGTTTCAGAGATCGAGATTCAGAAGAAGCAGCACTCGCAGGACCGCCTGCCGTTCCTCGGCCGGCCCGTGGACCTGGTCATCAAGTCCTTGGATCAGGGGGCGACGCAGTGAGCAAGCTCGCGGTTTGTGCGATTCTCACGGTGCTGGTTTTAGGCGCCCAGCAAAAGCCCCAGCCGAACCCCCAGAACAACAATGATCCGCTGCTGCGGGCCATGAAGGACGAGCTGAAGCGATCCGACGAACTGGTCCGGATTAAGTCCTTGGAGCATCCGTATTTCATGGAGTATCGCGCCGAGGACACGGTGAGCCACGGAATCGGCGCGAGTTTGGGCGCGCTGATGGAATCCTCCGACAGCGCCTATCGCATTCCCACGGTGCGAGTGCGCGTTGGAACCTACGATTTCGACAATACCAACCACATCTATTCGGAGGCTTATGGCGGGAGCCGCTACGATCCCGACCGTCTTCCGCTGGACGACAATTATCTGGTGTTCCGCGAGGTGTATTGGCTGGCCACCGATCGCGCGTTCAAAACCGCGGAGGACGCGATCGCGCGGAAGCGCTCGTCGCTGAAGAACATGAGCCTGCCCGACGCGCTTCCCGATTTTTCCAAGGCTCCCCCGGCCCAATTGATTCTGCCGATCGAGCGGAAGCCCGTCGCGATGGAAGCTTGGAAGAAAGAAATCGTCAAGCTCTCCGCGGTGTTCGGCGCGTACCCTGAAGTGCTGTCGTCCGGAGTGGAGATGCAGACCTCGCAATCCACGAACTATGTGCTGAACTCGGAAGGCACAACCTTGCGCATTCCAGAGGATCTGGCGTACGTTCGCGTGGCGGCGCGGGGCCTGGCGGCGGACGGCGCCGAGGTACACGACGACCGGCTCTTCCAGGCCTTCGAAGCGGTTGGGCTTCCGGCCGAAGAGGAACTGGCGCGGGCCGCGAAAGAGGTGGCCGAATACGTAACCGCGCTGACCCAGGCGCCCGCGGGCGAGGCGTATGACGGTCCGGTGCTCTTCGAGGCGCCGGCGGCGGCGCAACTGTTTGGACAGTTGCTGGGAAATAACCTGAAGCTGACTCGCAAGCCGGTGGGCGATCCGGGCCGGGTTCCAGCGGGTGTGTCGAGCGAACTCGAGAACCGCGTGGGATCGCACATTTTGCCGGACTGGATGGATGTAGTGGACGATTCGACGCAGACCGAGTTCGGCGGCCACACGCTGCTCGGGCACTACGTGTACGACGTGGAAGGCGTCGCGCCCCGGCCGGTCACGCTGGTGGAGAAGGGCGTGCTGAAGACGTTTCTGCTGACGCGCACGCCGGTGTTCAAGGATTTTCCCGGCTCCAACGGGCACGCGCGCTTTACCGGATCTTTCGGCGATCAAGCGCCGGGGTTCGGCAATTTGTTTATTCGCGCATCCCAGACCGCGCCCGCGGCCGGCATGAAGCAGAAGCTGATGGATATGTGCAAGGAGAGGAACAAGCCGTTCGGGATCTTAATCCGCAAGCTGGACTCGCCTGGGTCCGCGGCAAACGCGCACGCCCTGGCCGCGCCGCTACTGGCTTATCGGGTGTATCCGGATGGGCGGGAGGAACTGGTGCGAAGCGTGCAATTTCACGGTGTCACGACGCGCTCCTTCAAGGACATCGTCTCGGCTTCGGACGAAAATTACGTTCTTGATTTGATCGATGCAAATCCTCGCGGCACGTTCATCACGACGGCTTCCGTCATTGCGCCCGCGGTGCTGTTTGAAGAGCTGGAGCTGGCGCCGGTGGAGGAAGAGACGCCGAAGCCGCCCATCGTTCCGCCGCCCACGCTGAGCGGGCATGAGTCGGGAGAAGCTGGCAGGTAGGCATGGGCTTGCTTTCCCGTTCGATTTTCCGCGAGGTGTCCAAGAGCGCGCTGTTTGGCGCCGTGCTGTTCACCTTTGTGCTGTTCCTGCAAAGAGCCGGCAAGCTATTCGCGATTCTGGTGCGGAGCTCGGCGCCGCCCGCCACGGTGGCCCAGCTGTTTGCGCTGGCGATTCCATTCACGCTTACGTTTACCGTCCCGCTGGGGGTGCTGGTGGGCGTGCTGCTGGCGCTGAGCAGGATGTCGAGCGATGGCGAGATCATTGCCATGCGCGCGTGCGGCGTTCCCTCCAGCAAAGTAATCGCGCCGGTGCTGCTGTTCGCCACATTGGCGATGCTCGTGACCGCCACCGCGTCGCTTTGGTTTACCCCTTTCGCCACCTGGCGAACGTACAAGATGCTGAATCAACTGGCGTCGGCCGAGCTTACCTCGGAAGTGCAGCCGCAAGTTTTCGACGAAGGGTTTCCCAATCGGATTGTCTATATCAGCGACGTGATTCCAGGCGCGGTGACTCGCTGGCGCAATGTCTTTATCGCCGATACGACGCCGACGGAGGAACAGAAGAAGACTGATCACGATCGCGGCGAAGGGCCCACTGTCACGGTGGCGGCCCACGCCATCGCGGTCCCGGATGTGGCTCGCAATCAGATCCAGCTCACGCTCGAAGACGGCGCCACGTACGATGTCGGGAAGGATCCGGCGGATTACTACAAGACGGCGGCGCCCGCGGGAGGGCAGGTTCTGGAGGCCACCAAGCCCAGCGATATCCACGGGAAGGGCTACACCGAAATCGATACCATTCCGCTGTACCGGCTGGCCTATCACGATAAGAAGCTCGATCCCGATTGCGTCCTTCAAGCCCGCATTGAGCTGCACTACCGGCTGGCGCTGCCGCCGGCCTGTTTCCTGCTGGCTCTGATCGGGATTCCGTTGGGGATATCTTCGCGCAAGGGTGGAAAATCGGGCGCTTTTGTTCTCACGGTGGCGCTGGCGTTCATCTATTGGATGGGGCTCATCGCCGCGCAGGGTCTGGCCAAACAACGTGCGCTTCCGGTGGGAATCGCCATGTGGATCCCGAACGCGATTTTCGCGGTGGTCGGCTTGATCCTGTTGACGCAGTTGGAGCGTCCGGGGGACCGGGACCTGATCGCCGTAGTGAGCGCCTGGATCGGCTCAGCCTGGGCTCGCTTGCGTGGAACAATGCCGCTGGCCGCCGCCCAGTTGCGTTCGCGCCGGCGGGCCTGGCGGATGTTTCTGGCGCCGCAGGTAGTGGACAGCTACGTTCTGAAAAGCTTCTTGTTCTGGTTCGCGCTGCTGCTGATCGGTTTCGTGCTCATGACGCACGTCTACACCTTCTTCGATTTGCTCAGCGACATCGTGAAAAATCACATCCGGATGTTCCGGGTGTTCACCTACCTGTTCTTCCTGACGCCGCAGCTGATTTTCGACTCGGCGCCGATCAGCGTGCTGGTGGCGGTGCTGATTACGTTCGGCGTTCTCACCAAGCACAACGAGATCACGGCCCTGAAAGCGAGCGGCGTCAGCCTGTATCGCCTGGCCGTTCCGGTGCTGGGGGCGGCGCTGCTGATGAGCGGCGGCTTGTTTGCTTTCGCTCACTACTACGTGCCGGACGCCAATCGCAGGCAGGACGCGATTCGCAAGGAGATCAAGGGCAAGGCCGTCCAGACGTATCTGCATCCGGACAAGAAATGGGTGTTCGACCCGGGATTGAACGACGATCCGCGGGTGTTCTACTTCAAGTACATTGACGGCGAACAGAAGCTGATGCTGGGACCCCCAGGCGACAAAACTTCGGTT
>Ga0302324_100028586_pt1 | contig 10593 bp, 9 predicted proteins | sample Palsa_T0_1_FD_201949 | JGI IMG/M metagenome (GOLD analysis project Ga0302324, IMG submission 201949) | Peat permafrost microbial communities from Stordalen Mire near Abisko, Sweden - Palsa_T0_1 | ecosystem: Environmental > Terrestrial > Soil > Palsa > Peat permafrost | place: Sweden: Abisko... | reverse complement strand
CGTGCTCGAGCGCTCGAACGAACTCCGGGATGAGCCCCGGCTGCTGGCCTGGGCGGCCATGGGGTCGATCTGGCTGCGCGAAGCGGACACCGGGCGGGCACTCCTTTATCGTGCGCTCGACGCGTCTCGCCGCCAATCCGCGATCGGCGCGCTGCCCTTCCTGCTGCTCCACGTAGCGACCGATCAGGCGGGCACGGATCGATGGGCCGAGGCTCAAGCCGGTTTTCACGAAGCGATCGGCCTGGCCAGGGAAACCGGTCAGTATGGCGACCTCGGCGTGGCCCTGGGCTTTTCCGCCCGGCTCGAAGCCAGGCTGGGCCGGTCGCAGGAGAGCCGCAGGCATGCTGATGAGGCGCTGCGCCTATCTCGCGAGCTGGGCGTGGGCTTGGCCGAAGTGTGGGCCATCGCTGCCCTGGGTGACCTTGAGCTGGGCCAGGGCCGGCCCGAAGCTGCGCTGGCTCATTTCGAGGAGCAGCGAGTTGTCCTGCGCTCACGCGGCATCCAGGACGCCGACCTGTCCCCGGTGCCGGAACTTGTCGAGATCTACCTGCGTCTGGGTCGCGGCCCGGAGGCCGCCACGATAGCCGCAGACTTCACCCGCGACGCCGAGATCAAGGGCCAGCCCTGGGCACTGGCGCGCGCCGCGCGATGCCGCGGGCAACTCGCCGCCGAGGGCGAGTCCGATCCTCACTTCGAAACCGCGCTGGCCCTGCACGGTCAGACCGCAGACGCCTTCGAGACCGCCCGCACGCACCTGGCCTACGGTGCCCGCCTGCGGCGGGAGCGCCAACGGGTCCGGGCCCGCGACGAACTTCGCGCCGCGGTGGACATGTTCGACCACCTCGGCGCCGCCCCGTGGTCGGAGACGGCACGGTCCGAGCTCGCCGCCACCGGCGAGACCGCCCGGCGGCGGGACGAGACCACCCTCACTGACCTGACCCCTCAGGAACTCCAGATCGCGCTGAGCCTGGCCGGCGGCCGTACGACCAGGGAGACCGCCGCCGCCTTGTTCCTGAGCCCGAAGACCATCGAGTATCACCTGCGCAGCGTGTACCGAAAGCTCTCCGTCGGATCGCGGAGCGAGCTCAAGGCGGCCATAGACCTGCTCACGGCCGGATTACAGGCCCGACCGGTCTATAGCAGCTCAGCCAGCAGGGCCGCGGCCCACGCGGCGCCACCGGTCTCCACCGGCCGGTAGTCGACCGGCCGGGCCATCTCGGCGACGATGGCCTCGGCCAGATACTCGGGGTCGAGTGCCGCGTAGTCCAGGCGCCTGCCGGCCCGGTACTGCGCGAGCCGGTGGGGCACGAAGATCTGCTGCTCGAAGTGGCGGGCCAGCGGCACGTAGATGAATGGCGTGCGCGCCGCCGCCAGCTCCATCGTCGTGGTCAGCCCGCCCTGGACCACCGCCAGGTCGCACGAGGCCAGATGGCGGTACAGTTCAGGGACGTAGCCGCGCAGTTCCACGCCCTTGGGCACCGGGACCGACGCGGGATCGATCCGCGGGCCGGTCACGGCGATCATGCGCAGGCCAGGAATAGCCTTCTCGGCCAGCGGGAACGCCGAGGCGACCCGGCGCAGCAGGTGTCCTCCCACCCGGAACCGCCCACACTCACCAGGCACACCCGCACACCCGGCTGGTAGCCGAGCTCGGCGCGCAGCGCCTCCCGGTCGTCCGGGATCCCTGGCCCGGTGACGTACCCGGTGCACGTGTACCGCTCCAATGCCCAGTCCCGCACGGTGGGCAGTTCCGACCCGAGCGGAACGTCCACCAGGTCGTCTGGATTGCCGACGAAGATCGACCGGTCCCGTAGCCGCGGGTAGCGCCGCATCCGCTCGACCCGCTCCGCGTTCCAGTCCGCGATGAGGACGGCCTGGGCCGCGCCGCCCGCGCCAAACACGGCATAGCCGACGCGTACCCCGTCCCGCTCCACGAGGCCTTCAGCCGGGACTGACGCCATAACGGCTCGGCTTCCCCGTTGACCGCCTCGACGTGCGGTTGATACCGCGTTCCAGGTCGCTCATCGCCCGCGGGGAAAGATCCGCCGCCCGGGCCAACTCCTCCTGGGTCAGCTTCACCTCGTCCCGCAGCAGCCGCAACAGCCCGGCGAAGGACAACGAAGGCTGCTTGGCCACTCCCCCGCCCCTCGCACATCAACAGCCAGCCGCCTTAATGCCCTGCTGGCGTGGGTGAGCACACCGCGCTGGCAGCACATTGACGTTTGTTATACCGGACCACCACACCCGTGCAAACCGTTCCTGTGGGCCCTTATGTGAGCGGTTACGTATGGTGCGCGCGCTGGCCGCCTGTGAGCCTAGACCCAGCGCCAGCAAGCCATCCGGCAAAGCCGGCGGACTGAACGTTGATTGGCGGAGTATGCGGGGCCGGCCGCGGGCGATCAGCGACCTGGAACGCCGTCTAGGCGGTAGGGGAAACCGCAGGGAGTGAGGGAAGCAGTGACGATCATTGTCCCGCGTTGGCGCTTGGGCATCCGCCGGTCCTGGACCAGGACCACGCTCGCGATCGGCAGTGCGGCAGGCCTGGCCGCGGCCATGCTGGCGACGTCGGCCCCGTCTGCGTCCGCGTCCGCGCCCTACTCCACCCCGGCGATGGCGGTCGCCGCCGGGAACACCGTCATCGCCGTGCAGACTCAAAATGACGGGCTGAGGTTCTACTGGAACCAGTACGGGACCAACACCTGGCGGGGCGAGCAGGTCGCCGCGAATGGGACCGCCTTGTCCGTGCCGGCCATCGCAGCGGACGGCAACGGCGTGAATATCGTGGTCGAAGGCCCCAACAACAGCCTGGACTTCTACTGGCAGACCGACGGGACCTCGACCTGGCATGAGGAGACTGTCGCCGGCGCGAACAGCACCTACTCCGCACCGCGGCTGGCTACCATCGGCAACTTCGTGGGCATCGTCGCGCAGGGGCCGAGGAACAGCCTGGATTACTACTGGGCCATGAATGGCACCAGCACCTGGACTCCCGAATGGGTCGGCGGGTACAACACCACCTACTCCGCCCCCGCCATCGCGGCGGATGGCAGCTACGCCATCGTGGCCGCCGAAGGGCCGTCCAACAGCCTGGAGTACTACTGGCAGCTCGATGGCACCAACCCCTGGTTCCCCGAGCCCGTGGCAGGGGCCGGGACGACTTTCTCCGACCCGGCCATCACAGGCAACGACGGCAGCGCCAACATCGCCGTCGCCGGGCCGAACGACGACCTGGACTTCTACTGGCAGCAGAACGTCACCCTCCCCTGGGACAACCCGGTGGAAGTCATCGCCCCGGACATAGGTGCCCAGGAAGACCCAGGTATCACGACGATGAACCACGGGTCTGGTGACGGAGTCTGCGTCACTGAGTCGGAGAGCGTGTGGTGCGCCGTCAACGGGTCCGCGCACTGGTCGATAACCAGCCCCGGGGTATGGTTCCCGGGATCCGACAGCGCCATCACCGAGAACGGCAGCAGCGACAACGTGGCCTTCTATTACTGCTGCGGCCCCAAGTTGTTCTTCGACTGGGACGACAGCAGCGGCAACTGGCACGGCGAGACGGTGGACAACAACGTCAGCTGAGCAGCCCGGCCAGCCCTGAACCGAGTCTGCCGAGCCGGCCGTAGCCCTGTCGACGGGCACGACCGGCTCGGCTTCAAAGCCGCCCGGGTCCGCCCTGGGCGCTCAGCGCGCTCGGCCCGGTGCCTCGAAGATCCTGTCGCGCAGCTGGACTGGCAGCACCAGGCGGCCTCAATGTAGATCGCTGCATTACCGAGACTGCGCTGGCCTTGGAGGAGTGGGCGGGAATTTAGGCTGCAGGCCGGGCGCCTCGATCTCGGGCCGTCTAACACGCCGATCTGAAGAGCGGACTTCAAGACCCTCCACTACCCGCCACGGATTCGCTGGAGACCCTCAGTTCTGACATCGCGTTAGAATCAGGAGGCACACTATCCGTAGAGGGCTAGGTCCGCAGGCCGGTGACTTCGCGGGCGATGATGGTCTTCATGATCTCTGAGGTGCCGCCGTAGATGGTCTGCACCCGGGAGTCGGCGTAGGCCCGGCCGATCGGGTACTCGGCCATGTAGCCGTAGCCGCCGAACAGCTGCAGGCACCGGTCCAGCACACGATGCTGAACCTCGGTGGCCCAGAGCTTGGCCTTGGCCGCGTCGATCGCGGTCAGCGTGCCGGAGTTGAGCGCCAGGACCGCCTTGTCCAGGTACGCCTCGAGCACGTCGACCTCGGTCACCATCGTGGCCAGCTCGAACTGGGTATTCTGGAACGCGGCGATGGGCTGGCCGAACGCGGTGCGATGGGTGGTGTACTCGACGGTCCAGCCGATCGCGGCCCGGGCCGAGGCCAGCGCCATGACGGCTATCGACATCCGCTCTCTGGGCAGCCGCTCCATCAGGTGCACGAAGCCGCCGCCTAGCCTGCCCAGCAGGTTGGCCGCGGGCACCGCCACGTCGTCGAAGAACAGCTCGGCCGTGTCCTGCGCGTGCATGCCGATCTTGTCCAGCTTGCGCCCGCGGGTGAAGCCGGGCATGTCGCGCTCCACCACCAGCAGGCTGATGCCCCGCGCGCCCGCGTCGGGGTCGGTACGCGCCACCACGATGACCAGGTCGGCGTTGATGCCGTTGGTGATGAAGGTCTTGGCGCCGTTCAGGATCCACTGATCATCGGCGCGGACGGCCGTGGTGCGGATGCCCTGCAGGTCGCTGCCGGCCGCGGGCTCGGTCATCGCGATGGCGCCGATGCACTCCCCGGCCGCCATCGGCGGCAGCCAGCGGGCCTTCTGCTCGTCGGTGGCCAGGTCGACGATGTAGGGGATGGCGATGTCGTCCTGCAGGCCGAATCCAGAGCTGATCGAGGTCGCGCAGACCCGGGCGAATTCCTCCATCATCACGCAGCGGTAGCGGAAGTCGCTGGTGCCCACGCCGCCGTATTCTTCCGGGACGAGCATCCCGATCAGGGACTGCTTGCCGGCCGCGAGCCAGGCCTGCCGGTCGACGTTGCGCTCTTCCTCCCACCGCTGCTCGTTCGGCGCGACCTCGCGCTTGATGTACGCCTGCACGACCTCGCGGAACGCCTCGTGGTCCGGCTCGTAGAAATCCCTGTGCACGCTACTGTCCCTTCCACACCGGCGGGCGCTTCTCGGCGAACGCCCGGGCGCCTTCTTGCGCGTCCTGGGAGGTGAAGACCGGCGTCATCAGCGCGGTCGCCTTCTCCCATTTTTCTGCCCCGTCCCAGTCGCCGCCGTGGGTCGCGATGTCCTTGGTGGCGATCAGGGCCAGCGGCCCGTTGGCCGCGATGCGCATCGCCAGTTCGACCGCGATATCCACCGCCTGGCCCTCGTCCACGAGCCGGTTGATCAGGCCGACCTCGGCGGCGCGCTCGGCGTCGATCGGCTCGCCGGTCAGCAGCATCTCCAGGGCGATGGCCCGGGGGATCCGCTGTGCCAGCAGCAGCGCCCCGCCGGCGCCGGCCACCAGCGCGCGCTTGACCTCGGGGACGCCGAACCGGGCCGAGGCGCCGGCGACGACGAGATCGCAGGCCAGCACCAGCTCGAAGCCGCCGGCCAGAGCCCAGCCCTCGACCGCGGCGATCAGCGGCTTGCGCGGCGGCGTCTCGGTGATGCCGCACAGGCCACGGCCGGGGAAGGAGGGCCGCTCCCCCGTCAGGAACGCCTTGAGGTCCATCCCGGCGGAGAAGTTGCCGCCGGTCCCGGTCAGCACCCCGGCGCGCAGCTCGTCGCTGGCGTCGAGTTCGTCGACCGCGTCCCGGATCCCGGTCGCGACGGCCAGGTTCAGGGCGTTGCGCGCCTCCGGCCGGTTGATGACGATGACCTGGACCGCGCCGCGGCGCTCGACTAGTACCTCGTCGCTCACTTCATCTCCCGGTGTTCAGGCTCCGACGGCTGGGCGTATCCCTATCTTGCCCCAGAATGCGGCGCGGCTAATCCCAGCCCGGCCGGGTGGCGAGTTTACGGAAGTCCCAGCTCGTGATTTTCCCCGGGGCGAGGCGGAGCCAGGCGTGCCGGCCGTCGTGGGCTACCTCGCCGCCGTGGCGGTACTTGCCGGCCATCAGGCGTTCGGGGACGGCCAGCTCGGGGAGCGGCGGATCCTCATGGCCGGTGCGCGGGACGGGACCGACGACTTCGACCTCGCCTTCCATCTCGACGCCGCGGAGCTCGGCGTACTCGTGGCCCGCGTCGATCACCGCCGCCACCCGGGGGTCGCGGGCGATGTCCGTCCAGCGCTGGCTGCGGGTCAGGGAGTAAATCCACAAGGCCGCCCCGTCCCAGACGAACCAGACCGGGGAGACATGCGGGCCGCCCGCTCCGAGCGTGGCCAGCCGGCAGCTCCGCTCCTCGCCGAGGAACGAATCCAGTTCGTCCGCATTCATCGCGATCGACCGGCCGCGGCGTTGTTCTGGCATAGTGAAAATCACGCTCCTATACGTTCCTTAATCGTCACCTGGGGACATCATGTCCGAACCGCCGTCACCGCCGCCGGCCCGGCCGCCCGACGAACTCAGCCCGGTCGATTACCTGATGCACCGGGGCGAGGCCCAGCCGGCCACCCGTTCGGCGTTCCTGAACGTGGAGATCCTGGACCGGCCGGCCGATTGGGGCCGGCTCCGGGAGGCGATCGACCGGGCCAGCCGGGTGGTCATCAGGATGCGGCAGAAGGTGGTCGTCCCGACGGTGCCGACCACGCCGCCGCGGTGGGTCGTCGACCCCGACTTCGACCTGAACTACCACCTGCGCCGGGCTGCCCTGCCGGCCCCGGGCACGCTGCGCCAGCTTCTGGACCTGGCCGAGCTGACGCTGCAGTCGCCGCTCGACACCTCCCGCGCCCTGTGGGAGGCGATCTACGTGGAGGACCTGGAGGGGGGCCGCGCGGCGCTGCTGACCAAGCTCAGCCACGCGATCACCGACGGCCTGGGCGGGATCGCCCTGTTCGAGCAGGTCTACGACACCGAACGGGACGCCCTCCCGCGCCCGATGCCCCCCATCCCTATCCCGCGGGACGTGAGCGGCGAGGATCTGGTCCGCGATAGCCTGACGCACCTGCCGGAGACCGCCGTGTCGGCCGGCCGCCGGGCGCTCGGCCGCGCGGTCACCACGGCCGACCGCCTGATCAGGCGGCCGGGAGCCACCGTGGGTGGGGCGATCGGATTCGCCGGTTCCGCCCGCCGGATGCTCGGCCCGCCGCCGGTGCCGCCGTCTCCCCTGCTGCGCCGCCGGAGCCTGGTGAGCCGGACCTTCGTGCTCGAGGTGCCGCTGGCCGACCTGCGCGCCGCGGCCAAGGCGGTGGGCGGCTCGGTCAACGACGCCTACCTCGCGGCGCTTTCCGGCGGCCTGGGCCGGTACCACCAGGCGCTGGGGGTACCGATCGACGCCCTGCCGCTGACCCTGCCGGTCAGCCTGCGCACCAACGACGACCCGGCCTCGGGCAACCGGTTCGCCGGCGCCACCATCGCCGCGCCGATCGGTGAACCCGACCCCGCTGAGCGGATCCGGCTGGTCCGCGAGCAGGTGATCGCGCGCCGGAACGAGCCGGCGATCGACGTGATCGGGCAGATCGCGCCGGTCCTGTCCCTGCTTCCCGACGGGGCGCTGCAGCTGGTCAGCGAGCGGATCAACGTTCCCGACATCCAGGCCAGCAACGTGCCCGGCTACGGCGCGGAGACCTTCCTGGCCGGGGCCAAGGTGGAGCGGCAGTACGCGATGGGGCCGCTGCCGCGGGTGGCCATGATGGCGATACTCGTGTCCCGGGCCGGCATCTGCACCGTGACCGTCCGCTACGACACGGCCTCGTTCTCGGCCGCCGACCAGCTGGAGAAGGGCCTGCAGCTGGGGTTCGACGAGGTCCTGGAGCTGGGCCGGCCGAAGCCGCGCCCGGCGTCGCGGCGGGCCCCGAGGCAGCAGACGCCCGCGACCCCGCGGCGCCGCCCGGGGGAGCAGACCTGATGACGAGTGCCTCGCAGAACGGCTCGGGGCCGAACGGTGCTCGGCCGCCTGGCGCTCCCCAGCCCTTGCGGCTGCCCGGGTCGGTGGCCGAGGTCGAGGCCAGCCCGGAGGGCCCGCGGATCGGCGCCTTCTTCGACCTGGACGGGACGCTGGTCGCCGGGTTCACGGTCGCGGCCGTGACCAAGGACCGGCTGCGCCGCGGGGAGGTCGGGGCGGCGGAGTTCGTCCGGATGATGCAGCTTGCGCTGCAGTACCGGCTCGGGCGGCAGCAATTCGAGAACATCATCGAAGGGGCGGTTCAATCGGCCCGGGGACGGCTGGCCGAGGACGTCGAGGAGATGGGCGATCGGGTCTTCGAGCAGTCCATTGTCGACCTGATCTACCCGGAGATGCGTGAGCTGGTCCAGGCTCACCAGCGACGCGGCCACACTGTGGTGCTGAGCTCGTCGGCCCTGACCATGCAGGCGGCGCCGGTCGCGCGCTACCTCGGCATCGACCACGTGGTGTGCAACCGGTTCGTGGTCGACGAGCTCGGAATCCTGACCGGCGAGATCGAGCGCCCCGTCGTGTGGGGCACCACCAAGGCCACCAGCGTCCAGCGGTTCGCCGCCGAGCACCAGGTCGACCTGGGCTTGAGCTACTTCTACGCCGACGGCGACGAGGACCTGGCCCTCATGCACCTGGTCGGCAAACCGCGGCCGGTCAATCCCGGGCCGGAGCTGGCCCGGGTGGCGGCCCGCCGCGGCTGGCCGGTGCTGCGGTTCAAGAGCCGGGACGCCGGGACCCCGCTGGCCCGGGTCCGGGCCCTGGCCGGAGCGGGCTCGCTGGCGCCGCTGGCCGCGGGCGCGCTGGGCATCGGGCTGCTGACGCGGAACAAGCGCACCGGCATTAACTTCCTGACCAGGTTCTGGCCGGAGACGGTGCTCGCGCTGAACGGCGTGAAGCTGAACGTGACCGGCGCCGAGAACCTGACCGCCCAGCGGCCCGCCGTGTTCTTGTTCAACCACCGCAACAACTTCGACGTGTTCATGGTGGCCGCGCTGGTCAAAGACAACTGGACCGGCATCGCCAAGAAGGAACTCGAGGCCAACCCGATCTTCGGCACGATCGGCAAGCTGCTCGACGCCGCGTTCATCGACCGGGCCGACACCGGGGCGGCCGTCGCGGCCCTGGGGCCGGTCGAGGACGCCGCGCGCAAGGGACTGTCGATCCTGGTCGCCCCCGAGGGGACCCGGCGGGACACGCAGGCGGTCGGACCGTTCAAGAAGGGCGCGTTCCGGATCGCGATGGCGACCGGCCTGCCGATCGTCCCGGTCGTGATCAGGAACTCGGACTCGGTCGCGGGCCGTAACGCCACCACGCTCAACCCGGGCACGGTCGACATCGCGGTGCTGCCGCCTATCAGCGTGGCCGACTGGACGGTGGGTGGCCTAGGCGACAAAATCGAGCAGGTCAGGGCGCGTTACCTGGAGCTGCTGGCCGACTGGCCGGGTGCGGGAACCGACGCCCGTTCCGAAAAATCATGAGCACCGAGGCGGACCGAGGTTTGGGTGAGCAGGACCCGGGGACGGTGCTGCTTACCCAGGCCTCCACCCCGACCGAGGCGCGGCTTATCCGCGACCGGATCGCCGCGGCCGGAGGGACGCAGCGGCCTCCGGTTAGCCTGGGAGGGATCCCGGCGTCGCTGCTGGACGAGCCGGATCTGCGGCTGGTCCCGGTCAGGGTGGCCTGGCTGCCGACCGAACACGCGGGGCGGCCCGCGACCCAGCTGACTGAGCTGATGCGTGACCCGTATCACCCGAGCGAACGCCAGCAGCGGCGGATCCTGGCCCGCCAGCCCGGCCGGGCCATCGTGCTCACCGGCGAACCCGGAACCGTCGGTGAGCTGCGGCGGCGCTGGGTCGAGACCACCGAGGGCGGGGAAGATGCCGACTTCGCCGGCTACGTGGCGCGCCGGGCCACGCTCGCGCTCGACCGGGCCGAGTACCAGCTGCGCGGCCCCAGGTACAAGACGCCGAGCCTGGTGAAGGAGGAGATCCTCGCCTCGCGGCGGTTCCGGACCGGGCTGCGCGCGGTGCGGCGAGCGGACGGCGAGGCGCCGTCGCTGGCCGAGGCCGGCCACATCCTGGACGAGCTCGCCGCGGGCTGGAGCCGCCGGCTCATCGACGTCATGCCGGTCATCGGGCGGATGATCTTCCAGCGTGGCTTCGACCCGCAGATCGACTACGACGAGACCCAGGTCGAACGGCTGCGCGCGGCGATGGCTCGCCAGCCGGGCATCCTGCTCTGGTCGCACCGGTCGAATCTGGACACCCTGGTGCTCGCCGCCGCCCTGCAGGAGAAGGGGCTGCCTCCGGCGCACCTGTTCGCCGGGATCAATATGGCGTTCGGGCCGATGGGCGCGATCATGCGGCGGGCCGGGGTCATCTTCATCCGGCGCTCGACCTCCGATGACCCGCTGTACAAGTACGTGCTGCGCGAATACGTCGGCTACGTGCTGGAGAAGCGGTTCAACCTGTCCTGGTCGATCGAGGGCACCCGCTCGCGCACCGGCAAGATGCTCCCGCCGCGGCTCGGCCTGCTGTCCTACGCCGCCGACGCCTACCTGTCCGGGCGGGTGG
>Ga0302324_100028584_pt1 | contig 10594 bp, 10 predicted proteins | sample Palsa_T0_1_FD_201949 | JGI IMG/M metagenome (GOLD analysis project Ga0302324, IMG submission 201949) | Peat permafrost microbial communities from Stordalen Mire near Abisko, Sweden - Palsa_T0_1 | ecosystem: Environmental > Terrestrial > Soil > Palsa > Peat permafrost | place: Sweden: Abisko... | reverse complement strand
GGCCTGGTGCAGGTGCACGCCGAGAACGGCGACGTCATCGAGGTGACCGTCAAGGAGGCGCTGGCGGCCGGTCAGACCGCGCCGAAGTATCACGCGCTGACCCGTCCGGTCGAGCTCGAAGGCGAGGCCACCTCGCGCGCGATCCGGCTGGCCGAGGTCGCCGGCGCGCCGCTCTACGTCGTCCACGTCTCGAGCGCGATGGCGGCCGACGCGATCAGCGACGGGCGCAAGCGCGGGCTGCCGATCTACGGCGAGACCTGCCCGCAGTATCTCGTCTGCGATGTCAGCGACTACGACCGCCCGGACTTCGCCGGCGCCAACTACGTCATGTCGCCGCCGCTGCGCGAGAAGCGCGATCAGCAAGTGCTGATCAAGAAGCTCAAGAACGGCGAGCTGCACGCCTTCGGCTCCGACCACTGCTCGTTCAACAACTGCGGTCAGAAGGAGCTGGGCAAGAACGACTTCTCGAAGATCCCCAACGGCGCGCCGACGATCGAGGACCGCGTCGCGATCCTGTTCGAGCACGGCGTCAACAAGGGGATCATCGGGCTCAACCAGTTCGTCGCGCTGGCCTCGACCAACCCCGCCAAGCTGTTCGGCCTGTTCCCGCGCAAGGGGACGGTCGCGGTCGGCAGCGACGCGGACCTGGTCATCTGGGATCCGAACGCCGAGCGGACGATCTCGGCCAAGACCCACCACATGCGCGTCGACAACAACATCTTCGAGGGGATGAAGGTCCGCGGCCGGCCGCGCACCGTCTTCTTACGCGGCCGCAAGGTCGTCGACCAGGACCGCTTCCTCGCCGAGCCCGGCTACGGCGCGCACCAAAAGTCCGCCCCCTTCCGCCCCGTTTCCGTTTAGTGGCCCAAAGGATAATGAAGTGAGCGACATCGTCACGATCGGCCTGGTCCAGGCGCATCACGACACCGACGGCGCGGAGCCGGTCGAGGTCCACAAGCGGGTGGCGATCGCGAAGCACGTGCGGATGATCCGCGAGGCCGCCGCCTGCGGCGCGCAGATCGTCTGCCTGCAAGAGCTCTTCTACGGCCCCTACTTCTGCACCGAGCAGAGCCCCAAGTGGTACGAGGCCACCGAGCACGTCCCCGACGGGCCGACGACCCGGCTGATGCAGGACCTCGCGCGCGAGCTCGAGATCGCGCTGGTCGTCCCGCTCTACGAGCGCACGATCAGCGGCGTGTACTACAACGCCGCCGTCGTGATCGACGCTGACGGGACGGTGCTGGGCATCTACCGCAAGCACCACCTGCCGCAGGTCGCCGCCGGTCCGTCGCCGTGCGGCTTCTGGGAGAAGTACTACTTCAAGCCCGGCAACAGCGGCTACCCGACCTTCCAAACGCGCTACGCTCGCATCGGCGTCTACATCTGCTACGACCGCCACTTCCCGGAGGGTGCGCGGCTGCTCGGCCTCAACGGCGCCGAGATCGTGTTCAACCCTTCGGCGACGGTCGCCGGGCTCTCGGAGTATCTCTGGAAGCTCGAGCAGCCGGCGCACGCGGTCGCCAACGGCTACTACGTCGGCGCGATCAACCGCGTCGGCTGGGAGACGCCCTGGAACATGGGCGAGTTCTATGGCCAGTCGTATCTGGTCGACCCGCGCGGACAGTTCGTCGCCGTCGGCAGCCGCGACAAGGACGAGGTCGTGATCGGCGACATGGACCGCCGGCTGATCGAAGAAGTCCGCAACACCTGGCAGTTCTACCGCGACCGGCGTCCCGAGACGTACGACGGTCTGGTCGAGGTGTAAGCACCATCGCCCTGACCGTGCAGCCGGATACCTTTCGTTCGATGACTGATCCGCGTGCGATGGCCCCCGTCGCCGTGGTCGCGAACGGGCTCTCGCTCACGTTCGGCTCGGGCGCCGAGGCCACGCAGGCGCTCGAGGGCGTCGACCTGACGATCCTGCGCGGCGAGTTCGTCTCGCTCATCGGTCCGTCAGGCTGCGGAAAGACCACGCTGCTGCGGGCGATCGCGGACTTGGAACGCCCGACCGGCGGGACGCTGCTGGTGAACGGGATGACGCCGGAGCTTGCGCGCCGGCAACGCGCCTACGGGTACGTCTTTCAAGCGCCGGCGCTCTATCCGTGGCGCAACGTCGAGCGCAACGTCATGCTGCCGCTCGAGATCATGGGCGTCCCGCGAGCGGAGCGGCGCGAGCTATCGCAGCGCAACCTGCAACTCGTCGGCTTGGCCGAGGTGGCCCGGCGCTTCCCCTGGCAGCTCTCCGGCGGGATGCAGCAACGCGTGTCGATCGCCCGCGCACTGAGTTTCTCGCCGTCGCTCTTGCTGATGGACGAACCGTTCGGGGCGCTCGACGAGATCACGCGCGACGGCCTGAATCTGCACCTGCACGAGCTGTGGCGCAGCACCGGCATGACGATCGTGTTCGTGACGCACTCGATCCCCGAGGCCGTCTACCTGTCCACCCGTATCGTCGTCATGTCGCCGCAACCCGGTCGCATCGTCGAGGTGATCGACTGCGACTTGGAGTCCCCGCGGCCGCTGGAGATTCGGGAGACCGCGGCCTTCGCCGCGATCGGCAGCCAGGTTCGTCGCGCGCTCCATTCCGGAACCTCGCATGGGTGAGGCGCTCCGGCGGACGCTGCCGGTCATCGTCGTCGTGTTCGGGTTGCTCGTCGTGTGGTACGGCGCGGCGATCGTCGCCGATCTCCCCGCGGCACAGGCGGCGGCGCCCGGCACCGCGCCGGCCGCGCTCGTCGGCGCCGCCTTGGCCCTGGAACGACCGCTCGTTCCGGCGCCCCATCAAGTCGCAGCGGCGCTGGTGGGGGGAATCTTCCAGCCGATCACCTCACCGCACAGCCTCGTCTACCACGCGGCGGTGACCGCCTCGAGCGCGATCGTCGGCTTCGCGATCGCGTTCGTGCTCGGGATCGCGCTCGCGATCGGCATCGTCAACGTGCGCATCTTCGACCGCTCGATCATGCCGTGGATCATCGCGAGCCAGACCGTCCCCGCGCTCGCGGTCGCGCCGATGGTCGTCGTCGTCTTGGGCAACGCCGGCCTGACGGGCCTGCTGCCGAAGGCGCTGATCGCAGCCTGGCTGAGCTTCTTTCCGATCGTCACCTCGATGGTCGCCGGCCTGCGCTCGCCGGAGCGTCTCCAGCTCGACCTGCTGCGCACCTATTGCGCGGGGAGTTGGGACGTCTTCGCGCGGCTGCGCTGGCCCGCGTCGATGGCGTTCTTGTTCCCCGGGATGAAGATCGCGGCGACGCTGGCGGTCGTCGGCGCGATCGTCGCGGAGCTGCCGACCGGAGCGCAGGCGGGCCTGGGCGCGCGGTTGCTCGGCGCGTCGTATTACGGCCAAACGCTGCAGCTCTGGGCTGCGCTCGCGATGGCCTCGCTGCTCGCGGTCGCCGCGGTCGCCGCGGCGGACCTGGCCCGCGCCGTGCTGGTGCAGGCGCGGGGCGGGCGCCTCTAACGATGCGCACCGCCGCGGCCCCCCTTGCGTTCGGCCTGATCGTGCTCGCGCTCTGGCAGACGCTGTGCATGGCGTTCCACGTCCCGAAGATCTTGCTGCCCGCCCCCAGCGCGATCGCGGCGGCGTTCGGGCAGAACATCCCGATGCTGGGAGCCGACTTCGTCCAGACGGTCTTGCGCTCGATGCTGCCCGGCTTCGCGATCGGCTCGGCCGCTGGTTTTCTCGTCGCCCTGATGGTCGACGCCTCGCCGTTCTTGCGCCGCGGGGTCATGCCCGTCGCCTCGCTGACGGGCGCGTTGCCGATCGTCGGGATCGCCCCGATCATGGTGATGTGGTTCGGATTCGACTGGCAATCCAAGGCGGCCGTCGCCGCGGTCATGACGTTCTTCCCCATGCTCGTCAACACCGTCGCGGGCCTCGAGGCACCCGGGGCGATGGAACGCGACCTCTTGCGCTCGTACACCGCCAGCGGGCGGCAGACGCTGGAGAAGTTGCGGCTCCCGGCCGCGCTTCCGTTCATCTTCAACGCGCTCAAGCTCAATACGACGCTCGCGCTCATCGGTGCGATCGTCGCGGAATTCTTCGGGACGCCCATCGTCGGGATGGGGTTCCGCATCTCGACCGAGGCCTCGCGGCTCGATCTCGACGTCGTCTGGGCGGAGGTGCTGCTCGCGGCGATCACCGGATCGGCGCTGTTCTTCGGCATCGCACGGCTCGAACGTACGGTCACCTTCTGGCGCCCGGCATTTCAGTTCAGCACTGAGAAAGACATGCATTGATATGAGCAAGATCATCACCTTGATCGTCTGCGCGTTCGCGTTGCTCGGCGGCAGCGCCAGCGCCGCGGACAAGATGACCATCCAGCTCAAGTGGGTGACGCAGGCCCAGTTCGCCGGCTATTACGTCGCGCAGGCAAAGGGCTTTTACAAGGATGCCGGCCTCGACGTGACGATCAAGCCGGGCGGCCCCGACATCGACCCCTCGCAGGTGCTCGCCGGCGGCGGCGCCGACGTCGTGGTCGAGTGGATGCCCGCCGCGCTGGCGGCGCGCGAAAAGGGCGTGCCGGAGGTGAACATCGCGCAAGTCTTCCAACGCTCCGGCTTGGAGATGACCTGCCGCCGGGACAGCGGGGTTCGCACGCCCGCCGACTTCAAGGGGAAGACGCTCGGCGTGTGGTTCTCCGGCAACGAGTACCCGTTCTTGTCGTGGATGAGCAAGCTCGGCTACCAGACGACGGGCGGCCCGGACGGCGTCACGGTGCTCAAACAAGGCTTCAACGTCGATCCGCTCTTGCAGAAACAAGCTGCCTGCATCTCGACCATGACGTACAACGAATACTGGCAACTGATCGAGGCCGGCATGACGCCCTCCCAGCTGGTCGTCTTCAAGTACGAGGACGAGGGCGTCGCCACGCTCGAGGACGGACTCTACTCGACCGAAGGCCGCATCAAGGACCCGGTCACGCGGGATCGGCTGGCGCGCTTCGTCCGCGCCTCGCTGCGCGGCTGGACCTATGCGATCAACCATCAAGCGGAAGCGGTCAACATCGTCATGGCGGCCGATACGTCCGGAGCGCTGAACCTCGCCCACCAGACCCGTCAGATGGGCGAGATCGCCAAGCTCGTCGAGGGGCCGGAGAAGCCGGGGTACCTGAGTGAGGCCGCGGCGAATCGCACCGTGCGCGTGCTGCTGACCGGTTCGAGTAAGCCGGTCATCACCCACCCGCCGACCGGCGCCTGGACCCACGTCGTCTGGGATCAGGCCTTCAGCACCAAATAGCGGTCTACACTACTCGAACAGGATCGTCATGACGGCGACGTCGTCGGGATGTTGGGGTTCTTCTTGCAGGACGCTCTCGACGATGAACTGCGCCGGGTGCTGCGCCTTTGCACTCACCGCGTCGCGCGCCGCCTTCAGCAGCCTGGCCTCGCCGACGTTGACGTCGTGACTGAATTCGACCAAACCGTCCGTGTACAAGACCAGCAGCGAACCGGATTCGTAGGTGAACGCATGCTCGCGAATGAGGTCCGGCAAGGTGAGCTCGACGCCGAGCGGAAAGCCGTGGTTGGGCAGGATGGTCGGCTGCTCGCCCGCTTTGGCCAGGATCGGCGGATGGTGCCCGGCGGAGGCGTAGGTGACCGTGCGCGCGGCCGTGTCGATCACGCCGTAGATCGCGGTGGTGAACTCGACGTGATTGTTGTTGAGGAAGATGACCTTGTTCGTTTGATCCAACACCGCGATCGGCATGGGGTCGTGGATCTGCAGCGAGGCCGCGACCTTGATGGCCTGTCTCGCCTGGCCCATCTTCACGGCCGCACCGAGGCCGCGGCCGCACACGTCCCCGAGCGAGAAGGCAACCCGTCCGTCCGGTAAGGTGAAGATGTCGTACCAGTCGCCGCCGAGCTGCTCGATGGTCGCCGCCGGCCGGTAGAGCACATCGAACGCGAGTCCCGCGACGCGCGGAAAGCCGACGATGTGGAAGCCCTCCATGAGGGCGTCAACCGTTGCTTGCTTCGCCGCCAGTTCCAGTCGAAGCCGTTCGATCGTGCCTGATTCGCCCACGGCCAAGTCCCTCCGGACGCCGCCGCATGTGTACGGTGGAGTACGCAAGTCTACCAGATCGCGACGATTCCGTCGACGCCTGCGGCGAGCGCTACCCCGCTAGCGCTACTTCGCGGCGTGCGCCTTTTCGAGGTCGCCGATCGCACCGTCGATCGCGGCGGCGAACTCGTCGAGCTGATCGTCCTCGACGATCAGCGGTGGGGCGATGTGCAAGACGTTGTAGCGGCCGAAGGCGTAGACGCCGCGCTTGTTCAGGCCGGCGAAGAGCGTCGGCATGATCCCGGCGTTCTTCCCCTGCCACGGGACGAGCGGCGTGCGTTTGGCGCGGTCGCTGACGAACTCGAGCGCGAAGAAGGCACCGACGCCGCGCACGTCGCCGACGATCGCGTGCTTCTCGCGCAGCGGCTCGAGCCGCGCGCGCAGCTTCGCCTCGAGCGCCGCGGCGCGTCCGAAGATACCATCGCGCAGGTAGGCGCGCACGGTGGCCAGGCCGGTGGCCATCGCCAATGGATGACCGGAGTAGGTGTGGCCACCCGGCACCGGCCGGCTGTCGAACGCCTTCGCCAACCGCTCGCGCACGAGCACGCCGCCGAGCGGAACGTAGCCTGAGGTCACGCCTTTGGCGAAGGTGATCAGGTCGGGGACGACGCCGAAGCGCTCGGCGGCGAAGGCGGCGCCGACTCGGCCGAAGCCCGACATCACCTCGTCGAGGATCAGCAGGATGCCGTACTCGTCGCACAGCGCGCGCACGCCGGCCAGGTAGCCCGGCGGGAACACGATCACGCCGTTCGAGCCGATCACCGACTCGAGCATGATCGCCGCGACGCTGCTCGCGTTCTCCGCTTCGATCGTGTCGCGCAGGTAGGCCAGCGCGCGCGCGGTCTCTTCGACCGGATCGTCGGTGAAGAACGGGCTGCGGTACGGGTAGGGCGTCCAGACGTGCACGACGCCGGCGACGGCGCTGGTCGGCTCGTTGTACCAGCGCCGGTTCTCCCCGGTCAGCGTCGCCGCGGTGGCGGCCGAGCCGTGAAACGAGCGGTACGCGCTGAAGACCTTCGTGCGGGCGGTCAGCGCGCGGGCGAACTTGACCGCATCCTCGGTCGCGTCGGCGCCGCCGACGGTGAAGAACGCGCGGCAACCCTCGTCGCCCCACGGCGCGATCCGGCTGAGCGCCTCACCCAGCTCGGCGCGCGCGTCGTTGAACCAGCTGGGCGGGCTGAAGCACAGCCGGTCGACCTGCTCGTGCATCGCCTGAACCACCGACGGATAGCCGTGACCGAGGTTGACCGCGATCAGCCCCGAGGTCAGGTCGGCGTAGCGCTTCCCCTCGGCGTCGTAGAGGTAGATGCCCTCGCCGCGCACGATGACCGGCGGCGGCGGCCCCCCCGACTGGGTCCAGGGGGTCAGCACGTAGCGCGCGTGGAGGCTCTGCAGGTCCTTCGGCGAGGCGATCATCGGGGGGCCTTCGCCGGTTGGCAGGGCGGGTCCGCCGCCGCGAACAGCGCCGGGAGCCCGAGGGCGAAGCCGGGGAGCGCGGGGTGCGCGAGCACGTCGTCACCCCGCAGAACGTGCTCGCCCCGCGCATCGTGGAGATGCACGGTCCGGTCGCGCGGCTGCACGACGACGACCAGTGCCGCTCCGGTGGCCAGATACACCGCGATCTTGTGCGCGACGTGGCGCGGGACGTCGCCGGGCGAGAGGACCTCGAAGGCGACGTCGGGTGCGAAGGGCGGCACCTCGAGATCGCGTCCCACCAGACCCGCCAGTCGCTCGTAGGAAACGTAGGCTACGTCCGGGACGAGGGGCCGACGGATTTCGCCGGGCGGCGCAACCCGGAAGCGCCACTCGCAACCCACCTCGCCCCGTCCCTCGGCCCATGGCGACAGCTCCAGCGCCAGACGCGTTTGGAGTCGCGAGTGGGTCCGGAAGGGGCTCACCTTCTGTACCGGGCGGCCGAGGATCCACTCGGTCTCCGGCTTCGTCTCGGGCAAGACGATCTCGTGGATGGACATCGGTTCACACCGACCGTATCACGCGCCGGAACGGCGCGACAAGGTCAGTGCGGGATGTGTGCGACCCCGTACGCCGCCAGCTTCCACAGATGCACGGCGAACGGCGGGACGAACTCGGCGAAGGCGAACAGGCCGGCCAGCGTGCGCGTCGTCCCGACCAGCACGAACGGGATGCCGGCGACGACGGCCGCGAGCAGCAGCCCCAGCAGCGGGCCGAAGCCACGCAACGGCGTGCGTGTGACGACGGTGCCGGCCGCGTAGTCGCCGAGTCGTTTGTGCGCGGGCAACAACGCGAGCACGCCGCCGATCAACAGCACGTCGAGCGGCCGCAACAGACTGCGCACGAAGGCGCGCGCGAGCCCGACGAAGCGCTCGCGCGGCGCGTAGACGTGCAGCCCGAAGATCAGCTTGCCGATCGTCGTCCCGGTGAACGCCTCGGCGACCCAGACGTAGACCAGCGCGACCGCGACGCCCAGCGTCAGCGTCGCATCGAAGCCGCGCTGCGTGTTCGTCGGCAGCCCGGTGATCGGGTTGATCGCGATCAGCGCGTAGCACAGCAAGGTGACGACGCTCGCGACGAGCGCGATGTCGAGCCCGAAGGCGAACAGCCGCGCGAAGGCATAGCCGACGGGATTGCCGATCGGCAGCCGCGGGCCGGCCGCGTAGCGTGGCGGCGGCCCCTCGACGAAGTGCGCGTCCTCGACCTCGACGACCGACGCCCGCGGCGGCGGCGCGGCGGGCGGCGGCGGGGGCGGCGGCCGGACCGCCTGCATCGCGATCGTCGGCTCCTCGGGCACCCTCGGGTCTGGCGGCGGCTGCATCGCCGTCATGTACCGGGCGGGGACGCCGCAGGTGTCATGCCCCGAGACGGCACACGCCCAAGCAGGTTCCCGAGGCGAGCGAGCGAAGGGGCGGGCGTTATCCCTCATCGCACTCGACCGGGGAGAGTTGCCATGTTCGTTCGCCATCGTCTCGTCGCCGGCGCGCTCGCCGCCGCACTGCTCGTCGGGCCCACTGCCACGCTCGCGCAGTCGCGGGCCTCGCTGACCGGGGCCCGCAATCTGTCCGCCGTCCGGCTCCTGGGTTCCAACCGAACCGCGTCGTTGAGCGGCGCGCTGTTCAGTCCGAACACCTGCTACTCAACGCAGTTCCAAACCGGGATCTTGACGGTCTTCCCGCCGACGCTCTACCTCGCGCAGAAGGTCTTCAACGGCCCTCCGGGGCGGCTGTGCGGCATGGTCGCCCGCTGGATCCCGACGCGGCGCGTGATCCCGGCGCCGAGAGGCTTGCGCTGGATCACCGTCCGCGCCGCGAACGGCACCTTCCGCATCCCGATTCACTGACACGGCGTCAGGCGGACCGCAGCGAAGCGAGGACCGCGATGGGTTCGGCGCTCGTCCAGAGCGCCGAATCCACTATACGAAGCCGCTCGCCGCGGTGGCGCCCTTCTTGCGCAGCTCGGCCTGGCGCAGCTCGACGCGGCGGATCTTCCCCGAGCGCGTCTTCGGCAGCTCGTCGACGAACTCGATCGCGCGTGGGTACTTGTAGGGCGCGGTCACGCGCTTGCAGTGCTCTTGCAGCTCTTTGACCAGCGCCGGGCTCGGCTCGCTCCCCGCGCGCAAGACGATGAACGCCTTGACGATGTTTCCGCGATCGGGATCGGGCGAACCGACGACCGCCGACTCGAGCACCGCCGGGTGCTCGAGCAGCGCGCTCTCGACTTCGAACGGCCCGATGCGGTAGGCGCCCGAGGAGATGACGTCGTCGGCGCGGCCGACGAACCAGAAGTAGCCGTCGTCGTCGACTTGCGCGCGGTCGCCGGTCAGATACCACGCGCCGCGCCGCGAAGCGCGCGTCTCCTCGTCGTTCTTGTAGTAGCCGGCGAAGAGCGAGGGCGGCTGGCCGCGCAGCGCGATGTCGCCGACCTCGCCGGGGGCGCAGACGTCGCCTTGCTCGTCGACGACCGCGACGTCGTGGCCCGGCATGGGCTTGCCCATCGAGCCGGGCCGCACCGGGATGCCGGGGACGTTGGCGACGAGCAACGTGTTCTCGGTCTGCCCGTAGCCGTCGAGGATCGTCAAGCCGAACGCCTCAGACCAGCGTTCGATCACCTCGGGATTGAGCGGCTCACCGGCCGAGACGCAGTGGCGCAGCAAGGGCAGCCGCCAGTCGCCGAGATTCGGCAGCTTCGCCTCGAGCCGGTACTCCGTCGGCGCCTGGCAGAGCACGCTGACACCGAGGTCGCGAATCAAGTCCATCCGCTCGGCGGGGACGAAGGCGCCCTCGTGCAGCACGATCGCGGCGCCGCACGACCAGGGGCCGAGCAGGACGTTCCAGAGCGACTTCGCCCAGCCGGTCCCGGCCGTGCACCAAACCAGATCGGTCGGCCGCGCGTCGAGCCAGGCCGCGGCTTGCAGCCGCTTCGCCCAGGTGTAGGCGACGTTGTGGACGACGCCCTTGGGTTCTTTGGTCGTCCCGCTGGTGTAGACGATGTACGCCATGTCGCCGGCGCGCGTCGGCGTGCCGGCGAACGGCGTCGCCGCGCGCACCAGCGGATCGACCG
>Ga0302324_100028583_pt1 | contig 10594 bp, 9 predicted proteins | sample Palsa_T0_1_FD_201949 | JGI IMG/M metagenome (GOLD analysis project Ga0302324, IMG submission 201949) | Peat permafrost microbial communities from Stordalen Mire near Abisko, Sweden - Palsa_T0_1 | ecosystem: Environmental > Terrestrial > Soil > Palsa > Peat permafrost | place: Sweden: Abisko... | reverse complement strand
ACACGCCTTCTTTCAGCTCCAGATTGCGCTCGGTGATTTCCTCCTGCTTGTCTTTCAGCAGCTTCTCCAGGTCCTTCACATACCGTCCGATCGTCTCCGCCTCGGCGTTGTACTCGTACGGGATCAACTCGGCATCCGCCAATCGCATGATCGCGCTGCCGCCCGTCTGCGCCAATGCGCGGCCGTAGGAGAAATCGGTGTCCACAAACTTGGTGTACCAGGCGAAATCGTCATAGATGGAATGGTAGGCGTCGCCATCGTCTTCGCCGCCGTAACCGATGTTGAGAGCGGAAATGCCCGCGTAATCCAAAAACGCCGTGTAATCGGAGCCATCCCCCAGCGCGCTGATCCGCACATCGTTGCTCTTTCTGATCTCACCCCGCTCCTCGGCGTTGTGTGCTTCGGAAATTTGCGACAGACGCCGCCGTAGCTGGACCGTGATGTGTTTCTCCGGATCTTGAATTTCACTAGCCACATCGTTAATGAAGTGTTGCAAATCGTGCGAGCCCCCGGCGTAGAAAAAGCCTCTCTCATTGGTGTCGGAATTGATGTAAGCAACCGCGTGCTTCTGAAGTTCATCACGATGGGTTTCGACCCACTCGGTTGAGCCCAGCAACCCCGGCTCTTCGCCATCCCACGCGCACATGACGATCGTCCGCTTCGGATTCCAGCCTTGCTTGTGGAGCTCGCCGAGCATCCGAGCTTCTTCCAGAACGGCGACCATCCCAGAAATCGGGTCCTCCGCGCCATTGACCCAGGCATCGTAGTGATTTCCGCGGATCACCCACTCGTCGGGCGTATCCGATCCGCGCAGGGTTGCAATCACGTCGTTCACGGGTTTCAAGTCCCAGTTCGAAAGCACTTTCAGATGAACTTTCGCGGGGCCAGGGCCGACGTGGTAGGTGATCGGCAAGGCTCCCCGCCATTCCTCCGGAGCAACCGGTCCCTGCAACGCGGAAAGCAGCGGCAGCGCCTCGCCATAAGAGATCGGCAGTACGGGAATCTTGGTGATGACTTTTGCGTCTTTGATCTCCAACCGCTTGGCGCCGGCGGTAGCGCCAACTCCGGGGGTCAACGGGTCGCCGGGATAGTCCGTATCCGTGACGGCGCCGCGTTGCACGCCATCGCGCGGCCTCCATCCGCCTTTGGGATATTCGTCACCGTTGAAGAACCCGTCGCCCTTAGGATCGGAATAAATGATGCAGCCAATGGCCTGGTGCTCGGCCGCGACTTTGGGCTTGATGCCGCGCCAGCCTCCACCATATCGTGCGATCACGATCGCGCCCTTAACAGAAATTCCGAGACGGTCCAGCTGCTCGTAATCCTCGCGGTTGCCGTAATTCACGTACACGAGTGGCGCTGTCACGTCTCCGTCGATAGAGTACGCGTTGTAGGTAGGCAACTGTTCGGAGCTTTGATTGGAGGTTGGATCGCCAGGGACGGCGGGCTCCTCCAGCCTGGCTCGGAACGTCGTAGGCTCGATCATTTCGAGGATACGCTCCTTCGGAGTCGGGAAAAGTACCTGGAAGGTCTCCACGTGGGCGTCAAATCCCCATTCCTTGAACTTGGAGAGCATCCAGTTCGCATTCTCCTGGTTATAGGGAGAGCCCACATGGTGCGGACGCGCACTCAGGCGCCGCATGTTCTGACGCAGGTTCTCGGGGACGATGCCGGCCTGGAGCTTCTTCTCCCAATCGCGCTCCATCTTGGAGGATTGCGGCGAGTAGCCGGCGAGGCTTGAAGCCTCGGGCGGCCCGGTCTGCGCGGATTGCGCAAAAATGGGTTGAGTAAGGCTCTGAACTGCGAGATAGGCGGCGAAAGAGCGTAGTGAAATCAGAAGAACCTCCGCGATGTCCTACAAGTCTACAATGCTTGGAATAACCGGCTGCCTCGCCTACTGAGCCTGTTTGACCGGGGATCCGATCGGCTGGCCGATGATGTCGCCTGAGACCACCATTTCGACGCGCCGGTTCTTTTGACGGCCCGCGGCATTGGCGTTGGAGGCCACTGGATTGTCCTTGCCGAAGCCCTTGGCGCTTATGTTGTCGCGCGAGATGCCTTCGCCAATCAGATAGCTGCGAACGCCGCCCGCGCGGCGCTCGGAGAGTTTCATATTGTAGTCCTCGCTTCCGATATTGTCGGTGTAGCCGTCCACTTCCAGCAGCAGGCCCGGATGCGAGAGGATGATACCCGAGATCTTCGCGAGCTTTTCACGGGCGGCCGGACGCAGGGTGGCCTTGTTGAAATCGAACAAGACGTCCGACATGTTGACGATCAGGCCACGGGCGGTGTCGCGAGTATCCAGGATCAAGTTGAACTGCTGGAGCAGCTGTTGCCGCAACTGCTGCTGCGATTGCTCGGCTTGGGCGCGCAAGCGATCGGCTTCCCGCGCTTTTTGCTCGGCCTGCCGCGCCAGCAAACGGGCTTGCTCGGCTAACTTCTGCTGTTCCTCGGCGGCCAGCCTGGCTTGCTCCGCTTTCAGGCGTTCGGCTTGCTCCTCTGCGCGCGCGGCTTCGGCGGCGGCTCGGTCCTCGGCGGCTTTTCGCGCCTCTTCGGCCGCCTGCCGGGCGGATTCCGCAGCCTGTGCATCCGCGATGGCTTTCTGGCGGGCTGATTCCTCCGCTGCTGCCCGAGCGGCCGCTTCACGGTCCGCGGCTTCCTGCTTCTCGCGGGCGATGAGTTGGTCTTCCTGCCGCTTCAGCGACAATATGCGCGCGGTCTCGGCGTTTTGCACCGCCTCGCGCGACGTCATGATGACGGGCCGTGAGCCCGCTTTACGGGCCTGATAGGCCTCGGCCTGCCGCAGCAAATTGTCCGCGCTGTCAAATGTGTCCTTGGCGTATTGGTCCGCGTTGGCGACTTGGGCGATCTGGACGGCGTTCTCGGCTTCGAGCAATTGCAGCGGCACGGTTTTGCCGGTCTTCACGGCGTGGAATCTGCCGGGCGTCCCGGTCATGGTGTACGTGCCGCGCTTAAGCAGATCGTATTTCACGCTGGTCTGCTCAATCTTGCCGAGCGTGTCTTGGCGGACGATGTTCTCCATCACGACCACGTCGCTCGGTTGGGTGACGCCAAAGTACGGCTCGGCGGTCACGATGAGCGCGAACGCCTGGAGATCGGTGGTGACATCCAAACTCGAGCTCCCGCCGTCGAGAACCACTTCGCCCAAATTCTTGGAGCGGCCTTCGGGCGTGATCGCCCACAGAACGTACGTCAGAAACTCGGGGCCGTACTGCGAGGCCGGCAACAGCTTGTGCATCTCGGTTTTCACTTCGATGTAGCCGGGCCGGCTGTTCACGTCGGCGTGACCGGTAGCGTCGGGCGCCACCGGCGTGCCGCGCAAATCGACTTTCGTCCAACCGCTGCGATGGCGGTAGCTGACGGCGTTGGTGGTCCGCTCAACCACGGTGACACGAAAAATCGGCGTTGCCGCGCCCGGCTGAGGTGGCGGGGGCGGAGCTTGCGCCCGCACAGCTCCGGGAATCAAAACAAGGGAAAGCAGTAGAATCGAAATCACCTTGCTCATCGTGCAATCCTCCGGGCTGGCCCTTTGCGCCGCTGCTGTAGAAGGTAGCAAACTCATCGCCAAGTCTGGCTGGAATCTTGTCCAGAATCTTCAGATCTTGACGATGGACGCGATGGTATACTTGTAAAGAGTTGTAACCGGGCGGGTGAATTACGTGGCGCAGCGCTTAGTTCGGGTCCGCAGTTTCGGCCTCCTTCCTTCCTGCCTTACCGTGCTTTGCTTGCTGTTTGCGCCGCCCCAAGCAAGAACCGCGGACGACCCAGCCGTTGCGATCACGCCTCGCGCCAAGACCTCGGATAAAGATCCCAAACCGGTGGCGCTGCGATCGGACCGGATTCGCGTCGACACCACGCTGGTGCAGATCAACGTGACGGTTACCGATCCGTTGAATCGGTTCGTTACGGGGCTGGAGAAAGAGCATTTCCGGCTGTTCGAGGACAAGATCGAGCAGAAGATCCTGGATTTTTCGAGCGAGGACGCTCCGCTTTCCATCGGTCTGGTGTTCGATACCAGCGGCAGCATGGGGCCGAAGCTCCAGAAGTCTCGCCAGGCTGCGGTGCAGTTCTTCAAAACCGCGAATCCGGAAGACGAATTTTTCCTGCTCGAGTTCAACGACCGCCCGGAGTTGGTGGTGCCGTTTACCCCCGACACCGAGGAGATTCAGAATCGGCTGGAATTCGCGCAATCGAAGGGAAAAACCGCGCTGCTGGATGGCGTCTACATGGCCATGAACCAGATGAAGAAGGCGCGCAATCCTCGCAAGGCGATCTTGATCATCTCCGATGGCGGCGACAACAACAGCCGCTATACTGAGAGTGAGATCAAGAATGCGGTTCGGGAAGCCGACGTGCAGATCTATGGGATTGGCATTTTTGAGCCCATCGGATCGCGCGGCCGGACTCCGGAAGAGCAGATGGGCCCAGGGCTGTTGAGTGAAGTGGCTGAACTGACGGGCGGGCGCAGTTATAATGTGGAGAATCTGAACGAACTTGCCGATATCGCAGCCAAGATTGGAATTGAGCTTCGCAATCAATACGTGCTGTACTACAGTTCCACCAACCAGGTGCGTGACGGGAAATACCGGCACGTCAACGTCAAGCTGGTGCAGCCGCGCGGGCTGCCTCCGCTCAAAGCGTTTTTCCGCCTCGGCTACTATGCGCCGTCTCAGTAGCGCCGCCCTGTTGTTACTTGCTTCCCTCTCGTTTGTTTCGGCTCAAAATCCTCCGCTGCAAGCTCCGGCTTCCTCTGAAGATCCCACCTTCACGGTCGGCACGCGCCTGGTGGTGCTGCCGGTAAGCGTGCTGGACAAGAGCGGCAAGCTGGTGACGGACCTGCAGCAAAAAGCGTTCAAGGTTTTCGAGAACGGGATCGAGCAGCCGATCAAGGTTTTTCGCCGCGAGGACGTGCCGATTTCGCTCGGGATCATCATCGATAACAGCGGCAGCATGCGGGAGAAGCGGCAGAGAGTGGAGGCCGCCTCGTTGGATTTGGTAAGAGCCTCCAACCCGCAGGACGAGGTTTTCATAGTCAATTTCAACGATGACCCTTATCTGGACGTGGAGATGACCAGCGACATCAAGAAAATGGAAGAGGGCATCGCTCGCATCGATTCTCGCGGCGGCACGGCCATGCGCGACGCCATCAGCGAGTCGATAGACTACGTAAAAAAGAATGGCCATCGCCAGAAGAAAGTGTTGCTGGTGATCACCGATGGCAACGACAACGCCAGCAACATCAGTCTGGAAAAAATGGTGACCCGCGCGCAGCAGAACGAGGTTCTGGTGTATTCCATCGGCCTGTTAAACGAGGAAGAGCGGCGCGAGGCGCGGCTGGCCAAGCGTGCCCTGGACGCCATCAGTAACGATTCGGGAGGACTCGCGTTCTATCCGAAGGGCGCCTCCGACGTGGACGCGATCGCGCTGCAGGTGGCGCACGAAATCCGGAATCAATATACCATCGCCTACTCGCCGACCATTCAGGAGATGGACGGCAGCTTCCGCCAAATCAAGGTTACGGTGAACGGGCCGGGGCACCTGCAGGTACGGACCCGGACCGGATACTACGCTACTCCGGATTCGGGGTCCAAGAAGGCGCTGGGCCAACTGCACTGATGCTGCGCTTTTTGTGGCGCGCCACCCGCGGCTACCGGCTGCGTCCCTGGCGGAGCCCCTATCTGCGCTGGCGCATGGAAACCTACTGGGGCGTGGCCGCCGACAAGATCGGCTTCGGCGATTTCTGGCGCTTTGCGTGGAAGCATCGCGCGGATTTGAAGCGCTACCTGGAGTGGGTGGACCGGATGCAGTGAGCTTCCGGCGCGAGTTGCGGCGCGGGCGCCCTACTTGCCGAAGTATTCGTCGTTCAGCGTGACCGGCGTCTGGGTCTTGATTTTCTCCAGCGCCTCCTTGGCCAGCTTGGGCTTCAGCTGCTTTTCGATTTCGGCTTTGGCGTCCTCGAAGCTCTTGGATCCGCGCGATGAAATCTTGATGATGTGATAGCCGAACTGCGATTTTACCGGCTCGCTCACCTCGCCGATTGGCAAACTGAATGCCGCTTGGTCGAAGGGCGCAACCATCTGTTTGTGTTTAAAGGTGCCTAGATCGCCGCCCTTGACAGCGGAACCGGCATCATCGGACTCGGCCTTGGCGACGGTAGCGAAGTCGGCGCCCGCAACAAGTTTGCCGCGGATTTCCTGCGCCTTGGCCAGCGCTTCCGGTTCGGTGAGATCTTTCTCGCCGGGCTTCAGCGGAACGGTGGATCCTTTGAAGCGGATCAGAATATGGCTGCCCTTGGCTTCCTCGAATTCGTCCTTGTGCGCATCGTAGTAAGCGCGAAGATCCAGATCGGTGAATTGAACACCCTCGGTGATCTTCTTGGCCAGCGTACTGGCCAGATAGCTGTCGGTCTGGACGGCGAGCATCTGTTTGGTTTCGGGGCTTTGGTCCAGCATGCGCTTGCGCGCCTCTTGCGCCATGGCTTCAAGGTCGCCGTACTGTTCGGCGACCTTCTTTTTATCGGCGGGCGTGCTAGCAGGGCGTCCGTTTTGCGCAATAGCGGCGAGCAAGAGCTCGAATTGAGCCCGGGTCAGCTTCTGATCGCCGATGGTGAGGACCACCGTGTCCGGTGCGACATTGCTCACCGGCGCGGCTGCCGGAGTTGGAGCCGCCGCGGGAGCCGCCGCAACGGGCGCGGCTTTGGGGGCAGCAGGACTGGCGGGGGAAGAAGGCTGCTGGGCTGCAGCGACAACGACAGCGACGGCGACGAGGCCGGAAATCGCGGATACACGGGCGAATTCAGAGAATTTCATGGATACTTTTATTGTAGCCGATTATGACTCCAACCTCCGGCCAAAATGGACCCGTGGCGCGTCTTGGAGGAATCGAAGCCGGAGGATCGAAGTTCGTGTGCGCCGTGGGAAGCGGTCCGGCGGACATCCAGACGCTCGAATTCCCAACCACCCAGCCTGGTGAGACCATCGCACGAGCGGTGGAGTTTTTTCGGGATCGCGCGCCTGTCGCCGCGGTCGGGATCGCGTCCTTCGGGCCCATCGATCCGAACCTGGGATCGCCCACTTTTGGGTACATCACCTCCACGCCGAAAAAAGACTGGAAGAACTGTGACTTTGCCGGAACGGTCGGCCGGGCGCTCGGGGTGCCCGTAGCGTTTGACACCGACGTCAACGCCGCCGCGATGGCCGAATTCCATTGGGGCGCGGCGCGCGGACTCGAAAATTTCATTTATGTGACAGTTGGAACCGGAATCGGCGGGGGCGCGATGGTGGATGGGCGGTTGCTGCACGGGCGCCTGCATCCGGAGATGGGACACGTTCGAATCCCTCATGATCGCCTGCGTGATCCTTTCCCAGGAAACTGCCTGTATCACGGCGATTGCCTGGAGGGGCTGGCGGCAGGACCGGCGATCGAGGCACGCTGGGGCCGGGCGGGGCGCCTGCTCCCGGACGGTCACGCGGCTTGGGATCTGGAGGCGGAATACCTGGCGCTCGGCATCGTGAGCTGGACGTGCACGCTGGCGCCGCAGCGCGTCATTTTGGGTGGCGGGGTAATGGAACGCGGGGAACTGTTCCCGAAGATCCGTCGCCGAGTGGCCGAGCTGCTCAACGGCTATTTGGAAGCTCCCGAGATAGTGCCGGCTGAGCTAGGGGCGCGAGCGGGTGTGCTGGGGGCCATCGCGCTGGCCAGTGGGCGCGTGGGCTAAATCGAATACCCTGGTACACGCGGCTTTACCGGTACACGCGGCTACGGCGGTACACGCGGCTTGAGCCGCGTTTTTTGTACCCGGTACACGCGGCTACGGCGGTACACGCGGCTTGAGCCGCGTTTTTTGTACCCGGTATACGCGGCAGCCGCGTTTTGCCAAATCGGTACACGCGGCATTCCAGCCGCGTTTTGTTTTCAAGTCGCACACCCCTGGCCAGTGACCTTGCACGCCTGGAGTCTGTTTAGCGTCATAATTAGAGTCATGGAGCAGCTTCGTAAACGCCGCGCAGCCGGCTTCTCGCTGATCGAACTTCTGATCGTCATTGCGATCATCCTGATTATTCTGGCCATCGCCGTTCCCAAGTTGGGGAGCGCGCGCATGAACGCCAGCGAAATGGCGGTGTACAAGGAGCTGCAAACCATCAACACCATGCAGACCCAGTACATGTCTCAATTCGGAAGGTTCGCAACCACGCTGGCCGAACTGGGGCCGCCCACCAGCGGCGGGCCTGGTCCACAAGCCGCCGACCTGATTCCGTCTTCACTCGCTTCCGGTGAGAAGGACGGCTACATTTTCACCATGACGGCGACGCCATCCGGCTACACCATCAATGCGAATCCGAAGGTGTACAACACGACGGGCCGGCGCACCTTCTATACGGATCAGAACATGATCTATCGCCAGAATTGGTCGGCGGAAGCGGCTAACGCCAGCAGCCCTGAGATCAAGTAGACCTTGGTCAATTGTTAAATACCCAATCAATTTTGTAAAAACATTGTGACGGAAGCGTGTTCGGTTGCGGGACGAAGTGTCCTCTTCTGGGAATAATGTTTCCCGGCGCAATTTTGTGCAAACGAAATCGCCGCGGCGCGCGTACAAGGTTTTATGAAGGCTGCTGAGGTGACCTCGAAGCCAAGTGGCGCGTGCCCGGTGACGGACGCTGCGGGAAGCACGATCCGGCGCCGCGACATCGTTGGGTTTTCTCTGACGGAGGCCGTATATGACGAGGGCGTTTCCCTCGGCCGGCATTGTCACGCGAACGCGTACCTGCTGCTGGTTCTATCGGGCAAGTACAGCGAGAAGCACATGCATCACGATTTCATCTGGGGCGAGGGTGCGCTGCATCTATTGCCGGCGGGCGAGCGCCACGAAAATGAGTTCGCCACCGCGGTGCGCTGTCTGCGCGTGAAGATTGAACCCGAGGCGATCGAGCGATTGGGCGACGACTCCAGGTGGGCATTGTCGGAGCCGCGCGAAATCTCGGGGCCGTTGTTCGGGTGGCTGGCGAACCGGCTGCTGCGCGAATTCAGGGCGCAAGACGACGTGGCCCCGCTGGCCATGGAAGGCGTGCTGCTGGAAATGCTGGCCGAAAGCGCGCGAAACTGCGATGACGGTTCGGGATCGTCGGCGCCAACCTGGCTGCGTCGTGTACGGGAGGCGCTGGACGAATCGTATCTCATGGCGCCGGGCCTGACCGATCTGGCGGCGGTGGGTGGCGTGCATCCGGTGCATCTGTCGCGCGAATTTCGCAAGCGTTATCGCTTGACGATTGGAGAATACATACGGAAGCGGCGGATCGAATATGCCAGCGGGCTGCTGTCGAATTCCGGAATGCGCATGTCCGAGATCGCCAGCACGTGCGGGTTTTCCGATCAGAGCCACTTCTGCGCGCTCTTCAAGAAGTATTCCGGGATGACGCCCGCGAAGTTTCGGGACCTATCGGAGCGTCCGCGACTGGATGATCCTAAACCCACCAAGCTTGAGCCGGTGGGTCTTGGATCACGATGCCGTTGAGGAATGCCGCGCCCTTTGTGAGGCCTTCCTCGGGGGACAACAATGAATCCTCGTGCTCGATGGACAGAACGTAATCGTATCCGTACATCCGCAACGTTGAGATGAACTCTTTCCACCAGCCCTGGGCGTGGCCATAGCCCACGGTGCGGAAAATCCAAGAACGGTTTCGCTCGTCGGTGTACTTCTTGGTATCCAGCACGCCGGTGCGCGGAAGATTCGCGGGATATAGTTGCGTGTCCTTGGCGTGGACGTGGAAGATGGAATCGCCGAGAACGCGAATGGCCAGGATCGGATCGATGCCTTGCCAGAACATATGGCTGGGATCGTAGTTGCAGCCAAGCGTGGGGCCGGCGATGGCGCGCAGCTTCAGCAGGGTCTCCGGGCTGTAGGCGACGAAACCGGGGTGCATCTCGATTGCGATTTTGACGCCGTGATCTTTTGCGAACTGGGCATGCTTGGTCCAATAGGGCGCGACTTTCTTCTCCCATTGCCATTCGAGCAGCTCCAGATATTCGGGCGGCCAGGGACATGTGATCCAGTTGGGGTACTGGGCCCGGTTGCTATCGCCGGGACAGCCGGAGAAATCGATCACCACGGGCACGCCCAGCCGCTCGGCCAGCCGCACGGTTTTCCGGCTGGTCTCTTGATAGGCTTTCGCTAGGGCCGGATTCGGGTGCAGCGGATTTCCATGGGAGCTCAGCGCGCTGATGGAAAAGCCGCGATCTTCGAGCTTGAGCTTGAACTCCCGCAGAGCGTTGCGATCGGTGAGCATCGACAGCGGACAGTGCGGATCGCCGGGATAGTTGCCAGTGCCCAACTCGACGGTGTGAATACCCAGGCTCTGTAGTTTTTCTAGAACCTGGACCAGCGGAAGCTGGCTGAGGAGTGCGGTGAAGACGCCGATTTTCATCGAAAGATCATTATACGAACGCCCAAGGAGGGAATGCGCCGCCATGCGCGGTCCGAGGTGACGGCGGTTGCCCGGAGTTGTTTCGCCAAGGTGAGGCACGCCCGGTCGCCGAGCGAGAGGCCGTGCGACTTGCTTAACGGAGAAAACTC
>Ga0302324_100028582_pt1 | contig 10595 bp, 10 predicted proteins | sample Palsa_T0_1_FD_201949 | JGI IMG/M metagenome (GOLD analysis project Ga0302324, IMG submission 201949) | Peat permafrost microbial communities from Stordalen Mire near Abisko, Sweden - Palsa_T0_1 | ecosystem: Environmental > Terrestrial > Soil > Palsa > Peat permafrost | place: Sweden: Abisko... | reverse complement strand
TTCCCTGCGCTCGGCCTCACTGCTGAACTCGTTCACCGGAGCGGCCTTTCGGTTAGCGCCCAGGCGCGGTCGCCGTCGGAGCGGTGCGGGTGGAAGGGGGCCAGCCAGCTGCCGTCGTCCTGCCTGACCCGCAGGAACTCGCGGTCCTCGTGCTCGTCGTACTCAGCGTGCACCCAGTCGAGGATGCCGCGCAGCAGCCCCAGCCCGTCTAGGTGGCCGACGGCGAATTCCGTGTCGCCGCTCTGCGTCAGCCTCCGGGTGTACCGGCCGGCGTCGTCCACGTGGCTGGTGTCCACCGTGTCGATCTCGAACTCCACCTGAATCCGGGCAGGGCCGTTGAGATAGCTGTAGTAGCCGTGGTCGCGGGCGGGGCGGGCGGAGATCTTCCAGCCGGGCCGGAAAGTCGTCTTGTTGATCAGGTTCACTGCGTCTTGGATGTTCATGGTCTCTCTCCCTGGAATGGCCCCCGGTTTGGGGCCTTTCAATATTGTAAACAGCGTGACGCTGCTTTTCATTCCTCTTCGGTGACACCGCACTGGTACCAGTCCAGTACCTCGGCCGTCGACCAGAAGTAGCTCGGCTGGCCCTGGCGGCGCTCGGCCTCAGGGATCTCACGGACGGGCTCGGGAAACGGCACGCCGGAGTCGTTGAGCGTGCCGCGATCAGCCCAGTTGTAGACGTTCTGCCGCAGCACCGGGGGGTCCGGCTGGCAGACCGCGTTGATGACGTGGGCCAGGGTGGCGTAGCTCGCCTCCCCGGCCCTGGCCCGGAATTCTTCCTCTACCTTCTTCACTGCTCTCTGCCTCTCGGTGCCACGGGGTAAAGCGAGGCCCCCGCCTGGGGGGCAGGGCGGGAACCTCGCGTCTTTCGGGGCGGCGCTCAGCTGCGGGCCGCCGCGCGCTCCATCGCCTCGACTGCCTTCAGCTCGATCTCGTACGCCCGGTCGACGTCTTCCACCGTCTGGGCGAAGGCGCTGACCGCCTGGGCGATCCCGCCGCTGGTCATCTGGCCGCCCAGGATGAACATGTCCAGGACGCCCTTCTGCTCGTCGGGGCTGAACCCGAGCCCGGCCGCCACGGCGGGCACCGTCTCGGTGGGGCTGGCGACCGGCGTCTGCGCCGTCTCGGTCAGCCCGGCGACCAGCTGCTCCAGGTAGCCCTTGGTCAGCCACTGGGACACCGCGTCGCGGGTCTCGGCGGCCACCAGCTGGCCCGCCTTGACCAGCGTGTCCTGCGACGGCTTGATCATGCCCTCGGCCAGCTTGCTGCCCAGGTGCACCTTGCGGATGCCTTCCTTGCGGATCGTCAGCCCGTTGGTGCACCAGGCGACTTCGACCAGGGGTGTCAGCGTGTAAGCGCCGCCGCCCGTCTCGCTGTTGCGGAAGTCGAAGCCCATGAAGACGATCGGGCGGTCCTTCTCGCTGAAGATGTGGTGCGCGCCGTACTGCTGCCGCAGCTGGTCGAAGCTGCCGGCCCGGACCACCCCGCCGTCGAACGGGGAACGGTACCCCTTGAGCAGCTCGGGTGCCAGCGTGTTAATGTCGTGGGCCTCGAACCGGACGCGCATGGCGCGCTCGGACAGGTCCGAGACGCGGCTGGTGACGTTCACCCCGGAGTCGCGGATGCCCGTCATCACGGCGGTCAGCACGTCCAGGTTGTCCATCGACAGCGAGTACTTGTCGGACAGCATCGCCCTGGCGACGCCCTCGCCGCCCTCGCCCTTGAACAGCCGCAGCAGGAACGCGCGGTCGTCGGCGGGGTAGAGAACTTCCTCGCTGATGGTCGAGCGGCCCTCACTGCCGATCGTCGGCAGGCTCGTGCGGCGCTTGCGGCCGTGCAGCCAGCCGTTGACGTTCTGGTCGTACATGTCGGGCCGCGTCTCGCGCAGCGTGCGCAGGTACTGGCGCGGGATGCCCAGCTTGGCGCTGACCCCCTCGTCGAACACCTCGGTCGGCCGGTAGACGCCGTTGACCGTGGTCACGCCGTCCTCGCTGATGACCGGCTCGGAGTCCTTGACGACCAGCAGGCCGTCCTTGGCCTTCATGCTGGTGGCAGGCACGACGATGTCCAGCTTGTGCGCCTGCTGCTCGTTGAGGATCGTCACCAGGTCGGCGGCGGTCGCGTTGCGAGCGGTGAGTGTGGTTGTCATCTTGGTCTGTCTCCCTCTTGAGGTACCTGCCGGATACCGGGCTCATGCCTGGGCGTCTCCCGCGACCGGGACTACATGCTGCCCGCTAAGACAGCCCCGTGCGGATTCCTGGCCTGTACTGCATGTCATGAGCCCGGTGCCCGGCAGGTGCCGGGTTGTCTGGGTGCAAGGCCCGGAGGGGCACTTCAACTGACACCCGCCATACTTCCGGCTGCTCCGGGCCTTGCAATAGTGTAAACACTAGATTAGCGGATCTATTCCCGTCCTGTCTAGTCGTCCGGGGCGGGGTGGGCCGGCGCGTGCGGTCGGTTCGTCTACTGTGCCCAGGGGGGCGGCGGCGCGGCGCTCGGGTCCTGCGGCGGGTTGACCGGCCCCGGCTGCTGCGGCTGGTAGCCCGGCTGCGGCTGCTGCTGCGCCCACGGCGGCATCGCGGGCTGGCCCTGGTCAGAAGGGGATGGAGCACCCTGCTGGTAGGGGGCACCGGGTGCGGGGGCACCCGAAACCGGGGCACCGTAGGGCGGCTGGCCTTGCGGAGGGTACGGCTGGCCGAAAGCGCCCGTCTGCGGTCCCTGCGGCTGCTGGCCGTAGCCGGGCTGCCAGCTCTGGCCCTGCGGGGTGAACTCGGCCAATCCCCCTTGGCCAGGCGCGGCCGGCTGCGCCCACTCGGGTGCGCCGGGAACCTGGGCGGGTGCGCCCTGCCATGGCCCCGGCGCGGTCTGCTGCGGCGGCTGGCCGGGCTGCTGGTCGGGACCGCCCCAGGACGGGGCTGCGGGCTGCTGCTGGCCGTAGCCGTTCTGCTGCGGCTGGCTGTACTGGCCGGGGTACTGCTCGGCGTAATGCGGCTGCGGCGGCTGGCCGTAGCCGTTCGGCGGGTACTGCTGCGGCTGCTGTGGTGCGGCCTGCACCTGCGTGGGAGCGTCGGGCCGGGCTGGCTGGAAGCGCTTGATCTTGGAGCGGGTGTCGCCGTCGTACTCGTCGTCCTTCACCACGCCGGTCACCGGCTTGCCGACCATGAACTGGGCGATGTACTGCTCGGTCCAGCCGGGCTGCGGCGGGACCGGCACCCCGAAGGCGTTCAGGTCGCGGAACATCATGCCCAGGCCGTTCGGGTTGGGCTCGCCGTCGTTCCTGACCGGGTTGATGGTGATATTGGTGCCGAGGCTGGTGCCCGCGTGCGGCCCGGTGGTGATCACCAGCTCCACCGCCCACTGGCCCTTGGTGCCGTCCTTGCTCTTGCCCCACTCCGACTTGGTGCAGACCATGTCGTAGCTGTCCTCGGGGATGCGGAGCATCCCTGTCATGTTGGCTTGGCCGTAGAGCTGGCCGAAGTCGTAGCCTGCTGACATTAGCCTCGTCCGCCTTCTCTCATGTTCTTCTCGATCGCTGCCATGCTCTGCTCGGCGATCTCGGCGCTGCCGCTGGCGACCGCCCAGATCCACCGTTCCACGTAATTCCCGAACGTCTCCGGCGCGCGGAACCACACGCCGTCCCCGTACCGGGCCGCCAGGTAGCGCCTGGCCTGCTCCGGCATCCATGACGCGCCCTCGCGCCCGGCCCGCTGCGGTTCCGTCTCAGTCACTGAGCACCTTCCTGAGCATGCTCTCGATGTCCCAGCCGGCGACCCGGCCGGGGTAGCCGAGCCGGGGCGCGTACGGCAGCCGGCCGCCCACCCGCTCGCCCGTCTCGTAGTCGGGGTGCGGGCCGATCAGCAGGTCCCGCGTGCCGTCGGCGTTGGCGTTCAGGTAGCCCTCGACGTCCACGTAGTAGGGCAGGTAGTCCTGGAGCTGGCCCTGCACCAGCGGACGCCACTTGCCGTCCCGCATGTGCGTGCCGGCGATGAACGTCACCGACCACAGCGGCTTCACCGGGTGGATCAGCAGATCCCGGTGCTGGCGGACGAGCAGGCCCATCACCCGCAGCAGGTGCCCCCAGTTGTCCCGCTCCACCTTCTTGATGCCGACCTCGTTGTCGATCACCCGCTGCTGGCCCTCGGTCAGCGAGTCGACCGACAACGAGTTGAACGGGTGGCGGCCGGCGTTGAGCACCCGGTACGCTTCCGCGATCGTCGCGGCGTCGCGGACCACCACCAGGCACGTCTCCCAGTCCGGCGTCACCGACGGCTGCCCGTAGCCCGCGACCACCCGCCTGCCCTGCTGCGGCGGCGGCCCCTGGCGGGGGCTCCACTCGGTCTTGCGGCTGGGCGTCCACACGGCGGTGCCCTCGATGTCCAGGATGAGGCGCGGCTGCGGCCCGCTGTCCCCGAACGTCGACTTGCCCGCCTTCGCCGGCGCATGTACAAGGAACGACAGCCCCTGGCGGCGGGCGGCCGGGCTGGGCCGGGGCGGTAGGTCCTGGACCGTCGGCGAGGCGTGGAGGGCCTGGGCAGGGCTCGTCGGCTGGTAAGGACCGGGCGCGGGTGGGCTAGTCGGCGGGCCGGACGGGGCAGGCGAGGTATGAGACGTCGGCGGCGTTACGGAGGGGGCCTGGCCCGTCGGGGTGGGCCGGGGCGGTAGGTCCTGGGTTGTCGGCTTGAGCCGGCCGGGCAGGTTCTGGAGCGTCGCCGGGGCAGGCGCGGCTGGAAAGGGCGAGGAAAGGTATGGGTGTGCGTGGAACGTCGGCATGGAAAGGTCTGGGTGCGCCTGGAACGTCGGCCGGAGCGATGGGGAGTGAACCGTCGGATGGGCTGACTGGGTATGAGTCGTCGGCTGGGCTTGAGGCGCTGTGGGCTGGCCCGTCGGCGAGAGAGGGCTTGGTACGGATAGTGAAGTCAGCCGAGGGCTTGGTACGGATCGGGATGTCAGCCGGGCAAGGTCGGGTCCGGATAGTATCGACTCGCCGGGAGGGGTTGATTGGGCACGGTTCGTCGGCGGGAGCGGCGTAGGCAGGGATGTCGGCCGGGCCCGGGCTGGCCGGGTTTGGTTTGTCGGCCTGGCCTGGGCTGGCAGTGTCTGGCTTGTCGGCTGCCCGGTTGCAGGGCGAGGACTACGCGAAGACCACGACACCGCAGCGGCCGGACGGCCCGCGTCGCCGAACCCGGTGGCCGCCGAAAGCTGCTGCGTCATCGTCCGTCTCCCTGATCCTCGCCCTGTCCGTTGCACACTACCGCGCCGCCAGCGCCGCGCGCACGAACTCGATCCGATCGGCCTGCTCGGCGTTATAGGCGTAGGGGTCCTGCTGCTTCCAGTGCCCGCTGTCGCGGATGACGCCCGGCCAGTCGGACCCGTCGTCCATCATCGGGCACAGCGTGACGAACGGGCACTCCCAGCTCTTGCACCCGCCGAACGCCTGGCTCGGGTACAGCTCTGACCGCTGCACCCGGTTGACCGTCTCCAGGTCACCGCTGTAGTACCGGTACACGTGGTCTAGCTCGTGCCTGGCAGACATGATCTCGCGGCAGATGGCGGCGATGCGCAGCTCGGCCGCCTCGATGCGCTCGGGGCTGTAGCGGAACGAGTCGGTGGCGTAGTAGGGCGGCTTGCTGGCGGCGGTGCGCTTCACCCGCCGCAGCGTGCGGACGATGCCGCCGTCCACCTGCGGGCTGGCGGGGGTCTTCGCCAGGCGCTGCACCACCGCGTAGAACAGGAACTGCGGGTCGGTCTCCAGGTGCTCGTGCTTCTCGAATGTGGCGGCGGTCTTGTTGTCCAGGAACGACAGCAAGCCGGTTTCCTCGTCGAGCACCACCCGGTCCAGCCGGGCGCGCAGCGTGACCCCTGGCAGGCGCGGGAACGGGACGCAGACTTCCTGCTCGACCGCGACGGTTCGCAGGCTCGCGTCCGCGCCCGTCTCGGCGGCCCACTCGACGTAGCCCTCCACCATGATCCGCGCCATGTCCCACTCGGCGTTGATGTCCGCCTGCCAGTCGGGGTGCTCTTCGAGCGCCTGGCTGTAGAGGATGGCGAGCACCGCCAGGGGGTCCAGGCCGTAGCCGTCCATCCCCTCCAGCGCCGCGTGGACGCGGGTGCCCAGAATGCCATTGCCGACGATTTCCGGCTCGGCCGGGGACGCCCCTAGGTAATACGACAAATACCAGGCTCTGCGGCACCTATCAAATTTCTGTATCTCTGAATTCGATATAGTGATCACGAGTATCGACCCTGTGAATCGCGTTCTCGGTTCGCCTGTTTTCCCTTGGCGATCTCGCTCATCTTGGCCCTGGTCTCTTCAGAATGATGCTTGCCTTTATGCGACACGTAGTCCGTCCACGGGTCCAGGCCGTCTTCGGTGTGGACTTGTGCCCAGTCGTGCGCTTGCTTCTCTAGACCGTCTTCAACACACCGTGCGCAGAGCTGCGCGGACGCTGGTCCGCACAGCTCGCGCACAAGGCGGTGTACCCGGCTGTACAACGCTGGGTCTTCCGCCACGGTGAGCATGTCAGCTGGAGGTGCGCTCGCGCAGCGGCACCGGCCGCCAGCCGGTCACCGTGTAGGTGCCGAAGCCCTGGCTGCGGGAAGCGCCCAGGCCCTGGTCCTGGCCGGTCAGCCAGATCATCGCCCACTCTTCCTCGGTCAGCTCCACGTCGGTCTTGACGTGGAACCGCACGACCGCCTGGTCGACGTACTCCTCGTAGCCGATCGCGTCGCCCCGGTGGGTGTGCACGAACTTCTGGAGCACCCCGTCCGGCTCGGTGACCTCGTCGCCGTCGACGGTGCGCAGCGGCAGCAGCGTGTCGGTGACGAACACGTGCTCGGGGAACCAGCCTTTCAGCTGCTTCTTGTACGCCGCGTTGTCCGGGTCGCCCCAGTTCTTGGTGCGGATCTTGCCCGCGTTCGCGGCGACCGCGACGGCCTCCTTGAGCGCCGCCTTCAGCTGGCGGCCCTCGATGTACAGCACGCCCTCGGTGAGCCCCTTGTACTCGGGGCCGGAGCCGGCGCGCTTGAACATGTTGAACCCGGCCATGTCGGACGCCACCTGGTTGATGGCCTGCTCGGTCAGCTCGGCCTCGGTCAGCTGCGGCACGACGAGCGCGGTCTCCTCGACGTCCAGCGCGTCCGCCAGCTCGACCTCCGGCTTGCGGCCGGCCGCCTTGTGGGTGTCGCGGATCTCCTCGGTGGTCTTGCGGACGAGGGCCTTCACCTCGGACTCCGAGCGGGTGTCCTTCAGCTTGGCGCGAATCCACGCCTCGGCCGTCTTCTCGTTGGACGGCACGCCGCCGCAGATCCGGTCGGCGACCAGCTCGCCCTCGTACCAGAACGGCCATGCCTTCGCCTCGAACTTGGCGAACGGAGACTCATTGTCAGCCATCAGGCTTCTCCCTTGTCGTCGATCTGTCTCCCTGTACAGGAGCATTCATACCGCAGGGTATGAGGGCTGTCAAACGGGGTTCGGTGGGGCCTGTCGAAACGGCCGGGTTGGGCCTGTCAAACGGCTGGGGTTGATTAGGAGCGACTCGGCACGTCAGACGGTGCGGTGTTGATCCGGCTCGTCGGCGGGGCGGGCATGGGCTCGGCCAGTCGGCGCGGCGCGTGGTGCGGGTGGCTGGGCCAGTCGGCCGGGGAGGTGAGGTTTGGTCAGTCGCGGGGCGCGGCGGGGGTGGTCACGGCGCGACAGGCGTCGGGTCGTCAGAGGGGCATGGGATGGTCAGGCACGGCCTGTCGGCGCGGAGAGGTAACGGATAGGCCGGGCATGTCAGCCGGGCGGGGCGCGGGAGGCGCGGCATCGGCTTGTCAGCCGGGGTGGAGCGGCAAGGGATGGGTTGTCAGCATGGGCCTGGGCGAGTTGGGGAACGGGTTGGTGTGGCCTGTCAGACGGGGTTGAACAGGAGTGGCTCGTCAGGCAGGGACCGGGTACGGACTGGCGTGTCAGCCGGGCGGAGAGGTGGTTTGGGCTGGTACGTCGCCGCCGCCGAGCAGCCAGCGCAGCAGGTCGGGGTCGCGGGTGACTTCGGCGGCGCGGTCGCTCTTGCCCTGGCTGAGCGCCAGCAGCCGCTCGTCCACGGTACCGCGTGAGATGGCGTAGACGACCCGCACCGGGTTCTGCTGGCCGATCCGGTCCACCCGGCCGATCACCTGCTCCGTCACCAGCGAGCTGGGGTTCGGCTGGAGGAACAGCATGGTGTCGGAGGCGGTCAGCGTGATCGACTCGCCCCCGGCACCTGCGGTGATGAGGATTACACGGCACTCTCCTTCCTGGAACCACCGCACCGCCTGGTCGCGCTCCATTGGCGACTGCCCGCCCAGGATGGCGCAGTGCGCGATTTTCGCGTCTTTGAGCTTCGCCTCGCACAGCTCCAGCAGCTGCGGGCTGTTCATGCACACGACCAGCGGGCCGGGGTTGTCCTCCAGGAAGTCCATCAGGTCGTCGGCCTTGCCGGAGGGGAGCGTCATCCGCACCTTCTGCTTAGTGAACCCCTGGCGGTCCTCGCCGTCGTAGGTCTCGATCGAGGCGCTGGCCAGCTGGCAGAGCCGGGCGAACCGGGCCAGGTCGTTGTCGGTGACCACGTTCGACGACTCCAGCTCGGCCAGCGCCTCTTTCTGCATCTGCTTGTACGCGCGGGCCTGGGCGGAGGACATCTCCGGGTAGCGGTAGCTGACCGGCAGCCGGGGCGGCATCTGCGGCCGGGCGATCTCCTTGGGGACGCGCCGGATCAGCGGCTGGACGATCGCGTGGAACGCCTTCTGGGTCTCCGGCTTGATGCCGAGGAACTCGCTGCCGCCGTGCCAGTTCAGCTGCTTGACGGCGAACAGGTCCAGGTACCGGGACTTGGACGGGAACGCCAGCGGGTCGATCGCGTGCAGCACCGGCCACAGGTCGGCGATGTTGTCCGCGATCGGGGTGCCGCTGGCGGGCCAGAAGAACTCGGCCGAGCCGGCCAGCTGCCAGACCGCCCGCGTCTGCTTGCTCTTGGCGTCTTTCATCCGGTGCGCCTCGTCGGCGATCACCCCCGCCCACCGGATCTCGTTCAGCTCCTTCGGGTGCACCTCGCACTGCGCCGCTGTCTTGCCCGCCGAGCCGCCGTGCTCGTCGCATCGCACGAACGCCTGGCCGGGGTAGGCCATCAGCCGTGTGTGCTGGCGGACGGTCGGCCACCCGATGACGTAGACGTCGGCTTCGCCCTCGTCCATGATCGCCTTGCGGCGCTTGGGGGCGGTGCCGTCGATCACCCGCACCGTCAGCTCCGGTGCCCACACCCCGAACTCCCGCTGCCAGTTGTACAGCGCCGACGGCACCGCCACCACCAGCCACGGCCCCGTGTCGGGGGTGCACCTCTTGGCGAGCTGCACTCCCCGGATCAGCTGCGGCGTCTTGCCGTTGCCCTGCGGGTCGCCCATGACGACGCGCCGCCAGCCCAGCAGCCAGGCGGCCCCGGCCCGCTGGAACGGGAACAGCGTCCCGCTCTCGGTGTCCAGGTCTTCGAGGACGTCGCGCCACTGCCGCGCGTCCAGGTCCGAGCGGTACTGGTAGCGGAGCTGCTGCTGCTCCCACTGCTGGTGCGCCCACGCTTGCAGGTCCGGGTGGACGTCCAGGCGCTGCTGGCCCCACACGGTCAGCAGCGCCACCCAGGACGCCCAGGTGAGAGGCACCCGCCAGAGGCCGTCTTCCTTCCGCCAGTTCATGCCCGGAACCTGAACCGGCAGGTGGAACTCGCTTTTCGAACAGCCGACCGCCATAATTGGCGGGTCGGTGCCCGGCTCGATCGCAACCCAGGCCATTAAATAGCTCCTCTCACCCCGCCTGCTGGCTGCGGGCGCGGTCCAGCCCGGTCAGGTAACTCTCGTACTCTTCGACCACGTCAACCGCGATGTAGTTGTTGCCGCCGGGCGTCTCGGTCGGGTACCCGCGCGAGCGCGCCCACGCCCGCAGGTCCTTCCAGTATTTCCGGCTGGGGACGCCGGCCGCGTGCCAGAGCAGCACCCTGCTGTACCGGGGCACGTCTGCGGTGTCCGGCACGGGCTGCGAGCGCGGCGCGGTGCCCCTCTCGACCTTCCGGCCCGCCAGCCGGTACCGCTCCAGCAGCTCGGCGTGCTCGTCGGTGAGGTCCAGCTCGTACCACTCGTCCCTACCGTGGACCCGGAACCCGACCACCGTCGTGCGCTGGGCGATGACCTGCCTGCCCTCCGCGTACTCCAGGTCGTCGTAGGTGATGACCGCCGCGACCATAACAGCGTCTCCGCCATCGTCAGGATCATCGCCAGGCCCTGGGTGGAGCGGGGGTCGTCGATCCCCCTGGCGACGATCCGCGCGCCGATCGCCAGCTGCTCGGCCAGGCTGAAGCACTGGTCGGCGGTGACGTCGTTGTCGGCCAGGAACGGGTTCATCAGCGGGATCTGGCCGTCGTCAAGCGCCGCTGCGGCTTTCCGCAGCAGCTCGGCGCTGGTCATGACGCGGGCGCGGTGAAGCGGGGCGTGACCGTCGCCCTGGCGGGCTGCTCCGGCGGCTCGGCGGCGCTGGCGACGATGCCGGTCAGCTGCTCGGCCGCGCGGCGGAACAGCTCGGCCTTGTAGTCGCGG
>Ga0302324_100028581_pt1 | contig 10595 bp, 11 predicted proteins | sample Palsa_T0_1_FD_201949 | JGI IMG/M metagenome (GOLD analysis project Ga0302324, IMG submission 201949) | Peat permafrost microbial communities from Stordalen Mire near Abisko, Sweden - Palsa_T0_1 | ecosystem: Environmental > Terrestrial > Soil > Palsa > Peat permafrost | place: Sweden: Abisko... | reverse complement strand
AGGGCATTTGCTCTCCGTTGTTGGTGTGGAAAATTAAACAATCAGTCTTGAGTTGAATCATGATTGGCCTCCAATTTTTTTACTTCTCGCACAAACTCGGTTGCTTCTTCAAAGCGGCGATAAGCGCTGGCAAAGCGAACGTAGGCCACTTTGTCGATTTGGCGCAACCCTTCCATGACCCTTTCCCCGATAGCCATTCCCGGAACTTCTCGTTCATATTTGTCACTAATCTCGTCCATGATGTTTTCCACCAGTTCCTCAATGACTTTGGGACTAATGGGACGCTTCTGGCAGGCCTTCTTGAGGCCCGACAACAGCTTTTCCTTGGAAAACTCTTCGCGACGGCCGTCTCGTTTGACGACCATAAGCCCTTCGTGCTCAATCTCTTCGTAAGTGGTGAAGCGATGGCTGCATTGCAAACACTCACGGCGGCGGCGAATGGTCGATCCTTCGCGGGAGGCACGCGAATCGATGACCTTATCGTCCTGATTGCCGCACTTTGGACAGCGCATACGTTTTTGTCAACCGCTACATAATGTAGCCTGCTCGTTTCATAACAACAAAGGGTTGTGGCGTCAAGCCTGTTTTTTTGGCATTTTGAGCGCCAGGATAGGCTGGCATTTTGACCATGCTTCTCCATCGGGGATTCCCTCAAACTCAAGATTGGCGCCGGCCCTGCTCAGGAAGGCTTCGCTACAGTCGTGATTTCTGTATTGGATACACTCTAAGTTGTTGTGTTTATTACATTTGCGTAGTGATTAGGAGGCGATTTTATCTGTATGGTATGAGCAACGGGCAATCTCGTTGCAAATGGCGGGCGGGGCCGGGGCCAATTACGTCACCGAAGCCTCCAGCGATTTGATCAACTGGGTTCCACTTGACCAACAACTCGCCCAACGGCATTTTGAATTTTACAGATACCAGTGCCGGAACGCTGCCCAATCGGTTTTATCGAGGGATGACGAATTCCCCATGATACATGGCATGGGTGCATCCTGGTTTTTTGGCGAGATCATAGGCATTCCCTAGTATCTTACTCTTAATTGTAATCATAATCGTAATCTCCTTCTGGTTTGACTGGGTTTGACTGAGTGTGACCGGGTTGGCCGATGTGGCTCGAAAAAGAGTGGAATTACCTGGAATTATCATGGAAATCAACGACTTGCGTGAGTTTGACCGCTCCAGCCTTCGCCGAGTCTATAGCGCGGCAAGCCCGCCGGCGCCAAGGCTCGCGCTTTCTTTAAAGCCCCTTGATTGGCCATCTGATGGCCGATTCGCCGCCTTTACCGTTTTCCGCTAACCTGCGACTACTTGAGGTCGGCTGCAAAAGCTTGCCGGCTCAGGGCCAAGGCAAAACTGTTAAAAAACGCAAAAGGCGCACAACGCCGCAACCAGGTTCCGCCCGTCAACCGCTTTTTCAAAGAACACGCGCCTAAGCACCGCACGATCTTACTCTAGCACGATTGGATGGGAATGCAATGACAAAAAAATCGGGCGGGTTTTTGGCTCGCCCTCATCCTGGCCTTCTCCCGTCCGCCGACGCCAAGGCTATGGCGGATCTTCGAGAAGAAGGAATGGCCATCACATGTTTCTGGTATTGCGGTTGAGTGTCCGGTTGATCCACCGCACGGATTTTCAAAAGGACAGCGAATGTTTCACTTTCTCCCGAATCCGCCGTAGCCTCGGCGAAGGCGGATGGAGAGCGGACCGGGGTGAGGTCGAGCTTTGCAAATAATCAGTTCCGCTCCCGCGGAGTTCAAGCACACAAAGTCGTGAAATCTGCAATATGTAAGTTGTTTTCGTTGAGCTGGTTAACAAGTGCCATGCTCTTACCCCTTGACCGGTCTAGTGTAGTGCTGCAATGAAACCTTTACACAAACCCCTCTCCAATCCCAAGAGGTCTTCACCAACAGATTCAGAAGCACGATCCGAAAGAATCGTCATCTCCGGCGGTTTTTGCCCGAGTTGAAGCGCCTCGTTTTGCGCCGTGTTTTGCTCGCTCATGTGTTGCTTGGCCAGCAATACCACGCCCTGCAATGCAAGCGAGCCAAAAATGCGGACGAGCGGGCCAATAATGTCGCGTTCTGGAATAACGATTTTCTTGCCAAAAGCGCCTCTCTCCCCCATCATCCGAGTCATGGAATCCCATGAGCTTTTGCGTGAAGTGTTTCAAAAGGTCAGTCCCAAACAGGCCGCCGCCGAGATGGGTCTTTCCCTTTCCATGATTTATAAATGGGCCGAACCGCCCGCCAGCACCAGTGGCGCCGCCAATCCGCTGGATCGTGTCGCCGTCCTGGTTCGATGCAGCGGCGACCACAGCATCGTCCAATGGATTTGTCACCGGGCCGGAGGCTTCTACGTCAGAAATCCCCGCGCCGAGCATCCGCATCCGCTCCATCTGGTGCCCGCCATGAACAGCGTCGTGCAGGAATTTGCCGATCTGTTGTCGGTTATGGCCACAGCCGCCGCCGACAGCCAGATCACCACTGCCGAATCCAGTTCGATTCGCGCCCGCTGGGAGGAACTCAAATCCGTCACCGAGGAATTCGTCCAATGCTGCGAAGAGGGAAACTTCCGCGAAATGAAAAAGGTGCAACCGCCCAAGAAATAGCGCGGGCATGAGAATTTCGGCGGCGCGTTTGGTTTTTGTTTTCAGAGGATTGCTCTGGCTGTGCATGTCGCCGCGCAGTCACGCAGGCCAAATCGTGCAGAGCGATATATGCGTCTTCGGCGGCACTTCCGCCGGCGTGATCGCCGCTGTCGAGGCGGCGTACGAAGGCCGACAAATAGTATTGACCGAATTTGGCGGCCACGCCGGTGGCATGACGGCGGGCGGTTTGAGCCAGACGGACATCGGCAACAAAGCAGCCATCGGCGGCCTGGCGCGCGAGTTCTATCAGCGGTTGGGCCGGCATTACGGCACGAACGAAGCCTGGAAATTCGAACCCAGCGTGGCCGAGCGCGTTTTCCAAGACATGCTCCGCGAAGCCGGTGTGACCGTTTATTTCCACCAGCGTCTGGCCTCCGTTAAAACCAACCGCGCCCGCATCGAAAGCCTCATGATGGAAGATGGCACAGTTTTCCGGGCGGCCGTGTTCATTGACGCCAGTTATGAAGGTGATTTGATGGCGAAGGCCGGCGTCTCCTTTTTTGTCGGCCGCGAAGGCAATGCCACATACCACGAAATGTTGGACGGAATTCGCGCTGTTACGCCCAAACACCAATTCGCGGTGGCGGTCGATCCGTACTTCCGCATCGGCGATCTATCCAGCGGTCTTCTGCCGTTCATCCAGGGCCAAGCGCCAAGCAACGCTGGCGAAGGCGACCACTCAGTGCAGGCCTACAATTTCCGACTCTGTTTGACACAAAATCCAGCCAACAAACTGGCCCTCACTCCGCCCGCCAATTATGAACCTGCGCGGTATGAATTGCTGGCCCGTTACATCGAGGCCCTTGTCGCCGCGGGCAAGCCGCTTCGCTTGGGCCAATTCATGGACATCCAACCGATGCCGAATGGCAAAACAGACGTCAACAACAACGGCGGTTTCTCGACGGATTTTATCGGCGGAAACGCGGGCTACGCCGACGGCAGTTACGCCGAGCGCGTGCGCATCTGGCAGGCGCACGAAGATTACACGCGCGGTTTTCTGCATTTCCTGGCGACCAGTCCGCGCGTTCCGCCCGCGCTTCGCGTCGAGATGCAATCCTGGGGCCTGTGCAAGGACGAATTCTCCGACACCGGCGGCTGGCCTCATCAACTTTACATCCGCGAAGCCCGCCGCATGGTTTCCGATTATGTGATGACCGAGAATAATTGCCGTGACTCCATCGAAGTGCCCGATCCTGTTGGTTTGGCGGCCTACACTATGGACTCGCACAACTGCCGTCGCATCGTCCGCGACGGGCGGGTCGAAAATGAAGGCGACGTGCAAGTGGGTGGTTTTCCGCCTTACCAGATAAGTTATCGGTCGCTCGTGCCGCGGGAAAGCGAATGCGAAAATCTGCTGGTGCCGGTCTGTCTTTCGGCCAGTCACATCGCCTACGGTTCGATTCGGATGGAGCCGGTTTTCATGGTCCTGGGCCAGTCAGCCGCCATCGCCGCCGGATTGGCTCTCGACGAAAAAATCGCGGTGCAGAAGATTAGTTACAAAAGGCTGCGCCGCCAATTATTGTCGGCAGGGCAGGTCTTGGAGTGGACCAGCCGCCCTGCCTCTTCCAAGTGAGCAATTCCTCATGCGCCATGATGCACAGTAGGAAGTTGAATGGAGCGGCAATTCGAGGTACAATGTGGCTCAATGCCAAAGATTCCGGTTATTTCTGTCGAGCAGATGCGCCAGTGGGAGCAGGCTACTTGGGCCGCCGGCAAGACCGAGCAGGAGGTCATTTATCAAGTGGGCCGGCTTCTGGCGCAGCGCATTCTCGAACTGGCCCGGCCCGGTGACGCGGTCTGGATTCTCGCCGGCAAAGGTCATAACGGCGATGACGCGCGCGCGGCCCAACCTCATCTTTCGGACCGCAACGTTTTGCTGATAAACGTGGACGACCCGCGACAAGGCCTGGTTGAGTTTTCACAACGCCTCCAGACTCAAGACATTCGCAGTGTACGGTGGATCGTGGATGCCCTCTTTGGCATTGGCCTCAATCGCGCGCTCGATGAGGATTGGCGCAAGCTCATTGACGCGATCAACGGCTGCGGCATTCCGATTTTCGCGGTTGATGTCCCCTCCGGTCTGAACGCTGACACGGGCGAAACCGAAGGCGGCGCGATCAAAGCGGCGTTGACGTTGACCTTGGGGGCGCCGAAAAGGGGCCTGCTCGAAGCGCCTGATTTCACCGGACGCCTGGAAGTGGCTCCCGAAATTGGCCTGGTCGCCTGCCCTTTCGAGACGGAATTGAACTGGACGGCGGCGAGCGATTTTGCCGGCCTGCCGCCGCGCCGCGCCTCCATCGGCAACAAGGGCGATTTCGGACATGTTGCGATTGTGGCCGGGAGCCTGGGCTATCATGGAGCGGCAGTGCTGACCGCGCACGGCGCGCAACGCGCTCAGCCGGGCCTTGTTACCGTTTTTCCGCAGGCCTCCGTCTATGTGCCCGTTGCGGCCCAACTGCAATCGGCCATGGTGCATCCGTGGCGCGCCAGGACGCCGCTGCCGAAGAATTGCAGTTCCATTTTGTTCGGCCCCGGTCTGGCGGCGGAAGAGCTGCCGGACACGCTGAAGGATGATTTGCGTTCCCTCTGGCGCTCTTCTCCAATTGCCATGGTCGTGGATGCCAGCGCGCTGGATTGGCTGGAGCCTGATTCTGTGGCAACCGAGGCCGTGCGCGTGATTACGCCGCATCCCGGCGAAGCGGGCCGCCTGCTGGGCAGCTCCGCCAAAGAGGTGCAGGCTGGGAGGCTTGGGGCCTTACGCGCGTTGTCAAAACGATTCAGCAATTGCTGGGTCGTGCTCAAAGGGCAGCAAACGCTGGTGGGCCGCGCCACCGGGGAGGTCTTTGTCAACAGTTCCGGCAACCCGCATCTGGCGCAAGGCGGCAGCGGAGATTTGCTGGGGGGATACTTGGCGGGTCTGCTGGCGCAACCGGCCTGGCGCCAGGATCCGTTGCTGGCCCTGCGTTACGGCGTCTGGCAGCACGGCGCGACCGCAGATCATTTGGCCGAGACTCAGGCGAACTGGACGGTGGAGGACTTGGCGCGATGGCTTGGAAGAATCAGACCGTAGGCGGATTACGCGATCAAGGTGCTCCCTCTCTCGCGCATCTTGGCGTCTTCGTCGCGGAGGTGGGCTCGTTTGCTTGCAGTCAGCCGCGCGAGCCTGAAGAAGGCCGCCCCGGAGGCACAGGCAACCAGAAGAGCGGAAGCAGCCAACGATGCCTTGAGGCCCGCCCCGCGAGGACTGGCGAGATGCACGAGTGATGATCGAAGCGCAAAAACAAGGATGTCGCCGAGGAAGTGAAGGATCAGCGAGGGGAGAATGGACTGTGTTAAGTAGGCGAGAAGGCCATAGATAAAGCCTGCGGCAAGGTAAAATGGGGCGTTGCGAGCGAGGGCCGCAACACCGTGGGACAGGTGGATCAAAATAAAGAAGAACGAAGTGATGGCGATGGCGGGGACAGGGCCTATGAGCCGCTCCAGCGGAGCCTGCATGAAACCGCGAAGACCACCTTCCTCCGCAATGGCTGTTACCGCCGCCGCGATAATGGTTGCTCCGAGCACGACTATAAAAGGCAAGCTGGCCTGAGAGGCCTGCGGCGTTTGAGCGGAGAGATAGCCTGACGCGGCAAAGAGCAGCCAAAGAGACGTAACGCCAGCGAGGCCAGCCACGAACGCCCCATTGAATTCCGCCATAACGAGAGGTTGAGCACGAAAGCAGCGCTTGCGAGCCGCGGAAGTGGATTTGGGCCAACCGCTGCCGTTAAGGTATGCCATGACCGCGAAGATGTAAGCGATCCCTGCTGGAATGGCCCACGGCACGCGTGGTGAGAGGCGCAGGTTCAACACGGCAAGGACGGACCACGGGACTGCGGCAGCGACAGTCACGGTCAGGCCCAGCCCAACATATTTGAAGATCATTCCTGCAATGTTTACCGTGCGATGTGTCACCTATAGATTGTTATCACGAACAATCATTATCACCCACTCAAACACCAATTTGTTTCAAAGAAATTGGATTTAAACTAATGTCAGACACACGACCAGCCTTCGCCGCGCGGGGCATGATAATACTGCCCTGCGCCCCTGCCGGGCGGGCACGGCCACAAATTGCTTTCCTTGCCCGCGGACCTCTGTTATGCAACAAGCATAGATGAGAAGGTTTGTCATTACCCTGCTTGGCTGGATGGCCTTGTGCGCTTCGGTCGCAACCGCGGCCATTTTCCCGCTGACCGATGGCACAAGAATCGTCGGCACAATTGACTCCGTTGCGGACAAGGGCGTTGTCTTCACCCTGGAGAATGGCGAGGCTTCGTCACGGGTTGAGTGGGACAAATTCACACCCGAGGCGCTGAAGGAATTGATGGCGGAAGCCAAAACGGACATTGACCGGGCGCGTCTGCAGCCGTTAATCGCGAGTATCCCGCAAGAGGTAGCCAAACCAAAGGAAATCGTGATCAAACCGATCCAGCGACCGGATCGGCCCAAGAGCGGCGGGGGCATTTTCGCCCTGTTCGGCAGCCCTGTCGGCTGGTTGATCATACTGGTGTTGTATGGCGCGAATTTGTTCGCCGCGTATGAGGTGTGCATTTATCGTCATCAACCTGCAACCACGGTGTGCGGCTTGGCGGCCATTCCATTCTTCGGGGTGCTGAGCCCGATTATTTACGGAGCGATGCCGACACGTTACCCGCCGCCGGAACCCCCCGCCCCGGCGGCGCCGGTTGAGGAAGCAGCGGCCCCGCCTGTGGCCGCAGCGGTTGAAGGCGCGCCCGCCCCCTCCAAGGCGTCGAAGACGATGTCGCCCGCATCCGCATCCGCGCCCGCGCCCGCGCCGGCGCTGCCGGAACCGATTGTCTTTCAACGGGGCGAGTTCTCGTTCAACCGCAGGTTTTTTGAGACCAAGTTCACGGGATTTTTCCGCGTCATTCCAACCGAGGCGGACAAGGACCTGGTTTTGATGATCAAGGCCAGCCGTGGGCAATTTGCCGGCACTCGCATCAGCCGCATCACTCCCAACGAACTCTACCTGCAAGTAGTCAACAATAATGTCAGCGCGGACGAAATGATTCCATTCGCGGAAATAGCCGAGGTGCAAGTCCGGCACAAGGACAGTCTCTGACCCGTCCACCGGCGCCCCCCTCAACATGAAAATCATGAAATTCCGCACCATGCTCTTGTTCGGCGCGCCCGGCTCGGGCAAGGGAACGCAAGGCCGCATCCTGGGCCGCATCCCCAACTTTTACCATTTCTCCTGCGGCGAGGTGTTCCGCCATCTGACGCCGGATACGGAACTGGGGAAAATATTTCTTGACTACTCCAGTCGCGGGCTCTTGGTGCCCGACGAGCCGACCATCCGCCTCTGGCAGCATAACATCCAATCGGCCGAACTCGACGGACGGTTCAATCGCAAGACCGACATGCTGGTGCTGGACGGCATTCCGCGCAATCTCCGGCAGGCCCAGATGCTCAGCGCCCTGGTCAATGTCCATCATGTTTTTTATCTCCGCTGCGCGGACATGAAGAAGCTGGTGGGCCGGCTGCAACGCCGCGCTTTGCGCGAAAACCGCCTCGACGACGCCAATATCAAAGTCATCCGCCAGCGCCTGGAAACATACGAGCACGAAACCCGCCCCGTGCTCGATTTCTACGGGCCGGATCGGGTGCGAAAGATTGATTCGACGCAGACGCCGGTCAATGTTCTGCGCGAGATTCTCGGCGTGCTGGCCCACGCCGCTCTTTGATGCTGTTACGAATCGTTTTCATGGGAACCGCGGAACTAGCCTGCGCCAGCTTGAAAGCGTTGCTGGCTTCCAAGGCTGGCGCGGTTCTGGCGGCGGTGACGCGGCCGGACCGGCCCAAGGGGCGCGACTTGAAGGAGCAGCCGCCGCCTGTCAAGAATATGGCGGAGGAGGCCGGGCTGCGCGTCCTGCAGCCGGAGAGCGCCCGCGACCCCGCCTTCGCGGCCGAGTTGGCCGCGTTGCAGCCGGAAGTGATCGTGGTGGCGGCCTACGGCCAGATTCTGCCCCAGGCGGTGCTGGATTTGCCCAAATTCGGGTGCGTCAACGTGCATGCCTCCCTGCTGCCCAAATACCGCGGCGCGGCGCCGATTCAGTGGGCCATTCTGAACAACGAGCCGGAAACAGGCATCTCCATCATGAAAATGGCGGCGGGCCTGGACACGGGCGATATTCTGAGCCAGCGTGCCACGCCCATCGGCCCTGACGAAACGGCCGCCACACTGCACGACCGGCTGGCCGCGATGGGGGCGGAGTTGCTGGTCGAGACGCTTCCGCCATACATGGCGGGCGGCATAACCCCGCAACCGCAGGACAACTCGGCGGCATCCTACGCGAGAAAGATCACCAAGTCGGACGGCCTTTTGGATTGGTCGCGCTCCGCGTTGGAGTTGAGGAATCGAATGCGGGCTTTTACTCCGTGGCCCGGCGTTTTCGTGAATTGGACGGCGCAGGGCCGCCCGCGTTTGTTGAAAATCTGGCGCGCCCAAGTTGAGCGTCGCCAGGGCCAGCCGGGCCAAGTTCTACAGGCGGACAAGGCGGGATGGGTGGTCGCGTGCGGAGAGGACGCCCTGCGCCTCGAGCAATTGCAGTTGGAGGGCGGCCGCAAAATGACGGCCGCGGAATTCCTCGCTGGTCATGATCTCAAACCCGGCGCCAGCATCGCTTGAAACTCAAGGCGCTTTGGAAATGACCGGCTCCTTGTTCACCAGCGCGATATAATCGGCCAGGATGTGCTTGGCCTCTTCCAAAGTCGGATCCAACACTCCTTCAGCCGTGGCCGCTTCCACATCGGCGTCGGAGTCGTCGTCGAAGGCGGGTGCGTCCGCCATGGCGACGGAGTTGGTCTTGACAGGCGACGGGTGCAATTGGGCGTCGTCCACGTTTTGCAGGGTAAGCTCAAAAATCTTTTCGTTGGATTTCTTGCGAGCCAGGCGTTCCTTCTTGATTGCCTCCGCACGGGCGGTCTTGGTCTTCTGCTCGGCTTGCCGCTCGACCAGGTTCAAGGAGAGGCTCTTGTCGGCCTGTAGCTTGAGAAATTCAGATATGTCTTCCTGGATGTAGGCGAAGTCTTTGCTTGCGGCCACGCGCTGCCGGGAGCGTTCCTGAAGTTCGGCCAGGTAAGGTTTGACGCGGTTGAGGTTTTCGGGATCGGCGCTGGTGACCTCATCGCACGGGAGGGCGTTGGGAAGCGCGCTTTCACCCAACTCGTTGGTGTCGTAACTCCATATCGAAGGCAGTTCGATGTCGGAAAGCACGCCTTTAAGCTGGGTGGAGACGCCGGCGGCGCGGTAAAACTTCTTAATTGTGATCTTGAGCGCCCCCGGATCGTAATTCGGGTCGAACTCAATTTTCTTTCGATGGAGGTATTGATCAAGGTAGGGCTGCAATGGCTGCATGGTCTGCACTGTGCCTTTGCCGAAGGTGGAATGATCGCCGACGATGAGAGCGCGATTGTAGTCTTGCAGGGCGCCGGCCAGGATTTCGGAGGCCGACGCGCTGAACCGGCTGGTCAAAATGATCAGCGGACCGTCGTAACGGATCGGGCCGGGGCGGCACGATTCGGTGGTAATTTCGCCGGTCGGATCCTTGGTCTGGACCACCGGGCCAGATTTGACAAACAGCCCTGTCAACTTGGTGGCTTCCTCGAGATAGCCGCCGCCGTTGTGCCGCAAATCCAATATGACGCCGCCGACTTTCTCCTGCTTCAAGCGTTTGATCATGCGCGCCACGTCGGCGGTCATGCTCTTGGGATGGCTGGCGGCGCCGTCCTTGTCCCCCGCCGTCGATCTGTCATTGTCGGCATAAAAAGACTGAATGTTTATGACGCCCAGACGGGCGGCGGCGCCGGTGGTTTCGGGGTTTTCGTAGAGGCGGGCCTTGACCTCCTGTTCCGCCAATTTAATTTCATCACGGATGAGGGTGAC
>Ga0302324_100028579_pt1 | contig 10595 bp, 11 predicted proteins | sample Palsa_T0_1_FD_201949 | JGI IMG/M metagenome (GOLD analysis project Ga0302324, IMG submission 201949) | Peat permafrost microbial communities from Stordalen Mire near Abisko, Sweden - Palsa_T0_1 | ecosystem: Environmental > Terrestrial > Soil > Palsa > Peat permafrost | place: Sweden: Abisko... | reverse complement strand
CACTGGAGAATCCAGCCTTGGTTGCGGCGGCTCATCACTCGCACGCTCGCCATCATCCCGGCGGTCCTTGTCATCGGGATTCGCGGTGACAGCAGCGTCAACGATCTTCTTACGCTCAGCCAGGTCGTGCTGGCCCTTCAACTGCCGTTCGCCATGTTCCCATTGTTGCATTTCACCAGTTCTCGCAAGAAGATGGGGGCGTGGAAACTCGGCTGGTTTCTGTTGGTCGCCGGTTGGGGCAGCGCTCTTCTGATTACTGTGATGGACATTTGTGGTTTGCCGGACTCGCTTAAAACGGCCTGGCATGTCATCTTCGGCGGATGATTCGAAGAAAGGTTGACCGATGTATAAAACCATTCTCCTGACGTTGGACGGAACTGCAACCGATCGTGCCATTATCGAGCACGTCAAGGTGCTGGCGAAGCTGGCCCAGAGCCGCGTCGTGTTGCTCCACGTCGCTGATGGTTGGGCGGCGCGCACCTATGGCCCGGATGCCATCAGCCCCGAGATCACCGAGGATACGGCCTATTTGAAGAAGATTCGTTCGGAGTTTCAATCGGCCGGAATACCGACCGACGCGGAACTGGCTTACGGTGAGCCGGTCAATGAGATCGTCAAATGGGTCAAGCGCAAGGGCTGCGATCTGGTGGCGATGAGCACCCATGGACACCGCTTTCTGGCCGACATATTTCTTGGCGAAACCGCCAACCGCGTCCAGCACAGCATTAGCGTGCCCGTTCTCCTTCTCCGCGCGAAGTGAAACCACTGGCGTCATCCCCGGCAGATTTCTTGAACGGCGCGGATTGGGCCGTGATCCTTTTTTACCTGGGAGGAATCATCGTGCTGGGCAGTTGGTTCGGCAAGGACCAGCGCAACACGCGCGATTATTTCCTGGGCGGCAAGGACATTCCCTGGTGGGGCATCGGCTTCTCCATCGTCGCGGCGGAAACCAGCGCGCTGACCGTCATCGGTGTGCCGGCCATGTCGTACGCCACCAACGGTAACCTGGCCTTCATCCAATTGATCATCGGCTATGTGATCGCCCGCGTCATTCTGGCGGCGGTGATTGTGCCCTATTATTTTAAGGGAGAAATCTACTCGCCTTACCAACTTTTCTCCAACGCCTTTGGCGAAAGCGCGCGCCACACCGCGGCCGGATTCTTTCTTCTGAGCGAAACACTTTCGGCGGGCGTGCGTGTGTATGTGGCGTGCATTCCCGTCACTTTGATGCTGGGACCCAAAGTCCTGGGCGCGTTCGCGGGCGGCGACCCGATTCTGGGCGCGATTCTGTTGTTCGTCGTTCTTTCGCTGCTCTACACCTGCGTGGGCGGCGTCAAGGCGGTGATCTGGACCGATGCGGTTCAATTCGGGCTTTTCCTTTTTGGGGGCGTGTTCACCCTGTGTTACATTCCGCGCTTTTTCACGGGCGGCGCGGGCGAGGTCTTCCACCAGGCGGCGGTGGGCGGAAAACTTCATTGGTTCAACGCCTCCGTCTCTTTGGCCTCGATCTGGCGGGAGCCGATCAATATCTGGATGGGCGTCATCGGCGGCACGTTCATGGTGATGTCCTCCCACGGCGCGGAGCAACTAATCGTGCAGCGCGTGCTGGCCTGCAAAAACGTGCGCGACGGCCGGCGGGCCCTGATTTTGAGCGCGGTCGTCATTCTTCCGCTCTTTTTAATCTTCCTGCTCGTCGGCGTCTTGCTCTGGGCTTATTACCAGAAATTTCCCCTGGGCTTTCCCTTGCCGGAAGTCCGCCCCGGCAGCGGCATCAAGGCCAATGATTTCATCTTTCCGATTTTCATGTTGACGGCGGTGCCGCACGTTTTGAAGGGCCTGCTCATTGTGGCTATCCTGGCGGCGGCGATGTCCTCGGTCAGTTCGGCGCTGACCTCGCTGGCGTCGGTTTCGACAATGGATTTTGCCCGGAAGCTATTGCCGGAAAAGTCGGACGAATTTTTTTTGCGGTTCAGCAAAATCTCGACGGCGCTGTGGGGCGCGGTGCTGATTGTGGTGGCCTCAGCCAGCCGGCAGCGCCAGTTCGTGGTCGAGACGGCCTTCTCATTGCGCGGCCTGACCAGCGGCGCGTTGCTGGGTGGATTATTGCTGGCACTCTGGTGGAAACGCGGCGCGGCCGCTCCAGTCATCCTGGGCATGCTTTTCTCGCTGGCCGTGATGACATGGATCAGCCGTCCGCACGCGGATTTCGCCATCTACTTCCCGTGGTACACCATGATCGGTTGCGCCGTGACGATTCTGGTGGCCCTGGTGGCGCGGAAAATGCGCTTTGGTTCCACGCGATCTTGAAGAAGTTCCCTACTCAACTGTTACAGTAAAGGTCTTACAACGAACCCCTCTCCCGGCCTGCGGCCACCCTCTCCCCGCAAAATGGGAAGGGCAGGGCAAGGGGATCGTGTAAAGGTTTCATTGAAACACTGCACAAGTGCCTGGATTAAACGCTGGCCAGTTTTTCGTGCCGGGGAAAACGGCCGCAGAAGGCATCATCGACCCAAATGTCTTCATCCAAGCAGGCTTGGCCGCGATCGCACCCAACTTGCGTTTGCAGATGAAGGGAATTCGCCAAGGTTCCGAAGCACTTCTTCGATTACAGAGGGAGTGGTTAAGCTCCCAAACCCATTCCGGCGCCTCCGGCCTTTCTCGAAAACAAAACGGAAAGCAGAAAAATGCTCTCAAAGTTCAAAAAATGTTACATGATTGTCACCCAGTTTCCCTTTCATTGCCTTATGGAGAAGCTAGTAACTTACGGGGCGCTTTAGATCGTAAATGAGCAAAATGAAAATTCGACGGATATTGATAAGGTTCCTGGGTTTGGTGGCCGCCCTGGCCCTGCTGGCGGGCGCGGGCCGCGTCCGCGCTCAATTGCTCGTCAATGGGGCGGGCGCGACTTTCCCGTATCCCATCTACTCGAAATGGTTCGACGAATATAGCAAGGTGGATCCCTCCGTCCGCTTCAACTACCAATCCATCGGTTCCGGCGCCGGCCAGAAGCAGATTCTGGAAGGCACCGTCGATTTTGGCGCTTCCGACGGCCCAATGAGCGACCACAACCTGGCCAAGGCGCCGGGCAAAATCCTGCACGTCCCGACCGTGGCGGGCGCGGATGTTGTCACTTATAATCTGCCGGGCGCTCCGCGTTTGCGGCTGGATGGCCCGTCCATCGCCGGCATTTTTTTGGGCAATATCACCAAGTGGAACGATCCGCGTCTGACAGGGTTGAATCCCGGCTTGGCGTTGCCGGATGCGGACATTCTGGTGGTGCATCGCGCCGACGGCAGCGGCACGACATACATCTTTGCGGATTACCTCAGCAGCGTGAGCCAGGAGTGGGCCGCGAAAGTCGGGCGCGGCACGGCGGTGAAATGGCCGGCCGGCCTGGGCGCCAAAGGAAACGAGGGCGTCACGGGCCAGATCAAGCAGATGCCGGGCGCCATCGGCTACGTCGAATTGGTCTATGCCATGCAAAATCATCTGCCTTACGCCAGCGTCAAGAATGCGGCGGAAAATTTCATCGCGCCCTCGGTTGAATCCGTGACGGCGGCGCTGGCGGCGGCGACGATTCCCGATGATTTCCGGTTTTCGATGGTCAACCCGCCGGGGCCGTACGCCTATCCCATCGCGGGGGCGACCTGGCTGCTGGTCTATCAACAACAACGCAACGCCGAGAAAGGCAGGAAAATGGTCGAGTTCCTGAACTGGGCCATGAAGGAGGGCGAAAATATGGCGCCGCAACTGGATTACGCGCCGCTGCCGCCGGCTTTGAGCAAACGTGTGCTGGCCGAAATCGGCGGCATCCGGTATTAAATGCAGGAACGATCATGAACGCCGCCGCCAAAATAAGCATTGTCCTGGCGCCGCCCTCCAAAGCGGGCGACACTGCTTTCAAACTGCTGACCTGGAGCATGGCGATGATGGTGTTCGTGATGGTGGCGCTGGTCGGTTGGGAATTATGGCAAGGTTCCGAACTCTCGCTCCAGAAATTTGGCTGGCGCTTTCTGCTCCACTCGGATTGGGACCCGGTCAACGGTAATTTTGGCGCGCTGCCTTTCGTGTTCGGCACTTTTGTTTCGTCGGTGCTGGGCCTGCTCATCGCCCTGCCGCTAAGTCTGGCCACCGCGATCTATTTGACAGAACTGGCGCCCGGCTGGGTGCGGCAGCCGGCCATCACCCTGATGGAAATGCTGGCGGCCATTCCCAGCGTCATTCTCGGACTTTGGGGGATTTTTGTGCTCGTGCCCTGGCTGCGCGACCATCCGTTTGCCCTGCTGCAAAAAGTGTTCGGGTTTCTGCCGATCTTCGGTGGCCACATCTATGGAGCGAGCGTCCTTTCCGCGGCCGTGATCATCGCCATCATGATCGTGCCGATCATCACTTCGATTTCGCGCGAGGTGCTTCGCGCCGTGCCGGACTCGCAGCGGGAAGCGGCCTTTGCGCTGGGCGCGACCCGCTGGGAAGTAACGCGGCTGGCGGTGTTGAAAGGCTCGATGCGCGGAATTTTTGGGGCGGCGATGCTGGGATTGGGCCGCGCTCTGGGCGAAACGATGGCGGTGACCATGGTCATCGGCAACAGCCCTGATATTTCCGCGTCGCTTTTCGCGCCCGGTTACACGTTGGCCAGCGCCATCGCCAACGAATTCACGGAGGCGACCGATGACTTGTATCGCAGCGCGCTCTTCGAGTTGGGGCTGGTCCTTTTGCTGGTCACCATCGTGACCAACATCCTGGCCCACCTGCTGGTCGGCGCGGTGAACGCGCCCAAACACGCCGCCCACGCATGAACCCGCACCAGAATATGCGGCGCAAAGCCACCAGCGCGTTCATTTCGACGCTCTGTTTTTTGTGCGCGGTCGTGGTTATCCTGCCGCTGGCGCTGATTCTTTTTCACCTGATGCGCCTGGGCGCCAGTTCGGTGGACTGGAATTTTTTGACGCATCTGCCCAAGCCCGTCGGCGAAACCGGCGGCGGCATGGCCAATGCGATCGTCGGCAGCTTCGTTCTGGTCACGTTGGCGGTGTTGATCGGCGTGCCCGTGGGGGTGCTGGGCGGGATCTACCTTTCCGAGTTCGGTTCGCCGCGGCTCAATTGGGCCGTGCGTTTTGCCGCCGATATTCTCAACGGCACGCCTTCCATTGTGTGGGGCATCGTCGTCTATGCGCTGGTGGTGATGCCGATGAAAGGCGCCTCGGCTTACGCGGGCGGGCTGGCCCTGGGATTGATCATGATTCCGCTGGTCATTCGCACGACCGAGGAGATGCTCGCGCTGGTGCCGAACAGTTACCGAGAAGCGGCGCTGGCCCTGGGAATCCCCAAATGGAAAAGCGTTCTGCACATCGTCCTCAAAACGGCCGGCAAAGGCATCATCAGCGGAATTTTGTTGGCCTGCGCGCGCATCGCGGGGGAAACCGCGCCGCTGCTCTTCACCGCTTCGGGCAACCAATTTTGGAGCCACAGCCTTTCGGAACCCATCGCTTCGCTGCCGAGGCAGATTTACACCTATGCCATCGCGCCGTACGACGACTGGCATCGCCAGGCCTGGGCGGGCGCGCTGGTGTTGATACTTTTCGTGATGGCGTTCGGCACTGGCGTGCGGGTCATCACGCGCGGCTCAAACCTGCCAGTGGCCAAATGAAGAAAGAGGCGTGAGATTGTTGTATGCAAAGCTATTTCGATGACGAATTGGCCAACTTCAAGGAGAAGCTCCTGACCATGGGCAGTTACGCCGAAAGCGCCGTCAGCCAGGCCGTCCAATCTCTGGTGGAACGCAACGACACCCTCGCTCTCCAAGTCCAGCAGAACGACGATCTTATGGACCAACTGGAGGTCGAGATCGACGACCTGGCCATCAGTCTCCTGGCCAAGGCTCCGCTGGCTTCGGATTTGCGCCTGATTACCGTGGCCATGAAAATTTCGCGCAATTTGGAACGCGTCGGCGACGAGGCCACCACCATTGCCCGCCGCGCCACGGAGTTGAACCAGGAACCGCAGCTCAAACCTTTTACCGACATCCCGCGCATGGCTGGCATCGCGCTGGGCTTGCTGAAGGAGGCGCTGGATAGTTTCGTCCGCAAGGAGACGGAGAAAGCCCGCGCCATCATTCCGCGCGACAAGGAAGTCGATGCCCTCAACCGCCAGATGTACCGCGAACTGTCCAGCTACATGGTGGAAAATCCTTCGACCATCAGCCGCTGCTTGAACCTAATGACGGTGGCCAAGAGCCTGGAACGCGTCGCGGACCATGCCGCGAACATTGCCGAGGAAGTGGTCTATTTGTGCGAGGCGCGCGACATCCGGCACGAGATCAACCGCGGGTGAGGTTTGTTTGGGGGAGCGGTTTCCGCTTCTTAATCCTACTCTTATTCGTAATCTCTTTTCTCTAATGGAACAGATATGACCTATACGACGAATACGAATACGAATGCCAATAGGAAAAGGGCAAGGTCATATCCGCTTCTTGCCTTGCACCAGCGCCGTCATTTGCCGGTCCAACTTGTGGCCGTGCCAGTTTTCATACTTCACGTCGGCCCGATCGCTGTCAATAATACCCACTGAGCCGGTGAAGTTCCACATCGCCCAGCCCCATCCCGCCGCCGACCACAAATCCACATAGTCTCGCATCCAGGCCAGGACCACGGAATGCGGTGTCTTGTTGTAGGCGCCGAATTCCCCCACCATCACGCCGACGCCTTGCATTTCCAGGTGCTGCCACGGGGCGATCTGGCGGGATTGAAGCGTCTCTTTGTCCCAGTGAACGCCCCACTCTTCGATGGGCCAGGTCGGTTTCGGCCATTGGTCGGCCCCTTCTATCCAACTGGCGAGGTAATGGGAAACATGCATGGGCGCATAACCGCGCGTGGCCGCCGCCACGCCCAGCCCTGCAAGTTCGGTCGGGGCGGTGTTGCCCCAGTCGCGTCCGTCACAAATGATCAACCGGTCGGCGTCCCTCTGGCGAATGGCCTCGCAAACGCTGCCGACCACGCGCCGGTAGGTTTGCGGTTCCAATTTGGGCGGTTCATTGAACAAGTTGAAACTGAGCCGGCGATTGGGGATGCCTTTGTAGCGCGCGGCAAAATGCGCCCAGTGCAATCCGCAGACGCGCAACGCCTCATGGTCCGACCAAAGCGATCTTTCCTCCGACGGTTTGGCCACCGTGTAGCCGGGCGCCCGGTGAAAATTCAGGCAGACATGGATGCCATAACGGGCGCCGAGGTCCACCGCGTGATCAATCTGCTTGAGCGTCGTTTCATGAAACCGGGTCCAATCGCCGTCCTCAATCCAAGTGTGGTAATCCATCGGCAGGCGGACAAAATTGAAACCCAGTTCTGCAATCCACTCGAAATCCCACTCCGCAAAGGGCTCGTTTTGGCCGTTGAACTTGTTCAGGAGGTTAAACCCGCGCCACGGCGGCAGCTTGGAGGCCGAGGCTTCCGGCAAAGCCGGCAAATCCGCGCCCGCCGCCGCGGAGGCGGCCGCGCCCAAACCCGCCGCCGCCATCGTTTTGAGGAAGTCTCTTCTGGAAGAATTCATGTCCCTATGGAAAGCCGTAAATTAACACTTGTCAATTGGCCGAACGCCGTTATGTTGTGCGGCGTTGCTCTTATGAGAGAGAAAATACATCCCAATTATGTGGAGTCGGAAATTCGTTGCGCTTGCGGCAACGTCATCAAGACCCGTTCCACCAAACCGACCATCCTGGTCGGCATCTGCAACGTCTGCCATCCCTTTTACACGGGCACGCAAAAATTTGTCGATACCGCCGGGCGCGTTGATAAATTCCAGCAGCGCATGGTCAAGACGCAGGCCGCGCAGGCCGCTGCCGCCGCCAATAAGAAAAAGAAGAAGTAGGCCCCTTTCCCGCATCCCGCCCGCCGAAGCTGCCGCTTTCGCGGGCGGATTGCTTTTTGGCCGAACATGAATCTCCGCCCTTTCATTGAAAAATTCGCCCGCCGTTTGGGCGAGGTCGAAGCCGCCTTGAGCGATCCGAAGCTCTTTGAGAATCCGATGCGATCTCAGGAGATGTCGCGTGAATACGCGCGCCTCAAGGGCCTGGTGGAGGCCGGCGGACGCTACCTCAAGGCGGAGGACGATTTGGCGCAGCACGCGGCCTTTCTCAAGACCGAACCGGAGGACAGCGAACTGGCGCAATTGACGCGTGAGGAAATGGCCGCGCTGCAAATCCAGGCCCAACGGCTGGCCAGGGAAGTCACCATCGGGCTTGCGCCGCCGGACCCGTCTGATTCACGGAATTCCATCATCGAAATTCGCGCGGGCGCGGGCGGTTCTGAATCGGCCTTGTTCGCGGCTGACTTGCATCGCATGTACACGCGTTACGCGGCGGACCGCGGCTGGAAAATTCAGGACATGGACAGCAGTCCTTCCGATCTCGGCGGTTTTAAGGAGGTCATTTTTGAGGTTACCGGGGCCGATGTTTTCAAGCGGCTTAAATACGAGAGCGGCGTCCACCGGGTTCAGCGCGTGCCGGCGACCGAGGCACAGGGGCGCATTCACACCAGCACGGCCACTGTCGCCGTTTTGCCCGAAGCGCAGGAGGTGGATATTGAAATCAAGCCGGACGAACTGGAGATCAACGTCTGCCGGGCTTCGGGCAAAGGCGGCCAGGGCGTCAACACTACGGACTCGGCGGTGCAAATCATTCACAAGCCGACGGGGATGATCGTGCGTTGCGCGGATGAGCGCTCGCAACAGAAGAACAAGATTCAGGCGATGACCGTCCTGCGCTCGCGCCTGCTCGAAAAAAAAGTTGCCGAGGAGGACGCCAAATACGCCGCGCGCCGCAAGGAGCAAGTCGGCACGGGCGAGCGCAACGAACGCATTCGCACTTACAATTTTCCGCAAAACCGCGTGACCGATCACCGCATCGAACTGACGCTTTACAACTTGCCCCGGTTCATCGAGGGCGAATTGGACAGCATGATTGAGCCGCTGATGGCGGACGATTTGGAGCGGCGGCTGGCGGCCTTGAAATTATGAATTTGACCCATCCACAAGCATTGATATTTGACTGCGACGGAACCCTGGCCGACACGATGCCGCTGCATTGGCAGGCCTGGCAGGAGATCGTGGGGCGTTATGGCCTGGACTTTTCGGAGGAACGATTTTACGCGCTGGGCGGCGTGCCTTCGCGCGACATTCTCAAAATGCTCAGTGACGAGCAGCGCCGCCCCCTGGACCCGCTCGTGGCCTCGAAGGAAAAGGAAGCGGCCTACATGCCGCATTTGCCGGAGATCCGCGCGATTGAACCGGTGGCGAAAATCGTGCGCGAGAACGCCGGCAAGCTGCCTATGGCCGTCGCATCCGGCGGCATTCAAGTGCATATCAACGAAGTGCTGGAACATTTGGGCCTGCGCCAATATTTCCAGGCGGTGGTGACGAGCGAAGACGTCAAGCGCCAGAAGCCGGCGCCGGATATTTTTTTGGAAGCGGCGCGGCGCCTGGGCGTCGCTCCGCAATTTTGCCGCGCCTACGAAGACACTGACCTTGGCCTGCAAGCCATCCGCGCCGCCGGGATGGAGGCGGTGGACGTGCGCCCTTTGACGAAGACGGGCGGACATTCGGTGTGAGAGACACGGGGAAAAGAATTTAACGCAAAGACGCAAAGGCGCGAGGACGCAAAGATTCAGAACAGCAATTTTACTGGGAAATATCTCATCGTCTTTATTTTGACTTTGCGTCTTTGCGCCTTTGCGTTAGAAAATACAAACGATTGTGTCGGTCTAAAATCGGACAGAAAGTTCGCGGGGCGCGGACTCGTTCGGGAAGCGAATCCATAGGAGGTTTTGGTTGGCATCGTAGGTGACTGTGTCCAGAGTTTTCCCTGCCAACTGGACGGAGCGCGGTGCGCGGGAGGCGCGCAGAAGGGCGACGCCGGGGGTATTCGCTACCCCTTCCACCAGAATTGAAATCGCGTCCGCGCTCTGCTTTTGCGGGACGGCTCTGCAACCGGCGGCCAGCAGCGCGCGGTTGGCGACTTCCGGCGCATTTATATCAAGAAGAAAGAAGCGAGCGCCGGGCGCAAGCGTCACTTCGCTTTGCAGGCGCAATTCGTAGTCAAATAGATTTATAAGTCGTCCGTGCAGCGTCCGTGGCGGACCGGGGATGGATTCGTCCAAGCCGGCGGCGATGATGTAGGGGCCGCGCCGCAGGACCAGGCAGTTCGTTTCGCTCCACTGAACCTGGAGCCGTTGCGGCGGGCGCGACAGAGAGTGGGAGGAAGACTTTCTGGCCGCTCCGCGCACGGCGTCGGCCAGCACGGTGTCACCGACCGGGCTGGCGGCGAGTTGAGCGGGGTCGCGGTGAATCCAGATGACCTGGCCATTGTCGACGCGATGCGCACTCGGAGCGTCCTTCGTGAGACGAAGCTGCTCGAAAAGGTGCTGGCGCGGAGTCGCATAATTCATGCCGTTGGTGTTCCACCATTCGCGCACGGCATTGAACGGATCGCCGTCGTCATCGCACACGACGAGCAGGCCACCGCGTTTGACCCAATCGGCCAGCGAACGGTGAACATCCGGCGTCAGCGGTTTCATGCCGCGATATGTCAACAATAAACAATGGAAACC
>Ga0302324_100028577_pt1 | contig 10595 bp, 4 predicted proteins | sample Palsa_T0_1_FD_201949 | JGI IMG/M metagenome (GOLD analysis project Ga0302324, IMG submission 201949) | Peat permafrost microbial communities from Stordalen Mire near Abisko, Sweden - Palsa_T0_1 | ecosystem: Environmental > Terrestrial > Soil > Palsa > Peat permafrost | place: Sweden: Abisko... | reverse complement strand
CCGAAGCTGTGGAAGAGCGGCAGACAATTGAAGAGGCGGTCGCGGTCGGTGAAATCCGTGACGGCCAGCATCTGGCGGATGTTGGAGAGAATGTTTCCGTGCGTGAGTTCAACGCCCTTGGGCACGCCTTCGGAGCCGCTGGTGAAAACAATCACGGCTGCGGAGCCGGCCGATGGAGGATGGCGGATGGAAGAGGGAAGATGGAAAGTGTGCCGGAGCAGCGTGAGGAATTTCCGGGAGCCGCTGATGCGGGCGCGCACGTCTTCGAGATAAATCATCGTGATGCCCGCTTTCACAAACTCGTCCACGTTCAACCGGGCGCGTTCGAGAAAGGCGCGCGAGGTGATGATGTGTTTCAGCCCGGCGAGTTTCGCACATGCCAGCATCGTCGGTATGCTTGATGAAAAGTTCAGCATTGCGGGAACTTTGCCGAGACTCCACAACGCGAGGATGACCACCGGCGTGGCGTTGACATTGGGTAGCAACAGGCCAGCCCGTTCGCCACCCGAAATTTTTTCGCGCAAAGCACGCGCCAGCACATCCGCCCCCACCATCAGCTTCCGACAGGTCAGCGTCTGCAACGTCGCGTCTTCAAGAATAATCTGGCCGGGTCGATCGCGGGCGGTCTCCGCCACCGCTGACAGGACATCTTGTGCGCCGAATTTCATCTCGACATCAAATTGCTGCCGCACCATCTGGTCGCGGAGCCAGTTGGTCAGCAGCGCCCGCGCCTTTCCGGTGCTGATTTCCCCCGGTTCGGGTGGCGTTAGCGTGGCGCTGAAATGTGCTGTCACCCGAGGAAAATACTTCTTCCCGTTCGGGTTGGGGGAATACGGCAGGCGTCCGGCCCCACGCAAGTAAACGGTGATGACCTTCGCCTTCGTTTTGAAAATTAAAAATCCTGTGCCGTCAAAAAGCTTCATCAAGTTGCCCGTGCGCGACAGGCGGCCTTCGGCAAAGAGCACGAGCCGTCCGCCGCCTTTGAGAAATTCCGCCATGCGTTTCACCGCGTAAGGCGAACCGGGATCAACGGGCAGCGAGTAGCGGTTGACCATTATTTTTCGATGCAACCAGCTCGTCTGCGCGGAGAGACTCGAAGTGACGAACTTCCAATCGTCATCCAGACGAACCCAAAGAAACAGCCAGTCAATCCAGGAGCAGTGATTAGGAATCAGCAGCAACGGGCCGGCCGTATTCAGCGCGTCCAAGTCGTAAGCCCGGTAGCGGAACAAGACCTGGAGCAAAAAACGCAGGAATATTTTCATCACGATGTGAAGTGCACCATTGGCGAGCATATAATTCAAACAAAATGTGCGCTTGGTAGAGCAGCCATGAAACTGGTTTGATCCTTGTGGATGAACTGGATTTGTTGATGCACGGCGACGCGTTAAAAAAGCTGGTCAAGCACCTGGACGCCAATGTCACCGTGCCGTAGCTGGATGATTGGGAAAAGGAATGGCAGGAGAATCCAAAACGCAGTGTGAAGCCGAAATGCTACCGGTGGATTTCCAGCTGCCGATTTTTGCCGATAGCACAAGCGAATTGAGGTCAAACCAGTGCGCTGGACCGGGCTGCAGCCTTTATGAGGGAAACGATTCGCTTGCAGGCGTAAATGCAAATCCGCCCGGCCGGCGGCCGTTAATCAGGAAACCGCAATATTCGTGACGCGGCACGGCATCATTAAACGCCAGGGGCTGCGGCAACGGAAGTCCAACCAGCTGATTTTTCTTTCGCAGTCGGGTAACACCCCATGGCACTCACGGAGTCCGCCGCCTATGGTATGTGCAGACCGACGGCTTGCTGATCACGGGACAAATCCCCGCTTCCTCCGCAGAAGCGGCCAAGAATTTGCCGAAGCTGTTGAAAAATTGATGCTGAGCGGACCGGCTTTCGCCGTGGCGGCGGATTATCGTGCTCCACGACTGGAAGGAAACTGCGGCTGGTCATGTGGCCAGGCGATTCGGTTAAGATTCTCCAGTCACATGAAAGGCATCGGGATAATCGCCGTGATGGCACTGCTAAACGCAGGGCTTTCTAAAGCTGGCGACTATACCGCAACCAACAACATGCCGGAGCAGATCCATAAGCTGATGGATTCCGAAGGTTACGCCTTTGATCAAAAACACTTTAGCATCCCAAAACAAAACAAAAATTCGCTCAGAAATGTGCAGTTCATCAAAAGGCAGCGGTTTATTCCATTCGTATTGGCAAAAAAGGCCGGCTGGAGCCTGTGGAATAACTCGAACTTCAAATACGTCGGCAGAGACACCGACCAGATAAATTTGTTCGCGCCCTATTCGGCACTCCCACAAATCGAATACGACATCACGTATTCGTTCGATTTCTAGGAGGCAAACTAGTTTGGTGAGGTCACGCGTCAGTCAACGGGTCGCTGGTTCGCGAGGTTTTAAAAATTGACGATAGTGGGTTTTTGGCACAGTTTTCATTCAAAATGCCAAACGGCTCAGTGAAAATAGTATTTTGTTGAAACGTATATGAAAAGACGAACCGCAACAGCAACCTTTGTAATGGCCGGGTTGGCCGGGCTGGTTTCCGGCTGCGCCTCGACTCACACCCTCGCTCTGCAACAGGTCGGTTTTCCGAAAGAGAAGGTGGACGCCCGAGGACTGTTCGCGGAAAACTGTGCCACCTGTCACGGCCAGAATGGACGTGCCAAAACCTTTCATGGCTGGCTCGTGGACGCGCAGAATTTCACCAGTATGCACTGGCAGAATGACACTTCGGATGCAGAAATCGTCCATGCCATCACAACCGGCCCCGGGTTAATGCCCGCATTCCAGAAAAAATTATCCACCGCTGAGATTGAAGCGCTGGCGGCATATGTGCGCACCTTCAAACCCGCCATGTGAAAAAAACCATGCCGCGATACGATGACACGCCATCGGTCGCGCTTATGTGAGGTCACACGCATTGCCGAAGATTGCCATTCACACAAAATAAAAGTGCTGAATGACTTGGAAATAGAAGATTTGGTTAAACACTGGAAACCGCGATGTTAATTTGAGCGTCTTTCATTATGTCTTCGGCACATCAAGCAATTGACGTAGCTACTGATTCGGTTAATTTTATTTGCGGCGACGCATTTTCTTGAATGAAATAAAAAAATTGAATGGAATTAAAAATGCCTGATACACCACCAAAAATGACATGCGCCGGCGAATCTCAAAAAGAAACTTTAGTCGCGGTGTCCGGCAACAAACGAAGCCTTTGGTTATGGATTGTCATTTTGCTCCTGCTCCTGGCAGGGGGTCTTTTCCTGTTCCTACACCACAGGCAGTCGCCATCGGCAGCACAGCCATCGCAGGGACGCAGTTTTGCCGGAGCAGCTACCGTCATGGTCAGCACGGCGAAGGCGCAAGAGGGTGACATTGGAATTTATGTCAATGCATTGGGCGTGGTGACGCCGCTCAATACGGTGTCGGTGAAAAGCCGCGTGGACGGACAGCTTATGAAGGTCAATTACCAGGAAGGTCAACTCGTTCATGCGGGCGACCCGCTGGTCGAAATTGATCCGGCTCCGTATCAGGCGGCGCTCGACCAGGCCGTTGCCAAGAGAAACCAGGATCAGGCGTCGTTAAATCTTCAGCAGGTTGAATTGAAACGCGAAGCCGCCCTGCTCGCCGCCAAAATTGATTCGCAGGACACCTATGACCAGGTCGCCGCCCAGGTAAAGGAACTGGAAGCCACCGTGAAGTCGGATGAGGCCGCCATCGCCAGCGCCCAAGTGCAGCTCGCCTACTGCCACATCACCGCGCCGATTTCAGGGCGCGTGGGATTGCGCCTGGTGGATGGAGGCAACATCGTTCAAGCAAGCGACACAAATCCCCTGCTCGTCATCACGGAGCTACAGCCGATTGCTGTGATTTTCAACGTGGCAGAAGATGACCTGCCGCAAATCCAGGAGCAGTTGCAGGCGGGAAATACACTGACCGTGGATGCATTCGACCGCGCGCAAACCAAAAAAATTGCAACTGGAACCTTGGAAACACTGGACAATCAAATTGACCCGACGACCGGCACGGTCAAGTTCAAAGCCATTTTCACCAACGATGACGAATCGCTCTTTCCCAACCAGTTCGTCAACGCGAGACTGCTCGTGGACACGCTGGAAGACGCAACCCTTCTTCCGAACACAGTGATTCAGCGCAACGCCGACAGCGCGTTTGTTTATCTGATCAAGCCCGATCAAACCGGCACGAATCAAACCGTCGCGATGCAAACCATCACGGTTGGCACCACTGACGGCAATATCTCGTCGGTGGATGGCATTGATCCCGGCACGGTGGTTGCTGCGGATAATTTTAACAAGCTGACCGATGGAGCGAAAGTGACAGTTCGTCCAGCCGGTGGCGGGGCGGGCAGAGGAGGATGGCACAAGAAAGATTCCCAGTGAGTCCGTCGCGTCCATTTATTTTACGACCGGTGGCGACGTCATTGCTGATGGTCGCCGTTTTGCTGACTGGCCTTATCGCATACAAGCAACTGGCCGTTTCCGCGCTGCCGGAAGTGGATTATCCGACCATTCAAGTCGTCACATTTTATCCGGGCGCGAGTCCGGATGTCACCGCGTCTGCCATCACCGCGCCGCTGGAAAGGCAATTTGGTGAACTGCCCGGACTCAACCAGATGACTTCGATCAGTTCGGGAGGCAGTTCGATCATCACGCTGCAATTCGAGTTGAACCTGAACATTGATGTGGCGGAACAGGAAGTGCAGGCGGCCATCAACGCGGCGCAAAGTTATCTGCCCAGCGGCCTGCCGTCGCCGCCAATTTACAGCAAATCCAATCCGGCCGACGCGCCTATCATGACGCTGGCCATCACGTCAAAAAGTTATCCACTATCTCAAGTTGAGGATTACACCGACACGCGGCTCGCGCAAAAAATTTCGCAGGTCACCGGCGTTGGACTCGTGACCATCAGTGGCGGACAGAAACCCGCCGTTCGCATTCAGGCCAACCCGACCCAGCTTTCGGCCTATGGCATCAGCCTGGAAGACATTCGCGCTTCGCTGCAGCAGGCGAGCGTGAATCTAGCCAAAGGCAATTTCGATGGCGCGCACCAGGCCTACGAAATCAATGCCAACGACCAGCTTTTGAGCAGCAAGGATTATCAGTCGCTGGTCGTCGCATATCGCAATGGCGCGCCGGTGGTTTTGTCCGATGTGGCAACCGTGATTGATAATGTCGAAAACACCAAGCTCGCCGCGTGGGCAAATGATACGCCGGCGGTCATCGTAAACATCCAGCGGCAGCCCGGCGCGAACATCATTCAAGTCGTGGACCGCGCAAAACAACTGTTGCCACAGCTCAAAGCGAACTTGCCGGCGTCCATGGACGTTTCAATTCTCACCGACCGCACGACGACGATCCGCGCCTCCGTGCGCGATGTGCAATTTTCACTTATGCTCACCATCGCGCTCGTCGTGCTGGCAATCTTTTTGTTCCTGCGAAATGTTTATGCGACGATCATTCCCAGCGTCGCCGTGCCGCTCTCGCTCGTTGGCACCCTGGGCGTGATGTATCTGCTGGGTTACAGTCTGAACAACCTCACGCTGATGGCGCTGACGATTTCCACCGGCTTCGTCGTGGACGATGCCATCGTGATGATCGAAAATGTTTTTCGCTACATCGAGCAGGGAGAGAAACCATTGCAAGCCGCGTTGAAAGGCGCGGAGCAAATCGGGTTCACAATTATTTCACTCACCATTTCGCTGATCGCCGGACTGATTCCGCTGCTGTTCATGGGTGATATCGTCGGACGGCTGTTCCGCGAATTTGCCGTGACCTTGAGCGTGACGATTCTCGTTTCCGCGTGTGTTTCCTTGACGCTTACGCCGATGATGTGTTCGCGTCTGCTCAAGGCAAAGGCCGACGAGAAAAAACCGGGGCGACTTTTTGAAGCGTCCGAACGCGTTTATGATCGCGTGATTAAATTTTATGGACGCACTTTGCAAACGATTTTGAAGCACCAGACCGCAACCTTGTTCGTGGCCGTCGGGACGCTGGTGCTGACGATTTTACTCTATGTCATCGTGCCGAAAGGGTTTTTTCCCGTACAGGACACCGGCGTGATCCAGGGCATTTCCGATGCCGCGCAAGACATTTCATTCACCGCCATGGCCGGCCGTCAACAGGCGCTCGCGCAGGTGATTTTGAAAGACCCGGCGGTCGAAAGTTTGTCGTCGTTCATTGGCGTGGACGGCATCAACTCAACGCTCAACAGCGGCCGCATTCTCATCAACCTCAAGCCGCTCGACGAAAGAAAAATCAGTGCGAGCGACGTGATCCGGCGGTTGCAGCCTGAACTCGCGAAGGTGGACGGCATCACGCTCAACATGCAACCGGTGCAGGATTTGACCGTCGAAGACCGCGTGAGCCGGACGGAATACCAATACACGCTCGAAGATGCCAATGCGGACGAATTGAATTCCTGGACGACGAAGCTGGTGGACAAATTGCAAACGCTGCCGCAGCTCCGCGACGTGGCCACCGACCAGCAGACGCATGGCGCGCAGGCAACACTGGTGATTGACCGCGTGACCGCGTCGCGACTCGGCATCACACCGCAGGGGATTGACAACGCGCTCTACGACGCGTTCGGCCAGCGACAGATTTCCACCCTTTTCACGCAGTTGAACCAGTATCACGTCATTTTGGAAACGCTGCCCGATTTTCAGCGCAATCCGTCGAAGTTGGATAACATTTATGTGCTTTCAACTTCCGGCACGGCGGTGCCATTGAGCGCGTTCACGCATTTTGAATCCGGCACCGCGCCACTTGCGATCAATCATCAGGGACAATTTCCGGCGGTGACCATTTCCTTCAATCTCGCGCCCGGCACAGCGCTGGGCGAAGCGACGAAAGCCATCGAAGCCGCGCAAAAAGAATTGAACATGCCGTTGAGCGTGCAGGCGTCCTTTCAAGGAACGGCTCAGGCGTTCATCGCCTCGCTGGCGAACGAGCCGTGGCTCATCCTCGCGGCGATTGTCACGGTTTACATCATCCTCGGCGTTCTTTACGAGAGCTACATTCATCCCATTACGATCCTCTCGACGCTGCCGTCGGCAGGGGCCGGCGCGATTCTCGCGTTGCTGGTAACCGGAACAGAACTTGGCATGGTCGCGCTGATTGGCATTATTCTTCTAATCGGCATCGTACAGAAGAATGCGATCATGATGATTGATTTCGCGCTCGACATGGAACGAAAGGAAAACAAACCGCCGCAGGAAGCCATTTATCAGGCGTGCCTGCTGCGCTTCCGGCCAATCTTGATGACGACTTTCGCCGCGATGTTCGGCGGACTGCCGCTGGCGCTGGGAAATGGCGTCGGCTCCGAACTGCGCAAGCCGCTCGGCATCGCCATCGTCGGCGGATTGATCGTGAGCCAGGTGCTGACCCTTTACACCACGCCGGTGATTTATTTGTGGTTTGGCCGGCTCGCCGCAAAATTTTCACGCTCGGATGCAACGGTTAAAAACAAGGAAATTATTCCCGCTGAAATCGGATGAACATTTCCGCGTTATTTATCCACCGGCCGGTCGGCACGGCGTTGTTGACAGCGGCAATCGCGCTGGCGGGCGCAGTGGCTTATATGCAACTGCCGGTCGCGCCGCTGCCGCAGGTGGATTTTCCGACCATCAGCATTGGCGCGTCGCTGCCAGGCGCGAGTCCGGAAATCATGGCGTCGTCCGTTGCTGCGCCGCTGGAGCGGCAGCTCGGCCATATCGCGGGCGTGAACGAAATGACTTCTTCGAGCACGCTCGGGGCAAGTTCGATCACGCTGCAATTCGATCTGAACCGCGACATCAACGGCGCGGCGCGCGATGTTCAGGCCGCGATCAACGCCGCACGCGCAAATTTACCGGCAAATCTTCCGAGCAATCCAACTTATCGCAAAGTCAATCCCGCCGACGCGCCAATCATGATTATAGCGCTGACCTCTGACATTTATGATCGCGGACAGCTTTATGACGACGCCTCCACGATCATTCAGCAGCGGTTGCTGCAAATTGAAGGCGTCGGCCAGGTCAACATCGGCGGCGGTGCGCTGCCGGCGGTACGCGTGGAAGTCAATCCAACTCTGTTGAACAGCTTCGGGTTGAGTCTCATCGACGTGAGCACCATGTTAGGCCAGCAAAATGTGAATCTCGCGAAAGGCCAGCTCGCCGATGGCAACACCACGGTGGACATTCTCGCGAATGACCAGTTGTTCAAGGCCGCCGACTACAAAAACCTGATTGTCGCGTATCGCAACGGCGCGGCCATCCGGCTTTCGGACATCGCCAATGTGCAGAACAGCGTGGAAAATATTCGCACGGCGGGTTATTTGAACGGCAAGCCGAGCATTCCGCTCATCATTCTTCGCGAGCCGGGCGCAAACATCATTGCGACCGTTGACCGGGTCAAAGCCGCGCTGCCGTCGCTCAAGGCTTCAATGCCATCGGGAATCAACATGGACGTGGTGCTGGACCGTACGACGACGATTCGTGCGTCGGTCCGCGAAATCGAGCGCACGCTGCTCATCTCCATCGCGCTCGTCATTCTGGTCGTGTTTATTTTTCTGCGCAGCCCGCGCGCGACCTTGATTCCCGCCGTCGTCGTTCCCGTTTCCTTGATTGGCACGTTTGGAGTGATGTATCTGTTCGGTTACAGCGTGGACAATCTTTCCTTGATGGCGCTGACCATTTCGACGGGCTTCGTGGTGGATGACGCGATTGTCGTCATCGAAAATGTCTCGCGGCATCTGGAAATGGGGCTGCGGCCGATGGAGGCGGCGTTGAAAGGTGCCCGCGAAGTCGGTTTCACGGTGCTGTCCATCAGCATTTCGCTCGTGGTGGTGTTCATCCCGATCTTGCTCATGGGCGGAATCGTCGGCCGCTTGTTCCGCGAATTTGCCGTCGTGCTTTCCACGGCCATCCTCGTCTCGCTCGTCGTTTCCCTCACCACGACGCCGATGATGTGCTCGCGGCTGCTCCGGCATCGCAAACCGGACGAGCATGGAAAACTTTATCACGCGAGCGAAAAAGTTTTTACGAAACTGCTCGGCGCATATGAACGTAGCTTGACGGTCGTGCTGCGACATCCGGCAATCACGCTGATGACGCTTTTGCTGACGATTGCCTTGAACATTTATCTTTTCGTGATCGTGCCGAAAGGGTTTTTCCCGCAGCAGGACAACGGCACAATCCAGGGCGGTGTTCAAGGTTCGCAGGACATTTCGTTTCCCGCGATGCAAGCGGCGACGCTGCGGTTTGTGAGATCAATCACCAACGACACCGCGGTGGCGAATGTCATCGGCTTCACCGGTGGCCAGGGCGCAGCCAACAGCGGATTTATCTTCATGGCGCTCAAACCGCTCGAAGAACGCAAAATCACCGCAGATCAGGTCATCGCACGCCTGCGGCCGAAACTCGGTGCCGTGCCGGGCGCGTCGTTGTTTTTGCAGGCCGGACAGGATTTGCGCATCGGCGGGCGAATGAGCAACGCGCAGTATCAATACACGATTCAAAGTGAAAACCTGGACGACCTGGTGAAATGGGGACCCACTCTGCTCCAGCAGCTGAAAACGTTGCACGGCTTCACCGAGGTGAATACCGACCAGCAAAACAACGGCCTGCAGGCGTCGCTGGTTTATGATCGCGCCACGGCGGCGCGACTGGGCATTTCACCGCAGACGATTGACCAGACGCTTTACGATGCGTTTGGCCAGGCGCAGGTTTCGACGATGTACACGTCATTGAACCAGTATCACGTGGTCATGGAAGCGGCCCCGCAGTTTTGGCAAGGCCCGCAAGGGCTGAATGCCATTTATCTTCGCGCGACCAACAGCAACGTGGTCGTTCCACTGAATGCCATTGCGCATTACGAGCCGACGACCGCGCCCATCGCCGTGAATCATCAGGGGCAATTTCCTTCCGTCACGCTCTCGTTCAACCTCGTGCCGGGGTTTGCGTTGAGCGACGCGGTGAAGGCGATTCAACAGATGGAACAAAAAATCAAGATGCCCGAAACGATCCACGGCAATTTTTCGGGGACACTTCAAGCCTTTCAGCAATCGCTGGCGACTGAGCCATTTCTGATTCTCGCTGCACTCGTGGCGGTCTACATCGTGCTGGGAATTCTCTACGAAAGTTACATCCATCCGATCACGATCCTATCCACGCTGCCGTCGGCGGGCGTCGGCGCGGTGCTCGCGCTGCTGATTTTTAAAACGGATTTGAGCATCATCGCCATCATCGGAATTCTGCTGCTCATCGGCATCGTGAAAAAAAATGCGATCCTGATGGTGGACTTCGCGCTCGTGGCGGAACGCGAGGAGGGAAAAAATTCGCGCGACGCCATTTTCCAAGCGTGCCTGCTGCGCTTCCGGCCAATTTTGATGACCACGATGTCGGCGCTGTTCGGCGCGCTGCCGCTGATTTTGAGCACGGGAACCGGTTCAGAACTTCGCCGCCCGCTGGGCATCACAATTGTCGGCGGCTTGATCATGAGCCAGGCGCTGACGCTGTTCACCACGCCGGTGGTTTATCTTTACCTGGACCGCTTGCGATTATGGTGGGAACGAACGCACAAA
>Ga0302324_100028575_pt1 | contig 10595 bp, 10 predicted proteins | sample Palsa_T0_1_FD_201949 | JGI IMG/M metagenome (GOLD analysis project Ga0302324, IMG submission 201949) | Peat permafrost microbial communities from Stordalen Mire near Abisko, Sweden - Palsa_T0_1 | ecosystem: Environmental > Terrestrial > Soil > Palsa > Peat permafrost | place: Sweden: Abisko... | reverse complement strand
GGCGAGGGAGCAGGCTGCGGCAAAAGGTGAATCGCCGAGGTGAGGTTGCGTCTTCTGGCGAACCCGGACATCAGATGTTCAGGGGCCGGCAGTTGCCGCCAGAGGGAGTCGAATCCGGGCTGCCTTCTGCAACAGGACATCATGGTAATGAACCGGAAGTTGTGTCCTGCATTATACTTTTAGTTTCGGACAAACATGGCAGCCGCATCTGAAAACGGCCACCGTCATACAAACGGAAAACGAACCTGGCTCATCATCATTGGCTTGATTGTTGCAGTGGTGGTGCTGGCCGCCTTCCTTTCGTTTCATCGTTCGCCAGTGGCGATTCGGGTGGGCCACGCTGAGCGCGAAACCATCACGGCCAGCATCGCTACCAATGGCAAAATCGAGGCTTTAGGCAATTTTCAGGCGTATGCTCCCATGCCGACGACGGTGAAGAAAATTTATGTGCAGCAGGGCGCCTGGGTGAAGCCGGGTGAGATGCTGCTGCAATTGGACGATGCCGATGCCCGTTTGCAGGCGGCGCGGGCCGAAGCGCAATTGAAAGGCGCGGAGGCGGACCTGAACGCGGTGCAAGGCGGGGGCACGCGAGAAGAGGTCCTGACCACGAAGAACGCCCTGGTGAAGGCGCAGGCTGATCGTGACACCGCAAAACGCAACCTGGAGGCGATGCAGCGACTGTTGCAGACTGGGGCCGCTTCCCAGGCGGAGGCGGATGCGGCACAAACCCGGCTGCGGGTCGCCGACTCCGAAGTGCACTTGCTCCAGCAGAAGCTGAAGGGGCGCTATTCGCAGCAGGAAATAGGACACGTGGAAGCGCAGCAGACCGAAGCGCGCGCCTCGCTGCAGGCGGCGCAGGAAGTACTGAAAAACTCCAACATCGCGGCGCCGCGCAAAGGCATGGCCTACTCGCTGCCGGTACGTGAGGGTGCCTTCGTCAATACCGGCGACTTGCTGGTACAGGTGGCGGACTTGCACGAGGTTCGCGTGCGCGCCTTCGTCGACGAACCTGAGATCGGGAGGCTGCGCGCAGGCCAGACAGTGGAAGTTACGTGGGACGCGCTTCCTGGCCGAGTCTGGCAAGGTACCTTGGAAACTCTCCCCACGACCGTAGTTCAGCATGGGACGCGAATGGTTGGAGAGGTGACCTGCGTCATTGCCAACGCCGACCTCAAGCTATTGCCTAACACAAACGTAAGTGTGGCCGTGGTTACGGAGCGCCAGCAGAATGCAATTACCATCCCGCGCGAAGCAATCCATCAGGATGCGGGCGGGCAGTATGTTTTTCAAGTGGTGGATGGTGAGCTGAAGCGCAGGAATGTAACAACTTCGGTCTCGAATCTGACCCGGATCGCGGTCACCAGCGGCCTTTCCGATAATGCGATGCTCGCGTTGGGGGCGCTTAGTATGCAATCCTTGAAGGGCGGTATGGCAGTAAGGCCGGCTAATCCATGAGATGGTTTGGTTTGAAGTTGTTCCTCATTGTCGGTGTGTCATGCATTTTGGTGACGGCGAGTAGTGCCGATCCGGCAGCGAGCCAGTTGCTGTCGTTGGGCCGCATGAACGATGCGGTCAGTGTCCTGAGCAGCCGTGCCGATGCCGAGTCGCTGAACGAACTGTCACGCGCTTACTTCGCCATGGAGCAATGGGACGATGCAGTGCGCTACGGGGAACGCGCTGTGAGCCTCGATCCGAACCATGCGACCTACCATCTCTGGTTGGGACGGGAGTACGGACGAAAAGCGGCAGATGCCAATCCCTTGAGTGCGGCGGGACTGGCTCGCAAGGCGAAGAACGAGTTTGAGCGCGCGGTCCAGCTCGATCCCGCCAACGTGGCGGCGCGTCTGGATCTGGCAGAGTATTACACCGAGGCGCCGGCGATCATGGGCGGCGGGTTGGATAAGGCCCGCGATCGGGCAGCGCAGATGCAAAAGTACGATACCGCGAATGCGCATCTGATCCTGGCGCGAGTCGCGGTGAAAGAAAAGCAATTCGGTGAGGCTGAGTCGCAATTTCGCGCCGCCATCCTGGGCGCGAAAAACCCAGCCGATATGTGGCTACAGTTGGCCGCGTTTTACCGGCAGCAAGGACGCCTCGACGATATGCAGAATGCGGTGCGATCGGCCATGGCGCAGCCGGGCAAACCTGCCGAGTCCTATTTCGATGCAGCCAGGGAACTGTACCTGGGCAATCGTAATTTCGTGGCAGCAAGGCAATATTTGCAGCAATACTTGTCGTCGGGCGGACTGGTGGAGTCAGCGCCGGCGTTCCGGGCCCATTACCTGATCGGTCAGCTGAATGAGAAGATGGGAGACGACGGAGCGGCAGTCACCGAGTACGAAGCCTCGGTTGCGCTGGCTTCCGGCTTTGCCCCCGCCCGGAAAGCTCTTAGTCGCGTCCAGTGATGGCATGGCCTTCGCGTTGCTAGTGTAGAGCATGGGATGCACGCAAAACCCCGGCGTTCCAAGACGGAAGCGAATCCGGTTCCCCGCTACGCGAGGGTCGCGGCCCTGGCCTGTGCTTTGCTGTTTACCGCCGGAATAGCCCCTGCCGCCGACGCTCCGCCGGCCCCCGTTTCCTTTCGCAATGCCATCCAACTGGCTTTGCAGCACAGCGGCGTGATGGGTATTGCCGCCATTAATCAGTGGCGCGCCCATGAGGTCTATAAGGAAGCCCGCGCCAACTATATTCCACAAATCACCATTGGCTCCGGTCTCGGCTATTCCTACGGATTCCCTCTTACCCTGGAAGGCTCGGCGCCATCAGTGGTGAATTTCAACTCAGTTCAGTCGCTGTTCAATCTTTCGCTTAAGGAGTACATCAAGGCGGCCAAAATCGATTGGAAGGCGACCTCGCTGGATACCCAGGACAAGCGTGACGCGGTGATTCTCGACACTGCGCTGACTTATGCGCAATTGGATCAGCTCACGGCAAAAACCCAGACCCTGACCGAAGCCCAGGCCGCGGCGGAGAAAGCGCAGTACGTCAGCGAGCAGCGTCTGAAGGAAGGTGTAGACAGCCAGCTCGAGGTGACCAAGAGCCAGCTGCTGACCGCCCGCATTCGACTACGGATCGCCGAAGCACAGGGACAGGCGGATGTGTTGCGCGAGCACTTGGCGCATCTGCTGGGGATGCCCGCCGATTCCGTCACCACGGAGCCAGGTTCCATCCCTGAGATCCCATTGATCTCGCAGGATGACGATTTGCCGGCGCGCGCCGTCGCCAACAGCTTGCCAGTGAAGTTGGCGGAGCAGAAAGCTGCTTCCGCGGAAGCGCGATCTCAGGGTGAGCACAAGGCGGTGTACATGCCCATCGTCGACCTGGCTTCGCAATACGCTTACCTTGCGAAGTTCAACAATTACGATCTTTACTACCTGCACTACACCGCCAATAACTTTAGTGGCGGCCTGAATCTCAGGATTCCCATCTTCAACTCGGTGCAAAAAGCTCGGGCCCAGGAAGCTGAGGCTGATGCCATGACGGCCAGGAAGCAAGCCGAGCTTACCAAGGACAAGGTCGGGGAAGATGCCTTGAAACTACAGCGCTCCCTGCGCCAGCTTGCAGCGGCACGCGATGTGGCCAGGCTGGAGTGGGAGGTCTCGCAGGGCGATCTGGAAGCGGTGAAGGGCCGGGTGCAGACCGGCGCAGCCAACACCCGCGATGAACAAAACGCCGAACTTGACAGCGCCGACAAGCACGCCGCCTACCTGGACGCCGAGTTTGAGCTGAGTCGCGCCCAGTTGCAATTGCTTCGACTTACCGGCGAACTGGAGAATTGGGCCGTTCCAACCCCATAACCGACCATTCACTGGGCATCAAGAAGCGCATCTAACTTAAAGCGTCTCAAGTAGTTCCGCGCGCCTCCAACAGATGGTACGATAGTTAGTACACTTATGCCTTTAAAGACGCTATTCCTGAACCCTCCCTCGTTTGAGAACTATGACGGTGGCGCCAGTTCGCGCTGGCCAGCCACCCGTGAAATCGAGTCTTACTGGTATCCGGTATGGCTCGCGTATCCAGCCGGAATGCTGGAAGGGTCGCGCCTGCTCGACGCTTCGCCGCACAAGGTGGACGCCCAGCAAACCATCCAGATCGGCAAGGAGTTTGAGTTTCTGGTGCTGTTCACCAGCACTCCTGGATTTCAAGGAGACATCAAGCTGGCTGCCGCCATGAAGGCGGCCAACCCGAAACTGAAGATTTGCTTTGTTGGGCCACATGTCACAACCCTGCCGGAAGCCTCGCTGAAGGAGGGTCAGGCGATTGATTTCGTCGTGCGCCGCGAATTCGATTATGCCTCTGTCGAATACGCCAATGGCAAGCCGCTGAGCGAAATTCTTGGTGTTTCCTATCGTGACGAAAAAGGGCAGGTCGTGCACAATCCCGACCGTCCGGCGGTCGCCGATCTGGACGCGCTTCCCGATGTCGTTGACGTGTACAAGCGCGATCTGGATCCCCGCCGCTACAACGTGCCGTTTCTGCTTTATCCGTTCGTCGCGCTGTACACCACGCGAGGCTGTCCGGCGCAGTGCACCTTCTGCCTGTGGCCGCAGACCCTCAGCGGTCATCCGTGGCGCAAGCGGTCTTCAGACGCGGTTGCCAGCGAGATGGCAAAGGCCAAAGAATACTGGCCGTGGGTAAAGGAATTCTTCTTCGACGACGATACCTTCAACATCCAGAAGGCCCGCACCATCGAGCTATGCGAGAAACTGAAGCCGCTGGGCTTGACCTGGTCGTGCACGTCAAGGGTGACCACCGACTACCAGACTCTGAAAGCGATGAAGGAAGCCGGTTGCCGGTTGCTGATCGTTGGCTACGAATCAGGTGACCAGCAGATATTGAAGAACGTTAAGAAGGGCGCAACGGTCGAGCGTGCACGCGAGTTTACTCGTGATTGCAAGAAGCTTGGGCTGCTGGTCCACGGTGACTTCATCCTTGGCCTGCCCGGCGAGACCAAAGAGAGCATTCGCAGAACCATCGACTTCGCCAAGGAATTGGACGTCGAGACCATCCAGGTTTCTCTGGCGCACGCTTATCCCGGGACCGAACTCTACGACTACGCCAAGTCAAATGGCTTCATTCTGAATGAAGGCACGCAGATGGTCGACGAAATGGGCCATCAGGTGGCGATGATCGAATACCCCGGCATCTCGCGCGACTACATCATGGAAATGGTGCATCGTTTCTACGATGAGTACTATTTCCGTCCCAAGGCGATCTTCCGCATCGTAAAACGAGCGGCGTTTAATTCTACGGACCGCAAACGTCTGTACACCGAGGCCAAGTCGTTCATGAAGCTGCGCGCGCAGCGGAACCGTGCAGTGAAGGATTCGCGCAAGCAGCAGAGTTCGGCCGTCACTCCGCCCCCAACTGCCGGAGCCGGCACGGGAGTCGAGTCCAAAACGCCTGAATCGGTCAGCGCCTAGGGGTTGGCGTGACCGTTCGAAAATATCTAGTCCTTCTGGCGGTCGTGATCCTCGGCTCATGCGGCGATGTTTGCCTGGGCCGGGGGATGCGAGACTTTGGCGCTGTCACCGGCGCCAACTGGCGCCAGTTGCTCACGGTGTTTTGGAATCCCTGGGTTGTTGGCGGAATTTGTCTGCTGATTCTGTTTTTCTGTAGCTACCTCACGGCGCTTTCCTGGGCCGATCTCACCTATGTTCTGCCGGCGACGGCGCTGAGCTACGTTCTGATGGCGCTGTTGGCAAAAGTTGTTCTGCAAGAAAATGTCACGCCGGCGCATTGGCTCGGGATTGGGCTGATCACGCTGGGAGTTGGTTTTGTGGCTACGGGACCTTCTTTAACGGTGGAACCTAATTCTCAGCGGGAAGGACCGGACTCCGCGCGTCCTCGTGTCTCTCTCCTGAAGCGAACCAGAGGTGACGCATGACGACAGCTGTAACCTGGGCCGGCATCGCTTCCATCGTGGTTACGGCAACCGCGGGGGACATCCTGCAATCGCGGGCGATGAAGGAGATTGGCGACTTGGGCGCCATGCGACAGTCCCAGGGCGTGTTTTATGTAGTGCGCCGTGTCGCCTCCAGTTCCCGCTTCATGTTGGGATTGCTGTTTATGGCGCTGGCGTTCTTCAGCCTGTTGGTCACCCTGTCCTGGGACGATGTGAGCGTAGTGGGGCCAGCTTCTGCATCACTCACCTTCATTGCCACCGCGCTCGCGGCCCGGATCTTTCTGAAGGAACGAGTGGACCATCGCCGCTGGTTGGCGGCGCTGTTTGTGGCCGGCGGGGTCGCGTTGCTGGCAAGATAGATGGCCGGGTGCATGAGCTACTGGCCGACAGTTTCGAAGCAATTAGCAACTAGCTGCCCCAGAATTACATCTGCTAATAAACACTGGCGGTTAGTAGCTGACCTCGGCTGGTGCGAACAACATCGGGCACGAGTGCAGCCGGCGAGCCCTTGTTTACGGATACGCTCTTGAAACCGTTGCTAGCTGCTAGTTGCTATTGCTATGGCCATGAGAAAACTCACCGTCGCATGTATCGCGGTTCTTCTACTGGCCGCCTGCTCGTCTAACACGCCTCCGGAGTCGCAGTCGGCCGCCAAGTCCGTTCCCAAACAATCTGAATATGAAACGGGGCGCGTCGCGTTTCAGAAGATGTATCTGTCCGCGCGCGAGTGGGCTGGCGATGCTGCTCCGTTCCGCCTGCAATCGCAGTTCAGTCCTGATGCTCCCGTGGCTGAGGGTAAAGCCGGCGTATGGCGCGCTTCCTTTGCCTCGCCGGCGAAAAACATGATGAAGATGTTTATCTGGTCAGGCTTGGTGGGCGCGAATGCGCCGGAGCAGGGCATCAGCTTCTCCGCCGAGGACAGTTGGAGCTCGTCCAATACCTCCGATCGGATCTTCAATTTTGGCTTTCTCAAGACCGACAGTGACAAGGCCTACGAAGTCGCCCAGAAGAACGGCGGTCAGAAGCTCACGGCTAAAGATCCGAAACAGCCTGTCTTCTTCGTATTGGATTGGGAAGCGCCAAAGAACCAGTTGGTGTGGCACGTGATTTATGGCAGCAGCCTGGAGGAAGCTAAATTGCGCATCGCCGTTGATGCCTCGACCGGCGAGTTCCTCAGGGTTGAAAAATGAGGGAGCCAGCTTAGGCGAAGGCTGGCTGCGCCGTCTCCCTCGCCAAGAGTGCTAATCGCCGGGTGCCGGGCGCTACTTGCCCGAAGTCTTCGCCGGATTCCAGCCCGCCCACACCGGAATGCCTTTGTCGTCCCGCAAAGTGACGGTGTTGGTGCCCACCGTAATCTCGCGCGCCAAAATCTCTTCTTCAGAACTGTTTGGCGCCTTTGCTCCGGCCACTTCTACCTGGTCGCCTTTGGCGAAGGAAGCATCGATCTCTTTCAAAAACGAGGCCGGCGCGAGATGCACCAGAACAGTGCCGGTATCCGTCTTCACCACCAAAGCAGTTCCCTCGAAATTGCCGGGAATCTCGCGAATGTCTTCGATGATGCCTTTGATCTTGACTTGATTCGCAATATCGTACTTGGGGCCGGTAACGGCTGCCTTCTGTGTAAACCCATTGGACACCGCCAATATCACTACGACGAAAGCACACAGGATCCTCGACCGCGGCTTATAACTCATTGTCGGCACTCCTTCTGGCAAAAGCCTGTTTTCTGCCCGGGACCGGCGGATACTCGAAGGCGGGAAACAGCGTTTGCCGGCATAGCATTCCCGGAAGAAGCGCGGCGGCACTTCGTGCCAGTCCCTCCGAGAATTAGCGCTTGTTGACGCCATATTGCGCCCAAACTCTGTCTAACTCAAGTTCTAACTTACTTGTTGGTAAACGCCACCGCAGTGCGGAGGCTCACAGCAGGACGTGACCCCACGACCCTTAGGGCTTCCGATCTTGCTACAAACCTAGGGTTACAAAAGTGGAAAGAAATGGTTGCCATATAGCGCTTTCGTGTCATAATCAGGGCACGTTAATAGATGTATCTAAGGAACTTTGTTTCGTGCGCGCTTCGTTTGCTCCTAGGTTTCTGACTCGACTCCGAGTCGTTGGGCTGGAGTATGAGCATGAGGATGCTCGGGTCGAGCAGGTTTTGGCGGTTTCGCGACTTTCCGTAGCACTAACGTCCCTGGCTGCTTGGCTCCTTCACCTCGGAGACATCGCGGCCCACTACCGCGTGGGACTGGTGCTGTTGCTCGGCTATGTTGTCGCCAGCCTGGGGCTCCTGATCTGGCTGCAAGTGGACGACGAACCCAGCCGCAGCTTCGTTCTTTCTGCCCAGGTAAACGATGTCGGCTGGCCGGCGCTGCTCTGCCTGCTAGCCGACCTACCCAACACAACTTTTTTCCTGCTTTTTCTTTTCGCTCTGATTGCAGCGGCGTTTCGCTGGGGATTTGTGGAGACCATGGCCACGGCGGCTATCAGCGCGACGCTATTACTTTTTCAGGCCATCATGGTGGCATACGGACCATCGACGCTACGCGACTTGTTGTTTGCGCCGGCAGGGCCCTCACGAATGCTGATGCGCTGTGCCTTCCTGTTAATGGCAGGTTCGTTGCTCGGATATTTGGCCGAGACGGAAAAGCAATTGCGGGCCGAGATCGCGTTTATGAACCACCTCCTCTCGCTGACTCGCGTTGGCAGCCGCTTCACCAATGTCCTACAGAACGTCCTTTCAGAGTTGGGGCGCGTCTTTCAGGGAAGCGGAGTTTACGAGATCGCGGCCCAGCGCAGCAGCGGACGCACTTTCAGGTGGGAGATTCCGGCCCAGGGAAATTCCCCGATCCGAGTCCGCGAAATCGCTCCCGCAGAAAAAGCATTCGAACTGATGCCGGACTATCCGCACACATTCTTCATGCGACGCACCGGTTCCAACGGAGCCTGTTCCATGACTGCGCTGGATGAGGAGGGGCGCCGGCTGAGGGTGGAGCAGACCGAAGGCCTGGAAATGCCCATTCCGGAGGCGAATTCGCTCATGGTTGTCAGTCACGAGATGGGCCGCGACTGGGGCGGCCGTCTCGTCCTGCTCGATGCCCATCTGGGACGCCAGCGCGAACACGAGTTGCGGTTTGCGCAGAATGTTATGCGCCAGGTGGCGCCGGCCCTGTATTCTGTGTATCTCTTCCGCGGTTTTCGTTCGCGGGCAGGGGCGACCGAGCGGGCCCGGGTAGCGCGGGAGCTGCACGACACTACCATCCAGTCCCTCATCAGTATCGAGATGCAGGTGGACGTTCTGCGCCGGCATAACGCCGATTGCGCCGTGTCGGTGGAACTGGGTCGTATACAGGAACTGCTTCGCAATGAGGTGTTGAACCTGCGCGAGCTGATGCAGACCATGCGTCCCGTCGACGTTGGACGGCATCAACTCCTTGACTTTATGGCCGAACTCGTAGAACGTTTTTCCAGAGACACCGGCATTGCTGTCCGCTTTATCTCGGAGCTGCAGGAGGTCACGGTTCCCGACTCCACCTGCCGCGAGCTGGTACGGGTTGTTCAGGAGGGCCTGGTCAATATCCGTAAGCACAGCGGAGCCCACTCGGCCCTGGTTCGTTTCAGTGCGCAAGACGGTTCTTGGAAACTGGTGATCAACGATGACGGGTGTGGTTTCCCTTTTACGGGACGTTTCACCTTGACGGAGTTGGACGGTCTGCGGCGCGGTCCCGCAATCATCAAAGAACGGGTGCGAGCCATCGGAGGCAACATGGTGATCGAGTCGATTCCCGGTCACGGTTCCAGGTTAGAGATAATTATTCCGCAGAAAGGACATGAGTCATATGGTGGATAAGAAGGAGCCGTCAGTGCGCATTGTAATGGCCGACGACCATACGATCTTCCGGGATGGGCTTCGCCGTTTGCTGGAAGCTGAACCCGAATTGGAGGTAGTAGGCGAGGCTGCCGACGGCGCCGAAGCGGCCAGCCAGACGCGGGAATTGAAGCCCGACATTCTTCTCCTCGACCTGGCCATGCCGCGCGTTCCCGGGATGGACGCGTTGCGCGATCTCTCAGCCGATAGCGAAACTCTGCCCACCCGGATTATCGTTCTCACCGCGGCCGTGGAACGGCTTGAGATTGTTCAGGCGCTCCAGTTGGGTGCCCGCGGCGTCGTCATGAAAGAAGCTGCCACCCAGTTGCTGATGAAAGCCATCCGCACCGTCATGCTGGGCCAGTACTGGATTGGCCGCGAAGCCGTAGGCGACATCGTGGAATTCATGCGCACCAATCCCTCCGGCGAGAAGGCCCCGCGCAACTATGGCCTCACCAAGCGCGAAATGGACATACTTACTACCATTGTCGCCGGCCTGAGCAATAAGGAAATTGCGCGCAGGTTTTCGCTTAGTGAGGACACGGTGAAGCACCACCTGACGAACATTTTCGACAAGGTGGGTGTAGCCAGCCGCCTGGAACTCGCTTTATTCGCAATCAATAATCGTTTGACCGAGCCGCCAGCTTAGTCGAATTCCCTTGCGTGCAGGCCTCGCCCTTGCTTTCGTTGCCGGCAAGCCGCCGTTTCTTCTCCAATTGGATTTCGGGGAGGAGAGCGACTCTGCCGCGGCTCGCCTGCGCTATGCTCACTAGGCGCTCTGTTGCATTTTCAACACTGTTCGACAAGGACTTGCCCTGAACGCTT
>Ga0302324_100028574_pt1 | contig 10596 bp, 9 predicted proteins | sample Palsa_T0_1_FD_201949 | JGI IMG/M metagenome (GOLD analysis project Ga0302324, IMG submission 201949) | Peat permafrost microbial communities from Stordalen Mire near Abisko, Sweden - Palsa_T0_1 | ecosystem: Environmental > Terrestrial > Soil > Palsa > Peat permafrost | place: Sweden: Abisko... | reverse complement strand
TGAGAACGTCCGCAAGGTCGTCGCCGCCGGCGGCGTCGCGGCGCTCGGCACGGACCAGTCGAGCGGCCCGGCGGCGCACCGCGAGATGGAGCTCCTGGTCCAGGCCGGTCTTACCCCGGCCCAGGTGATCAAGATCGCCACCCACAACGGCGCCGTCTTCCTGGGCAAGGCCGACGACATGGGCTCGGTCGAGGAAGGCAAGCTCGCCGACCTCGTCCTCCTGACCGCCGATCCGCTGAAGGACATCGACAACACCCGCGCCATCGCCCTGGTGATGAAGAACGGCCAGCCTATCGACGAGAGCGCCCTGCCCCTGGCGGGCGGTCCGGTGAAGCGACGCCTCGCCCCATGATCGCCGGAGCGCCAGGAAAATCGCGCCCCGGCTGTTTGCGGCGCGGTGTTTAGCGCTTGCCCCGGAAGCGTCGAGGGCGCAAAAATGACGGGGTCGTCACTCCGCGAGGGGCCGGGTCCTCACGGGTGGTGCGGCGCAGGAGATGACCATGGCTATGGACGATGCTGGCGCCGACATCCGCAGCGCGGCGCGGACGCACGCCTATTCGATCCCGATCGAGGAGATAAAGCCCCTCGACGCCGAGCTTTTCCGCACCGACACCCTGTGGCCCTACTTCGAGCGCCTGCGCGCCGAGGACCCTGTCCACCACGCCGTCGACGAGGAGGTCGGTCCCTATTGGTCGGTGATGAAGTTCAACGACATCATGGCGGTGGAAACGAACCACAACGTCTTCTCGTCCGAGCCGGCGATCACCGCCTTCGATCCCGACGAAGACTTCCGCCTGCCGATGTTCATCGCCATGGACCCGCCCAAGCACGACGCCCAGCGCAAGACGGTGAGCCCGATCGTCAGCCCGCACAACCTGATGAACCTCGAACCGGTGATCCGCGAGCGGGCCTGCGGCATCCTCGACGAGATCGAGATCGGCAAGGAGTTCAACTGGGTCGACAAGGTCTCCGTCGAACTGACGACCATGACCCTGGCGACCTTGTTCGACTTCCCCTGGGAGGACCGCCGCAAGCTGACCCTGTGGTCGGACGTGGCCACCGCCGCGCCCCAGTCGGGCATCCTGGGCACCACCGATCCCGAGGAGCACGAACAACGTCGCCGCACCACGCTGTTCGAGTGCGCCGACTACTTCCTCAACCTGTGGAACGAACGGGTCAACGCGCCGCCGAAGAACGACCTGATCTCCATGCTCGCCCACGGCGAATCGACCCGCGATATGGACCGCATGGAGTACCTGGGAAACCTGATCCTGCTGATCGTCGGCGGCAACGACACCACCCGCAACACGATCTCCGGCAGCATCTTCGCGCTCAACCAGAACCCCGACCAGTATCAGAGGCTGCGCGACAATCCGGACCTCATCCCCAGCATGGTCTCGGAGACCATTCGCTGGCAGACGCCGCTGGCCTACATGCGCCGCACCGCCAAGCAGGATTTCCAGCTCCGCGACAAGACCATCAAGGCCGGCGAGAAGGTGCTCATGTGGTACGTCTCGGGGAACCGCGACGAGGAAGTCATCGAGAACCCCAACCGCTACGACATCGAGCGGGCGCGGCCGCGCCATCACCTGTCGTTCGGCTTCGGCATCCACCGTTGCGTCGGCAACCGCCTGGCGGAGCTGCAGCTGAAGATCATCTGGGAAGAGATCCTCAAGCGCTTCCCAGAGGTCCGGGTCGTCGGCGAACCCCGCCGCGTGTTCTCCAGCTTCGTCAAAGGCTACGAGTATCTCCCGGTGGTCGTTCCGACCCGCAACACGGTTGCGGCCTGACCGGCGCGATTTATCGAGCCCTGTTGACCCGATTCCCTTCAAGCTGCGTATAGAAGGCGTGGCCGGCCCGGGGTGATGGGCCGCGTCCTATCGGAGCAAGCTCATGGGGTCAGCCTTCAGGCGCATCGCCGTCACCGCCCTCTGCTGGAGCTGCGGCGTATCGCTCGCCGCCGCCCAGGTCGTGGTGCTCGACGCGCGCGGGCCGTCATCCTCCCTGTATCCGCAGGGCGCCGTCCTGGCGCCTGACCGCACCATCACCTTGAAGGCCGGCGATCAGCTGGAAGTGCTGGACGCCGCCGGGTCCCACATCCTCACCGGCCCGGCCGTGATCAGGGCCGGCCAGGTCGACACCGGCGCCAAGGCGGCCTTGAAGGACATCTTCCGCCGCGCCAACGCCAGCCACCCCGGCATCGCCGCCGTCCGCGGCTTCGCCCTGCAGGGCGATACGCCGCCGCAGACCGACGCCGGCGCGCCGGCGCCCCTGTGGCGCCTGGATGTCCCGACCTGGCAGGCGGCGGAGCCTAACGACACCCCCAACTTCTGCGTTCCGCAAGGTCACGCTCCGGTTCTCACCCGCGCCGCCGCACAGTCCCAAGGGTCCTTGGTGATCTACCGGGACGGCAGCCGAATGGGGAAGACGCTGGCCTGGCCCGCGGGCGCTCACGATCTGCCCTGGCCCGAGGCCCTCCCGGTCGCCGACGGCGACAGCTATGCCCTCAACCTCAACGCCTCCGGAGCCACGGTGGTGCGGTGGCGGCTCATCCCCGCGCAGTTGGGATCGCTGGTGGATCTGGCCCGCACCTTCCTCGACAACGGCTGCTACGGTCAGCTGGACACCCTCAGGACCGAAGCCGGCGGGACCTGAGGTCGCGCCCGACGTCAGATGAGGCGTGATACGCCGCCGGGGCCCACCTCACGGAGGCGGACGACCAGGCCGCCGAGGGCGAGATCCTCGGGAAACTCGGCCGCCATCGCCACGATCTCGTCGAGCGCGGCGGCCTCGCCGGCGTCGAACCGGGCGTAGGCGGCGTTCAAGCGCTCGCGCGCCTCCGGTGGAAAATCAAGCGCCGCTTCGAAGACCTCCACGGGCGTGGAGCGTCCCCGAACGCCGATCCGGCCCATGGTCCGGAATACGGCGGCCATGGAAGGGGGGACGGCCTCGCGGCTGACGAGGATGCGGGTCTCCAGCACCTTGTTGGCCGCTTCCAGGCGCGAGGCGGTATTCATCACATCGCCCAGGGCGGTGTAGGTGATCCGCCCCTCGCCCCCGAAGTTGCCCACTACCGCGAGGCCCCGGTGCACGCCGACCCTGGTGCGGCCGAGCGGCGGGTGATCTCCCGTGGGCGTATTGCGGAAGGCCTCACCCACCCGCCACATGGCGATCGCCGCCCGCGCCGCGCGCTCGCCGTCGTCCGGCCGGGCGAGCGGGGCCCCCCAGAAAGCGACCACGGAGTCGCCGACGAACTTGTCGATGGTGCCCCCGTGTTCCAGCACCGCCTGGCTCAGCAGGTCGAGGTAGGCGTTGATGAGCGTCGCGACCGTCTCCGGCTCCAGCCCGTGCGTCAGCTCGGTGAACCCCTGCAGGTCGGTGAACACCGCGTGGATCTCGCGCCGCTCGCCGTGCAGGGCCATCTGGCTGGGATCGCGCAGGATCTGAGCCGCCACGTCCCGCGGCAAGTACTTGCCGAGCGCCGACTGCGCGTAGGCCCGCTGCTCGGCGCCCACCGACCGCGCCGCCGCCGCGGTTGCGGTATAGGCCGCCAGCCAGCCGACCACCCAGCCGAACTGCGGGACGCGCCAGGTGTCGAACGCGAGGGCCTGGAGGATCAGCGGTCCGGCCGCGATCACGAGCAGCTGCACGGCCACGAAAGCCTGGCCCCACCCGGCGCGCAGCTTCATGGCGGCGGTGAGCACGCCGCCGGCCACCGCTGCCAGCGCCGTCAGCGCCAGCAGCCACCTTGGGATACGGATCTCGATCCGGCCATCGAGGATCTGCGCCAGCATGTCGGCGTGGACCTTCAACCCGGCGGGACGCTCGCCGTTGAGGAAGGTCGCCGGACCGGCCACCCGGTCGATGTCGGAGATGTCGCCCCCCACCAGCACGTAGCGCCCAGCCACGAACCGCTTGAACAGCGAGGCGGTGAACGGACTGCCGAACAGGTCGATGGGGAATTCCGCATAGAGCGGGCGATCGACGTATTTGGCGTTACGGTAGGCAAGGCTGCCGTTGTAGCGCGCGAAGGCGGGGTCGGGCGGGGCCATGCTGACGGCCAGCGGCGGCGGCTCGCCCGGCTTGCGCGCGGGCCAGCGGCGCACGGCGTCGTCTTCCTTCTCCACCCGGATGCTGGCGGGGGTGGTCCGGCTCCCGGCCAGCCTGGCCTGGAACCGGCGCAGGAAGTCCTCCTGCCAGGTGGCGATCTCGTCGGGGTTGCTGGCGTTGCTGCCGAACGCCAGGTGGGTGGGCGTACGCATTCCGCGCAGGGCGCTGATCAGTTGATCGTCTTCGGGCTGCGGCTCGTCCACCAGGATGTCGATGCCGATAGCCTTGGCGCCAAGCGCGTCGATTTGGGTAAGGGCCTTGGCCAGCAGGCCCCGATCCAGCGGCGAGCGGCGCTGGGTGTGCTTGAGCGTGTCGTCGTTGAACACCACCATGACGATCCGGTGATCCTGGTCGGCCGCCGGCGCGGTCAGCACGACCCGGAGGTCGTAGAGCGCCCGCTCGGCGGCGCCGAACAAGGGCAGCTGCCAGCTGAACGTGGCGACGGCTGCGCCCAGCGCCACGAACAGGATGGTTGCCGCGAGACGGGGGACGCCCACCCGCCGCAGGGCGAGCCTGGCTCGCATCCCCGGTTCCGCCAGGGCTGACATCGGACGCTCGAGAACGGCGGAGAGGGAAGCGGCCATGCGAGCGCCACCTTACGAGGCTTCCCGCCCGGTTCCACCCCGTCTTTTTGAAGCTCCCAGCGCCGATCCCCAAGAGAGGGTTTCGTCAAATTAATCCCAATTGATCCTCACTATCTGGACTCATAGGGATCATTGTGGTGTGATAAGGACGATGGAGAGTCGTGATGTCTGAAATGGTCTACAGCGTCGCGCATGCGGCGGAGCGGCTCGGGGTGCATCCCAAGACGCTCCTTCGCTTCATCCACGAAGGCCGCCTGCGTGGCACACGGATCGGGAAGTCGTGGCGGATCCTGGCGTCGGATCTCGACGCCTTCGCCGGCGTTCCCGCCGCCGCCGCGAAGGTCCGGGAGCCGCCCCGCGTCATCGCCATCGCCGACCTCCCGGACATAACCCTGGAGGTCTCCCAACGAATGGCGACCGCGCTTCAGGCGATCCTGATGGGCCGCCGGAACGAGGGCCGGCCCATCAAGCTCGACACGATCTACGATCCCGAGCGGTCTCACCTGAAGGTCGTCATCGTGGCCGACGCGCTCGATGCGGCCGGCCTCCTCAAATCGCTGGACGCGTTCGCGGAGGCGTTCCGGTGAGCGCGCTCTTCAAAACCGAGGCGGGCGCGGCAGATGTGACGGCGCGCTACCGGCAGGTGCTGGACGGCTGGCTGGTCCCCAGCCAACACCTGCGGCTGCCGACCCGTCAGGGGGAGACCTTCGTGGTCGCCTGCGGCGCCGCCGACGCCCCGCCCCTCGTCCTCCTCCACGGCGCCCAGTCCAACGCCGCCTCCTGGATGTTCGACGCGGCCGCCTGGTCGAGCGCCTTCAGGGTCTACGCCGTCGACATGATCGGCGACGCCGGCTTCAGCGCGCCTTCCCGGCCGCCGCTGGACAGCGACGGCCACGCCCTGTGGCTCGACGATGTGTTCGCTGGCCTTGGGGTCGGCCGCGCGGCGGTCGTGGGCCTCTCGCTGGGCGGCTGGCTGGCGCTCGACTATGCGAGCCGGCGGCCGCATTGCGTGGAGCGACTGGCTCTGATCTGCCCGGCCGGCGTCGGCCGCCAGAAGAACTTCCTCCTGAAAGCGGCGCCACTGATGCTCGTAGGGCCCTGGGGCGCGCGCAAGATGCGCGAGATGGTGTTCGGCCCGGCCCCGAAGCAGCTGCCCGACGTGGTTCGCCCGCTGATGGACCTCATGGGCCTGATCGGCCGGGAGTTCCGCCCGCGCCGCGTCAAGATCCCCGTGCTGTCCGACGCCGCCCTCGCGCGCCTCACCCTGCCGATCCTGGCCGTCGTCGGCGGCAAGGACGTGCTGATCGATTCGCTCGAGACGCGAGACCGCCTCGCCCGCTTTGCACCCCACGCCAATGTCGTGTTCCTGCCCGAAGGCCGGCACTTCCTCCCCGGCCAGACCGCCCGCGTGACCGCCTTCCTGACCGGCGTTGAGCGGACCGACGGCTGACGTTCAGGCGGCCTCGGTCCGGGCGGCGCGGCGGAGGGCTTGCGGTGGCTGGCCGAAGGCGCGGACGAAAGCGCGACGCATGCGCTCCGGATCGCCGAACCCGGCGCTCCGCGCGATGATGTCGATCGGTCGGGCGCCGGCCTCCACAGCGGCCCGCGCCGCCTCCAGGCGCAGGCGCTCCACCGCCTTGGCCGGCGTGAGTCGGGTCTCCGCGAGGAAGGCGCGGGCGAAGTTCCGCTCGCTCATCCCCGCCCGCGCCGCGAGGCGTTCGACGGTCAGGGGGTCGGCCAGGTTTTCCCGCATCCACGCCATCAGCGGGGCAAAGCGTCCGCCGCCGGCGTCAAGCTCCAGCAAGGCGGAGAACTGCGACTGGCCGCTCGGGCGGCGGTGATAGACGACCAGCTGCTGCGCTGTTCGCCGGGCGACCTCTTCCCCAAGATCCGCCTCGATCATCGCCAGGGCCAGGTCGATCCCGGCGGTGATCCCCGCCGAGGTCCACACCCGGCCGTCACGGATCCAGATCCGGTCGGCCTCCAGCCGCACCGCCGGAAACTTTCGGGCGAAATCCTCTGACAGGGACCAGTGCGTGGTCGCGCGGCGCCCGTCCAGGAGGCCGGCGGCGGCCAGGACATAGGCGCCCGAGCAGACGCTGCCCACCCGCCCCGCCGCGGCGCCGGCCGCCCGGGCGTAGTCGAGCAGACACGCGTCGCGCATGGCCTCGCGCGAGCCCTCGCCGCCAGCCACCATCAGGGTGTGGAGGGCGGCGGAATTGCCAAGCGGCGCGGCGATCATCCGGGCGCCGCAGGAGCTGGCGACCTCGCCCGGCGCCGCCGCCCGCACACTGATGTCATAGGCGCCGGGACAATACCGGCTGGCGATCTCGAACGCGCCGAGGGGGCCGGCCGCGTCGACGATCTGGAAGTTCGGGAAGATGACAAGGGCGAGCGAGCGAGTCATGGCGGATTTCGAGGGAACAATGTCATTTCCGACACCGTGTAGAGGGTCCATCCTGCCACGGTCAATCCATCACCCCGAGGGACCGTCATGGTCGAACCGTTCACCATCGTCTTCGCCCTCTATCCAGGCGTCACCCACCTCGACTTCACGGGACCGCAGCAGGTGCTGTGCCGGCTGCCCGGGGCGCGGACGATCGCCGCCAGCGCCACGGGCGAGCCGATCGAGGCCGACGGCCTGACCTTCGCCAATCTCACGCCGCTGGCGGAGATCGCCGCCTGCGAGGTGATCTGCGTGCCCGGTGGCTTCGGCTGCACCGACGCCATGGCCGATCCAGTGTTCATGACGCAGGTCAAACGCCTGGCCGGCGGCGCCCGCTACGTGACCTCGGTGTGCACGGGTTCGCTGATACTGGCCGCCGCCGGCCTGCTGAACGGACGACGCGCCGCCTGCCACTGGGCGTGGCGCGACCTGCTGGCGCCTTTCGGCGCCATACCCGACCCCGGGCGCGTGGTGCGGGACGGGAACATCTTCACCGGCGGCGGGGTGACGGCGGGCATCGACTTCGCGCTCACCCTGGTGGCCGAGATCGCCGGAGCAGAGGTCGCGCAGCGTATCCAGCTGGCGCTGGAGTACGCCCCCGCCCCGCCCTTCGACAGTGGCCGCCCCGAGACCGCGCCACCCGAGGTGCTGCGGCAGGTGCAGGCCAGAATGACGGCGGGATTCCCAGAGCGGCGTGCGGCCATCGCGCGGGTCGCGGCGAGCGTCTGCTGAGCAAACTGCCGCCTTGCCGGCGGCATGGCTACGCTCGCCTGGACTCCGGCCCGCGTGGATGCCACGGGGTGGCTTCGCGGCAAGGCGACCGCGACGGGCGGTTCCATGTCGGATATTCTTCACGCCGCGCCGTGGCTGGCGCCTCTCGCCGCGCTCCTCGCTGCCGGCCTGGTGGCGGGTTTCGCGGCCGGCGTCTTCGGCATCGGCGGCGGCTTCATCGTGGTGCCGGTGCTGGTCGTGGTCATGCCGCTGCTGGGCGGCGACAAGTCGGAATATACCCACGTCGCCATCGCCACCTCGGCGGCGACCATCATCGTCACCTCGATCCGCGCGACGATTTCGCATGCCAGGCGCGGGGCCGTGGAGTTCGAGGTTCTGCGGACCTGGGCCCCCTGGCTGGTCGGCGGCTCGTTTCTCGGCGGCCTCCTGGCCAGCCACACCGACGGCAAGATCCTCACCCTCATCTTCGGCTGCGGCGTGACGGCGATGTCGGTGTTCTTCATCTTCCGTCGGTTCTCCGAACGGGTCCTCACCGACCAGATGCCCCGCGGCCTGCTGCGGGCGGGTATCGCCGGGGGCCTGGGCCTCTTCTCCTCTCTGCTGGGCATCGGCGGGGGGACCATCGCCATCACCACGATGACGCTCTGCGGGCGAACGATACACCGCGCCATCGCCACCGCGGCGGGGATCAGCACCCTGATCGCGGCGCCGAGCGCTCTCAGCTACGCCCTCTTCGGGTTCGGGCACAAAGGCCTGCCGTGGGGCTCGCTCGGCTACGTAAATCTGCCCGCGGCGGTGGCGGTTTCGTCGATGTCCGTGCTCACCGCGCCGCTGGGCGTCGCCGCCGCGCACAATTTGCCCTCGGGCCCGCTTCAGCGTATTTTCGGCGCCTATCTCATCGCCATCGGCGCCTGGACGATCTGGAAGGCGACGAAGATGTGAGCGAGCTGCTTTTGCGCCCAGTAGGACGCCCCGGAAACAAACACGCAGGAGACGAGAATGTTGGTTCGAGCGGTGAGTGAAGAGGTCCAGGACGACCTGCTGACGCGCGGTTACTCCCGCCGGCAGATGGGCAAGATCGCGGCGGTGTTCGGGATGGGCGCGGCCGCGGCGGCGACCATGGGTCGCCCCGCCTGGGCCTCGGCCGGCATCCCCGACGCGGCGCCGAGCGCCAAGGTGCGAATCGGCGCCAACGAGTGCTGGACCGGACCGCTGGCTCCCGGGCAGGCGGCGGCCGCCGGCATCATCGCCATGGGCAACCGCTACGCGCCCCACAACGAGCGGGGCGACTTCATCCGGGCCGTGATGCAGGTGGAGAACGTTCCCTACGACCACGTGGCGCCCTGGCCGGGCTCCAGCGATCCGCTGTCGCGGGCGGTGGTCACCTTCTGCTCGCCGACCAAGGCCCTGGTCACGGCCGACCCCACCTTCGAGCTGGCCGGCCGCACGGCGGCGTGGCTGAACGCGCCGGTGAAGGCGGTTCCGCTGACCGCCGACTACGCCCACGACGTCAAGGCGATGGTGGCCGCGGCGCCCGACGCCGGCCTCTACTACATCTGCACCCCCAACAACCCGACGGGCTCCATCACGCCGGTGGCCGACATCGAGTGGCTGGTGGCCAACAAGCCGGCTGGCTCGATCGTGCTGATCGACGAGGCCTACACCCACTTCGCCGGTGTCCCGACCTGCTCGTACATGGCGACCGCCGGTAAGGACGTGATCGTGATGCGGACCTTCTCGAAGATCTTCGGGATGGCCGGCATGCGCATGGGCTACATCATGGCGAGGCCCGACCTGATCGCCAAGATGATGCGCTATGACGGCGGCATGCAGTCGGGGGCCCTGCCCCTGCCCTCTCTCGCCTGCGCTACCGCCAGCCTCACCGCCGCCGACCTGATCGCCGCCCGGCGCGCCGAGATGCGCGAAGCCCGCGGCATGGCCATCGAGCACGCCAAGAAGCGTGGGCTGGCCGTCATCCCGACCAACGCGAACATGTTCATGATCGATTGGAAGAGCGTGCCGGCGTACAAGATGCAGGCCGCTTTCCGCGCCCAAAGCATCGAGATCGGCCGGTCCTGGCCGATCTGGCCCAACGCCTCACGGGTCACCGTCGGCTCCATGGACGAGATGAGCGCCTTCAACGCGGCGCTGGACAAGGTCTGGACCTGACGGAGCGCCGGCGTCCCGCCGGCCCCTCCCTCCGTTTTTGGACGCTCAACGAGAAAAGGGCCGGCGGGACGCCGGCGGTCCCGGGCTCATGCGCCTGACGCCGGCGCTGGACGGCGACCTCCAGGAGGTCGCCGCCCTGGTGAACCGCGCCTATCGCGCCGGCGAGGGCTGGACGAACGAAGCGTCGTACCTGGGCGGCGAGCGAACCAGCGCGGCGAGCCTGCGCGCCGATCTGGCGGCCTCGCCCGAGGCGGTCCTCCTGACGCTGCGGGATGATCGCGATGGCCCGCTGCTCGGCGCCGTCTGGCTGGAGCCGGCCGGCGACGACGCCTGGTACCTGGGGATGCTCAGCGTGCGGCCCGACCTCCAGGACCGCAAGCTCGGGCGCCGGCTGCTGGAGGGAGCCGAGGCGTTCGCCATCGCCCGCGGCGCGCGGCGCATCCGCATGACCGTCATCGCCATCCGCGACACCTTGATCGCCTGGTATGAACGGCGCGGCTACCGGCTCACCGGTGAGCGCGAGCCGTTCCCGTACGAGGACCAGCGCTTCGGGCT
>Ga0302324_100028571_pt1 | contig 10597 bp, 9 predicted proteins | sample Palsa_T0_1_FD_201949 | JGI IMG/M metagenome (GOLD analysis project Ga0302324, IMG submission 201949) | Peat permafrost microbial communities from Stordalen Mire near Abisko, Sweden - Palsa_T0_1 | ecosystem: Environmental > Terrestrial > Soil > Palsa > Peat permafrost | place: Sweden: Abisko... | reverse complement strand
CGAACCAACCGCCCACGACCAGCACCGCGGCGGTGAGATGATGCATGTGCGGCGCAAGGGCGCGCGAGGCCCAGAACGAATCGTAGGTGTTATGTTTGACAAGCGTGGTCCAAAATTCGTTCTGGTGCTGGAAGTATTTGTCCTCGGCGTCGGCCAGCGTTCCCATGCGGAGAAAGAAATCGTATTCGTCGGGCGTGCCCATGCGGAAGCGCTCGCCTTGCGGCGCCGTTTTGGGTTTGAAGTTGACATAGAAATCAAAATTCTCGGCCAGGAAAAACGCGCCGTTATGGTAGGCGTCGTCCCCATTGCCGACGTCGGCCATGGGCGCCTGCGGCGAGGCGGCTTTGAGGGCCGGATGCGCGCCGATAAGAGTGAAGGCGGAAAAAAAGCCGGGATAGGAGATGCCCCAGGAGCCGACGCGGCCGTTGTTGTTGGGGATATTTTTCACCAGCCAGTCAATGGTGTCGTAGCCGTCGGTGCTTTCGTCGGCGTCGGCGGGACCAGTGAAATGCAGTTTATGAGCGGGCGGATCGTCGAACACGCCTTCGGATTGCCCGCGGCCGCGCACGTCCTGATAGGCGAAAATAAATCCTTCCTTGATGAACAAGGACGAAGGGCCCAGCGAGCTGCGATAATTGGTGGCGCCGTATGGAGCGACGCCGTAGGGTGTTCGCAGCAGAAGGATGGGATAAGGCTGGCTGGTCTCCTTGGGCACATAGACGGAGGTGAACAGTTTGACGCCGTCGCGCATCGGAATCTGATATTCAAACTTGGTGTAATTGGAACGGATATATCCGGCCTGTTCGGAGTTGCTGCCAAAGCCTTGGGGCAGGGCGGAGGCGGCGGAAAGAAGAAAAGCGATTGCCAGGAGAATGTTCTTCTGACCACACACGAGGGCAGGGAATGAGTTCCCGATTCGGTTCATCCTGGGAAGCGTAAACGGCGCGCGCATGGGGGCAAGTTGATAAATGCGTCTAAAGATTCCCCATTCTCCGCAAGTGAAGGAAAGGTTCGTTGGCGGTTTTGGACTGCGCCAGGTTCACCTCGAACTCCGCGACCCAGTCGTTGTGCCCGGCCGGGTCCACCAACATTTGTTGGACCCGCCACGTTCGCTTGTCTTCCGCCGGCACCACGTACGTATGCCGCGCGTTGCGGGCGTTGGGGTCCAGGCAAATGCGCTCATGCTCGGCATAGTAGCCCTCCAGCGCCTGCGCCAGCCGCTCGGCCGTCCAAGGCTGCCCGTCGGCATCTTGCGGGGAACTGAGATGCGTCAGGGCCTGCTCGAAATCCTGGTTCACCAGCCCGCGCAGGAAACTGAAAATGCGATTGCGAATGGCCGCCATGAACGCCGTCGTGTCCCGCGTGATGTCGGCTTCTTCGGCGCCGGGCGGGCGGACTTCCTTCGTTTCGGCGCGCCGGTAATTGGGATCGCGCATTTTCTCCCACTCGTCCAGCAGGCTGGAATCCACCTGGCGAATCATGGTGCTCAGGTAAAGTTCCATCTCGCGCACCTGTGGGTTCTTGGCCGCGTCGGGCACCGTTTGCGCCAGCGTTTTGAAAACGCTGTTCAAATGGCGCAGCAGAACGCCCTCGGCCCGTTGCAACTCGTAGTCACGTATATAATCGGAGAAGGAACGGAAGTTCTCGAACATCTCGCGCGCGATGGATTTGGGGTGGATATTCTCCTGGCCGACCCAGGGATGCTTGTCGGCGAAAGCGTTGAAGGTGGAGTAGATGAACTCGCGGTTGGGCTTCGGGTACTCGAGCTTTTCCAGTTCTTCCATCCGCTCCTCGTATTCCACGCCGGCCATCTTCATCTCGGCCATCTTCTGATTTTTGAGCTTGTCGAGCTGCTTGCGCAGGATGAGGTCCGGATCTTCCAGAATGGATTCCACCAGGGTGAGTAGGACCAGGGGATAATCGGGCGCCTGCGGGTCCAGCAGCGGAATGGTGTCAAGCAGATAGAGCGACAGCGCCTGGTCCATCGAAAAATCATCCTGCAGATCGACGTTGACGCGCAGGTAGGCCCCGTCCCCGGTCTGGGGCATAAACTCGATGATCTTCCGGTCCACCAGCGAGCGGAACAATTGCCAGGCTCGCTTGGCATGCTCCTTTTTGGCCTTGGGCGTTTCGTGGCAGTCGCGCAGCAGCCTTTGCATGGCCCGGCAACCGTCGCCCTTGCGGCTGAGCACGTTGAGCAGCATGCCGTGCGAAACCTGGAAGCGCGAGGCCAGCCGCTCCGGCGCCGCGTGGATGAGGCGAAGGAAAGTTTGCTTGTCCCAAGTGACGAAATTCTTTTCCGGCGGCTTGCGCTTGACAGACTTTTTGCCCTCTCTGGCCTTTTCCTCCAGCTTGATGTTCTCGATCACGTGCTCGGGCGCCTGCGCCACCACCCAGCCGCGATCATCAAATCCCTTTCGCCCGGCGCGGCCGGAAATCTGCTGAAAATCGCGCGCGCTCAAAATGGCGGTTTTTTGGCCGTCGAATTTGCAGAGCCGTGTAAAGAGCACGGTGCGGATGGGCATGTTAATCCCGGCCCCCAGTGTGTCGGTGCCGCAAATCACTTTGAGCAAGCCTTGCTGCGTTAGTTGCTCCACTAAAACTCGGTATTTCGGCAACAGGCCCGCATGATGCAACCCGATGCCGTGCTTAAGCCAGCGGCGGATTTCAGGGCCGTACGGGCTAGTGAACTTGAACCCCTCCAGCGCGCTGCCGATGGCGTTTTTCTCCTCGCGCGTGCAAACATTGATACTGGTAAAATCCTGCGCGCTTTGGGCCGCTTCCAGTTGCGTGAAATGCACGACATACACCGGGCTTCGGCCCTCGCTGGCGAGGCGTTCCAGCGTTTGGGCCAGTGTAATTTCCGCATACGCGAACTCGAGCGGGACCGGCCGGTCATGGGATTGAACCGTGACCGTGGGCCGCCCGTTGCGTTTGGTGAGGTCCTCCTCGAAAAAAGACGTCTCGCCGAGAGTCGCCGACATCAACAGGAATCTTGCCCGCGGCAGAGTCAACAGGGGCACCTGCCAGGCCACGCCTCGCTCCCTGTCGGAGTAGTAATGGAATTCGTCCATGATGACTTCCTGGAAGCCAGCCGCGGCTCCTTCTCGCAGAGCGATGTTGGCCAGGATTTCGGCGGTGCAGCAAAGAATCGGCGCCTCCCGGTTTACGGAAGCGTCGCCGGTGCTGAGGCCGACGTTGTCCGGCCCAAACTCGCGGCAGAGGGCCATCCATTTCTCGTTGACAAGAGCCTTGATGGGGCAAGTGTAAACCGACCGCTGCCCTTGCGCCAAAGCCTTGAATTGCACCGCCGCCGCGACGAGCGACTTGCCCGAGCCGGTGGGCGTGTTGAGAATGACGTTTTTCTCCTCGAACAATTCCAGGATGGCGGCCTCTTGCGCCGCATAAAGCTGGAGGCCGCGGCCCTCGACGTACTCAAGAAAGCGTCCCAGCAAAACATCGTTGCCGGGCCGTTCGCCCCGCGGAATCAAGTCATAAAGCGTCGCCGCCATAGGTCGGCCACTTTACCCGGTAGCACGCCGGCTGAGAAGGAAGATGAGGGTAATTCTTTGCCATAGACAACTCTGACGGTAGGGCGAGACAGACAGCAAAGCGGGCTTGACCTCCTTGTCCTCCCACGGTAGGGCGAAACTCCGTCGAGCCCTAACTCGATTTCGCGGGGAAAAGTTAGGGCTCTCGCCCTGCCGTGAAAATTAAACCTTTCCTAGATAACCCTAACCGGATGCCTAATCTTTGCCAGGGTATGGAACAGCAACCGTCACCGCTCAGCAAATTGACCTTGACTGGACGCGTGTTGCTTTTGGCGCATGTGCTTGTCGGTCTGGGCGGCTCGATATTGGATATCTGCGATTTCCTCCCGCAATCTCGACCTGGGAACTATCCTGTTTTGATGTTTGTAGCTCCGGTCGGACTGGTGTGCTTCTTTTCCTTCTTGCTCATCGCTTGGATATTGGAGCGGATCGGAATCCAGATTTACAAGAGATGAGCACAAACGGCGTGGTCCGGGGAGCACACGCGCCCCGCGTGTGGCAGTCGGCGCCTCGCCGACTGCTTCGGCTCATGCAACAACAGGTAGTGGAGAAGATGCAAAGATGTGGCCGGCGAGGGCCCCAACCACGACACGCTTGCCACGTTCTACGTGGCGTGGCGCGTGTGCTCCACCGGGCCTGAGCGTCAAGGCGCTGGGGTGGTTTCCGCGCGGCTATGGTTGACAACTGAATTTTGCAGAAAATCCCTGATCGCGGCCAGCATGGCGGGTCGGCTGGCCCACACGGCGTCATTGTGGCCGCCGCTGATCTCGCGCAGGAATTTCGGTTCGTTGGCGGCGGCGAAGTTCTCCTCGGCATGATGAAAGGCGATCAAATCATCGCGCCGGCTGTGCAGGATGAGCACCGGCAGGCGCAACTTCGGCAATTTGGCGCGCGTATCGTACTTGATGGTGGAGATGAGCCGCACGGGCAGCCACGGAAAAACCTCCGCGCCCACGCCTGGAATGCTGGTGAAGGTGCTTTGCAGAATGAGTCCGCCCAATTTCTCGCGCAAGGCCAGTTCGGAAACCACGCCGCCGCCCAGAGACTCGCCGTAAGCGATGATGTTCGTGCCCGCAAAGCCCTTGCCGAGCAGCCAATGATAAGCGCCCTCGGCGTCGCGATAGGTATTTTCCTCGCCCGGTTTTCCATCGCTGCGTCCGAACCCGCGGTATTCGACCAGCATCACGCCGGCCCCGGCTTCGAGGAGCAGAGCGGCCAAATCAAGACGGTGGCTGATGTTGCCGGCGTTGCCGTGGCAAACCAGGACGACGGGACTGGCCGTGTTGCTCGCCGGAAAGTACCAGGCGTTGAGACGCTCGCCGTGCTCCACCGGAATGAACACATCCTCGAACGGACGGCCCAATTGTCCGGGCGCGCCCTCCATGGCGCGCGACGGGTGGTAAACCTGCTTATATTCGAACCATCGCAACATGACGTAAATGACCAACAATAAGAGCGCAATTCGCAAAAGCCCAAACCATCGTTTCCGTGCTGGTTTCATCTGTGCAGGAGTTAAACCGCGAATGAACGCTAATAGCTTTCGCCGAGAATCCTCTCCACGCCTTTTCATTCGCGTTCATTCGCGTTCATTCGCGGTTTCTTCTGCTCCAAAACCAACCGTTCCCAATCCAGTTTCGCTTTCTTGAAATTGAGTCTGACGCCCACTTTCATTCCCGTGATTTTCAGATAATTCAAAATTTGTCCGCGCTCCTGATCCGTGGTGGTTTCAATCACTTTCGCGTCCACCACCACGGCGCCAAAGGCGACGAGGTCAGGCACAAAGTCCGCGACTTTAGCCCCCTTGTAAATCACGCCGTAACGCTCTTGCTGAAGGCACGGGATGCCGCGTAAACCAAACTCCACAACCAGCGCATTCTCGTACGCCTTCTCTGTCAAACCATGCCCCAACACGTTGAGCACCTCAATGGCAGAGCCCACGATTTGGTAAACCTCCTCTCTGAGCAGGAGTTCCTTATTCGCGTTCATTAGCGTCCATTCGCGGTTGCTTCTGTCAATTCTAAAGAGTCAAACCGAATGGGCGTGCCGGAGATGGGGCTGCCCCATATCGAGGCCCGGCCCGGACGCGGCGGCGTCTTTTCGTCCAGCGCGATCGTCCATTCCTTGGGTTCGGTTTCGGTTTGCGGCCATACTTTGCCTTCGATCTTCCACGCCGGGCCGTCGGTCTGCCGTATTTGCAGCTTGAACATCGTCCAGATGCCGGACTTCCAGTGAAAGGGCACCGCCGCCAACGACTCGTCACCCCTGTAGAGTTCCACGGCGTCCTTGGCCGGGGAGACCTTTAATTTATATCCATTCTGGCCGTCAAGTCCGACGCCCAACTGGGGATAACGCCGCCCTTTGCCCGTGCCATAAAGGCGCGCGCTGACGCACACGCCCGCATTGGTGGTCGGTCCGAACAGGACGCCGAAAATGTCCAGCGGCGCGCCGGGCAATTCCAGGTACTTGTTGCCCTCGCTCTCTTGCACCGCGAAATTGCCGTCCAGAACCAGAAAATCATCGGGCACTTTGCCGACGGCGGTTTTCTCGAAATTGTTTTCGTAGAGAATTTTGCCGGCGCCTTCCGCGCTGGCGCGAGTCGTCCAACACAGAAAAATGAGCCCGAGCTTGGCGACGAGCAAACTTTGTCTTTTCATCTTTACATTACCTCATGCGAGGAAGCTATTCATTGCGCAACGCCGGCAACAATTCCCCGCGCAGAGCCAGACGCGCGGCGGCCCAGGTCCAGAAAAGTCCGCTCAGAAACACCAAGCCCAGCGTCGCCGCCAGCGGGAGGAATGATACTTGGGCCGAGGGCGAAAGCAAGACCGGCAGGAGGGCCAAAACGGCGGCCACGATGCCCAGCGCCAACCCCAGCGCCTGCAAGACCGCATGCTCCGCCACCACCAGCCGGCGCAAGGCGCGCGGCGTAAAGCCCACCGCCGCCAGCAGCGCCAGTTCGCCGCGCCGCTCCAGGACGTTGCGCAGCACCACCACCCCCAGACCGGCGCTGCCCAAAAGCAGGCCCAAAGCGCCGAGGACCTGGAACGTATCAAGGAACGTGTTCTGCACGGCGTTGAAAGCATTGAGCCGATCCGCCGCCGGCGTCAACTCCAGCCCGCGCCCACGCAATCCGCGCGTCAACGCCGCCGACACCGCCGCCGCTTCGGGCGCGGGCGCGTCCACCAGGAACATCCGATACCCTGCCTCCCCGGGGAAACGCCGCACTAGCGCCGGTTCGGCCACGATCAGGCTGCCTTGCAGGATCGAGTTCGCCACCGCGCCAACCAGTCGCACTTTAAACGGCCGGCCATGTTCGTCGGTGTAATCGAGCGTCTCGCCGATCCTTTTGTGCAACCCCCAAGTGATGGTCGCCTCGTCGCCGATGGCGGGGATTGCGTCGGGATCAGAATCGGACGAATGAGACGGAGATTGCGCCAAAGCTTGCCACGAGTTGGAGCCTTGAGTGAATGTGAAACGCCCTTGCAACTCCTGCGGATTGACGCCCAGCAGACGGGGCGATTGCGCGCGATTCAAGTTCAAGCAACTGGCATCGTCGCCGTCATGCACCCGCAACGAAATCACCGCCACGTCCTTGAGGCTGTTTTCATCCACTCCGAAAAATTCGCGCCCGGCCTTAGTGTTCAAATCCTGCACGATCGGCAGCGACGACTCGCCGATGAAGGCGAAGCCGCCTGTGCCCGACGACCGCTGTCCGCTCTCGCCTGTGGCGTCCAATTTGAAAACTTGGACGGCCGCGATGAGAAATGCGCCGCTGGCCAGCAACGCCACAATGGCTGCGCTCCGCAGTCGCTTGCGGGCGCAACCGCGCACGCCCAGGCCGGCCATCGTCAACGGACGAGACACCGCGCGCGCGGCCAACGCACGAAGCCAAGCCGCCGCCGCCGCTACGCCGGAAATCAATAGAAGGGAGCCGGCGCCAAAGAAAAATCCCACATTTGACGTCTGCCGCGTCGCCACCGCAGCGACGACCAGGGCCAGCGCGCTGAGGCCGCTGAGAAGCGCGATCCAGCCAGCCCAGCGCCGCCGTCGTTTGGCGCCGGCCACTTCCCGCTCCAGCTCGTTGCCTTGTTCGAGCAATTCACGCGCCGGGCGTTTGGCCTGGCCCCACACCGCCAGCCATATGACCATGATACTGATGAGTATGGCTGAGCAGGCTCCAATGGCCAGTGTTTGCCCCGTGACGTAAAATTGCAGCGGAGATTCCGCCACGGCTGCGCGCCACATCGTGACCAGCCCGAACAAGATGGCCTTGGCGTAAAGGATCCCACCCGCCACGCCCAGGATGCCGCCGACCGCCGCGACGGCCGCGCCCTCCCAAAGGAGCAATCGGCGGACTTGCGCGGGACGCCAGCCCACCGCCAGTAGAATCCCGATCTCGGTCGAGCGTTGTTCCAAACCAAAATGGAAGAGCAGCGCCAGAAGAATCAGCGCCGCCACCACTAAAAAGAAACTGAAGTAAATGAATAACTCGCCGAAATCATCCGCTTGCGAACTGGCCGCCAGCGCTCTTTCGCGCACCGACATGAACGCCAGCCCGATTGCAGCCGGGTCCAGCTTGGCGAGAATTTGGCGCTCCACTTCCGGGCGTGAGACATCCGCGGGAAAGCGGATCGCCGTCACCTCGCCAAAACGATTGCTCCACATCTTCTGGCCCGCCGCCAGCGTGACCAAGGCTTTGGGCGTGCCGCGATATTGCTTCCAATACGCCTCGTCCTTGGGCCGGATCTTTTGCATGTCGATGGCGAACCCTGCGTCCCAGTTTTCCGTCTTCTCCGCCTTGGCGATGCCGGGGAAATCCGGCATCAGCGTGCGGTCCGCCGTCGGGCCTTCCATCGGCGCGACGCCGCGAACGCGGAAGCTGTTCGTCTCCTTTTCCAGGCGATGCGTCGTCCCCAGAATGAAGTACGTCAACTGCAATTCATCCCCCGCCTTGGCCTGCAAATCGTCCGCCAGCCATTGATTGACGATGATTTCATTGTCCTTCATGTCCGGCGGAATCAGCGGCGCCTCGGCGGCGGTGACCATCGAGTAGGGCGTCGTTTTTTGTCCGTCGCGCAGCTCGTTGACGAAATATGTCAAAACGAATTCACGGCCGCCGCCCGCGGCCGCGACGATCTCCGGGTCGATGAAGACCCGGCCGCTGCGCAATTCCGATCCGCCGGGCACATCGCGCCATTCCAGGCCGGCATCGGCGAGAGTCCAATGTTGCCGCAATTCTGGCTTCGGCCCGCTAGTGAGCAGGAGATTGGCGCGGCCCGGCTGATCCACCTTCCCTTGCAACCAGGCCAGAGGCAGAAAGGCATTCAACGGCGAGGCCTGGTTTGCCTGCAAGCCGAAGCGTCCGAACTGCGCGTCCGCCACCACCGCGCTGACCGTCAGTCGCAATCCCGCCGCCACATCTTCGCGCGGCGAGATCGGCGCTTCCTGCGAGAGCAGCGAAGGCTTTTGCACGCGCAGGACGATCGTGTCGCCCGCCTTGACGCGCAATTGCTGCGCCAGCGCCGTGTTCAGGGCGACGGAATCGGGCGGAATTTCCAGAGCTGCCGGAGCTTGCGACAAGGCCCAAAAATGTTTGTCCACGCCGAGGATTTGGACATGGTTGGCGCGGGCGGAGTCATCCGGCGCGGCGGCCGTGCCCGGCAGGATCAACAATGCCGCCGACGCAGGCAGGTCATCGGCCAAAGCGGAGCCGAAAAAGCGGTCGCCCGAACCCAGGGCGTAGGTGATCCGGCCAATGCGGGCCAGGGCCAAGTCACGCAAACTTTCGCGCACACAATCGCCCAGGGCCAGCGCGCCGACCAAAATGGCGCTGGCCACCGCCACTCCGAGCAACGTGCCCAGATGGCTGCGGGCGTAAAAACGCAAACTGGACCACAAGAGTCTCACCACAACCAGCCTCTCCCCAAATGGATTGAAATCCAGTCATATTTGATCAATTTTATTTTGTTGCGGGTCGGGGAGTCCTCAAATTCCGAATTTACTTCTGCGCTCTTTTCGTTAAGCTGTTTTAGTGAGCGGAATCAGTTTCATGGTGGACGAACAGGGCCGGAAAACCGCAGCCGTCATTGACCTGCGAGAACACGAACGGCTTTGGGAGGACTTTTACGACTCGCTCGTGGTGGCCTCTCGCGCCGGTGAACCGCGTGAGAGCCTGGAGTCCGTGAGGCGACGTCTGACCCGAAAGGAATCATAAAAACGCCTGAGGCGTGACTTGCCGATTTTAAGAAAGGCAAATTTTAATATGAAAAATGAACCTCCGATGATCGGCGAATACGGGAAGCTCAAGACCGGGCAAAGCGTGGAAATAATGAATTCAGACAATAATTCCCAGGAACACAAAATCGATGCTCAAGACGGAATTGTTTCGACTATTGGTTTCCACCAAATCAGCCGCCTCTAGCCTGATGAACACCTGGCTTTCACGCAATTCAAAAACAAGACGTAAAATTAGAAACACTACGCACTGTCGCCGGGTCGCTGGGCTTGCGATGCCATGGCTTTTGGCGCAGATTCAAGGGAACAGTATTTGGGCGAAAACCTATGAAGCGTTTAACAACTCTGATGTCGCTCGTTTGCCTTGTCGCGGGATGCGGCACCACAGGTGGTCACGTTCACGAGGGCGATCCGGCAAAGATTTCTGTCGGCATGACGAAGGAAGAAGTTTTTGGAAAGATTGGGCACCCGGAGACTGATACGACGGAAGGAAACGCGGAAATACTCGGTTATACGCTTGAGCGCCCGTGGTACCAAACCAGCCGGTTTCGCGTCAAGATCGTGGATGGAAAAGTCCAATCTTACGAGGTAACAGATCATTGAGTAGTTTCAAAAAATGCCAATTGTTCCATTTCGTGCGTTCTTGGGCGAGTGGGATGAACAGGGAAATTGGTTATCAATGCCTCGATCACAGGATGTCTAAGAGCGTGTTTTAAAAATGGGCAATTCATATTGACGCAAGCCGTCTAACCATAAGGCGAATCATGCAAATCCGTATCATCGCCTCGCTATGATCCAAGCGAACTTCATAA
>Ga0302324_100028570_pt1 | contig 10597 bp, 10 predicted proteins | sample Palsa_T0_1_FD_201949 | JGI IMG/M metagenome (GOLD analysis project Ga0302324, IMG submission 201949) | Peat permafrost microbial communities from Stordalen Mire near Abisko, Sweden - Palsa_T0_1 | ecosystem: Environmental > Terrestrial > Soil > Palsa > Peat permafrost | place: Sweden: Abisko... | reverse complement strand
TCGAGTCGGCCAGCTTGACGTCCGACCCGGCCCGCGCTCGCACCGCGATCGCAAAGGACAGATACAACAGGTGCATCTGCAGACAGACCTCGTCGGCCATGCGCACCAACGCCGAATGCGAGTACGCATTGAAGTCGAAGTCGGACACCAGTGGGCCCGAATAGTCGGCCAGACCTTCGTCGGACCGATCGATCGCATCGAGTTCCCAGTTCGCGGCGCGGGTTTCGGCCACGATGTCCAGCGCCGGAATACCCTCGACCGGCGGATAAGCCTCGTCGATGGTGACCGTCCAGGCGCAGTGCGGATGCCGGTCGGACGGAACCCGCGGTGGGCGGTGGATGGGACGCATCTGCGCTCGCCGGTTGGTCGCCACCGCAGTGGCGTCGAACGTCGGATCTTCGATGGTGTGGCACATACCGAAGACGTACTCGTCACCCATCGGCTCCACGTCGAGCAGCGCACCGCAATGGTCGAGGTGAAATTCGCCGTGCCAGCGATCGTGAATGGTGTAACGAAAATCCATGAACTGCGGCGGAGCGCCGATGTCTAGCTGCAAGCCCTTGAAAATCGTTGGCACATCGACGCCCTCGTAGTTCAGGGCGCGTTGCATGCGTTTGGTATAGACCGGGCTGGCGCCGGCCCACTCCTCGATGGCGATCTGCACCATCTCGTCGCGGCCGAACTCCTGGATGCACCACGCCATGCCGGAGCGGTCGATCATGTGCCCGATCAGCAGCAACTCGGGAACTAGAACGGCCAGCTCCGGGCGGGACAGCTGTTCGTATCGGGACTGGCTCACCGCCCAAAAATAGAACTAACTATGTTATAAAGTCAACAATGTCTATCGCCGCAGGCCAGCAGCCTCGAACACCCGCCAGTCCGACTCGGCGGACGACGGCGCCGCGCAAACGCGGCGATGACACCCGGGCGAAGATCATCGACGAAACAGTCCGCTGCATCGTCGAGGAAGGTTTTGCCGCCGCGACGGCAAAACATGTCGCCGAGCGTGCGGGAGTCACCTGGGGGGTGATCCAGTACCACTTCGGCGACCGCAACGGCTTGCTGATGGCCGTTGTCGACGATGGAGTGGCCAGGCTGTTGGAAAGCCTCTCGTCGGCCGATGTCAGCGACCTGCCACTGCGAGAGCGCATCGAGGTGGTCGTCGACACCGCCTGGAGTTGCTACAGCAGCCCCACCTCGATGGCGGCGTTCGAGATCCTGCGGGTCAACCGCGGTGGCCCGGGCGGTTCGTCGCGGCGCCACCTGCTGGAGATGAATTCAGCGATCGGTCAGCTCGGCCGATTGATCACCGATGAACCAGATAATGATGGTGTGGCCGAGGTGATTTGGGCGACGCTGCGTGGTGTCGTGTTGGCTCAGATGATCGTGGGAACATCGGTCGACTGGCAGCGGGAGCGACTCGCGCTCATCGATATGGTCACCCACTATCTGCGCTGAGCCGGCGTGTGCTGCAATGACGTGATGAGCTCAAACGGTCACGACGCCTGGCTCGCAGACGTCGCTGCGATAGAACTGATCAAGTACCGCTATCTGCGTGCGCTCGACACCAAGCACTGGGACGACTTCGCCGACACCCTCACCGAGGATGTGGTCGGCGACTACGGGTCGTCGATGGGCGAAGAACACCACTTCACCAACCGTGCCGACCTCGTCGAGTACATGCGCTCGTCGCTCGGATCGAACGTGATCACCGAGCATCGCGTGACCCATCCGGAGATCGCGGTGAACGGCGACGAAGCCACCGGCACCTGGTATCTGCAAGACCGGGTGATCGTGGCCGAATTCGACTTCATGCTGATCGGTGCCGGGTTCTACCACGATCGATACCGTCGTACCGCTGACGGATGGCGGATCAGCGCGGTCGGATACGACCGGACCTACGACGCGACGATGTCGTTGAAGAACCTGGACTTCAAGATCACACCAGGGATTGCTATCGCGTGAAAGTCAGAACCATTGGGCGACAACCAGTTATTGGGTGATCGCCATGACCGCGCCGGGCCGCAGCCACTGAATGACCTGCACCAGCTTGGCATCGTCGATCGCGACACAGCCTTCTGTCGCGCCGCCGTCGGTGGTGTGGAAAAAGAATGCCGCACCCTTGCCGGGCTGCCGGTTCGGGTTGACGCCCATCACCACCGCGTGCTTGTACTGCGGGATTTCGAGATTCTCGCTGGCATTGGTGTCGAATGGACACTGAGCTTTATGGCAGACCTGCATGGTATTGAACGTGGCGCTGCCGTCATCGCCGTTCCACCAGTGATTCGACCCAACCTGAACGTATTTGAGACCGCCACCGGGGTTGGGCGCGGTGCCAAACGCAAACGGTAAGGCGAAGACCCCCATCGGCGTCGCCGGGTAACCGCTCTTGGCCTCTGCCGCAAGACCTGCCGATCCGATATGCGTGGGTATGGCGGCCTCGACCGGTTGCCAGCCCTGGGCGGCGCGTTGGTAGATATCCATCTTCGCGTTCGAACCGCCGGTTCCGACGACGGAAATCACCTGAGTGGCGTTGCCGACCGAGGGAGCAAACCAAGGTGCGCCGACTGCACCCCCCTTCGGAGCTGTAGCCATGGGTACAACGGCTGCGCACACCGCAGCGCACACTAGACCCAGCAGTCGGCGCACGGTCCTATCGTCAGCGCCACACGATCGACAGGTCAAGTCAAGGTTTGGCCTCGATCAGGTCACCGAGCAGCCGCGACGCAGCTCTCGCCACCTGTCGTCGCTGGTGCACCGATATGTTCGTATGCGTTGCGCACAGGCTCCCCGGGTATAGAAAGCAGTGAATGTCACCGACAGATCGCAGCCGCCACCCCGCTGGGCACGGCAGCACGACGAAGCTCGCCACCGCGAGCGGTATCGCCGTGCCTCCTCTCACGGTCTGGCTGGGATCGGCGATGTACACCTTTCCCGTCGACCGGGATGTGATCGTGGGTCGCGACCGCGAATGCGATATCCGTTTTCAGGACATCGATCCCGACGACCTCACTCTGATCTCGCGGGTGCACGCGATTCTGCGGTTTGACGGCAGTCAGTGGGTGGTTGTCGACAAAAGCCAAAACGGCATCTACGTCGCCGGTTCACGTACCGACTTGGTGCCCATTCGCGACCGCCTGAGCGTCGCATTGGGCGGCCCGCGCGGCCCGCAGCTGACATTCCGGGTCGCAGCATCATCGCCGTCGAGACCCCGCAATCCTCAAACAGTCGAACACCGAACCGATGAGCCGCTGGGCGACAGCCCCAATACCGCGATGTTCCGGCCGACGGGCCCGCAGCCCCCCGCGCGTGCACCGTCGCGGCCGCCGATTCGTCCCACGGCGTCGCGGCCGCAGCCGAGCGGACCCATCCCTCCCCGACCGGTCAGCGAGACCAGACGGGCCCCGGGTTCAGCGGCCTCGGCGACGATCGGCCGCGCCAAGACCAACAACGTCGTCGTAGAGGACGCGCTGGCCTCCCGCGTGCATGCGGTGCTGGCGTCCACCCCGGCCGGCTTGGAAATCCGCGACAACCACAGCAGCAACGGCACATTCGTCAACGGCGCGCTGATCACCAGCGCGATGCTGCGCGACGGAGATGTCGTCACGATCGGCAACACCGACTTACTCGCGACCGGCAACACTCTGGTGCCCCAACCGCCGGCCGCCCGCACCAACGGCCTGACCGCATACGGGCTGGCGTTGACCGTCGACGGGCGCCAACTGCTGCAGGATGTGTCCTTCACCGCGAGACCGGGGACGCTGACCGCGGTGATCGGGCCGTCCGGAGCCGGAAAGTCCACGCTGGTCAAGCTGATCGGTGGCGCGATGCCACGCAGCGCCGGTGTGGTTGCATTCGACGGGCACGACGTTCACGCCGAGTACGCGTCGATGCGCTCGCGAATCGGGATGGTGCCTCAGGACGACGTCGTGCACCGCCAACTCACCGTCGAGCAGGCCCTGCATTACGCCGCCGAACTCCGGCTGCCGCCGGACACCTCCGCCGACGATCGACGTCAAGTCGTCGAGCGGGTGCTCGATGAGCTGGAGTTGGCTCCGCACAAGAAGACTCGCGTCGACAAGTTGTCCGGCGGTCAGCGTAAGCGCGCATCGGTAGCCATGGAATTGCTGACCGGCCCGTCGCTGCTGATCCTGGACGAACCGACCTCAGGACTCGACCCCGCTTTGGACCGCCAGGTGATGACGATGCTGCGGCGGCTGGCTGACGCGGGCCGCGTGGTCATCGTGGTCACGCATTCGCTCACCTACGTCGGCATGTGCGATCAGATCCTGCTATTGGCCCCGGGCGGCAAGACCGCTTTCGCCGACCCGCCCGCCCAGATCGGGCCGGTGATGGGCAGCACTGACTGGGCCGACATCTTCGCACGAGTCAGCACCGACCCCGATGCGGCACACCGCGCATATCTGGCCCGTCATCCCGCCGCCCCGCGCAGGCCGTCGCCGACCGCCGGCGCGGCACCGCTGGGACGGCCGCCGCGGACCAACCCGTGGCGCCAGGTCGTGACATTGGTTCGCCGCCAAACCCGGCTGATCACCTCTGACCGCGGATACTTCGCGTTCCTGGCGGCGCTGCCGTTCGTCCTCGGCGTGCTGTCGCTGGCGGTGCCCGGCGACACCGGGCTGGGGTCCGCCAACCCGACTGCACCCGAAGAGCCCATCGACATCCTGATCCTGCTCAACATTGGCGCGGTGTTCCTGGGTACCGCGCTGACCGTGCGCGATCTGGTCAGCGAGCGGATGATCTTCCAGCGCGAGCGGGCCGTAGGTCTGTCCGCGTCGGCTTACCTGATGGCCAAAGTCGTTGTCTACAGCACCGCCGCGCTGATCGGCACCGCGGTCATGGTGGCCATCATGACGATCGGCAAAGGCGCGCCCGCCCATGGCGGCGCGCTGTTGGGACACGGCGTAGCGCACGGCGTCGTGGAGCTGTACCTGGGCCTGGCGCTGACGGCGATCACCTCGGCGATGGTGGGGCTGACGCTGTCGTCGCTGGCCCGCTCCACCGAACAGGTGCTGCCGATGCTCGTAGTGACGATCATGGTCTCGATGGTGCTCGCCGGCGGCCTGATTCCGGTGACCGGACGGCTGGTCCTGGACCAGCTGGCGTGGTTCGTGCCGGCCCGTTGGGGCTTCGCCGCCTCGGCGTCGACGGTTGATCTGAACAGCGTCGAGGCGGGGCTACCCGCCGATCGGTTGTGGCGTCACGTGCCCAGCGCATGGCTGCACGACACCGGCATGCTCGTGGCCCTCGCCGTCGTGCTGGCCAGCCTGGCTCGGTTCCGGCTGCGATTGGGCAAGCGGGCCCGCTGATGCCGGTCTTCGTCCGCAGACTCTTCGGCATCGGCAGGCTGCCTGCCGATGTGCGCGCCGAAGTCGAAGCCGAGGGGGTCATCTACCTCGCCGACTACGTCCCCGTCACCCGGCGATTCAGCGGTGCGATTCCCGGCCTGCGTTCGGCGCACAGCGTCGCGAGCTACGTCGGGTCGCTGGTGTTCACCTCGCAGCGAGTCTTGGCGACCCTGTCGTCCCTGCCCAAGCTTGCTGGCGCAGTCGTCGATGTACGTTGGGAAGCAACGCAATCCGGTATGGCCACGGCGGAGATATCGCCGACCGGGCTGCATGTCGAAGCCGATGTCGATGAGGTCGATCAGACATTCACCGGACACCTTTCGCTGCGTTACAAGCTCGACGTTCCCGCCGACGTGCTGGCCCGATTGCCGCAACGATCGGTCAAGTTCGATATGCCGCCGGAATATGTCTTGCGGGCGGTCGGCGTCACTTATCGGCCGTAGTGTGTCGAGGTCGCCTCCAGGCCGCCGACGTCGCCGACAGATCGGGCCACGGCGGCCGGCGCAGCACGGCCGCACTGCCGAGAACCGCCGATATCAGGCCGGTAATGATCCCGATCAGCGCTATCCGGTTGGTGTCGACCGCCGGCACCCAGCGGGCCGTGCCGCCGTAGATGACGAACAACCCCATCGGCGTCGACATGCCGGCACGGACCTTGGCAACAGGGATCACGGTGCCCCCGTCCGCGGTTCGGTAGGGCTCGCCGTAGACGCGTCCACGCGTGCCGTTGGTGGGCAATTGCTCTAATGAGTCCGGAATATTCATTGGGCTGATCCTTTGACCGGTTCCCGGGCATTCGACGGGTTCTTGCCAAGTCTGGCCGACCAAGCTGCTCGACACGTCGAAGTGGGCATCATTGGTCGCTTCCACACCCGACGGTTCCTACGATGGCGATGTGGGTGATCACGCATTCAGTCCGCGGGAGCGGCAAGCGGTCTATCGCGTGATCGCCGAACGTCGTGACATGCGCCGATTCGTGGCCGGCAGCAAGGTTCCCGAGGATGTTCTGGCCCGCCTGCTGCAGGCCGCCCACGCCGCACCCAATGTCGGCCTGATGCAGCCATGGCGATTCATCCGGATCACCGACGACGAGCTGCGACGCCGCATTCACGCCGAGGTCGACGAGGAGCGTTTGCAGACTGCGCACGCCCTGGGCCCACGGGCGCAGGAATTTCTGGCGCTGAAGGTCGAAGGCATCCTCGATTGTGCCGAACTGCTAGTGGTCGCACTGTCCGATGGCAGGGACAGCTACGTGTTCGGCCGACGCACCATGCCTCAGATGGATCTGGCATCGGTCTCTTGCGCAATCCAAAATTTCTGGCTGGCAGCACGATCCGAAGGCCTCGGGATGGGATGGGTTTCGCTGTTCGATCCGCCGAAGCTGGCGTCGCTGCTGTCGATGCCCGCCGATGCCGAGCCGGTGGCGATCCTCTGTCTTGGTCCGGTGCCGGATTTTCCCGACCGGCCCTCGCTGGAGTTGGACGGCTGGGCGCTGGGGCGTCCGCTCGCCGAATTCGTCTCAGAGAACGGGTGGGGACAACCGCCCCAAGCGGCGACCTGAGGGCCGCCGGCCCCCGAGCCCGCAGTTCAGTCCCGCGGCCCCGCTCCGGCGGCGGTTACGATGCCCGAGTGCAGCCACCTCCGCCAGGTCTCCCCCCACAGTGGGGACCCCCACCAGACGACCCTCGGGAGCACGTCAACCCTGGCTACAGCGGCCAACCGGGCCCCGAGAGTTACGGTCAGCAACCGCCTCCGCCTGGGTACGGCCCGCCTGGATCCGGATTTCCACCGCCGGCCGAGTACGGCCAACAGCCCGGCTACAGCCCGCCGTGGGGTGGTTACGGCGCATCCGCTCCCGCCCCGACTTCGCAGCAGACCATCAGCTGGGCCAGCCTTGCCGCCATCGGGTTAATGGGGTTGCTCGGCGCCATCCTCACGCTGACCCTGTGGATCAACCTGAACAGCGCCGTCAGCCGCGCAGCGGATGTGTGTAATCGGTTCGGCGGTGAGTACTCGAGCATGTGCCGCCAACAGATCAAGAACATGGTTCCGAGTGTTCCGGTGGCCCTCGTCGTTTGTCTGTTTTTGATCATCGCAGCGTGCCTCGCGGTGACGACCGGCGCGGTGATGCTCTTCGTCAAGAGGCCGATGGGCCAGTTCCTGATCCTCGGCGGCGGGATCGTCATGCTGATCTTGTCGATCGGTTGCGAGGCTCGTTACGGCGCGACCAGCCGGGTCACCTACGACTTGATCGCGGGCCTGGTGATCGCGGCGATCGGAGGCCTCATGTTCGTCCCGGCATTCCGGTTGGTCATGGGGTTGCCGCCGAGATTGACCGATGTCCATCGGCCAGGCGGGTTTCCGGGCGGCGGGCAATGGCCGCCCGGAAACCCGCCACCACCGCAGTACGGCCCGCCGGGGCCGCCGCCACACTGGTGAGTTGCTGACGGCTGACCTGGCCGGACATGCCCCGGTATGCACGCCGACGCGTCGCAGCCGATAACGTCGGTGGGTCCGGGCAAGCTCAGGAGGTGGCGGCGATCGGCGGCGCAGACGCAAACCAAGACGCGACACGCCCGCGCGACAATGTGCTGTTCGTCCACTGGCACGATCTGGGCCGCTATCTCGGGGTGTACGGTCACGCCGACGTGTCGAGCCCGCGGCTGGACCAGTTGGCCGCCGAGGGCATCTTGTTCACCAGAGCGCACGCCACCGCGCCGCTGTGCTCGCCGTCGCGCGGATCACTGTTCACCGGCCGCTATCCGCAGGGCAACGGCTTGGTCGGACTGGCCCACCACGGCTGGGAGTACCGCCCGGGCGTCCGCACGTTGCCTCAGATCCTCTCCGAATCCGGCTGGTATACCGCTCTTTTCGGCATGCAACACGAGACGTCACACCCATCGCGGCTGGGCTTCGACGAATTCGACGTGTCTAACTCCTACTGCGAGTACGTCGTCGAACAGGCGCAGCAATGGCTGCGTGACCATGACACCAACCAACCGTTCCTACTGACCGCCGGCTTCTTCGAAACGCATCGGCCCTATCCACACGATCGCTACGAACCCGCCGACGCCGCCGCTGTCGATACGCCCGACTATCTACCCGATACCGTTGAGGTGCGCCAAGATCTGGCCGAGTTCTACGGATCGATCACGACCGCCGATGCCGCGGTGGGCCGAATATTGGACACCCTCGCGGACACCGGCCTGGGCGCCAGCACGTGGGTGGTGTTCCTCACCGACCACGGTGCCGCTTTCCCGCGGGCGAAATCCACGCTTTACGAGGCGGGAACCGGAATCGCGATGATTGCGCGTCCCCCCACCCGAATGGGGCTGGCGCCCAAGGTTTACGACGATCTGTTCAGCGGCGTGGATCTGCTGCCGACGCTGTTGGAACTGCTCGGTGTGGCGGAGGCTTCTGACATCGACGGCATCTCACATGCGCAGGCATTGATTGCACCGGATCCCGGCGAGCCGGTGCGCGACCACGTCTACACCACCAAGACCTACCACGACTCGTTCGATCCGATCCGCGCGATCCGAACGAAAGACTTCAGCTACATCGAAAACTACGCCCGCCGGCCATTATTGGATCTGCCATGGGATATCGAGGAAAGCCCATCCGGCCACGCGGTCGCACCGCTGGTGACCGCCCCGCGACCGGAACGCGAACTCTACGATCTGCGCGTCGACCCCACTGAGACCACTAACCTACTAACCGGCGACGGCAACGATGGCGCCGACCAGATCGCCGCTGATCTGGCCGTCCGCCTTCATGATTGGCGACAGAAGACCGGTGACGTCATACCGTCGGATTTTGCCGGCACCCGCATTGCCGCCCGCTACACCGAGACGTATCTGCAGATCCACCAGAAGGTTCCCACCAGTCGCTCGGCGATTGCCGTCGACCGCGGTATCGACGTCGAAATCCATCACGCAGAGCAGTAACACTCAGCCGGCGTGCTTCAGTCGCCTACTTGGGCGACGAAGAACACCCGCCGGAACGGGAAGAACGTGGTCCCGTCCGGCCGGGGTGGATAGGCTTCGGCGAGCAACGGAATGAGCTCCTCGCGAAACCGTTGGTATTCCTGATCATTGAGCCGTTCGCTCACCGGCACTAATGCGGTGCCGCTGATCCAGTCGAGCACCGGATGCTCGCCGGTGAGCTGGTGGATGTAGGTGGTTTCCCAGGCATCCACTGTGCACCCGGCGTCGATCAGCAGCTCGGCATAACGAGCCGGCGTGTCAACCGCGGCCCCCACCCGAAACGGGATGTCGCGCAGCACCTTTGCGAACGATTCACGCCGAGCTACCGCCCGCACTGCAGCGTGCGACGGGCTTTCGAAGTTGCCCGGCATCTGAACCGCGATCCACGACCCGGCGGCCAGTTGACCCGCCCATTGAACGAACAGCTCGCCGTGTTCCGGCACCCAGTGCATCGCGGCGTTGCTGACCACGACGTCGGTATCAGGCTGCGGGACCCAGGTTCTCACGTCGCCGACGGAAGCGTCCACGCCTCGGTCCCTGGCCGCGGCGACCATTTCCGGCGAGCTGTCCAACGCCTCGATGGCCGCGTCCGGCCACCGTCGAGCGAGCTGACCGGTGAGGTTCCCCGCACCGCACCCCAGATCGACCACCCGACGCGGACTCGGCGCCCCCACCCGGGACAGCAGATCGGCGAACGGACGGCCGCGATGATCGGCAAAGGTCAGGTAGACATCCGGATCCCACATATTGACCCTCCTGTTCAACGGACCACGCGACGACTGATATAGACGGTATTACCCGCTGCTTGCCCGACGAGTCGAGGATGGACCATGGCCGACGAAGACGAGGTCGCCGAGGTACGCCAGATCTGGTCTGCGCTCGGCTTGCCGGGGGTGATCGATGTGCACACCCACTTCATGCCGAAATCGGTGATGGACAAGGTGTGGCAGTACTTCGATTCCGCTGGCCCGCTGGTGGGTCGTGAATGGCCGGTCAACTATCGGACAGCTGAGTCCGAACGTGTGCAGATGCTACGGCAGTTCGGCGTGCGCGGCTTCACCGCGCTGGTCTACCCCCACAAGCCGCAGATGGCCGCCTGGCTGAACCAGTGGGCACTTCAGTTCGCCAATTCGACGCCGGACTGTCTTGCGACCGCGACGTTTTATCCCGAACCGGACGCCGCAGACTACGTCGAGACCGCGATCCACAACGGAACACTTGTCTTCAAGGCGCACGTTCAAG
>Ga0302324_100028569_pt1 | contig 10597 bp, 9 predicted proteins | sample Palsa_T0_1_FD_201949 | JGI IMG/M metagenome (GOLD analysis project Ga0302324, IMG submission 201949) | Peat permafrost microbial communities from Stordalen Mire near Abisko, Sweden - Palsa_T0_1 | ecosystem: Environmental > Terrestrial > Soil > Palsa > Peat permafrost | place: Sweden: Abisko... | reverse complement strand
CGCCATCTGGCTCAATACGCGACTGTTCGACCAGGTCGGCGGCGCGTTACGGAGAACGTAAGACATGAGCGAGCTCTCCCAAGCCCATGTCCGCTCAGGCAAGGCGATGACTGTGCGCGGAACGATTCACGTCGCGGACCTCGGCTTCACGCTTATGCATGAGCATATCCTCAACGATTGCCGCTGCTGGTGGAACACCCCAAGGGAGCCGGAGCGCGCTTATCTCGGCGCAGGCCCGGTCTCGATCGAGATGCTCGGCGAATTGCGCATGGACCCGTTCGTCAACCTGCACAATTGCACGCTCGATGACGAGGAGCTCGCTATCGCCGAACTGAAGCCGGTGGCGGCGCTCGGCGGACGGACGGTGGTTGATCCCACCTGCGGCGGCATCGGTCGCGATCCCGTAGCCTTGCAGCGCATATCGCGCGCGACTGGCCTCAACATCGTCATGGGCGGCGGCTTCTATCTCGAAAGCTCTCATCCGCCGGAGGTGGCTGAGATGAGCGCCGGCGACATCGCCGACCGGGTTGTGCGCGAGGCGCTCGAGGGCGTCGACGAAACAGGGGTGCGCATCGGATTGATTGGTGAAATTGGCGTATCCGCGGACTTTACCCCCGCCGAGCGGAAATCGCTACGCGGCGCGGCGGCGGCGCAACGCCGCTGCGGTCTGCCGCTGATGGTGCATCTGCCCGGCTGGTTCCGGCTTGCGCACGAAGTGCTCGACATCGTCGAGCAAGAGGGCGGCGACGTCAGGCACACAGTGTTGTGTCACATGAACCCCTCCGGCGAGGATACGGATTATCAGTTCGCGCTGGCGCGGCGCGGGGCGCTGATTGAATATGATATGATCGGCATGGACTTCTGGTACGCGGACCAGGGCGTGCAATGCCCATCGGACGAAGAGAACGCGCGCGCTATCAAGCGTCTCATCGATGCAGGGTTTGCGGATCGCGTGCTGATGTCGCAGGACGTATTCCTGAAGATGATGCTGACCCGCTACGGCGGCTTCGGCTACGCTTATCTGCAGAAGCATTTTTTCTCGCGACTGAAACGCCACGGGCTGAGCGATGAGGTCATCAAGGCCCTGATGATCGAAAATCCGCGTCGCGTGTTCTCGGCGGCGGGTTGAGCGGGTGGCCTACCACCGAGCAAAAATCGCCTCAATCTCCGCGCGGCTAGGAAAAGACGAAGCGGCGCCGGGACGCTGCACGGTCAGTGCGGCTGCTGCTGTGGCCGCGGCAAGCGCAACAGGCGACGGGAGCCGTCGATGATAGAGCGCCCCCACAAGAACGCCGGTGAAAGCGTCGCCCGCGCCGGTCGTATCGACGACAGACGCCGCGAGCGCAGGCGTGTGGATGAAGCCTGTAGCGTCGGCGAACAGCGAGCCGCGCGCGCCGAGGGTGAGCGCTACGGCGCCGGCGCCGGCTCGGCGAAGCGCCTCAACGACGGCCTTGGGTTCGCCCGCACCGCCGAGGCGTTCGGCCTCGCCTTCGTTGACCACGAGCAAGTCGACAAGCGGCGCCAACGCCGCAAAACCGGACTGAATCGGCGAGGGGTTGAACACCGTACGCGCGCCCGCCGCTCGCGCCGCCGCCAAGGCCGCTTCCGTCGCGGCGAGCGAGAGGTTGCCCTGCATCATCAGAAGCTCGCCAGCGGAAAGCGTGGCGGCGCGCTCGCGCGTGAACGCGGGGCTCAGCGCGGCGGCGGCGGCGACGGTCGAAGCAATCGCGTTCTCGCCGGCGGGGCTAACGAAAATCATGGAACGGTCGCTAGCCGCGGTGACCCTTACGAGTTCGGCTTCCAGACCTTCCGCCGCAAGCCGCTGCGCGATCCATTCGCCCTCGGCGTCGTCGCCGATTGCGGCGACAAAGCGCACCGGAGCGCCGGCCCGGCTCAACATCAGCGCCTGATTGGCGCCCTTGCCGCCGAGATCGCGGCGCGGCGGCCCCACGACAATTGTCTGACCAGCGGTTGGCCAGGTATCGGTTGCCATGGACTCGTCGATCGTGGCGTTGCCTAACACAAGAAACATCAAACAATCCAGCAGGAGCTTAAAGTTGCCAACCCTATCGCATGAGCGGCCAAGCATCATCAAGACTATATTTGGAAAAAATCAAATAATAATTGGTGTGTTGCATTGTCCGCCTTTGCCGGGTTCGCCGCGCTATCGAGACAAGGATTTCAAACAAGTTGTTGGCTTGGCGCTGGCCGACGCCGAAGCCTACGTGCGCGGCGGCGTCGACGGGCTCATCATCGAGAATCACGGTGACATCCCCTTCCTCAAGCCCGAGAGGATCGGTCATGAAACAAGCGCCGCGCTCGCCGTGATCGCCGACCGTGTCCGCCAGCGATGGGAAATCCCGATGGGCGTCAATGTGCTCGCCAACGCCGCTGTGCCCGCGCTCGCCATCGCCAAGGCCTCAGGCGCGAACTTCGTACGCGTCAATCAATGGGCGAACGCCTATGTCGCCAACGAAGGCTTCGTCGAGGGCGAGGCGGCGGTCGCGCTGCGCTATCGCGCGGCAATCGGCGCTGAGGACGTCGCGATCTTCGCCGACGCGCATGTCAAACACGGCGCGCATGCGATCGTAGCGGACCGCACGATCACCGAACAGGTGCGCGACGTCGAGTTCTTCGACGCCGACGCGATTATCTGCACGGGCCAGCGCACCGGCGATACCGCGGCGCTGGAGGAGATCCGCGAGATGCGGGCGGCCACCAGCCTGCCGTTGCTGGTCGGCAGCGGCGTGACGCTGGACAACATCAGCGCGTTGCTGCCGCTGCTCGATGGCGTCATCGTCGCCAGCGCGCTCAAACAAGGCGGCGTCTGGTGGAACCGGGTTGAGGAGGCGCGCGTCGCCGCCTTCGTGGATAAGGCGCGCGCGATCCGAGGCGACGCATGAGTGTGCCCCTCTCCGAGCGCATCCTCGCCGCCAACCTCGATGTGTGGGACGCGATGCAATCGCATCGTTTCGTTGCTGAGATTGAGGAGGACCGACTCAGCGCTGCGGCCTTCAAGGCCTATCTGATCTACGAATGCGACTTCGTTGAAACCGCTATGCTGATCTTCGCCCACATGCTGGTCAAGGCGCCGGGATTGAGCGAGCGGCGTTGGCTCGCGGGCGTCTTGCAAGCGCTCGCGGTCGATCAGATCACTTATTTCGAGGGCGCCTTCGCGGCGGTCGGCGTAACGCGCAAGGATCGGGAGCGGCCGCTGCCGAGTGCAGTGTCCGCGTTTCGCGAGGGCATGCTCAGCATCGCGCGCGACGGGTCTTTTCTCGACGGCGTCGCGATCATGCTGGCGGCGGAATGGATGTATGCGACCTGGTGCTCGCGGGCGGCCGAGCGCACAATCGGCGATCCGATCCTCAAACAATGGGTCGCCCTGCACGCCGAGCCCGCGTTTCTCGCCCAGGCCGATTGGCTGCGCCGGCAGATCGACGCCGCAGATCCGCGTGAAGTGCGCGCGCTCAGCCAGCGTTTTCGCCGCGCGTTGGAGCTGGAAATCGCCTTCCACTCCGCGCCATTTGAAGGGACATCGCCATGACCGACGCTTATGTTCCCGACATCAGAGAGAGCGCGCGCTCTCGCTCGGATCGCTCGTCCAACGGCGATCCGCCATTCCGACTTGCAACTCGTGGGTGACGCAACGCCGACGCTTTCAGCGACATCGGAGAGCAGGAGGGCGAGCCTAGTCCCTCCGCTGCTCCTCAGATAGGATGCCCAATCGGGCGCCAGGCGCGGCCGTCATCTTGCAGCAGCTTGTCGGCCGCCGCGGGGCCATCGCTGCCTGCGGCATAGTTCGGGAAATCGGACGGCGGCTCGGACGCCCAGGCATCCAGTACCGATTGCACGATTTGCCAGCCGGTCTCTACCGTGTCGGCGCGTTGGAACAGGCTCGCGTCGCCGATCATACAATCGTAAATCAGGGTTTCGTAGCCGACATTGGCGAGCGGCGGAAACCAATCCTTGTAAGCGAAGCTCGTCTTTACCGGAGCAAGCGACAGCGCCTGTCCCGGCCGCTTGACTTGAAACTGCAGCGATAGGCCGTCCTCGGGTTGGATTTGCAGCACGAGCCAGTTCGGCGCCATTTCGCCGAGATCGGCGCCCCGGAAAATCGAGAGCGGCGCTCGGCGTAGGCAGATGGCGATCTCGGTCCAGCGCTGGGACATGGATTTGCCGGTGCGCAGGTAGAATGGCACGCCGGCCCAGCGCCAGGTGTCGACTTCGAGCTTGAGCGCGACATAGGTCTCTATCGGCGAATTCGCAGCGACATTGGGCTCATGCCGGTAGGCTTCAACCGGCTTTCCCAGCACCTTGCCGCTGCCGTACTGACCTCGCACCGCATCCGTCAAGGCGACCGGTGGAATAGCCTTCAGCACATCGGCCTTGCGGTTGCGAACCGCGTCGCTGTCAAAGCCGGTCGGCGGCTCCATCGCGATCATGCTCAGGAGCTGGAACAGATGGTTCGGCACCATGTCGCGCAGCGCTCCGGTCTGTTCGTAGAACCGGCCCCGCGCCTCGACCCCGACCGTCTCGGCGACGGTTATCTGGACATGATCGATGTGGTCGCGATTCCAGATCGGCTCGAAGAATCCGTTGGCGAAACGAACCGCCATGATGCTCTGAACCGTCTCTTTGCCGAGAAAATGATCGATACGATAAATCTGTTCTTCGTCGAGAACCTTGAGGAGGCGAGCGTTGAGGGCCTTGGCGGAGTCGAGGCTATGTCCGAAGGGTTTCTCGACGATGATGCGCCGCCAACGTTTGCCGTCCTGCTGATTGGCTTGCCCGCTGGCGGCGACCATCTCGGCGATCGAGCCAAAGAAGCGATCGGCCACAGCGAGGTAGAACAGGACGTTGCCGCCGGTGCGGTGGGCTTTTTCGGTTTCGTCCAGCAGCGCGCCGAGCCGCGTATAGGTGTCCTTGGACTCGAAGTCGCCCTTCAGATAAGTGGCGCGAGCAAGCAGCGTGTCCCAGACTTTTTGCTGCATCCCGTCGGTCTGGAGTTCGCTGCCCCCGGAGGCCGAGCTCTTCATCATAGCGTCGAGCCGTTTCCTCCACTCCTCCGTCGAGATGTCGGCGATGTCGACGCCGATCAGCGCAAAGTCCTCTGGCAGAAGTTGACTTGTCGAGAGATTGTAGAGCGCGGGGATCACGAGCCGCTTCGTCAGATCGCCCGCGGCCCCGAATATGACGATCGCGCAAGGACCGGCGGGCTTGGCCATCGGCGCCGATTCACACATGATTGAGGGACCCGTCAACATAGCCTCCTTCAGCTTGCGTGCTTGGCGATCGGTTCACGAACAACCACGCTCCAGCCCCAGGCATGAACCGAATTGCGCCAGCAATCCTCTGAGCGGCGCCAAAGCGCCGAAGGGTGGTTGAAACCGGAAGCGATGCGACCTGGGGACGATCGCATACACCTTATTTCGCGGCGGGTTTTTCCTCGTGTCCGCCAAATTCAAAGCGTAGCGCGGACAGCAGCTTGTCCTCATATTCCGCCTCGCCACGCGAACCGAAGCGCGAGAACAGGGCCGTTGCAATGACGGGGGCCGGCACCCCCTCGTCGATGGCGGCCTGCAGCGTCCAGCGACCCTCGCCGGAATCTGATACTCGGCCCGAGAAGTTTGCGAGATCGGGGCTCTTGCGGAGCGCGCTGGCGGCCAGGTCGAGCAACCAGGAGCTGACGACGCTGCCGCGCCGCCACACCTCGGCGATCGCCGCCATATCGAAATCATATTTGTAGAGCTCCGGTCGACGTAGCGGCGTCGTCTCAGCGTCGATGACGCCAGCCGTGTGCCCGACGTTGGCTTTCTGGAGGATGCCGAAGCCCTCGGCCAAAGCGGCCATCAGACCGTATTCGACGCCATTGTGCACCATCTTCACGAAATGACCGGCGCCATTTGGACCACAATGCAGATAACCCTGCTCCGCCTGCGCCGGCTCGCCTGACGCGCCGGGTGTGCGGGGCGCCGTCTCGACTCCGGGCGCGAGCGAGCGGAAGATCGGGTCCAACCGCTGGACGATCTCAGGCTCGCCTCCGATCATGTGGCAGTAGCCGCGCTCCAGCCCCCAGACGCCGCCGCTGACGCCGACATCGACGTAGTGTACGCCCTTTTCCCGCAGCGTCCCGGCGCGGCGCAGATCATCGTGGTAGTAGGAGTTGCCGCCATCGATCACCGTATCGCCCGCTTTGAGGTGCGGAATCAGCGACGTCAGCACCGGATCGACGACCGCGGCCGGCAGCATCATCCAAATCCCGCGGGGCGCAGTTAGACCACCGACGAAGGCTTCGAGAGAGGTCGAGCCCTTGGCGCCTATGGCCTGCAACGCCTGCACCTCGTTGGCATGGTCGCTGTAAACATGCAGCTCATGGCCGGCTTTGACCAATCGCCGAACCATGTTGGCGCCCATCCGCCCAAGCCCAATCATGCCAAGCTGCATCGGGATTCTCCGTGTTGACCGCATTGCTCGCAGCCGAGCGATCAGCTCGTCGCGGCGGGGGAGTTAAGCAAAAGCCGCGAAGCCTCGCAAACTTCCCGGTTTCATGACATTTATTTCCATGGTGAGCCAGTCGGGTCAAAGTTATAACAGCCAGGCTGCGCGGGGCTCGCGCGACATTTTCCGTCATGGCCCGGCTTGTCCCGGCCATCCACGTCGTCCCGCAGCGACGCGGTTTCCGATCGCGCTGAACCGGTAAAGTCACGAGCGATGAACCCAAGCTTGCTGCCGTCGTCTCGACGGAGGATCTTGGCGAAATGTGCCACTCCTCCCGTGCGGGCGAGGTCTAACGATCGATCGCGCGGGGCCTTACGTCGTTTAATTTTGTGCCGATAACATCAAAGTGATAGCCGCGCACCGAAGCGACGCGGGCGCAAAGCGTCGCGGCGTCAGCTTTGCGACGGCGTGAAGTTTGCGACGAGTTCGTGTGCGCCCGCGGGATATGTGAATGTGACATGCGTCACCGGCTGTTCGGTCATCCAAGTGCGGCGCTCGACGACGAGGCAAGGGGCGCCTTCGGCGAGGCGCAGGTTCTCCGCAATCGCTCGATCGGCAGCGGCGGCGCGGATGCGGTGCTCGGCTGAGGTCCAAGGCGATTTCGCGAGAAGCCAGGGTCCAGGCGATATGGCTTCAAACAACTCCTCGGCGGCCTCGGGAACAGCAGTTAGTGAGATAAGCCGGTTCTCATGGCAGAACGGCCGGCCCGCGGCGTCATGCCGACAGACGACCGACAGCACCGGCGCGCCGGCCGCCACGCTAAGACGGTCGCGGTCGGCGCGCGTCGTGCGACGCTTGTTTCGTCCGAGCACAGCGAACGCATAGGGCAGGCCGAGCGCGGCGACCTCCGCGGCGACGTCGCGGATTTCGAGCAGCGCCGATTGGCCGAGCGGCTGAATAACGAAACTGCCGGCCTTGCGCCGGCGCTCGATGAGTCCTGCGCGCACGAGTTGAGTCAACGCCTTGCTCACCGTCATGCGCGAGCAATCATATAGCGCCGTCAATTCGTGTTCGTAGGGGATGCGATGCCCCGGCGGCCATTCGCCCGACAGAATGCGTCCCTCGATGTCTGCGAGGATCTGCGCGTGTAGCGACAGGGTTGGGGCGCTAGGACTGTGATGCTCGCGCATCATCCGCGCCCACCGTCGGCAAGTCGGCGCAGAACGGCGGCGAAGCGCGCGGCGACAGGCTCGTGGAGCTTATGGCGTCCTTCGCTCACCAGCTTGCTTCCGCCGCTCCAAACAGAGTCGACAAGACCTCGCGCGCCGCCAAAGATCCAAGTGTCAAGAATGGCGTCGTCGTCGCGTCCCGCAATCAGCGGCGAAGCCGCCGAGAACGAAACGATGTCGGCCAGAGCGCCGGCGGCCAGACGCCCCGATACGCGGCCCAGCGCCTGCGCCCCACCCGCCGCCGCGGCGTCGAACAAAGCTCTGCCGGTCGAGCCGCCCCCGGGCGCCAGCACGTTGCGGGCGCGGACGGAGAGGCGCTGCGCGTATTCAAGCATCCTCAGCTCGTTGGCGAGGCCGATCTCCACATTCGAATCCGTGCCGACTCCGAATTTTCCGCCCCCGTCGAGAAAGGCGCGCGCGGGAAATACGCCATCGCCCAGATTCGCCTCGGTGACCGGGCAGAGGCCGGCCACGGCGCCTGAGCGCGCCAGCGACATTGTTTCCTCCGCGTCAGCATGTGTCGCATGGATCAAGCACCAGCGTTCGTCGACGTCCGCGTGATCAAACAACCAGCGCACTGGCCGCGCTCCGGACCAAACAATGCAAGCGTCGACTTCGGCTTGCTGTTCGGCAATATGGAGATGAATCGGCGCTCTGTCGGCGAGCCGGACGACAGCGGCGAGCTCTTCGGGCGTCGCCGCGCGAAGCGAGTGCGGCGCAACGCCGACGACCGCGGTTTCCCCCAATGCTTCGCGGCATCGCCCCACAAGCCGCGCGTACTGGTCGGGATCGTTGACGAACCGCCGCTGCTCCGGCCGCGCCGCCGCGCCGCCGAAATCGGAGCGGGCGTAGAACACCGGCAACAGCGTCAGGCCGATGCCTGTTTCGGCGGCCGCGCGCGCGATCCGCAGCGCCATCTCCGCGAGGTCGCTGTAGGGCGCGCCGTCTTCAGCGTGATGCAGGTAGTGGAACTCGGCGACGGCGCCGTAGCCCGCCTCCAGCATCTCGACATAGGCTTGTGCAGCGATCGCCTCGACATCGTCGGGGGTCATCGCCAGCGCATGAGCATACATCGTCTCGCGCCAGGTCCAGAAACTGTCGGCCGAAGCGCCACGCCGCTCCGCGAGTCCCGACATGGCGCGCTGGAAGGTGTGAGAATGCAGATTGCCGATCGCCGGGATACCGATCCCGCAGCGCTCGTCGCCGGGCGTCGGCTCCGTGCCGCAGGTCACCGCGGTGATATGCGCGCCTGTGATCGCCACGCGCACGTCGGAGCGCCAGCCCTCGGGCGTCAGCGCCCGTTGGAAATGCAAGGTCGGCATGCGATCTCCCGCGCGCTTGACAATAAATATGTCTATACATTAAATCGTCCGGCGAGCCAAGCGGCGAGGACCCGGCATGCCCAGCGAACCGGACGCGGATGCGACGACGGCCTGGCGCAATGCGCGCCTCGCGACGCTCGCGCCCGGCGCCGAAGGTCTTGGGGTCATCGAACGCGGCGCGGTCGTCGCGCGAGGCGAGCGCATAATTTTCGCAGGTCCTGAAGCGGAAGCGCCGAGCGCCGAACGCCTCGTCGACTGCGAAGGCCGCTGGATCACCCCTGCGCTCATCGATTGCCATACCCATCTCGTCTACGCCGACAGCAGGGCGCGCGAATTCGAAATGCGGCTCGAAGGCGCGAGCTACGAGGACATCGCGCGGGGCGGCGGCGGTATTCTCTCGACCGTTCGCGCGACGCGCGAGGCAAGTGTCGACAAACTCGTCGCGCAGTCGCTGCCTCGGCTCGACGCCTTGATCGCCGAAGGCGTCGGAACCGTCGAGATCAAGTCGGGCTACGGCCTCGATCTCGACAGCGAGCGCCGAATGCTAAGCGCCGCGCGACGCCTCGGCCGTGAGCGCGCCGTAGACGTGCGGACGACCTTCCTCGGCGCACACGCGCTGCCGCCGGAATATCGCGACGATCGCCACGCTTACGTGGCGCTCGTCGCCGACACCATGCTGCCGGCGCTCGCGGCCGAAGGGTTGGTTGATGCGGTCGATGGTTTTTGCGAGAACATCGCGTTCTCGCGTGAGGAAATGGCGCGCGTCTTCGCTTCCGCGCGCAAGCTTGGTCTGCCAGTGAAGCTGCATGCCGAACAATTGTCGAACCTCGGCGGGGCCGCGCTCGCAGCCGAGTACGGCGCGCTGTCGGCCGACCATCTCGAACATGTCGACGAAGCGGGCGTCGCCGCCATGGCGAAAGCGGGCGTTATCGCGACGCTGCTGCCCGGCGCCTATTACACGTTGCGCGACACCAAAGCGCCGCCGATCGATCTGTTTCGCCGCTACCGATTGCCCATCGCCGTGGCGACCGATTGCAATCCCGGCACCTCGCCGCTCACTTCGCTGCTGCTGGCGCTCAACATGGCAGCGACGCTGTTTCGTCTCACCGTCGAGGAATGTTTGGTTGGAGCGACGCGCAACGCGGCGCGCGCGCTCGGGTTGGCCAATGAAATTGGAACGCTCGAACCCGGCAAGCGCGCCGATCTCGCCATCTGGGATATCGAGCGCCCCGCCGAGTTGGTCTATCGACTGGGTTTCAATTCCCTGCACGCGCGCGTCTGGAGAGGCCGATGACGGTCACGCTTCGCGCGGGTGAGGTCCCACTGGCCGACTGGCGCGCGATTTGGCGCGGCGCCGACGTCGCGCTCGACCCGGCGCACGCGCCGGCGACCGCGGCAAGCGCGGCGGCGATTGCGCGCATTCTTGCTAAGGGGGAGCCGGTCTATGGCGTCAACACCGGCTTCGGCAAGCTCGCGATGGTGCGCATTCCCGACGCGGATCTCCCGCGCCTGCAGCGCAATATCGTCCTTTCGCACGCGGCGGGCGTCGGGGAGTCGAGCTCCGTCAGCATCACGCGTCTGATGATGGCGCTGAAATTGGCTTCG
>Ga0302324_100028567_pt1 | contig 10597 bp, 6 predicted proteins | sample Palsa_T0_1_FD_201949 | JGI IMG/M metagenome (GOLD analysis project Ga0302324, IMG submission 201949) | Peat permafrost microbial communities from Stordalen Mire near Abisko, Sweden - Palsa_T0_1 | ecosystem: Environmental > Terrestrial > Soil > Palsa > Peat permafrost | place: Sweden: Abisko... | reverse complement strand
AGCTGCTCATCACCCTTCAGCAAATGGCATCGGCGCTGACGCGCAACAGGTCGGGCCGCGCTCGGATAGGTACGGATCACTCCGTGTAATCGGCGTTGTCCTACAGACAAGTGCGGCAATTCGCATTGCCCACGCAGCGGGCGTCCTTCATCCTCGTCCCTAACGTACGGGATGACTATGACCAGGCACAGAATCGACTTCCAACTCGGCAACGAACTTGGCGAAGAAGAAGCGAAACGGCGACTCATCGCAGACATTGCATATTTTGCCGCTGAACGCCGCGGCTTTTCGCCGGGCTACGAGCTTGACGACTGGCTGCAGGCGGAACAGGAAGTCGAGGCGTCAATGGAAGCGCCTGCGCGCGCGGTAGTCGATACGGACGCCAAAACGGGCACAAGCAACGTGCCGCCCAGCTACGCATTGAGGTAATTTTTATGAGCAGCAAACGAACAATCGCGACTCTCCTTATTCTTATAGCGACGGGCGCAACGGCGTACGCAGGCGCTGGGCCTGGCGGAAGCGGCGCGACTGGCGGCTCACCCGGTGGTGCTGCGGCACCCGGTGGTGTCTCGGCACCCGGCGCGACGACGCCGGGCGGTGGTGGGATGGTGACTACTCCGGGTGCACCGGTGAATCCGGCAACTCCCGGAATCCCTGACCCGTCAAATCCGGCGAACCCAGGAAGCCCTGCCAACCCGACGAACCCTCAGAATCCTGCAAATCCTGAGAACCCGGCCAATCCGATGAACCCCGCGAACCCCGCGAACCCAGGCAATCCACCGAATCATTGATTCGAGGCGAGTGGGTGGTAGTGCTGGTCGAGCTTCGCGGCTCGACCGGCCGAGCGCATGGAAGAGCGCTCAGCAACATCGGCTGGCTTTCTTGCATTTTAGCCCGTCGCGCACTTGGCAGGAGCGCGGTGATCGACCGTGTTGATATGCCACCACTTGGGCAACAGGCTGCGCACTTCAGCGCGAGCGAAACGATCATCGATCAGATAGAGCACTCCGCGATCCGAGCGTGCGCGAATGACGCGTCCCGCGGCCTGGATGACCTTTTGCACACCCGGATATAGATAAGTGTATTCATAGCCGCTACCGAACATGGCGCTCAGGCGGCGCTCCATCTCTGCGTTGACAACGTCGGCGGGTGGCAGGCCAAGAGTTGCGATGAAAGCTCCGATGAGCCGCGAGCCTGGCAGATCGATTCCCTCGGCAAATGCACCACCGAGAACGGCAAAGCCGACGCCGCAACCGCCCACGACGAAACGCGCGATGAAACGGTCGCGTCGCGGCTCCGCCATCCGGGGCTCCTGCGTCCACAGCGGAATGGTCGGGTAGCGAGCCGCAACCTCGGCAGCCACTCCGTTCAGATACTCAAAGCTGCTGAAAAAAGCGAGATAGTTTCCCGGTTGTGCTGTGAACTGTGCAGCGATGAGATCCGCGATTGGGCCGAGCGAGCGGCCGCGGTCTCGATAGCGCGTCGAGATCGACGGCACGATCCTTACGGTGAGCTGCTCAGAGTCAAACGGTGAGGCAATATCGAGCCTGCCGGTCTCCGCCTGCAGGCCGAGCACATCCAAATAAAAATCATGCGGTGCGAGCGTCGCCGAAAAAAGTATCGCCGCGTGCGCCGCTGCAAAGCGTGGCGCCAGAAAGCGTCGCGGCAGGATATTGCGCAGGCATAGAACCGATCGCAGCTGCGAATACGCCGACGGATCGCGCTCAACGCTGATCTCAAATAGTGTGCAGTCATCGAACACCCCTGCGAGCCGACAGAAGCGTACGACATCAAAAAAGACCTCCTGTAACTCATCCTCGCGGCGCGGAGGGTGCGTGGTCCAATACTCGCTCACTGCAACCACGAACTCCTGCAATGCGCTGAGGAAGGCATCCGGTAGGTTCGCATGGACGCGGTAGCGCTCGCCCTGCCCCTCGATGAGCGCCTGCCAAAACCTAATGACGGCAGCAAATGTGCTTTCGAGTTCCACGGGGGCAGCGCGTCGTGCAGCGGCGAAAGCGCGGCTGTCGAGTGCGACCGTGTACATGTTGCGCGCGCGCTCGAGCAGATTGTGGGCTTCATCCACCTGCACGCAAATGCGCCACCCTTCTCCCACGGTCCAGCCGTGCAGTGCCGCATTGAGATCGAAGTAGTAGTTGTAATCGCCCACGATCACGTCGCTCCAGCGGGCGAGTTCCTGGCCGAGGTAGTACGGGCAAAGCCCATGCTTCAGCGCAAGCTCACGCACGCTGCACCCATCGAAATTCTCAAGTTTCATCGCCTCAGCGCGCGCATCGGGCAAGCGGTCATAGAAGCCGCGGGCAAGTGGGCAGCTCGCGCCATCGCAGGTGTTGTCCGGGAATTCGCAGGCTTTGTTGCGCGCTACCAACTCCAAAACTCTGAGCGGCAACGAGGGATGCGAGACTCTGATCGCGCGCAGAGCATCGAGCGCCAGTCGGCGGCCCGACGTTTTCGCGACAAGATAGAAAAGTTTATCGAGCCGCGTTGACGGCATGGCCTTCAACGCCGGAAACAGCGCTCCCAGGGTCTTGCCGCTGCCGGTCGGCGCCTGAGCCAGAAGAGCGCGGCCTTCCTGGATGCTGCGGTAAACGGCCTGCGCAAGTTGCCTTTGACCCGCATGCAAGGCGGGATGCGGGAAGCGCAGCGCCTCGAGAGCTTGATCGCGAGATGCTCGATGAGCGCTCTCGGATCTGGCCCAATCAAGAAAGCGCTGGCAATGCTCTTCGAAGTGCTCCTGTAATGCGCGGGCCGACTGCACTTCGGCGAAAACCGTTTCCTCCTCGTCTGCGATGTTGAAGTACACGAGCGCGAGACGAATCTCGCTGCAGCCGCGCGCCTGGCACATAAGCCACCCATAAACGCGCAGCTGCGCCCAGTGTAGAGCGCGATGGTTCGCGGGAATGCGATCAACGTCGCCGCGATAAGTCTTGAACTCTTCCAACTGCTGCGCGTGCGGATCATAGCCATCCGCGCGGCCGCGCACGTGCAGCAGTGAGTAGTCGGCCGCGAGATTTATTTCCGTTTCATAGTCGGCGCCGCGACGCGCGCCGATGACGCGGTGGCCCGCGACACCTTCTTCGGCAGACGGCGAGGGCGTGAAACGCATATCCAGATCGCCCCGTTTGGCGGTGAGCTCGCAGAGCGTCCGGACGGCCACCTCGTATTTGGCAGGCGCATGCCGGCGCTGATTCGGTTCGTCCGCGGTCGTGCCATGCGCCATGGGAGTCAGCTGCAAATTTGAAGTCACGCTTTAAGCGAGCATAAAACCGGGCTTCCCCTGCAGTCCATCCAGGCATCCAGCGCCTCGACTACTGGATGCGCGCGTTCGTTGCTCGGGAGCGCGCGCCGCAGCGGCTTGCCATGATGCGCGGCGCGGACGCGACAGCAGGCTGAGACGGCGTTCACGGTACGGCCGCAATCCGGCCAAACGGCCTGTGCCCCTATGGCCACGGTCCAGCTTACAGCGCTATCGCAAGAAAGTTTCATGTTCAGGGTGTCGTTCTCGTCACAACGACGGCCGGGAAAGATCAGTACAAAGGATATGCACACTACAGCTCCGAGGCTGTCTTTTGAGCCAATTACGAGATCGCGTCGCCCGAATTTTCCTGGAGCACTCGCCCTGGCCGGCGCTCAATCGGGCTGCGCTCGCGCTGCGGGAGCGCCTGCCCTGGCCGGCTCTGCAGGGCGCGTGGCTTAAGCTTAAGGAGCACACGCTGTGGCCGAGACTGCGCCGAGTCTGGGTCAATCTCTTGAAGCACTCGCCCTGGCCCGCGCTGCGCCCGCGCTTGCTCGCTTTTTTCCAACACCGCATCTTCCGACCCGGCATTGCCCCCCGCCTCGCCATCGCATTTGTCGCGGTCGCTCTGCTCGCCGTGGCGGCCAATCTCATTGTCGAGCACGGCGAGTCCATCATTCAGACGACCACCGTCCGTTCGTCAGAGCCTGCCGTCATCGTTGCGCCACCCGTGGTCGTGAGGCCACGAGTTGCCGCCCCCATCCCCGTGCCGGTTCCCGAAGAGCCGGTGGAAGTCGTGACCCCCGCACATCCGGACTTATTGCTCGCCGCCATCGTGCAGTTCGAGCGGGCCGTGGAGAGGCGCGGGGAAGCCTCCACTGACCCAAATACCGAGCTCCTGCGGACCACGCAACAGCGTCTGCATGAAGAGATGAGCGCGTTCATCGACAAAGCGGATGGTGCCAACAACCGCGTGCTGTTGAAAAAGCTGGCAACGCGCGCCGCGACGCTCTATCACGATGGTGAAGAGGTGGTCCGGGATTCCGACGCCCGGCGCGCCATGGTCGCCGAGTACTGGAAGCGCTTCGAAAACGTCGATCGGCGGATGAAAGGATCGGTCGACGGCAGCTTCAAGATATTTGGCCGCGTCATCGCTCGCCAGTCGCTCATTTCGCTGGGGCGCGACCTTGACGACGTCAGGCGGCGTTCCGAACAGCTCACTCCCGCAGGCGGCTACGATCCGGCAGTGCTTGACGGGCTTGCGCAAAGTCAGACTCATTTCGCAGCCACACTCGATCAAGACGCCGCCAATCTGGCGAGCTCCCAGGGTGAAGATTGGGTCAAACACCTGAAAGAGGAGCTGGCACTCGTGGTGTCGAGCACGGAACAGCTCGGCGCGATCGACCAGCAGACGACCCAGGCCCTGAGTAACATCGAGAGGGACGCGGAGGAGCTGTCCGTCGTGGCGCGGGCCGTCGCCGATGCCATGCACAAGCGCGCTGCCGCCGCTACCGCGGCGAAGGTTGCAGCCGCGCAAAAAGCCGCAGCCGCGGCGGCTGCCGCTGCACAGCTTGATGCAGACGCACCCGCGACGCCTGTGCAGCCCGTCGTCCAAGCCGCGCCCGTGACGACCACGACCACGACCGCGGTGCGACCGCAGAATTCCGGACGCCTGATCATCGCGGTAATCAGTGCGGCGGTGCTCGTATTACTGTTGCTGATCTCGGTAGCCACCGTGCGCAGCATCATGGGACCGATACGCCGGTTCATGAACACCACGAGGCGGCTCGCGGACGGTGACACTGACGCGCGTGTCGGGCGAGGCGGGATCAAGGAACTCGACAGGCTCGCGCAGTCCTTCAATGAGATGGCCGATAAATTGGCGGCGGCACAGGCGACCACCCTCGAATATCAGGGACAGCTTGAGGCGCGCGTCGATGAACGCACGCGCCAGCTGACGCATCTTGCCGAGCACGATCCGCTGACTGGCTTGCCGAATCGACGCCAGCTGCTCTCTTACCTCAACATTTCGCTCAAAGACGCGGCGCGCGACGGCACACAGGTTGGAGTATTTTTCCTCGACCTCGACAATTTCAAGAACATCAATGACAGCATGGGTCATGCATTCGGTGATCTCGTGCTGCAAGGCATTGCGCAGCGGCTGCGCGAGGCGACTGAGCTCGGTGGTTTCGCCGCTCGTCTGGGCGGCGATGAGTTCACAGTCATCCAAGAGCGTGTGGCGAGCGTTGACGACGTTGCGCGCGCCGGCGGCGCGCTGGTATGCGCGTTTCAAAAGCCATTGATTATTCAGGAACGCGAACTGTCCATCAGCGTGAGTGTCGGGGCGAGTGTCTATCCGCAGGACGAACTCGATGCCGGCGCCCTGCTGCGCGCTGCAGACGCGGCGCTGTTTCATGCCAAGAGAATGGGACGCAGTCGTCTTTGCATGTTCCGCGCCGAGCTCCTCGAGGCTGCCGCCCTTAAATTCCGCATCGAGCAGGAACTGCGACGTGCAGTGGATCGCGGTGAATTTGAGCTCCTCTTCCAGCCCGAAGTGAATTTCGACGCGCTCGGTACGAAACTCGTCGAAGCCTTGCTGCGCTGGCGCCTGCCTGACGGGCGTCACGTCTCGCCGGCGGATTTCCTGGCCGTCGCCGAAGAGTCTGGCCTCATCATGACCATCAGTGACTGGGTGCTGCGTTCGGCGGTGCAGTCCGCTGCCAAGTGGCACTATGGGCCGTGGCCCGATGTGCGCATCGCCGTCAACGTGTCGGCGCGCCAGCTCCTGGATCCGACCTTCGTCGAACGATTGCAGCATCTGCTGCAAGAGTTCAAGCTGCCGTCGCGCTGCATCGAGATCGAGCTCACCGAGAACGTCCTGCAGACCGGCCCGGCGACGATCGAAACGTTACGTCAGCTGCGCGCCCTGGGCGTCGCGATCGCGCTCGATGACTTTGGCACCGGCTATTCATCGCTCGCCTCGCTCGAGCAGCTGCCGCTCACGCGCGTCAAGCTCGATCGTAGCTTGATTCAAAGCATCGACACCAGTGACCGCTCGCTTGCCATCGCGCGTGCGATTGTCGGTCTATGCGGCAGCCTCGGGCTCGAGGTCACCGCTGAAGGCGTCGAGCGAGCGGAGCAGCTCGCCCTGCTGCTCGATTATCCGTCGATCTGTGTACAGGGCTACCTCATCTGCGCCCCCGTGAGTGCCGAGGCGATACCGCGCACGGTGGGCGAAATGCCGCAGCAGCTGCACTCGCTCCTCCTAACGCTGCCGCAGCATCAGCCCCTCGAGCATGCGCCGAAACCAGAGGCTGATGCCGAAGAGCATCGCGGCCGGGATCGCATCGCACGATCTTCCGCTTCTTAAGCCGAGCACTCTCAAGCCGCAAAGGCACGGATGACTCGCTGAGAGCGTGCATCGCTTTCGATCCCGGCCAGTCACCTGATTCTCGCTGAAGCCGCCACTCGCTAGCAGATGGCCGCGGCGAACTCGCGGGGAACCGTTAGGGTTGGCCCGGAGTTAAAGAGTGAACCCGTAGCGGAGTTCCTCATGATAAACACACCTAGCGGGGTCGGCAGTGTCGACCGCCGCGGGTTCATCCAGCTCGCCGCAGCGGGCGCCGGACTGGCGGCAGGCTTGTCGGCGGCCGTCGCACAACGCTCGGAAAGCCTCGCCGACATCACGCGTCAGCCCAATCCGAGCTTCGGCGATGAGCTGAACACGGCCGACATCGTGGTCGAGACCCTGATCGCCTGGGGAGCGACCCACGTGTTCGGCGTCGTGGGCGACGGCATCAACTCCATCATCGAGGCGCTGCGCAAGCGCCGCGAGCGGATTCGCTATATTGGGGTGCGGCATGAGGAAGCTGCCGCCTTCATGGCATCGGGCTTCGCGAAGCACACCGGGCAACTGGGTGTCTGTGTCGGCACGACGGGTCCGGGGGCGATTCATTTGCTCAACGGTCTCTACGATGCGTACTTTGACGGCGCGCCCGTGGTCGCTTTGACGGGCATCACCTTTCACGATCTGATTGGCGTGCGCTATCAGCAAGGTGTCGATACCACCAAAGTCATGCAGGACGTGGCGGTCTACAACGTGGAAGTCACCAGTCCCGAACACGCGATCATCGTGGCCAATCGCGCCTGTCGAGCGGCGCTCGGCGACCGCGGTGTGGCGCACCTCACCATCGCCAAGGACGTGCAGATGATGAAGCGCTCAGCCGACAAGCGCTCCATGCGTAATCCGGGTGCACGCACTTCTTCATCTTGGCTGCCGGTGCTGTCGAGCCCGCCCGCCGATCAACTGCGCGCGGCTGCCGACGTACTCAACTCCGGAGCGCGTGTCGCCATTCTTGCTGGCCAGGGAGCGTTGTCGGCTCGCGCTGAAGTCACCCGCGTGGCTGATCTTCTGGGCGCTCCGGTAGCGAAGGCGCTCCTCGGCAAAGCGGTTTTGCCGGACGACTCGCCTTTCACGACCGGCGGCATCGGCGACCTGGGGACGGCGCCCTCTTCATGGGCCATGAAGGCCTGCGATACGGTGCTGATCCTCGGATCAACCATGCCGTGGGAAGAATACTATCCGGCGCCCGGGCAGGCGCGTGGCGTGCAGGTGGACCTGAAGCCCGACCGCATTGGACTGCGCTATCCCGTCGAGGTGGGCCTCACGGGTGATGTCAAAGCCACACTGCAGGGGTTGATCCCGCTATTGCACCGTAAGGCCGAGCGCAGCTTTCTCGCGGAGGCGCAGCGGCGCATGGCCGATTGGAACAAGCTCCTCGAAGAGGTGGAATCGACCGCGCGCGCGCCGCTGCGGCCGCAGATGGTGATCCGTGCCTTAAGCGATCTCATGGCGGATGACGCCGTGATCTCGCTCGACTGCGGCGCCAACACGCATTTTGCCGCTCGCTGCATCCGCTTGAGGGCGAATCAGCGACTCACCGGAACGGGTATGCTCGCGTCGATGGCGCCGGGCGTATCTTTTGCGATCGCGGCACAGCTTGCCTATCCGCGGCGGCAATCCGTCGCCGTGGTCGGCGATGGCGGCTTTGCCATGCTGATGGCGGAGCTCACCACTGCGGTCGCAAACGCTTTACCCATCAAGATCATCCTGCTCAAGAACGACAGTTTGGCGGAGGTCAAATTTGAGCAGCGCGAAATCGGCAATCCGGAATACGGGTGCGATCTTGCGCCAATCGACTTCGTCGCATTCGCGCGCGCCTGCGGCGCGGCAGGGTTCCGTTGCACCACGCCCGATGAGGTGCGTCCCGCGATAAAATCCGCACTCAATTTCGCAGGACCCGCGCTGGTCGAAGCCGTTGTCGATGTCAATGAAAAACCTGCCAAACCCGATGACCTGAGAGTTTGAAATTGCTGCCAATGGGGCCTCGCAGATGATCCCTGCCAGTAGCGGCGATGGAGTGATCGTGACGGACGCGCACGGATGCGTGACGTTCATGAATCCGGCCGCTGAGGAACTCACCGGCTACAGCGCCGCGGTTGGACTGTATCGTCCGCTGCGCGAAGTCTTTCCCATCGTGAGCGAGACCAACGGCTATGCGCTCGTCGACCCCTTCGAGCGGGTGATGAGCGCCGCGAACGGCGCCGCACCCGTAAGCCCATGCGTATTGTTAAAAGCGGACGGGACGCGCGTGCAGATCGATGCAACTACCCAGCCCATTCGCATGATCGATTCCACGCTCACGGGCAGCGTCGTCGTCTTCCGGCGCAGCAATGCCGACCCTCAGGCGCGACAGAATGAGCGCGCAGACGAGCCCAAGGATAGTTTCTTCGCCATTCTGGCGCATGAGTTGCGCAACCCGCTCGCGCCCATCCGCAATGCTCTACAGATCATGCAGATCGTGCAGGATGACGGCGATGGTGCGACCACGTCCGCCGCCCGCGTGATCATCGAGCGGCAGCTGAAGCACCTCACGCGCCTCATCGATGATCTACTCGATATGTCGCGAATGGCACAGGGCAGATTCGAATTGCACAGCCAGCGCACATCCTTGAGCGATGTGGTGCAGCTCGCCCTCGCCTATGCGCGACCGCAGCTTGAGGGCAAACAACATAAGCTGCAGATTGAATTCGCCTCCACGGAATTGTATCTGTCGGCGGATGCGACGCATCTGGGACATGCCTTCGCCAACCTGCTTCACAATGCTTCGAAGTATTCCGCCGCCGGCACGGCGATCCGCGTAGCGGCGAGTGCGGAAGCGGATGAGATTATCGTTCGCGTGGTCGACCAGGGCGTGGGCATCCCTTCTGACATGCTCGAGCGCGTATTTGACCTCTATGGACAGGTAGACCGTGCGGAAGATGGCACACACGACGGCCTTGGCATAGGTTTAACGCTCGTAAAACGCATTGTTGAGCTTCACGGTGGATCCGTCGCGGCGGCAAGCGCAGGACCCGGCCACGGCAGCGAATTCATCGTTCGGCTGCCGCGGGACCAATCCCGGGCGGCGCCCGGCGTGGCGCTTGGAGCCCCTGTGCCGCCTGCGCCGACCCGGCGATTGCGCATCCTAGTCGCCGACGACAATCGCGATGCGGCGCACACACTTGCAATGCTGCTGAGCCTCGAAGGCCACGAAGTGCGCGCCGTGCATGATGGAATCGAAGCGCTTGCGATGGGCGATGACTTCGCGCCGCAGCTCGTGCTGCTGGACATCGGCATGCCGCTGCTCGATGGCTATGAGACCGCGCGGCAGATTCAGGAAAGACCGTGGGGCAAGCATGCGCATCTGGTGGCGCTCACCGGCTGGGGACAGGATGCCGATCGGCGCAGGGCAATCGCCGCCGGGTTTCAGGATCACCTGGTCAAACCGGCGGAGCCTGAGGCACTCAAGGCCGTCATCAATCGCATCGTCGCGGATTGAAGTCGACGATGTACGCCTTCGAATACACCGTGCACGCACGCTGAGTGAAGCACGCCGCGAAAGCCCGTCACTCCCGGAACGCAACGTTCGCGCGATCCATGACGCTCGCGAGCCTAAGTCTCGGGTTCGGCGTGGTGCAACTCGACGTCACGATCGTAAACACCGCTCTCAACAGCATCAGCACGTCGATGGGCGGCGGCGTGTCGGAACTGCAATGGATTGTCAGCGCCTACACCATTGCCTTCGCCGCGTTGATTTTGACCTCTGGAGCTGCGGGCGATCGAATTGGCGCGAAGCGCATCTTCATGGCGGGCTTTGCTCTCTTCACGGCGGCGTCGCTCGCCTGTGCGCTTGCGCCCACCGTCGCCGTGCTGATTGCAGCGCGGCTGGTGCAGGGCGTGGGCGCGGCGATGCTGGTGCCAAGCTCACTCACTCTCCTCAATCATGCTTACCCTGATGA
>Ga0302324_100028565_pt1 | contig 10598 bp, 8 predicted proteins | sample Palsa_T0_1_FD_201949 | JGI IMG/M metagenome (GOLD analysis project Ga0302324, IMG submission 201949) | Peat permafrost microbial communities from Stordalen Mire near Abisko, Sweden - Palsa_T0_1 | ecosystem: Environmental > Terrestrial > Soil > Palsa > Peat permafrost | place: Sweden: Abisko... | reverse complement strand
GATTGACCGTGCTGTGGTGCACGTGATGAAGTATTGTGGCGAAGCGTCGGAAGTTCTGGATTTCTCACCTTATGGTTATGACGAGCGGCAGTATTGCTCACCAGGTTTCAACTTGGCCGTCGGTTGCCTAATGCGAAGCGTTTGGGGAACGTTTCCGGAGTACCATACGTCTGCTGACAATCTCGATTTTATTCATCCCTTACAACTGGCAAGGTCACTTCGGGTCTGCGTTGGCATTGCGGATGTACTGGAGAACAATCGACGTTACCGCAATCTGAACCCATACTGCGAACCTCAACTGGGAAAAAGAAATCTTTATAGGTCCACTGGCGGCGAGTCGATCGGCACGGAGATTAACGCGCGACTGTGGGTGCTCAATTTTTCGGACGGAGAGAACACGCTGCTTGACATTGCGGAGCGTTCAGGTTTGTCCTTCGCGACACTCAACACTGCGGCCGAGCTGCTGTGCCAGAACGGACTGCTGTCCGGGGTTCCCGACGGCAATATCTCGGAGGCGGTTCCGGACAGCGGATCTCGTCGAGAGATTTCGGTTAACCACAAAAGTTCAAGCGCTACAGTCGGGTCAATGGGAACAAAGGTCTAAAGGTGAGGTTGACTCCACACTGTGATGGCGGGTCCCTACGACGACGCAAGATCCGTGTAAGGACTGTTGCTGATCGCATCCTCTGCTCTTTCTCATTTGCTGTCACCACGGCTCTTTCAGCGTCGTTGTCTTAAGCGAGTGGATGCTTCTTGTGACTAAAGCAAAGCACCTTCGCGAGCACAATTAACAATTCCTTCGGGACAGGAGTCACATGAAAGTTCTGCTGACTGGTCATAAGGGTTACATCGGCGCCGTAGCGGGGCCTATTCTGCGTTCGGCCGGCCACGAGGTTATCGGTTTCGACACCGATCTCTTCGCTGGCTGCGACTTCGGGGACGAGGTTCCCGCGATTCCAGAAATGCGTAAGGATCTCCGCGATCTTACGAGGGCAGACCTGGAAGGCTTCGACGCGGTCGTGCATCTGGCTGCGCTCTCGAATGATCCATTGGGAAATCTCGACTCACAACTCACTTACGAAATCAACCATTTCGCTTCAGTGAAGCTGGCAAAACTCGCGAAAGAAGCGGGCGTGGAGCGCTTCGTCTTCTCCTCTTCGTGCAGCACCTACGGCGCGGCGGGCGACGATCTCTTGGATGAGAGTGCGTCGCTCAACCCAGTCACTCCATATGGCGAGTCGAAAGTTCTTGTCGAGCGCGACATCAGGCTCATGGCAGACCAGAACTTCAGTCCCACATACATGAGAAATGCAACCGCCTATGGTGCGTCTCCGCGGCTGCGACTGGACATCGTTCTGAACGACTTGGTCGCATCGGCCTGTACGACGGGTCGCATTCTTATCAAGAGCGACGGTACGCCCTGGCGTCCCATCACACATATTCGTGACATCGTCGCTGCTGTTGTGGCGGTACTCGAAGCGCCGCGCGATCGCATTCACAATGAGACCTTCAATGTCGGTCGCACCGAAGAAAATTACCGGATCCAGGAACTGGCTGACATCGTCGCTGAAATTGTACCTGGATGCCGGGTCGAGTATGCTCCTGGCGGCGGGCCCGACAAGCGCTGTTATCGCGTGACCTGCGACAAGATCAAGCACGTGCTGCCGACCTTCCGTCCCGAGTGGACCGCCCGCAAGGGCGCGCAGGAGCTTCACGATACATATCGTGCTGTAGGGCTGACAGCCGAAGACATGGAACGTGGCCGCTACGTGCGGATTAACCAGATCCAACGCCTGCAGAAAGCCGGGCAACTGGATAGCTCTTTGCGGTGGACCACAAACGTGTTGAGACACCCTTGCATGGCTGAACTGATCTCATCCTGAAAGAGACTTATGACGACGACGATGCCTTTTTCTGAAACTCAGCAGATGGCGGCCGCCAAGCGGTGCCGCTTTTGTGGCAGCGGTCTACAGCGGACCTTTGTCGATCTGGGATTATCTCCCCTGTGTGAGACGTATCCCTCGTCTGCTGACCTAAACCGCGGTGAAACCTACTATCCCCTTCATGTATTGGTTTGCGAGAACTGCTGGTTAGTGCAATTGTATGAATTTGAGACTCCAGAGAAGATCTTCAGCGAATATCCATATTTTTCTTCGTTTTCAGATTCTTGGCTCAAGCACTGTGATAAGTACTGTGAGGCCATGAAGGCGCGCTTCGGTCTGGGTGGTCACAGCTTTGTAGTGGAGGTGGCCAGCAACGACGGTTATCTGTTGCAGTATTTCGTCAAGCGCGGTGTGCCGGTGCTGGGGATCGAGCCGGCGGCGAACGTTGCCAGGGTAGCTGTCGAAAAGAGCGTTCCAACCCTAGTCCGCTTCTTCGGAACGAAGCTGGCCAAAGAACTCGCCGCCGAAGGTCGCTACGCCGACCTCGTGCTTGGCAACAACGTGCTGGCACAAGTGCCGGATTTGAACGACTTCGTCGAAGGGTTGAAGGTAATTTTGAAACCCGAAGGCGTACTGACGCTCGAATTCCCTCACCTACTGCAACTAATCCAGCTCAACGAGTTCGACACGATCTACCACGAGCACTTCTCGTACTTCTCCCTGCTCAGCACAATCAAAATCATGGAGGCGCACGGACTGAAAGTGTTCGACGTGGAGGAATTGAGATCCCACGGTGGATCGCTCCGTGTCTATGCGTCCAGAGTCGAGAGCAAGACCCATCCCATCGAGCCAAACGTGTGCAAGGTGCTGGCCGACGAAGCCCAGGCTGGACTCGATACGGTGGAGGGTTATGCTGGCTTTTCGCAACAGGTGAAGGAGACGAAGCTCGCACTCGTAGACTTCCTACTCTCTGCAGCGATGCAAGGCAAGAAGGTAGCCGGCTACGGCGCGCCCGGCAAGAGCGCTACTCTGTTGCATTACTGCGGCATCGGCAAGGATCTGATCGAATACACAGTGGATCGCAGCCCATACAAGCAAGGACGTTTCCTCCCCGGCAGTCGCATTCCGATTTATCATCCGGACCGGATCGGCGAGACGAAGCCGGAATATGTCATGATCCTGCCCTGGAACCTGAAGGACGAAATCATAAAGCAATTGGAGTTCATCCGGGAGTGGGGCGGCAGCTTTGTTGTGCCAGTTCCGAAAGTAACGGTCTATTGAGGTAAGGAGGGCTGCGATGAAAGTAGTTTTGTTCTGCGGCGGGTCCGGGATGCGGCTCCGCGGATACTCCGACGATGTCCCCAAACCCATGGTGACGATCGGTACGCGTCCGATCCTCTGGCACCTTATGAAATATTATGCGCATTTTGGCCACAAGGACTTCATTATCTGTCTCGGCTATAAGGGCAATGTCATTAAAGACTACTTCTTGCACTACGATGAATCGGTGTCTAACGACTTTGTCTGGTCGCAGGGCGGCAAGAGCGTCCAGTTTCTGAACCGCGACATCGATGACTGGACAATCACCTTTGTTGAGACGGGTGCTAATGCCAACATCGGCCAACGTTTTAAGGCCATAGAATCTTACGTGCAGGGCGAGGAGATGTTTCTCGCGAACTATGGGGACGGATTAAGCGATGTCCCGCTTCCGGCCATGCTCGACACATTCAGACGGAGCAAAGCCGTTGCTTCTTTGCTGCTGGTGCAGCCGACTGGGAGTTTCGACATCGTCCATGCAAACTCGGGGGGAATCGTGAGGGAGATTTGCCCGCTAACTCGCACCGACATGTGGATCAACGGTGGCTTCTTCGCCATGCGCAACGAGATTTTCCGTCATATTCAGCCCGGCGAGGAACTGGTGCGCGAGCCATTTCAACGGCTGATCGATAAGCAAGCCTTGTTGGCATACAAGTACACCGGTTTTTGGCAGTGCATGGACACCTTCAAAGACAAGCAACTTCTCGAGGAGTTGAATTTGGGCTCAGCGCCGTGGAAAGTTTGGAACCACGTCGCCAACGGGAATTCGAACCACTTGGAAATGGCGTCGGTTGGCCTATGATCCACCTGAACCTGAACACGGGGAAGAAGGACGGGCTGCAAGTTCTATGTATGGGCTGTCATTCGGATGACATAGAAATTGGCTGCGGTGGCGCCATCCTCCGGTTGGCCGAGCAATACGCAGATTGCGACTTTCACTGGGTTGTGTTCAGCGCCCTTGGAGTCCGAGAAGCTGAAGCAAAACGCGCTGCCGAATTGTTCGTTGATCCGGCGCGGCTGAAGGGCCTTTTACTGAAAGGCTTCCCCGACGGTTTCATGCCGTTTGTGGGTGCCGACGTGAAGTCGGTTTTCGAAGAGTTGAAGCAGAAGATCTCCCCGGATCTCATTTTTACCCACAACCGAAAGGACGCTCATCAAGACCACCGGCTCATCGGGGAACTAACCTGGAACACGTTTCGGGATCATTTGATTCTGGAGTATGAGATTCCCAAATATGACGGTGACATGGGGCAACCCAGCGTGTTCGTGCCGCTCGAAATGGAGATTTACCAAAAGAAGGTCCGTTACATCATGGAAGCCTTCCAGTCACAGCGCCAGAAGCGATGGTTTCAGCCTGAGACATTTCTTTCTTTAATGCGGCTACGGGGAATGGAGTGCAATGCTGCCAGCGGATACGCAGAAGCGTTCTATTGCCGCAAGCTGGTGATGTGAACCGAGATTAAAGAGAGTACAACCGGCTGACATCCCGCCAACACCGAGAGAGCTTGATGGAAAACCTGAAGGAGAAAACAATTCGCGGTGGTGTGGCGAGACTGGGTGCCCAAGGAGCGAATTTCTTTCTTCGCCTAGGCTCTCTCATGGTCTTAGCACGGCTTTTGGGACCTCGAGACTTCGGATTAGTGGGCATGGTTACAGCTTTCACAGGAGTCTTAACGCTCTTTCGAGATTTCGGGCTCTCGTCCGCTGCAATTCAACGTACGAGTATTACGGAAGAGCAGATTTCAACGTTGTTCTGGATTAATATACTGGTTGGTGCCCTCCTCGCAGTATTGGCGGTAGCTCTGGCGCCGGTTATCGCCGCCTTTTACCATGAGCCGCGCCTCTTTATGGTGACGACTGTCCTGGCTGTCGGCTTTCTCTTCAACGCAGCAGGTGTACAGCACGGAGCACTTCTGCAACGTCAGATGCGGTTTACTACCTTGGCGGTAATCAACACTGTAGGTGTGATTGTTGGCACTGTAATCGCCATCGGTGGCGCGAAGGCCGGATACGGATACTGGGCTCTCGTGGCAATGACCCTTTCGCTTCCACTCACGAACACAATTGGTTGTTGGCTGACCGCTGGGTGGGTCCCCGGAATGCCGCGAAGGCGCAGCGGGATCCGTTCGATGATGCGATTCGGTGGTACTGTTACATTGAACGGGCTGATCGCATATGTCGCAAGCAATTTCGAGAAGGTCCTGTTGGGTCGTTACTGGGGTGTCGACGCACTTGGCCTTTACGGCAGGGCTTACCAACTGATCAATATTCCCACTGACAATCTAAATTCAACCGCCGGTGAGCTGGCATTCTCGGCCCTATCGCGGCTCCAAAATGACCCCGCTCGGCTCAAGAGCTACTTCTTGAAGGGCTACTCGCTGATCCTGGCATTAACGATCCCTATCACGGTTGCGTGCGCCCTTTTCGCGGATGATATGATTCGCGTCTTCCTGGGGCCAAAGTGGTCGGCTGCAGCCGCAATATTCCGTTTGCTGGCCCCAACGATTTTGGTTTTTGCAGTAATCAATCCTTTGTTCTGGCTTCTCTCTTCGTTGGGATTAGTGGGACGCAGCTTGAAAATGGCTCTGGTCATCGCGCCTATTATGATTGCGAGTTACATTATAGGATTGCCATACGGACCCAAGGGTGTCGCTCTATCCTACTCGGCGGTTATGTTGCTGTGGGTGCTTCCCGCTATTGTCTGGACAGTGCACGGTACGGCTATCAGAACCCGAGATATTCTGCTCGTGATAAGCCGGCCACTCGCTTCCAGCATCGTGGCGTCGGTTCTCGCCATCACCGTGCAGATTGTTTGCGGTCATTTCTTATCTCCATTGCTCCGACTGCTTTTAGAGTGCACTGTCCTGTTCACTACGTTTTGTGGGGTACTCCTATTTGCCGCTGGACAGAAAGCGTTTTACTTGGATCTCATCAGGGGATTGATGACGCCCTCAGCTTCTAACGAAGAGAGGGGGTTGGCTTCAGTGTAGAAGAGGCATAAGACAGCTCGAGCATTTGTCACGAAAGTGCTAACCATCTGCTACAGATCTTTGAAAGGCGGCGTCGTTTAGAGTCGGATAACACTATGAAGATTGGCCTGCTCGACCACATGGGGTATGGAAACCTTGGTGACGCTGCCACTCAGGAAGCGTTAATTGCAAACATTAAGAAGCGTCTCCCCGACGCCGAAATTATCGGGTTTTCACTGAATCCAGACGATACCACAAGGCGTCACGGTATTGCTAGCTACTCGATCACATATTGGCATCCAGGACTCGAAGGTATCGAAGGGACCACTGCGGCTAGCCCGGGATTGTGGTTGCGAATCAAGGTTAAGTTAAAAAACATCCCTGTTGTCTCACTGATGGTCCGGCGCATTTTGCATTTCATGCGCGAGGTCAAGCACCTCGGGCGGTCATTCGCAATTCTGAGATCTCTGGATAGCCTTATCATTGCAGGCGGAGGGCAGTTGGGAGAGCTCTGGCGCGGTCCATGGTCGCACCCCTATAACATCTTTAAGTTTTCACTGCTTGCTAAGCTGGCAGGCAGAAGGGTGCTGATCATCAACGTTGGCGCCGGCCCTTTGAATAGCTGGTTAGGCAGAGCGTTTATAAAGTACTCAGTCTACTTGGCTGACTATGTGTCACTTCGCGACGTCGAGTCGCAAACTCTAATTCAGCGGCTAGGGGTGAAGCGTAAAACTCACGTCTTTCCGGACTCTGTCTACGCTCTTGACATTGCGAACACTGATACCGCGAGCCTTATAAGAGCAACCAAGCCGCTGGTGGGGATAAACCCGATTGGATTCTGTGACCCCCGTACATGGCTTAAGAAAGACGAGACCGCGTATTTGCACTACTTGGACAAATTGGCTGCGTTTTCGTCATGGCTTATAAGTCAGAATTACAGACTGAAGATATTCTCTGGGGAAGCGAGCGTTGACCGTTACGCTTTAGAAGACCTCAAACAACGGCTGATGCATGATTTGCCGCCAGATGACATTGAAAGAGCGTTCCTTCAGCCGAGCGAAAGCGTCAAAGATTTGCTCGATGAGATGATGCGGATGGACTTCATCGTCACGTCAAAATTTCACGGCGTAGTGTTTTCTCACCTTCTGGCAAAGCCGGTAATCGCTTTAAGCTATCACAATAAAATCGACGATTTGATGCGAACTGTGGGACACGAACAGCATTGTCTAGACGTAGAAACCTTTGATTGTGAACGCCTTAGAGTAGCCTTTGTGTCTTTGGTTGAAAATGCTCAGTCTCTCAAATTGCAGTTTAGCCAACGATCACAATCGAATGCCAAGGTGTTGAATGCGCAATTCGACGAGCTCTTTGTGCCTACCAGGTTTCAAGTGTGTCCACAGATTCTAGATACAAAAACTGGAGCCTTCCTCGACGGTTCGGCCTAGCGGCGATATGGGGTTCCGGATCTTCAGGAAAATGACATGTATACTGTACGGCAGCCTTTGGTAAGCGTTGTGACCCCGGTATACAACGAAGCGGGGTACCTCGCTGAGTGTATTGAGAGTGTACTAGCTCAGACATATCAAAATTGGGACTACACGATCATCGATAATTGCAGTACGGATAGGTCCTTGGAAGTCGCTCGTCGATATGCGGCAAAAGAGCGCCGAATTCGGATTCATGAGAATCAGCAGTTCTTACCAGCTATTCCGAATCACAATGTCGCGCTACGCCAGATTTCTCCCAAGAGTAAATACTGCAAGGTGGTACTTGGGGATGATTGGATCTTTCCAAACTGCTTGGAACGGATGGTCGCCGTTGCTGAAGAGCATCCTTCGGTGGGGCTAGTGGGGGCGTATGTTCTCGAGGGAGAACAAGTTGCGTCGACGGGGTTGCCATATCCGAGCTCTGTTGTTCGCGGCCAAGAAATCTGCCGCCGCCACCTTCTCGAGGGGCTCTACGTGTTTGGATCAGCAAATGCTGTCCTCTATCGGGCCGAACTCGTGAGGGGCCGGGACCCGTTCTACAACGAGGCCAACATTCATGCGGACACAGAGGCTTGTTTTGAACTTCTGAAGGACTCTGACTTCGGTTTTGCCCACCAGGTCCTCACCTTCACCAGATTGCGGCCAGGCTCATTAAACACGGCTTCCAAGGACCTACATACTTATTTTCCAAGTATGTTGCAGCTTCTGGTCACTCACGCTCCCGCTTATCTAACCCGCGAGGAGTGCCAAGCTTGTCTCGCTCGGCACCTATTCGAATATTACAAATTTCTTGGCAAGAGCCTGGTATTGGGCCGCGACAATCAGTTCTGGGATTATCACAAGGGGGAATTGATCAGGGCTGGGGTGGCTTTCAGCCGCGCTCGTCTGGCCAAGGGCGCTTTGGCAACTCTGAACGACGCTGCCTTGAATCCGAAACTCACCGTGGAAAGGATGCTCAGCAGACGCAGGCTGCAAGCTGTTCGTCGCAGACAGAGTATCGTGCACGAACTCAGTGTGAAGGGTCACAATGCCATTGACAAGCAAGAAACGACAACTTGAGTCGAATGGCCAGAATTGTGTTTTATAGGCGCAAGGGAATGACTAGTGAGTGCCGGACGGTCTTGTAAGCCGTGCGGAAACTTCTTTAGACACGTACTTAGAAATGGAACAGATTTCCTCGCAAGGAGTAAAGGTGCCATATATATATTCAATGCCGGCCACAGCCTCCTTTACCGGTAGAGGCCTGCTAGGTTACACCTTTGGACCGTTAATGCAGAAAGATCTTGAAATGTATTATGTCGAGGTAGAAAAGGGACATGATGTGTTCATGATAAGTAAGAACATTACACGTACTTATTATATCCTGTCAGGAGATGGTTATTTCATAATTGGCAATCATAGATATGATGTCAAACCCGGTATGCTTGTTGAGCTTCCGCCGAAGATAGAATATTGTTACTCGGGAAGAATGACGCTTCTAGTTTTATCTAGGCCACGCTGGTTTAGCGGCAACGATAGATTTACCAGATGGAATCCGGATGTAGTAGGTCACGATGCCGCATGTGTAATAGAGGGCGGATCGTGGATGACGCGATTGGCACGGGTAAGACTCTTTGGAAAATCCCCTGTTAACGGCTATTTGCGGCTTAGTCGGCGCATGTGGGATTGGCTTCCTTCCTCTCTTACTGCACTTGCCCCCGTGCAATCGTATGGTAACTTTTTGCATGCGCTCGTCCGCATGCAAAGCGCGCGCGCGCAGGCGTTTGCGACCTTGTTCTTCCGCAATCGACCCGAACTGGAATTAATCCGGCGCTTGGTCGATCGGTTGCCGAAGGGAGACACCTTAAGAGTGACAGTGCTGGGATGCAGCACCGGCGCAGAGGCTTATTCGGTAGCCTGGAGAATACGGTCCGCCCGACCGGATCTAAAGCTCGTTATGAGTGCTGTGGACATCGCGAAGCAAGCCGTGGAGTTTGCGGCCTGCGGCGTATACTCGCTGGCAACTCGGCAATTGTCGGACACGCAGATTTGCGAGGCTATGACTGCGGCTGAAATGGAAGAGCTATTCCACAGAGACGGCGATGTCCTAAGAGTCCGATCATGGATTAAGGAAGGGATTGACTGGCGCGCAGGTGACGCCGGAGCGGCAAAAATTGTTGACGACCTCGGACCCCAAGATATGGTGGTGGCCAACAATTTTCTTTGCCATATGAGCCCCTCGGAGGCGGAGAGATGCCTGCGCAATATTGCTCGCCTTGTCGGGCCGCATGGACATCTTTTTGTTTCAGGAATCGACCTGGACGTGCGGACAAAAGTTGCTCGCGAGTTGGGATGGCAGCCTGTGGATGAACTGCTGGAGGAAATTCACGACGGTGATCCTTATTTGAGGAAATACTGGCCCGGGCAGTATGCTGGCTTAGAACCATTGAACAAGAGAAGACGGGATTGGCGAATCCGATATGCGGCAGTCTTTCAGTCGCCGCCAAAGGCGAGTGCAGATTCGCCACAGCTTGAAAATGGGCGAGGTGCAAGTACAAGTCTGGTTGGTGCTGGCCTGCACTAAATCTAACGGGCTTACCCTAGACTTGTGAGTAAGAAACCTGGCTACGCAGAACGGGCGGCCAATTGCAAAGCAATACCCCGAAACATAGCTGGAGCGCAACGCAGCTTGACTTGCGTGCACAGCGGCACACTTACTGAAAGTCGAAAAAAAATGGAGCTGGCCGATCAGATTGCCGGGAAAACAGTGCTGGTGACGGGCGGCAGCGGCTTCATTGGCACACATCTTTGCCTTCGATTGATGAATTCCGGCGCCAGAGTTCATGCCACTTCTCGAGGGCCGCGTCAGTCAGAGAGCGAAAATGTTCGATGGTGGCAGGCCGACGTCGCGGACATGGCTTCAGTGCGCAACGTTTTCAAATCGGTACAGCCGGAGATTGTGT